>Ga0308168_1001310_pt1 | contig 23164 bp, 17 predicted proteins | sample PhyCR2_FD_202133 | JGI IMG/M metagenome (GOLD analysis project Ga0308168, IMG submission 202133) | Phyllosphere microbial communities from UC Gill Tract Community Farm, Albany, California, United States - DLSLRC.R2 | ecosystem: Host-associated > Plants > Phyllosphere > Unclassified | place: USA...
TCCATCGTACTCATTCGGAAATCACCGTCCGGAGAATTTCTTCGGTCGTCGTGATGCCTTGTGCGACTTTGGACAGTCCATCGGCCAACAGTAACCGTTGTCCTTGTGATTTTACATACATCGTGATTTCACTCTCCGTTGATTGATTCATGATCATCCGTCGTAAGCTTTCATCGACCATGACCACTTCTTGGATTGCCAGACGTCCGCGATAACCGGTCATGTTACACGATGAACAGCCGCGTCCCCGCATGACGGTCGTCGCTGTGATGCCTTCTTGCGCAAATAATTCTTCTTCCCGCTTCGACAACGGCTGGACTTCACCACAGTCACGGCAAACGCGCCGGACGAGACGCTGCGCAATCAATCCGGTAACCGAAGCTGCAACAAGGAACGGTTCAACTCCCATGTCAATCAATCGGGTGATCGAACTGACAGCGGAATTCGTGTGCAACGTCGAGAGGACGAGGTGACCGGTCAATGAAGCCCGGATTGAAATCTCGGCTGTCTCGATATCCCGAATTTCCCCGACCATGACGACGTTCGGATCCTGTCGCAGAATCGAACGGAGTCCGCTCGCAAACGTCAAGCCGATTTTCGAGTTGACCTGGACCTGATTGATGCCGTCGACTTGATACTCGACTGGATCTTCGACCGTAATAATGTTGCGTGTCTCATCATTTAATTCATTTAAAGCGGCATATAAGGTCGAGGATTTCCCGGATCCCGTTGGTCCGGTGATTAAGATAATCCCGTTTGGCCGTTTGAGCATCTCACGGAACTGTTGCTCGTTCCGTTCACTGAAACCGATTTTTGCAATCGAGATGTTGGAGTTCGAGCTGTCGAGAATCCGAATGACGACTTTTTCGCCGTAAACGGTTGGTAACGTCGACACACGGAAATCATAGGCCACTCCGTTATGGAGATACTTAATTCGCCCGTCCTGCGGCAGACGGGATTCCGTAATGTCAAGTTCGCTCATGACTTTAATCCGGGTCGTCAAAATATTTTGAATCTGTTTCGGGTAATTATTTTCAGTCCGTAATTCACCGTCAATCCGAATCCGGATCGACAGGGACGTTTCCTGAGGATCCATGTGAATATCGGACGCCCGTTGGGAAATTCCGTTCTCGAGGATTTGATTGACCAGACGGATGATCGGCGCATCTTCACGTGTCACCGTATCACGTGATGTATCGGAAATCGTCATCTCGTCCGACTCGAGTAATTCCCGTAAGGATGAATCGATATCGTAATACTTTAAGATCGTCCGCCGGATTTCGTCACGTGTCGCAAGACCCACTTCAATCATCAACCCTGTTTGGAGTCGCAAATCATCAATCGCAATCAAATCCATCGGATCAGCCATCGCGATGAACAACCGGTTCCCTTCGCGATAAACCGGTACAAGCGTATGCCGTTGTGCCAGTTCTTTTGAGATCAATTTCGTTACCGCGACATCGACCGGATAGTTATACAGTTGAATGACAGGGATTTTTAATTGATGATGCAATGCTTCAATCAGCTGTTGTTCTGTTAAGTGACCGAGTCGCAACAACGTATCCCCGAGTTTTTCCGATGTCCGTTTGACGGATAAAGCCTCTTCAATCTGTGCTTCCGTCACCACGCTTTCTTCTAACAGCATTTCACCTAATCGTTTTCGTTTCATCGCCATTTACGTTGTCATCCTTCCGCGTGCCATGTTTCTTCCTCATCCAGTGGTGTCAGTTTTTGTTTTTTTTCATCAATGACACTCGTGATTGCCGTCACAACAAGAATTGATGCGATGTAACCGGCAATAATCAAAGGATTTGAAATCCAGTCAAACTTAACGAGTAGATAGAGTGAAGTGACCAAGACGAGTGCCGTCAATGAGAGAATCACTTTTGCTGCGGTAGTCGTGACGAAAGGAATTTGAATTGCAAACATCAAACCACAAATGATGGTCGCAAGACCGATGATGATACCGAGTTCAATTGCTAAGTCCGTCCAGTTCATATTCATCCTCTTTTCTTTTTAGCAGAATCAGCCGACTGCGCCTTCTGTCGAATCGTCCTCGACAGGAGAAGCCGGGTCTCCTGTTGTCGGTGTGTCCGGAGTATCTGGTGTCGTCGGTTGATCCGGTGTCACAGGTTCTTCCGGTGTTGTCGTTCCGTCGGTTGTTCCATCCGTTGAATCCGTTGTTGAGTCATCCGTCGAATCATTAGTTGTTTCATCATTCGTCGTCTCGTCCGTCGAGTCGGTTGTCGGTTCTTCTGCCGGCGGTGTCACGACAGGCGGTAACTCCTCTTGACTGCTTTTCGTCACAACGGCTGGAGTTGCCGCATAAAAATCAAGAGCCAGCAATCGTTTAACTTCTCCTTGATTGGACTTCGTCACACGATACAATTCGATCGATTTCCCTTCTACCCCGGATTGGGTATCGCTGCTCGTTCCGGCAGACAGTGTTGCCGAATATCGTGTGATCGTCCGGTACGGAATCGTTTTTTCCGCTTCAAGGACGGCCGTGACGGTTTCTTTGAATGGTGTCCCGCGTAATTCCAACGTGACATCGCTTCCATTCTTCGTCGCGACGACCTGATAATTGACAGCTTGTGTGTTGCGAACGGCAAAATCTGTTTTTTCATCAATTTTGACGTCATAGCCGAGCGTGATATCATCCGGTAACTGCGCATGCGGCATCCGTTCAACGATTTCAAATGGAGTTTTCGCAAATAATTCGTATAGTTTACTGCCGATGAAAGAAGCAGCCATCGGATCCATTCCGTACGTTTTCACATTCATCAATTGACCGGCCTTAATATCGACTTGGGCCATTGCGTCAATCATCTGTTCTTCTGCTGTCGAACGTGTCGTAAACGTGACGCTCGAGACGACTTCTCCTGCCGGATCAATGGCCGCTGCTGTTTCAGACGGATCAAAGTTTCCTTCTTCCAGCTTTTTGCTTGTTTTCATCAACCAGGCATTAAATGTCTTCACCTGTTCTTCCGTATATGTAATCGGTTGTGAAGCAAGATAAGCTTCCATCGCTTCTTGATCGATGATCACTTGTAAAGCCCCGCCCTTTTTTAACGAAGCTTGTTTGATTGATTCTTCAATCTTAAATGTTACCAAGTCAGTCGGGATCGGCAACGTCTCTTCTCCTGTTCCGACCGTCAAAGGTGTTTTTTTAGACCAGGACGTGACAGCTTCCTGCACTTTCGGTTTTGCTTCTTTTCGTGTCAATCCGCTGACCGGAACAGAGCCGATTCGGGCAGTATCGGAAAAGTTTTCAATAACAGTCGCTTTGCCCGTAAAAGAAATTAAGGCAAACGAAGGAACGTAGATAAGTGCGATCAAGGCGATTAATAACAGCGTATGTACAGCAAAACGTTTTAAATTTATCATTATCTGTTTCCTTTCCGTATGAAATAACCATTTCAGGTGTCTAGTATTTCCATTATAATGAATATTATGATGAAACATAAGTCCTACCTGACAAATACTTTCTCTATGTGTGAATACATACCTTTTTTCAATTTTCAGGTCCAAATATCCTATCGATTTAAACATGAGGTGAGTCTATGTCAAACAAGCAAGATGGGTTCTCGTTAATTGAGGTACTCGTCAGTATTACGATACTATCCATCATATCTGTCTCATTGATCAGTATTTTTTCACAGTCTCTTTCGGCTTCAAGAGATAGTACGAAACTAACGTTTGCGAATTACTTAGCCAAAAATGCCGCCTCTTACATCGAGCGGGAAGCACTGGAAACTGAATCCGGTCCATTTGTTTTCAGTGACCTGAAAGAAAAAGCCCAACAAACAACTTATCAAAACGGAGCTTTTGCAATCCCGACGCCGAACACGCCGTCATGTGGTGTATCGGCTATTTGTGACTCAATCTTCAATGATGCGGAAATAAATAATTTACCGTTTGATGTGAAGTTCAGCGTCACCCCCCATAAGATTAACGGTACAAACGATCCAAATTTACTCGATCTTTATATTTATGTCTATCCGGATGGACAACCGGAGCCGATTACGTCTTTGAAAGGATCGATCACCAATGCGACGCTTAATCAAAGTTTTCCCTCAACGAAATGATGGGTTTTCGCTCGTCGAGCTGCTTGTCGCCATCGTCATTGCCGCCATTTTTAGTGCGGTTATTTTGACCGTATTTATCTCGGGAACTAAAAGCTTTCAAGCAACCGGTATTATTAGTGAATTGCGGAGCGAAGCCGACAGTTCAGTTGGTTTAATATTAAATGAAATTACCGGATTCGATGCCATTCGAATCGATCAAGCGAATACATTATCATTTTATAAAAAAACATTGCCGAATATCAGTCGGACAACCGGTTTATTGGAGCGATCCGCCGGCTTCATCCCCTATAATGCGAATCAGAACGATGTCATTGATCCGATTACTTATTCTTTTGTCGGAAAACGAATGGAAAATACGACAATGATTTATTCGGGGGCACCGGAGATCATTGATGAACAGACCAGTCTCAAAAAAACCTTTACCTTATCCAGTCCAGAAACGATCACAATCAAAACCGGTGAATTCCCTGGAGTTTATGTTATCCATGGAATTTTGACGATTACCTTAACCATCCAGTCCACCGATCAAGAAGAAACACAAACACTCACAAGTACGATTGGTTTTTAAGACAGAAAGGAGGACTCATGCGAAAATCCGAAGAAGGTTATACGTTATTATTTGTATTAGTAACTCTGACGGTGCTATCCGTCTTAGCGGTCGCAACGATTGGTATCAGTCTTCAATCTACGCGGCTGACAGAAATTCGCGGAACAAATATTGAAGTGGAGTCAGCCACACAAAGTGAACTGAATCAAGCAATTGCTGCTTTACAGCAAATCGTCGCAACGACGGCAGGTACCAGCCCAACCAGTTCTTCGAAGGAATTATTTAATGATCCGACCAATCAAATTATTGCAAAACTTGCGACTACTGCGCCTAATGTCAAAGTGACGTTGAATGAAGGTGCCTCAAATGTCCGGGTCAAGGCATTTGATTTAACAGCACAAGTGGCAGAAACGAAAGGCGATCAGCCGACCGTCCGGAAAAAATATACGCAACGTGTCTATTTATCCGCCATTCCAAGTTTTTTATATTATATTCTTGGCTCTGATAATCAAGTCATTTTAAATGGTGCCCCTCGAATTCAAGGGAATGTCTTTTCCCGGCAGGCATTAAAGGTTTCCGCCTCACCGAACTTCATCTACAATGGTGCGACCGGCGCCTATACGGATAAAACAGCCCGTTCCTACATCGATGGTCAGGTTAAAGTTTTTCAGCCGAAGGATCAACCATTGTTGAGCTGTCTTGACTTCCTCACTTGTGATACGAGTGTATTTGACCCGACTGTCCAGACAGACCTGGTCGCAACGAAAGAAGCTTTGGTTCCATTTGATTTCGAATTTGCTTTAAACGACTTTTTAAATATTCCGAGCACAACTACCCTTTCGGCATTACCGGGCTATTTGCGTGCTCAACCAATCAAACAAGCGATTTTAACAGGTCCTTTCCTAAACGAACTCAGTACAGACAAACAGCTGATTCGACCGGCACCTGCGGAAAATAACACGGTGACAATCACTGACGATATCGTCAAGGAATCAAAAGAACCGCTCATTATCGACGGTAATTTAACCATTTCTTCTTTAAATCCGGTGAATCAGCCGCTTGAAATCAAGCGGCCGATGGTTGTCTTAGGTAATCTATTGATTCGAGGGAATGTCAGCTTTGCAACGACCATGTTTTCAACGGGTTCGAGTCGACTGGACGATGCAAACATTCAAGGAATCGCCAGTTCATCAAGTCAAAACACGTTGATTCTTCTCAGTAAAGGAAGCCTGACGATTAACCGTGTGAACAAGTTTTCAACGCCACAGACATCAAAACCAGACATGAATGCCTTTTTATACAGTGATGATTCTGCCTTGAATCGAATCTATTCCGTCGGTTCTACGATGAATCTTCATGGAGGTATTTTCACGAGAGGTCAGCTTGAAATCAACGCCTACCGTGGAACGCTGGATTTACCAGAAAACAGCTTCCCGCAAGATGTGCTCGCCCTTCAAACGTTGATGACAGCCAAACAATCGACGGATGCCGAAAAATCACGCCTGCGTCTGACTTACGATGCCAGTGTTCTTCAAAATCCAACTGCCATGTTACCGCTCAGCCGCGCTGTTCAATTATATGTTGAGACACCCAAACGTCTTCCGTGACATACAAAAAACACGACATCCTTTCTGATGAGGATGTCGTGTTTTTCGTTATTTAAATGACTCTGCTCCGTAGCTCTTCGCTATTTTCTTTACTTGTTTCGCCGTTGCTGACGCCCCGTTCTTTTCTAGCAATTCGTATAAATCGATTCGATTTTGTTTGACGGTCTCGTAGATTGGTGGATCTGTTCCTCTATCCGGTGCAGCACCTGCTACAAGGAGCAACTCCATCGCTTCTTGATTTTGATCCACTGTCGCGTAATAAAGCGGTGTATGTCCAAATCGATCCAATTGATTCAGCTGACTTTTGGAAGCTTGTTTGACGAGTAAACCATAGGCATCAGCAGAACGATTGATGCTGGTTGCGACATGTAACACATTTTGTTTGTTCTTGTTTACTTGTTTCGTCGAAGCTCCCGCTGCTAACCATTGTTTGACGATATCAGTCGGAGCAAACTGAGCGACATAAAACCAATTTTGTTGATTTCTAGCACTTTCTTGGTCAAGCAAAACAAGTGCTTTGTCGTATTCAAGCGTCTCTTGAAACTTCTGAATGTATCGATTTCGATCTTTTGTAGATAAATTAACGGCTTCAGCGGCTTGCTGCAACTTAGTTGGATTCTTTGCCCTGAGACTCTCCTCAAAGGTTTGTTGGTTTCGATAATCGATTAACAGATACGTTATTCCCCCGATTCCAATCAGAAACAGGAGGATAACGCTGATGATTTTTTTGCGAGTCACGTCGTTGGCTCCTTTTTAATACACATCGGTATCACTTTGTCCTGTTGATCCATCAGACGAAATCGTGACTTTAAACGTTGTCGTCAAAGGCTGTTTCTCATTCGTTCCTTCTTTTGTTACTTCAAAGATCTCTTTGTTTTCTTTTAAGGCTGTCACTTTGATCCGCGCGACACCCGGTCGAAGTGCTTTCAGCGTCTGAGCAGTCGCATCCGTCTTGACGTATTCTTTTCCTTGCAAGACTTCGAGGCGATACAAACGTTCCGTCGTCGTGACCGGGAACCAGTTCAGGAGCGGACGTTTTTGATCGTCTTGTACCGTCATCGTTAAATCATTCGCCGTTAATTTCACTGGGTTTTCGCGAACATTAATTTTGGTTACGGCACGGGTATCCGGGAAATCGCTTAACTGTAAGACCGCATCGACCGGACCATTGGGTGTCCCGGTCAATCCTTTGACAGTATAGCCGGTACCGGTCGCAGTCAGTTCAATCGCGTCACTGACTTTCGAAAGAATAAACGGTAAGCGGATATCCGGTGCAAACGTTGCGGTCACGTTTTGCGTCGTACCTGCCCATAATTCCAAGTTACTTGGAGTAACGCTCAGTTCCGGTACCTTGACTTCAATCGTGTAGGTTTGTGATTGTGCCAAGTAAGTGGTTGTTCCGACTGCCGCTGGTACGACTGCCTGTACCGTCACCATACCGGGTTTCAGACCCGTCAACGTTAACGTATCGGTTTCTTTCCCTTTGGATTCAACAAATCCAGGATTCGTTACAATCCATTTGATCGGGGCATCCGTTCCGGACAACATAATGGCATCCCCGGTCATTGATTTTGTTTGTCCAACATACAACACACTCGGAACATCCCGTACAATCAGTCCACCAAATACATCATTGATGGTCAATTTGGATGTCGCGATAAGTTCCTTTCCGTTTGCGACAGGAACAATCAATTTAATGTCTGTCGTTCCGATTTTTTTCGGCACAATGATGCCCTCTTGGTTGATCGTCGCAATGTCTGTGTCTGCAATCGACCACTTCAACGTCCCGTATTGACTGCCGGACGGATTGATGTCAGGCAAAACTTTATAGGACGGGGTATTGAGATCGATGCGGACTGACGGAATTTTCGCTTCTGTTGCATAAGGTTTTGATAACGCATATCCTAGCGTAGGAAAAGCTTGTGTATCATTGGAGACAGATGACGACTTGTCTTTCCCATTTTTTTTATCGCGATAAATGGTTTTTGTTGAACTGACTGTATTATCTTTTTTATCAAACAGATGAGTTCCTGCACTATCTTTTGCTCGCACTTTTATTGTAAAAGTGAGTTCAGACGGTTGCGCAATCCATAGTCCTTTATGGACACCTTCAATTGCTTCATCGTATTCAATATCCGGAATAGCGCCAGTCAATTTTTGATCTACAATTTTGACGTTACCAAGTCCAGTCGCTGAAACAACATCAACATTTGCCGGGAAATTTTCAGTAAACAGGATATTTTGCATCGTAACTGAAAATTGACTCATGATATACCCATTATTTCCAATCGCATCTTTTTGAAGCATCGGACTTGTTTTGACCGTATACGTGATGTCAGCTGTTTCGCCTTGCGGGATGGTTGCCGGGTCGATGGAACGTGATAAGATGAACGGCGATGAAGCAGACGGCTGAACAACTTGAATCGTTCGTGTCTCAATCGTCTTCGCTCCGCGCTGATCTTCTGCTTCAATCCGGATGACTGCTGACGTTTTACCCGACAGTTTCCCATTAAACGTTTGACTGACAAAGGAATTGTTCTTTAATTTATCGTTCTCAAATACTTTTTCATTATCAATATAAATCCGTGTTTTTAATTGGCGATCACGTAAATCATAGTCATTCACTTTATATGAAATCGTAAGCGGCTCATTACTCAAATAACTGGCTTGATTATCAGGCAGAATATTTTTGATGAGCGGCTTATGATTTGCTCCGATGAATGCTCGATACATCGTGTTTGAAAATAATTCTTTTTCCTGTTGTTGACTGAAAGTCGACGTATGTCCTGCACCGGAATAGGTAACATTTCCTTTCGTGTACATATAATAATGATTTCTTGCATCGCCAATCGTTCGGCCGGCATCCTGGTTCGAGGCAGCAACACTATTTTCCCGAATGTTGTACCAGGGAATTAAGTCTGGCTGTTCCAAGTCCAGTCCAAAATATTGATTGTGGGTCGTCGCAATCTGGACGCTATTGCCTAACGTAAATGGATAAGACGTCATGACGCCCTCATTTTGTTTAACGGCTTGTCCTGATGTCCGTGGTGCCGCGTATCCCATATTCGTAAAATTCTTTTGCCCTGCTAAATCAGCAAACTTCTTTTCCCAGAATAGTTCAGGAACCGCCGATTGACTTGGACGGAAAATCGTATCGTGAGACAACATCAGTCCTTGGCCCGTGTTTGTAAACGCAAGGATTGCATTCGATGCAGCGTCACTCAAAGATGCGGCACCATACGAATCTTGGAAACCAAAAATCAACATATCGTAAGCTGTATTTAAATTCTTAGTCAAATATGTTTGATTAAATGTGTCTGCAGTGATGACTTCGACATTAAAGTCATAAAATCCATCCTGCTTCAGTAACGTTCCAGTATTCATGAATCCATTGATGGATCCGGTCGTTCCACTCCGAGTCACTTGAAGAATTTTTGCTTCCGCCACCTGATCTTTCATTAAAAAACTGCCCGTTTTATAATCCGTCAAACCGTCACTACTGGAAACGCGGATCATCCAGTTCCGTGGACCGGTATAACTTGGCGCATCAAAATTATAGCTCAGTGTACCAGTCTTTCCGGCAGGCTTCTCATCCACTTTTTCCGACTCGTCAAATTGATCATTACTGTCAAAATCAATGTAGAGTTGAGCGAGTTGATTCGTATTTTCAACACTGGTCGTGTACGTGAAATCAATCGGGACGTTTGGAACAGCTGTCGTGCTTTTATCGACACCCGTCAAGACCGTTCCTTGTTGTTGCACGGAGACCCGCTCTAGACGGGGGCGAACGATTTTTTGACTCTTCAATTTCGTAATGACTGCCGCAATATCGGTATAGGTAGGCGTACCTTTAAAAATCAAATTAAAATTACTTGACGTTTGTGCGAAAACATCTTGATGTAAAAAGACCGGTAATCCTTTTTTGATGTACGCATTGTTAATTTCATTCGCCTTTAACTTCGTAATATCATTTTCGATTTTGTTCGTATTATGATTTTTTTTCGTATCAGAAATGGTCATTGAATAACGATCTGATTCTGAAAACGCAGACGGATCAAAAACAATCGCATCAAATGCCCCATCAAGCGGGAAACGTGATGCATTGAGTTCCTTGACCGTCATCATCTTAATCTCGTATTTAGTCGCGTCCAGTCCCGTCAGCATCGATGTGATGACGGTATTCGGATCAATCCGATTGGTTGCTGACCAGGCATCCCGTATTTCCAGGATTTTAATTTTTTCTCCGGTTGCAGCCTTTGTATGTGGTGGTTGTATATACGTAATACTGGTAAAAATTAATAGACTGACTAAAAACAGACGTACCCAACGTTGCATTTCCATCGTCTCCTCGTCGTAAGATCATGAAATCTAGGACTATATTACCCCACCTTTAGTATACAAGGACTTTTATCGTTTCCCCTTTTTTGTAAAAGACTGTGCCTTAAGTAATGTTCGAACCGTGCTGATGAAATAAAGAGATCCTGTGACAATCAGCGTCTCGTTCGTCGTATCCACTTCTTTGAAAAATTGTTCGAGTTCCATCGCATTGGCTCCGTCACTGTCCAATTCTTCAAGCGTCCTTGCTCTTGGGAAATCAAACGTCGTCTCGTAGATGTCTGGTGTCACTTCCCGTAACTGTCTGAGCATCGCCTCGCGGTCTTTGTCCCGTAAAATCGAACACAGGACGACGACCGGTTTTGACTCTTCCTTCAAACGTTCGACAAGTGCCGTCACGCCTTCCGGATTATGGGCCCCGTCTAAAATGATCCGCGGCTTGCGGGAAATGATTTCAAAACGTCCCGGATGCGTCGCATTCCGAAGTCCACGCCGGATCGACGTCTTCGACCAACCCAGTTGTTTGGCACAGATGACGGCATTAGCCGCGTTGTGGACTTGATGTATACCTTCCAGTCCAAGACGTGTCTCGGGAATGCCTTCATAGGTCGCCCATGTCCCGGTCTCACTGAGTCGGTAACGGCGAATGACTTCCTGACTCCAGGCCAGGTTCGCTTGTCGATCGCCACAATAGGCCATCAGCGGTACCGTCAACTCTTCCTGCAATTTCCCTGCAATCACGGTCGTTCCCTGCTTGATGATCCCGAACTTCTGTGAGGCAATCTCTTGGAGCGTATCTCCGAGAATCGCTTGATGATCGTGACCAATCGACGTAATAATGGCGGCTTTCGGTTGCTTCAAGACATTCGTCGAATCGTACAAACCACCGAGTCCGACTTCATAAATCACAAAATCAGGACGAATTTGATCAAAATGATAAAAGGCGAGTGCCGTCAACGCTTCGAATTCTGTCACAGCCCCGATTACCGATTCTAATTTCAGAATTGCTTCCTGTACGGCATTGGCCGCCTCGACTAGATCCGCTTCACTGACCGGCACACCGTTCAGCATGATCCGTTCTTCAAACTGAATGATGTACGGTGAGGTGAACGTTCCGATTTGCAGTCCTTGCGCCATCCCCATCTCCCGTAAAAAAGCGACCGTCGAGCCTTTCCCATTTGTTCCCGCAACATGAATCGTCGGAATCGTATCCGGATCAATCATAAGTTCCGCCAGTAACGCTTCCATCCGACTCAGCCCCGGTTTGATGCCAAATGCCAGTAACGCCGATAACCATTCGAGTACATCTTCTCGTGTTCTCACCCTTGCTTCACTCCTTCAAAAAAAGTGACTCAAGAAAACTTGAGCCACTGTTAAGATTATTTTGCGAGTTCGCTGATCCGGACTTCGACTGCTGCCCGTTTCTCTTTATAGTCTTGTGCTTTTGCTTGTTCTTCTTCAATGACGTGTGCCGGAGCTTTTCCGACGAAGCCCGGATTGTTGAGTTTTTTCTCGACCCGTTCGACTTCTTTTGTATATTTAACGAGTTCTTTGTTCAAACGGGCGATTTCTTCCTCGATGTTGATCAAATCAGCCAGTGGAATGAACAATTCGGCTCCCGTCACGATGGCACTCATCGCTTTTTCCGGTGCTGGCATATTCCGTTCGACGAGCAATTCCGAGGCATTCGTGAACTTTTTCAAGTACGAGACGTTTGTCTCTAAATCGTGTTGGACTTGATCGTCACTCGTTGAAATCATCAACTGGATTTGTTTCGACATCGGTGCGTTGACTTCCGCGCGAATGTTTCGGACTGAACGGATGACGTTCTGAACCGCTTCGAACGCTGGAACGGACGCTTTGAAATCAAGCGCATCGTTGCGTGTCGGCCAGGCAGCGCGTGTGACCGTTTCGCCTTCGTGCGGCAAGTGTTGCCAAATCTCTTCCGTGATGAACGGCATGAACGGATGCATCAGACGCATGATTTGATCCAGCGTATACGCAAGAATCGAACGTGTCGTCAATTTCGCTGCTTCGTCCTCACCGTTTAGCGGCAATTTCGCCATCTCGATGTACCAGTTACAGAAGTCTTCCCAGATGAAGTGATAGAGGACACGACCGGCTTCCCCAAACTCATACTTGTCCGACAGACGAGTGACATCATCAATCGTCGTGTTCAGACGTGTCAGAATCCATTGGTCAGCTAGTGATTTTTCACCTGACAGATCAATCTGGTCGTACGTCAGTCCGTCCATGTTCATCAACGCAAACCGGCTTGCATTCCATAACTTGTTCGAGAAGTTCCATGTCGCTTCGATTTTCTCCCAGTAGAAACGTAAATCGTTCCCCGGTGTGGAACCGGTTGTGAGGAACCAACGCAGTGAATCGGCGCCGTATTTCTCGATGACATCCATCGGATCAATTCCGTTCCCAAGTGACTTGGACATTTTCCGTCCTTCTGAGTCACGAATCAAACCGTGAATTAAGACATCGTTGAATGGACGTTCACCTGTAAATTCATACGACTGGAAGATCATCCGTGAGACCCAGAACGCGATGATGTCGTAACCTGTGACAAGTGTTGATGTCGGGAAGTACTTTTGATAATCGGCTGCGCCTTCGTTCGGCCATCCCATTGTCGAGAACGGCCAGAGGGCAGAAGAGAACCACGTATCCAGTACATCATTGTCTTGTTCCCAGTTTTCGAGATCAGCCGGTGCTTCTTTACCGACGTACACTTCGCCTGTTTCTTTGTGGTACCAGGCCGGAATCCGGTGACCCCACCAGAGTTGACGGCTGACACACCAGTCACGGATGTTTTCCATCCAGCGGACATATGTGTTTTCAAAACGTTGCGGGATGAAGTTGATTTTGTCTTCGCCTTGTTGCTCTTGTAATGCTTTTTCAGCGAGCGGTTCCATTTTGACGAACCATTGGAGTGACAAGTACGGCTCAACAATCGCGTCCGACCGTTCCGAGTGACCGACGGAATGCAGGTGTGGCTCGACTTTGATCAAGACACCTGATTCTTTGAGATCTTCGACAATCTGCTTACGGCATTCAAAACGATCCATGCCTTCATATTTCCCTGCATTTTCATTCATCGTGCCATCTTCGTTCATGACAAGGACACGTGATAAGTCATGACGGTTTCCGACTTCAAAGTCGTTCGGGTCGTGTGCTGGTGTGATTTTAACGACACCTGTTCCAAACTCCATGTCGACGTATTCATCGGCAACAATTGGGATTTCCCGGCCGACGATTGGTAACGTGATCGTTTTTCCGACGAGGTGTGCATAACGCTCGTCTTTTGGGTTAACGGCAATCGCTGTATCGCCGAGCATCGTTTCCGGACGTGTCGTCGCCAGTTCAACGTGACCGGATCCGTCCGTCAACGGATAACTGAAGTGGTAGAAAGCACCTTCGATATCTTTATAAATAACTTCGATGTCCGAGATCGCTGTTTTCGTTGCCGGATCCCAGTTGACGATGTATTCGCCACGGTAGATCAAACCTTTTTCATACAGTTTGACGAATACTTCCTGAACTGCTTCTGACAGTCCTTCGTCAAGCGTAAACCGTTCCCGTGAATAATCAAGTCCGAGTCCGAGTTTTGACCACTGCTCGCGGATTGTTGAAGCATATTCTTCTTTCCATGCCCATGATTGTTCAAGGAACTTCTCACGTCCCATTTCAAGACGCGATTTACCTTCTGCGCGGAGTTTCTGTTCGACTTTTGCCTGCGTCGCGATTCCGGCATGGTCCATTCCTGGCAGGTACAAGACGTCAAAGCCCTGCATCCGTTTCATCCGTGTCAGCATATCCTGAAGTGTCGTATCCCAGGCATGACCAAGGTGTAATTTACCGGTAACGTTCGGCGGCGGGATGACGATCGTATACGGTGCTTTTTCCGGATCCTGATCGGCTTTAAAATATTCCCCTTTTATCCAAAAGTCGTACCATTTTTCTTCCGTCGCCTGCGGATCATATTTTGTCGGCATTGATAATTCCTGCATCTGAATCGCTCCTTTAATCCATAATAAAAACGGCTTCTCTCGTCCTCATCTAAGGACGAAAGAAGCCGTTGCTCTTCCGCGGTACCACCTTAGTTCACTCTTGACAGAGTGCCCTCTAGTCCGCGTAACGTGCGGCAATCCGGATTCTGCTTGCTGTCGCTTACAGAACCAGCTCGTGGGGTGACCTTCGTCAGCACGTCCTGTCACATCTCTCAGCCAGTGGATGTGTTCTCTCATACAGTCCGGTTGTTGACTACTCTTCCCGTCATCGCTGTTTTCCAAATTATTCTTTCCTTATTTTATCCGAGACCTCTACGGCTCGTCAAGAACTGCTTAGCGATTAAATTCGAGTTGTAATTCCTTGAATGTCAGCTCGACTGCTGCAATCGTCTGCTCGATGTCATCGTCCGTATGCACCGTCGACAGGAAGAGACCTTCGAATTGTGACGGTGGTAAGAAGATACCGCGTGCCGCCATTTTTTGATAATACGAGCGGAACATGTCGAGGTTCGATGATTTTGCCTCTTCGAAATTCGTCACCGGCTGGTCTGTGAAGAAGACACCGAACATCGCACCGGCGCGGTTCGTCGTCAATGGAATGTTGTATTTCGCAGCTGCTGCGAGATATCCTTCCGACAAACGGTTGGCTTTCCGGTCAAACTCTTCGTAGTGTTCCGGTTTCAGTTGCGTTAATGTCGCAAGGCCTGCCGCCATCGCAAGCGGGTTACCTGATAATGTACCGGCTTGATAAATCGGACCTTGCGGCGCGATTTGTTCCATGATGTCGCGACGTCCGCCGTAGGCACCGACCGGCATACCGCCACCGATGACCTTACCGAGACACGTGATATCCGGTGTGACACCGAAATGTCCTTGGGCACAATTGAAGCCGACGCGGAAACCGGTCATGACTTCATCAAAGATCAAGAGTGTGCCATGCTGTTCCGTAATTTCGCGCAGTCCTTCGAGGAAGCCCGGTTGCGGTGGCACGAAGCCCATGTTGCCCGCTGCCGGTTCGACGATGACACCGGCGATATCGTCGCCGTGTTTTTCAAATGCAATCCGGACCGCATCCATGTCATTGTACGGCACTGTCAATGTCATACTCGCAATTTGTGCCGGTACACCCGGTGAATCCGGAAGTCCAAGTGTTGCAACACCTGATCCGGCTTTAATCAACAGTGAATCGCCGTGACCGTGATAACAGCCTTCGAATTTCAGAATTTTTGTTTTTCCTGTATAGCCGCGTGCGAGACGAAGCGCCGCCATCGTTGCTTCTGTTCCCGAGTTGACCATCCGGACGACTTCAACCGATGGGACACGGCTGATGACGACTTCCGCCATCGCCGACTCGATTTCAGTTGGTGTGCCGTAACTCCATCCACGTGTCGCCTGCTCTTGAATGGCAGCCGTCACGATCGGATCAGCATGACCAAGAATCATCGGTCCCCATGATAAAACATAGTCGATGTATTCTTTTCCATCGATATCGTACAGACGTGATCCTTGCGCACGTTCTGCAAAAATCGGTGTCATACCGACTGATTTATACGCGCGAACCGGGCTGTTGACGCCGCCCGGCATGAGCGGTAAGGCCCGTTCAAACGCGGCTTTTGATTTTGAGTTTTGATTCGTTAAGCTCATTTCGACCCCTCCAAGTAACGGCAAATGTCTTTCGCGAAATAGGTGATGATTAAATCGGCTCCGGCCCGTTTAAAGCCGAGCATCGTTTCCATGACAATACGTTCTTCGTCAATCCAACCGTTTAAGGCAGCAGCCTTGACCATCGCATATTCACCCGATACGTTATACGCGACGATTGGTAAGTCTACCCGTTCCCGGACATCGCGAATGATATCCATAAAGGCAAGAGCCGGTTTGACGATCATGAAGTCGGCACCCTGCTCGACATCTGCCGTCGCTTCACGGAATGCTTCCCGACGGTTGGCCGGATCCATTTGATACCCTTTGCGGTCCCCTTCACCAGGTGCCGAGTTTGCCGCATCACGGAACGGTCCGTAATAAGCGGAAGCATACTTGACGCCGTAGCTCATGACCGGGATGTGGCTGAATCCATTCTCATCGAGTCCTTGGCGGATCGCCGCGACGAATCCATCCATCATGGAAGATGGCGCGATGATGTCGGCACCGGCACGCGCTTGAGACACCGCTGTTTGGACGTGCAACGGAAGTGACGCATCGTTATCAACCGTTCCGTCGGCAACGATACCGCAGTGTCCGGTTGACGTATATTCGCATAAACACGTATCAGCGATGACTGTCAGTTGCGGTGCGATTTTTTTAACGAGTCGCGTCGCTTCTTGAACGATCCCGTGATCGTGAAACGCGCCGGTCCCTTGTTCATCTTTTAAGTGATCGTGCGGAACACCAAACAGGATGACCGATTCAATACCGAGTGAAACGACTTCCTTGATTTCTGCTTCAAGATGGTCGAGTGAAAGGTTGAATACGCCGGGCATCGAGCTGACTTCCCGTTTGATGTCTTCTCCTTCTGCGACAAACAACGGATAAATCAAATCCGTTTTGTGGAGATGATTTTCCCGGACGAGTGAGCGCAATGATGCTGTATTCCGCAAGCGGCGATGACGTGCGAATTCTAATGTATTCATAACAGTTCCTCCTCTAAAATACAGTCAATCAGTCCGTCGAGTGTATAAACGGCAGCGACCAAAAGTGGTGTCAAACCGAAACGTCGAGCGGCTTGCTCGGTAATCGGTCCGATGGTCACGTAAGTCGCCGTCGTCTCTTGACGTAGTGGAGCAATCGCTTCGACAGCTGAAGGACTTTGTAAACCAATATACGCAGCCTGTTGCAACAGATCAGGTGGAATCACCCGTAACTTTGTTTCGTACGTGATGACTTCCAACACTTCAGCCGCAACGGCATTCTTTAATCGTTCGAGCGGTTCTTGACGTGACCGGTTCCCGCGGGCAAAACAGATGCGTTGTCCTGTCCGGAGAAGCGGCCGTAATTCTTCAACCAGTACATCCCCTGTAAAAGCGGACGGTATGAAATCAGGTGTTCGTCCCTGCTTGATTAACGCCGCCGCCGTTTTTGATCCGACGACTGCAATCTTCGTATAGTGCAAGGACGGAAGCTCTGACTGGATGCGTTCGACACCAGTCGGACTCGTCACAATCAGCCAATCGAGTTCCGTCGGCAATTGAAAATCGACCGGAATCGTTTCGATGACCGGATGATGGACGACTTCAATCCGCTGTGCTGTCAAACGCTCCACCTGCTCCGCAGTCGGTCGACGGCTTCCCGTCAAAACCAGTCGTTTACAGGTCATCCGGTAAAGATGCGAGAATTTCACGACCCCCTGCATCAAGAAGACGCGTCGCAACCGTTTGACCGAGTTGCATCGGATCAAGTGACGTTTCCCGTTCAAGCAGGATTTGCTGTCCGTCTACTGAACCGAGGAATCCGACGAGTGTCGTCGACAAATCTTCGTTGATCGTCGCAAATCCACCGACAGGTACATGACAGCTTCCTTCGATGGCTGCCAAAAACGCGCGCTCAGCGAAAGCGACTTTCTCTGTCATCTGGTCATGAATCAAATTCAACAAGTCGCGGACTTCCTGATCGTCTGCCCGGCATTCAATCGCTAAGATTCCTTGACCGACTGCAGGAATCATGTCATCCGTTGAAATGTATTCCGACACGGTTTCATCCGACCAACCCATCCGTTGCAGACCGGCAGCCGCAAGCAGAATGCCGTCAAACGGACCTGTCTTCAGCTTTTCAAGACGTGTATCGATGTTTCCGCGGATTGATTCGATTTTTAGATCCGGGCGTAATTTGAGTAATTGTGAGCCACGGCGTAAGCTGCTTGTCCCAACGACTGCGCCTTCCGGAAGCGAGTCCAGTCCGCCGCCTGTTTTCGTAATCAAAGCATCACGCGCATCGACCCGTGCAGGTGTCGCCCCAATGATGAGTCCTGTCGGCAACTCAGACGGGAGATCTTTCATGCTATGCACTGCAAAATCAATATCTTCGTCAATCATCTGTTGTTCGATTTCTTTAACGAACAATCCTTTACCACCGACTTTAGATAGTGTCACGTCAAGGATGCGGTCACCCTTCGTGATGATATTCTTGATTTCGAATTCGTATGGTGCACCTGCCTGTTTCAATTGTTCGATGACCCACTTTGTTTGTGTCATCGCAAGTTTTGAACTTCGTGAACCTACTATGATTTTTCGCATGCTGAAATCCCCCTGTACAATAATAAAGGGGCGGCACAAGTCCGCCCCATGCTTTTCTATTGTAACACAATTCGGTCTATGTTCACCGATTCACAGCTTTCCGTTCTGCTGCTGTTTCTTCTTGTAATACGATTTCTTCGGCCGCACCGTCAAACAATTCTTCGTCCAATGCAAACGTATCCATGAACTGAGCAATCCGTTGCTCGGCATCCGGTTTTGCTGCCGCATCTTTGATGTACGACAACGGTTCACGCAACAGTTGGTTGATGATCGATTTCATGTGTTTACCGATTACGGTTTTTTCCCGATTCGTCATGTTCGGAAGTTTCCGTTCCAGACTCTGCATCGTCTCTTGCTGGATTTTAAGCGACTGATCGCGGAGTTCCGTAATAATCGGAACGACACCAAGTGTCGTCATCCATCCTTCGAACTCGGCAATCGCAGCTTCAATCCGCTGTTCGATTTTTGCTGCTTCCTTCAATCGTTCCGCCATGTTTTGCTGAACGATTGACGTTAAATCATCGACATCATACAGGTGGACACCTGGCAAGTCACCCGCCGTCGGCTCGATATCACGGGGAACCGCAATGTCGATCAACAGGAACGGACGGTCACTTCGGAACAATTGGGCTGCGGCAATGTCTTCACGTTTGATGATTGCTCGTTTTGCTCCGGTTGAAGAAATAACGATGTCAGCCCGAAGCAGACCGCATTGCATTTCGTTTATCGAATGTGCGGATCCTTCGAAACGATTCGCCACTTCTTCCGCTTTTGCCAGCGTCCGGTTGAAAACAGTGATATCACGGGCACCTGCTTCATATAAGTTCAGGGTCGTTAATTCTCCTGTTTCTCCAGCACCGATGACGACAATCGATTTATCTTCAAGCGATCCAAGTAACTGTTCCGCTAACGTGACAGCAGCTGCGCTGACCGACACGGCATTTTCACCGATTCCCGTTTCAGCATGCGCGCGTTTCGCAAGCGTGACTGCTTCTTTAAACAATTTATTGAAAACCGTTCCGGTCGTCTCGAGTTTTTGTGCCGTAAAGAAACTTGTTTTCACTTGCCCGAGAATCTGTGTTTCACCGACAATCATCGAATCGAGTCCGCTTGTCACCCGGAAAAGATGTTTCATTGCGTCAAATCCTTCGTGGATGAACAAATACGGCTCCAGTTCTTCCATCGTCAAACCGAACCAGTTCGCCAGAAAACGTTTTGTATAATAACGCCCAGTATGCGGTTGATCCGTAACAACATATAATTCCGTCCGGTTGCATGTCGAAACGATGACGCTCTCGAAAATACTTTTTTCGTCACGTAGCGCAACGACCGCTCCCTTCATCTCATGTTCCCCAAATGAGACTTGTTCGCGGATTGATACAGGCGCCGTCTTATTATTTAAACCGACAACTACGATATGCATGCGCTCTACCCCTTACGTCCAAAGATTTCATTCTCATCTATCTTTCGTTCTCTACTCTACATTATAACCATTATAAAAAAGATTCCAATCAATTTATAAACTAAAATGAGTCGAAGTTGTGAAAACTTATCTTCTTACCATATCCCTCTCAGCGCCAAAGTACAAACCCTCTGCTTTCATCATTCAGCAGAGGGTTTGTCTTTCTTATTTCGTTGAATCGGTAATGATCCGTGACTCCTCAATCTGAACATCCAACTTTTGTTGGCGCAGACGATAAATCCGGGCAATGTTTTGAACGACGACTTTCGTCACGGCATAAGTCGGGACCGCTAAGATGACACCGATGATGCCGCCAATCTTTCCGGCAACAAGCAAGACGATGATGATCGTCAAAGGATGGACCTTCAGCGTCTTTCCTTGAACATACGGCGAAATCAGATTTGATTCAATCTGTTGGGCGACGACAATCGTAATGATAGCGTAGAGTGCTTTGATCGGATCATCGATGAATCCGACGATGACGGCAGGAACAGCCCCGATATACGGTCCAAGATACGGAATGATGTTTGTAACCGTACAGAACAATGCCAGCAGCAACGCATATTGAATATCCGAGATGAAAAATCCGATCAACGACATCAGACCGACGCACAACGAGACGATGACTTGACCGTTCACGTAGTGTTTAACCGTCACATGCATATCGTGAAGAATTTTCCGGGTTTCCGTTTCATAGCTTTTCGGTAACAGTTTGACGACTGAGTTCGGAAACTTATAGCCGTCGAGTAGCATGTAGACCAAAATGAACGGTACAAGCACGATGATTAAGACGGTCGAAGAGATGACCCCGAAGATCGTTCCGACAGACGTCGAGACCGACTTGAATAACGTGCCGATATAAGATGTCGCTTCATTCGTCCAGGAATCAAACATGGCGGTATTTTCATGCACCCAGTTGGAGATAAAACGATTGTTCATCAACTGGTCCCGGAGATTCAGTGTCTGGTCCCGCAGTTCGACGACCAGGTTCGGAATGCTTGTCACAAAATCCGACACTTGCTCGACCAAAATCGGACCAATCGAAGCGACGGCAATCGTGATGATACCAAGAAATCCGAGCAAGACGATCAGAACCGCGAGTCCTCGTTTCTTGACGCGTTTTTGAAGCGTGTCAACAATTCCGAGGGTGAAGTAATAAAAGATACCTGCGATAATCAGCGGTGGGAAAATCAATGCTAACATCACTTTGATCGGTTGGAATAAAAATGAGATTTTTGTTCCGACCCAGATAACCAAGAAAATCGTCAAAATCCAAAGTAAGGCTTTAAACCATTTGTTTCGAAGTAAATCCACGAACAGTCCTCCTACGAGTTTACAATCAACTTGTTTTTTCTTTCACTTCGTCTGTTACGACATCGTCCAGTCGCTGTCGTTCCATCTTACCCCATTGACCGCGTCCCGTCATGAACTGAATTAATCCACCGAGCTTAAAGAAGACCAGGATCGGACGGTACCAAAACGATTCTGTCAATGACCATAAGTATAGACGGATCAACTCTTTGACGTTCTTGAATCGGTGCATCGTCCACTCTTCAAGCAGAACGGCTCCGGCGGATAACAAAGACCCGTACAGTAAAGCAACAGTCAATAGGACAACACCGAACTCAAAATTAAGTGTTCCAACCAACAGGTTAAGCGGAATGATGAAGTACCCGATCAACTCGACAATCGGTCCTAGTAATTCGATTAAAAAGAAGTACAGCATCGAGACGCTTCCGACGAAACCGTAGCGCGGATTCCCAATCATCCGTTTATGTGTCCATAACGTTTCTGCCAGTCCCCGATGCCAACGGCTCCGTTGCGAGCGTAAGACTTCCATCGTATCCGGTGCCTGTGTCCAGCAGACCGGTGAAGGGACGTACTCAATCCGTTTATCAATCTTATTTTCTTTCATGTAACGATGCAGCCGAACGACTAACTCCATGTCCTCGCCGACAAGCCCCTCTTTGTATCCGCCCGCCTGAACGACGATTGCTTTTTGGAATAATCCGAAAGCACCGGACACAATCAGTAACATATTAAAACGGCTGAGTCCGAGGCGTCCGAACAAAAAGGCACGGAAGTACTCAATCATCTGCATCAATACAATCCGTTGTTTCGGGGTCCGAATCTCAACAATTTCGCCGCCTTCGATCGTACAACCGTTGACGAGGAAAATCGATCCGCATGTCGCAATGACGTCTTCATCGGACTCAACAATCGGTTTCATGACTTTCAGGAGAGCATCCCGTTCAAGAATCGAGTCGGCATCCAGCGAACAGAAATACGGATAACTGGAGTAGTCGATGCCGGCATTCAAGGCATCCGCCTTTCCGCCGTTCTCTTTATCAATGACAATCAAACGGGCATCGATTCGGGAACGGTACACCTGTTTGACGGGTTGTGATCCGATCAGAATCCGGGGAAATCGCAATTCCTTTTCCAACTCGTACGTCTTAAACAGTTCATCCATCGTCCCGTCACTCGATCCATCATTGATGACGATAACTTCATGTTCCGGATAGTCGAGCGCAAGCAACGCCTGGACACTGGTGACGATCGTATACTCTTCATTGTAAGCCGGAACAAGAATACTGACCGGTCGCGTATAAAGGGAACGCATTAACGGAAGATAAGAGCTTTCCTTTCGTCGGAACCGTTGTTTTCGGACCATTTGCGCTGAAATTAGATACAGCGTTGAATAAAAAATGATGACGAGAATCATATAAATCAGGACAGTCCAGGATAAAACATTAATGATATTTTGAATCGTTTCAGATGACAACATGTTGTTTCATCTCCTTTGCTAACCGTTCCGTCGCTTTTTGTTTGGCATAACGGTCAGGATGATCTTTTGCGACGAGCGCCAGCTGTTCGAGA
>Ga0308168_1001317_pt1 | contig 22970 bp, 19 predicted proteins | sample PhyCR2_FD_202133 | JGI IMG/M metagenome (GOLD analysis project Ga0308168, IMG submission 202133) | Phyllosphere microbial communities from UC Gill Tract Community Farm, Albany, California, United States - DLSLRC.R2 | ecosystem: Host-associated > Plants > Phyllosphere > Unclassified | place: USA...
AAGAAGGGATAGACCAGGCCCACCAGCACGGCAGTCGCCGCCATCTGCGGATGGAACTTGGCGCGCTCGGCGATGCCGCCGGAGACGATGGCGGGAATGGCGGCGGCGAAGGTCAACAGGAAGAAGAACTTGACCAGGGCGTAGCCGTTGTTCGCGACCAGGGTATCTGTGGGGCCGAAGAAATGGACGCCGTAGGCGATACCGTAGCCGACGAAGAAATAGGCGATGGTCGATACCGCGAAATCGATCAGGATCTTGACCAGGGCATTCACCTGGTTCTTGCGGCGGACAGTCCCCAGCTCGAGGAAGGCGAAGCCGGCATGCATCGCCAGGATCATGATCCCGCCGAGCAGGATGAAGAGCGCGTCGGCGCCGCTTTTGAAAGCTTCCATGCAGTACAACTCCAATCCAATAAAGTGCAGGCCAAATGGGCAGGCACTCCTGAGTAGCAAAAATCGTTCCTTTTTGGTGAAAGCGTGCACTCCCAATCAGCATGCGGGGCGGGTTGCCCGTTTTTCGTGCGTGATGTCCGTGGCGGCACCGTCGTGGTGCGTCGGTGCGCCAAGATGGATGGGCGCCAAACCGCGGTCCCGGTTGGTTTCCAGCAGCGCCGGGTCGACGCCGCGGCGCACGATCGCCTCGAACACTTGCCGCCCCTTCGCCTTCTCGACGATGGTGGTGGCGGCCATGCCCCCGCCGATGTCGACCGCGACGCTGGCCTGCTGCAACTGGATTGGCAGCTGGATCGGTGTGTCGGCGCCGCGCACCAGCAGCAGCGGTGGGGGCGCCCAGCAGGAGTGCGGCGAAAAGTCGAGGCATGGAAAGCTCCGGTAGTGGTCCGTACTGATTGAACGGACCAGCTGCCCCGACGGGGTCAAGCGCGCCTGATAAAACCGCATGGCGGCCTTGCATCGTCTCGCCCCACCGGCCGGTTGGCCTGGACGATGCGCCGGCGGCCTTGACCTAGATCTGCTGCGCGATCGGGTCGAGTTCGATCTCGCGCCGCTCGGCATGGCTGCGCCGTCCGGCCTCCAGCAAGCGCATCACCGCGATCGCCTGCGCCGGCGGCACCGGATTGGGACCACGGCCCAGGATGGCGTCACGCAGCCGGCGGTAGTATTCCTGGTAGGCGCCGTTGTCGGTGGCGATGGCGCTCGCCTGCAGCACGCCGTTTTCTTCGATCGACAGGATGCCGCGCTCCGGGTCGATGCCCCAGGCGGCGCCATCCGGACCCGGCCGCAGGCCGGTTTTCAGCGTGGCTTCCTGCGTATCCAGGTGCTGCTTGACGTAGCTGCCGCGCGTGCCGTACAGCGCCACGCGCGGACGCGGTGCGGCCGTCAGCATGCTGGCCGCCACGTCCACGCGCAGGCCGTCGGCATAGCGCAGGCGTGCATGGATGCAGTCGTCGGCCTGGGTACCCGGCCGCAGGCTGGCCAGGTCGGCCTGGATCGCCAGCGGCCAGCCGAAATAGTGCAGCGCCTCGTGCAGCATGTGCGGACCCAGATCCATCCAGGTGCCGCCGTCGGCTGCCGCGTCTTCCTTCCAGCGCGCCTGCGGCTGGGCGCGGAAGCGGTCGAAGTGGATGGCGGCGTGGCGCACGCTGCCCAGGGTGCCGGCGGCCAGCAGTTTTTCCACGGTGAGGGTGCTGCTGTCCCAGCGCCGATTGTGGAACACGCTCAGCACCAGGCCGCGCTCGTCCGCCATTGCCGCAAGTTGCTCGGCCTCGGCGACCGTCGGCGTGAAGGGCTTGTCGACCACCACGTGCTTGCCGGCGCCGAGCGCCAGTGCAGCCAGTTCGAAATGGGTGGCGTTGGGGCTGGCGATCACCACCAGGTCCACCAATGCGCTGGTGGCGAGCGCGCGCGGATCGTCCAGCACCGTCACCGGCTCGCCCAGCGCGGCATGCACCTTGGCGGGATTGCTGCTGGCGACTGCCGTGATGGCCAGTCCGGGCGTGGCGCGCACCAGCGGCGCGTGGAAGGTCTGGCCCGCAAGGCCGAAGCCGATGATGCCGACGCGGATCGTGTTCTGTTCCATGGTTGTCCTTACTGATAGTGATGCAGGAAATCCAGCAGCACGGTCGCCGCGATGTCGGCGTCGTCGGCTGTCATGGTTTCCAGAGGATTATGGCTGATGCCGCCGTTGCCGCAGCGCGTGAACAGCATCGCCACCTCGGTGATCGCGGCCATCGCCATGGCATCGTGGCCGGCGCCGGACAGCAGGTCGAAGCGCGGCAGGCCGGCGCGTTCCACCGCTGCGCCCAGCGCGTCCATCAGGCGCGGCGCGCAGGGTGCGGCGGGGGCTTCCAGCAGCTTCTCCACCTGCAGTCCGATGCGGCGGCGCGCGCACACCGCTTCGATGCCCTCGAAAATGTCGCGTACGGCGGCGATGCGTTCGGCGTCGCTGGCGGCGCGGATGTCGAGCGACAGGCGGCAGCGGCCCGGGATCACGTTCACCGAACCGTCCGGCACCGCCAGCTGGCCGACGGTGCCGACCAGGGACGCGCCCCCCGTGCAGCGCCGTTCGACCAGCAGCACGATCTCGGCGGCGGCGGCGGCGGCATCGCGCCGCATGGTCATCGGCGTGGTGCCGGCATGGCTGGCCAGGCCTTCCAGCGTGAGCAGGTAACGCGAGCTGCCGGCGATCGCCGTCACCACGCCCAGCGGCAAGCCTTGTTCCAGCAGCACCGGGCCCTGCTCGATGTGGACTTCGACGTAGCCGAGCAGGCTGGCCGGATCGCGCGCGATGGCCGGGATGTCCGCTACCTCATGCCCGGCCGCCGCCAGCGCCGTGCGCATGCTGACGCCGTCGGCATCGAGCGCGTCCAGCAGGCGCATGTCGAAACGCCCCGCCACCGCGTTACTGCCCAGGAAGGTGCTGCGGAAGCGCACGCCTTCTTCCTCGGCGAAGCCGATCACCTCCAGGTGGTAGGGCAGGCGCTCGCCGCGCGCGTGCAGGTGCTTGACGATCGCCAGCGGCAGCAGGATGCCGAGGCGGCCGTCGTACTTGCCGCCATTGCGCACGGTGTCGTAGTGCGAGCCGGTGATCAGGGTTTTCGCGCGAGGATCGGTGCCGGCGTAGCGCCCGACCACGTTGCCGACGGCGTCGATGTGCGCCGCCATGCCGGCCGCGCGCATCCAGTCCGCCAGCAGGGCGGCGCTGCGCCGGTGGGCCGGCGTCATGTAGGCGCAGGTGAGGCCATCGGCATCGTCGCTGATGGCGCCGAGCTGCTCGGCCCAGTCCATCACGGACGGGCCGAAAACGAGTTCGACGCCAAGCAAGCCGTTCAGGCGGATCTCGGCGATGCGGTGCACCTGGCGCAGCGCCTCCGCCATCTCGTCGGGCAGGCCGTTGCCGAGGCGCCGGCGGAAGGTGGCGATGATGGCCTGGCGCGTCAATCCCTGTCCGGTCGGGCCCTTGACCGCGAGGATGAAGGGGAAGCCGAACCTGGCGTTGTAGGCGGCGTTCAGCTGATGCAGCGCCGCGTATTCCTCGGCGCTGCAGCGGTCGAGGCCGGAGGCGGCCTGCTCGCCGGTCGATTCCGCAGTGAGGCTACCTGCGATGGCGGCCTTGCCGGCCAGTTCCGGGTGGGCGCGCAGCAGCGACAGCTGTTCATCTTCGCCGGCGAGGCGGACCACGTCCTGCAGCGCCAGCTTGAGCGCGGCCAGGCTGGCGAAGGGGCGCTGCGCGGCGGCCCGCTCGGGAATCCAGGGCGAGTGCTCGTAGATGCCGTGGAGTAGCCCCACGAAGGCGGCGGTGTCGAGGCGGTTGAGGTCGTGAAGAGTGGTCATGATGAGGTGTCCGATGGCAGCACCTGATGATAAGTCCTGCAAATCATTCCCCTATAAGCCCACATTGATTTGGCATGTTTGCAATAGCATATAGGTAGGGTGGGCGCGGCCGGCGTAGGCACCCCGTGCCCACGCGGATGCGTGCGGTGTGCGAACGTTCGCGTGGGCACGGGGTGCCCACCCTACGCTTTTACAAGGGCTTTCGCCGCCGCCGTCACTTGGTCGCGCAACCACTTGTGCTCCGGCGACTGGTGCATGCGCTGGTGCCACAGCTGGTAAAAGCGCATCGGCGGGAACTTGATCGGCATCGCGAAATTCTTCAGCGGCAGCGACTTTTCATAGAAGCGGATGAACTGGCGTCCGGTGGTCAGCACCAGGTCGGTCTGGGTGAGCATATAGGGAATCAAGCCGAAGTAGGGCGACTCCACCGCCACCTTGCGCTGCAGGCCCTGGCGCTCGAGGTGGGCGTCGATCACGCCGTGGTAGCCCGGCAGCATGGAGGACGGCGCCACGTGCGGCAAGCTGAGATAGTCGTCGAGCGTCATCGCGTCGCTGGCGGTGCGGCGCGCATAGGCACTGTCGGCGCGCATGGTGCAGATGATCGGGTCTTCGAACAGTTTCGAGATGTGCAGATGGGCCGGCGGTTCTTCCCAGTTGGCGATGACCAGGTCGATCTCGCCGTCGGACAGCATGCGCAGATAGTCGTTGCCCGGCCCCAGGTGGTGCAGGGTGACGCGGCTGTTGGGCGAGCCGCGCCGCAGGCTGGCCACCACGCCCGGCAGGAACTGGGTGTCGAGGTAGTCCGGCGCGGCGATGCGGAAGGTGCGCGCGGCGTCCTCCGGCATGAAAGGCGACTTCTTGATGAACAGGCTCTCGGTCTCGTCGAGGATGCGCTTGGCCGGTTTCAGCAGGCTCTCGCCGTGCTGGGTCGGCACCATGCCGCGCGCGCCGCGCACCAGCAGCGGATCGCCCGTCAATTCGCGGAGTTTACGCAGCGAGGCCGAGATCGAAGGCTGCGGCTGGTTCAATTTGAGGGCGACGCGCGACACGTTTTTTTCCACCAGCAGCAGGTAGAGGATGCGGATCAGGTGCAGGTCGAGATGCTGGGGCAGGCTGGACATGGGTGGAATGCAGGCTCGTATATGCGTGGGCGTATGTCGAATATACGGTATTTTTCATGTTGAATAAATGGAAAGCGGTTTATCTTGTGGTAACTGGATAAGGGATGCCCATGGACTATCTGCTGCCGTACGGCCTCGAATGGATGAATTTGCTGGTGCGCTGGCTGCACGTCATCACCGGCATCGCCTGGATCGGCGCCTCCTTCTACTTCGTCTGGCTCGACAACTCGCTGCGCCCGCCGGCGCCGGGCGGCGAGCTGGCCAGCAAGGGCGTGGCCGGCGAGCTGTGGGCGGTGCATGGCGGTGGCTTCTACAACCCGCAGAAATACATGGTCGCCCCCGCCGAGCTGCCGGCGGAGCTGCACTGGTTCAAGTGGGAAGCCTATTCCACCTGGCTGTCCGGCTTTGCGCTGCTCACCATCGTGTATTACTTCAACGCCCAGGCGATGATGGTCGACCGCAGCGTGGCCGACCTGTCCAGCTGGCAGGCGGTCGGCATCGGCATCGGCAGCCTGGTGACGGCCTGGGTGGTCTACGACCTGCTGTGCCGCTCGAAGCTGGGCAAGCACGACCTGGCCTTCGGGGCCGTGATCTTTGCCTTCCTGGTGGGCGCCACCTGGGTGCTGACCCAGTGGCTGAGCGGGCGCGCGGCCTATATCCACGTCGGTGCCATGATCGGCACCATCATGGTGGCCAACGTGGCGATGGTGATCATCCCCGGCCAACGCAAGATGGTGAATGCGATGCGCGCCGGCCAGAAGCCCGACCCCATCTACGGCATCCGCGGCAAGCAGCGCAGCGTGCACAACAACTACTTCACGCTGCCGGTGCTGTTCATCATGATCAGCAACCACTTCGCGATGACCTACCACCACGCGCACGCATGGGCGGTGCTGGGCACGATCATGCTGGCCGGCGTCTTCATCCGCCACTTCTTCAACCTGCGCCACAAGGGCCGCATCGAATGGAAGTACCCGGCCATCGGCGTGCTGCTGCTGGCCCTGGTCGCCATGGCGATTGCGCCGCGCCCCGCCGCGCCGCTGCAGGCCGGCGCCGCCGGCGCCAATGCGGGCGTCCAGTTCGCCCAGGTGCAGGGCATCATCGCCCAGCGCTGCGTCTCCTGCCACGCGGCGCATCCGACCCAGCCCGGCTTCGCCGCCGCGCCGGCCGGGGTCGCGCTCGACAATGCGCAAGGCATCCGCCAGAACGCGCCGCGCATCTACCAGCAGGCGGTGCAATTGAAGGCCATGCCGCTGGCGAACATGACCAATATGACGGACGCCGAACGGGCCCAGGTGGCGGCCTGGTTCGAAGGCGGCGCACACACCAACTAGGTATACGATGGAACAGACACGGGAACAACTGCTGGCGTGGATCGACGCCCACTTCGACGAGCAGCTCGCCTTCTTGCAGGCCATGATCCGCATGCCGACCGATACCCCGCCGGGCAACAACGCGCCGCACGCCGACATGGTGGCGGACAAGCTGGCCGCCTACGGCTGGCAGGCCGAGAAGCACGCCGTGCCGGCCGCAGAGGTGCGCGACTACGGCATGGAAAGCATCACCAACCTGATCGTCCGCCGCCCCTACGCCGCAGGCGGCCCGACGCTGGCCCTGAACGCCCATGGCGACGTGGTCCCGCCGGGCGAAGGCTGGAGCAAGCCGCCTTATGGCGGCGTGGTCGAGGATGGCTTCATCTACGGGCGCGCGGCGGCAGTCTCCAAGAGCGACTTCGCCACCTACGTGTTCGCCGCGCGCGCACTGGAAGCGCTGGACCTGCCCTTGCGCGGCACGCTGGAACTGCATTTCACCTACGACGAGGAATTCGGCGGCCTGCTGGGGCCCGGCTGGCTGCTCCAGCAGGGATTGACGAAACCGGACTTCGCGATCGCCGCCGGCTTCGCCTACGACATCATCACCGCCCACAACGCCTGCCTGCAGCTGGAGGTCACGGTGCACGGCAAGGCCGGCCACGGTGCGATGCCGGAGACCGCGGTCGATGCGCTGCAGGCGGCCACGCGCATCCTGAACGCCATCTACGGCCAGTTGCCCGAACTGAAAAAGACCAAGTCGGGCGTGCCCGGCATCGACTCGCCGACCATGCTGGTGGGCCGCATCGATGGCGGCACCAACACCAACGTCGTGCCCGGCAAGGTGGTGCTCAAGATGGACAGGCGCATGATTCCGGAAGAAGACCCGGTGGCGGTGGAGGCCGGGGTGAGGGCGCTGATCGAGGATGCGGTGCGCGATCTGCCCGGCATCCGGCTCGAGATCAAACGCCTGCTGCTGTCCCGGGCGCTGCGCCCGCTGCCGGGCTCGGAACAACTGGTCGAGCGCCTGCAGCGCAACGGCCTGGCGGTGATGGGCGAGGCGCCCCAGGCCAGGGGCACGCCGCTGTACGCCGATGCGCGCCTGTACGGCGAGCACGGCATCCCGACCGTGCTGTACGGCGCCGGCCCGCGCACGGTGCCGGAATCGAACGCGAAAAAGGCGGACGAACGGCTGGCGCTGGACGATTTGCGCAAGGCGACCAAGGTGGTGGCGCTGACCCTGCTCGACTTCCTGGGCGCCTGATCAGTCCGCGGCCGCCGCCTTGCGCGGCACGATCGCAAACTGCGGCGCGCTGCTGTAGTCCGGTTTCGCCGTACGCCGCATGAACTGCTGCCAGGCCTCGCGCCCCGGCTTGCCGCCGGCTTCCGCGCTGTAGGCCAGCGCCGGCTGCATGTTGGCCGGATAGCCGAGCGCGCCGGATGCGTAACCGGTCATCTCCCCGACCTGCAGCTTGAAAGCGCGCGCCATGGCCTCGCCGGCGCAGGGCATGGCTTGCATCTCCGGGCCCTGGCTGGCGCGGAAGGCGTGGCCGATGTCCTCGTAGATCGGACCGTCCTTGGTGTCGCGCACCTTCATGTCGTACATGGCGGCATCGATCCAGCAGGCGCCCTTGCCGGTCATGCGCGCGATCGGGAATTTTGCCTTCCAGGCGAGCAGCGGACGCGCGTCGACGAAGCCCAGGTCGGCCAGGTGGCCGATCGCCGCGGTGAAGAAATCGTCCTGCCAGGGTGCCAGCGCGGTGCCGTCGCGGTAGGAAAAGGCATAGCCGTTGGTGATCACGCCGAGGCGGTTGGCGGCCGGGTTGCGGCTGTAGGTCGTGTTGTACCAGTCCAGGTTGTGCTTGATGACGCTGGTGAAATAGGGCTTCAGGCGATCCGCGTCCGGCGTGATGTAGGCCGCTTCGCCGATGGTGCGCAAGGCCCAGGCCTGGCCACGCACCTGTTCCGGCTTGAGCAAGCCCTTGACGTTGTCGCGGTAGCCCGGGTTCGACGAGAAGGCGTCGTAGCTGGCCCAGAACTGCAGCTCTTCCAGGTAGTAATGGTCGCCGCTCAGCAGGTAGGGCAGGTAGGCCAGGCTGGGCTGGTGCGAAATGTCGGGCGTGTAGGGCGTGTCGCAAGCCTTGTCGGCGGCGCAGCCGGGAAAGGCTTCGCGCTTGCCGGTGGCCGGGTTCATGGTGTCGCCCTCGTGGCCGAGCCGGGTCATGTAGGGATGGTCGAGCAGGCTGACCGGCCGGCCGGTGGCGCGGTCGCGGTAATGGATCGGCCAGCTGCCGGCCAGGTCGCCGCCGCCGAAAGTGGCCTGGCTGGCGCGCCTGTCCATGCTCAGCAGATGGAGCACGGCCCAATCGGGCAGCAGGCCGATGTCGCCGCGCCCGCCGGTGGTCGGCATGTAGGGCGTGGCCAGGCCGACGCCCATCGGTTCGACGCCATCGCCCTTCCAGCGATCCTGCAGCTTGGCCAGCGCGGACTCGGCGGGAACGATGTCCTGGTCGTAGTTGGGCAGGGCGCGCGTGGCGATCAGGTAGGGCGTGTCGTAACGCACTGCCAGCGCCGGTGCGGCCGCCGCTGCCGCCGAATCGGTCGCCGCCGGCGCCCACCAGAACACCTTGCGCCAGCGCGCGTGGTGCAGGTGGTTCAGGCCGCGCCGCGCATAGGCTTCACGGCCGCCGATCTCGACCCTGGCGTCATACCCGATGTTGCGCGGGCCGGGTTCGTAAGCCCAGTCGTTCTCCACGCTGACATCGACGCGTGCGCGCTTGGCCTGCGGATACCAGCGCACCGCGAAGCGCGCCGCCAGGTGCGGGTGGGCCGCGCCCTGGGCATTGGTCAGCGGCGCCGTGACCTGCCATTCGGTGACCAGCGGACCGGCCAGCCAGGTGTCCACGGCCTTGCCGGCCAGCAGGCGCTCGGCCGATGCGCTCCATGCCTGGCCGTCGATGGCGGCGCTGACCCTGGCGCTGAAGCCCTGTTCCAGCAACGCCGCGGGAGATGCCTTGGCCGCCTTGGCCACTGCCGGCTGCCCATCGGTGGCCAGCGCCAGCATCAGGGACTGTTTCGCCGCCAGCGCCGGGACCACGGCCGAGATCACCGCGTGGCGCAGCGAACCGTCCGGATGGCGTGCCTTGACGTCCACCTGCAGCGGCAGGCGCTTGCCGTCGGCCAGCTTGCCCGCCAGGCGCTCCGGGTTCTTGACGTCGCCGGGAGCGAACACCTGGCCGAAGGTGAGCGGCACATCGTGCTGCGCCTGGCCGCCGGTGCTGTCGATGAAGACGCCGGTGATGCCGCCGCTGATGCCCTCGCGGACTGCCGGTGCAGCCTGGGCAGCCTTGGGCGGTTCGCCGTAGCGGGCGGTGACCACGCGCTGGGCATCCAGCTGACCGGTGGTAGGCAGGCCAACGTAGTTGTCCTGGGCGAAGGCGGTGCCGGCCAGGGGCAGGACCAGCAAGAGGTGTGGAAGGCGCATGGCGAAGTCGGCGGTCTGGGAGGCGCCAGCTTACCGCAAGGCGTCATGGACGCGCATCACGCTTGGCGGCGCTCCCAGGCGCTTTCAATCGATCAGGCGCCGAAGGCACCATCGATCGTGTGCATGGCCCCGGTCACGAAACCCGCCTCCGGTCCGGCAAGCCAGGCCACCATGGCGGCCACCTCTTCAGGGCGGCCATGGCGTTTGATCGCCATGAAGCTGTGCATCAAGTCCTTCATCGGGCCGTCTTCCGGGTTGGCGTCGGTGTCGATCGGTCCCGGCTGCACGATGTTGATCGTGATGCCGCGCGGACCGAAGTCGCGCGCCAGTCCGCGCGCCATGCCCTGCAAGGCTGATTTGCTCAAGGCATAGGACGCCATGCCGGGCAGGGGCATACGGTCGCCGTTGACCGATCCGATCACGATGATGCGGCCGCCTTCCGGCATGCGCCGGGCGGCTTCCACGGACGCGTGGTAGGGCGCCTGCACATTGATGCGGAACAGGCGATCGACCGCGTCCGGATCCTGTTCCAGCGCATCGCCGAAGATGGCAATGCCAGAATTGACCACCAGCACATCCAGGGGGCCGCTGTCGCGGACCCGGGCAATCACCGCATCGCGGTCGGCGCTGTCCGTCGCGTATGCCGTGCTCCCTGTTTCGGCCGCGATGCGCTGGGCCGCATCCGGCGAGCCCGAATAAGTGAACGCCACCCGTGCGCCATCCGCGGCAAAGCGCCTGACGATGGCGGCACCAATGCCGCGGCTGCCGCCGAGCACCAGAACGGATTTGTTGGCGAAATTTGTCATGACCCCTCCTTTGTGATTAATGTAGCAGATGATACAATAATCGCCGTCGCAGCTGTCAAGGATTTTTTTAGTAATGACTACAAATATGGTTTCCCAACGCGGCCGCCCACGCAAGTTCGATCCCGACGCGGCGATCGTCACCGCCCAGCGCCTGTTCCACGAAAAAGGCTATGACGCCGTCAGCCTGTCGGACCTGACCAAAGCGCTGGGTATCAACCCGCCCAGTTTCTATGCGGCGTTCGGCAGCAAGGCGGGCTTGTACGCACGCATCCTCGACCGTTACGCGCTTGCCGGTGCGATCCCCTTGACGCGGATCCTGGGGGCGGGCCGGCCCCTGGCAGACGCGCTGGCCGAGGTGCTGGTGGAAGCGGCGCGCCACTACGCCGCCGATGCCACCGCCACCGGTTGCATGGTGCTGGAGGGGACGCGTTGTAACGACCCGGAGGCGCGCGACGCCGCCCGCGGTTTCCATCAAGCCGCCCAGGACTTGATCCGCAACGCCATCGCCGAACGCTATCCGCAGGAGGCGGACGAGGTGGCCGATTTCGTGTGCACCACGATGGCCGGACTCTCGGCCAGCGCCCGCCATGGACAAAGCCTGGATCGCCTGCTGGCGACGGCGCGCCTGGCGGGGAAGGCGCTGGTCCAGGCGCTTCCCGCCTGAACCGGAGCGGGCGCGCGGCGTCGATATTCTGCCCTCCATGCCTCGTGCGTGACGCTGCGCGGATCAGGGCTTGTCCCCGGCCGGGCAGGCTGCCTATACTGCCTTCATCCGCCGCACAAAACGCGTCCTTCGCCGACCGGAGCCCCGATGAAGCCAAGCGCCACATCCGCATGCTTTCAAGCCCGGCTACGTCGCCCTGCAGACCTGGGCGACGAACCCTGGGCCTTCGTCATCTTGCCGAAGCCGGAAAGCGACAAGTTTGCGCGGCGCGGCAGGACGGGCGCGCAAGTCAGTGTCAACGGTCATGTCTTCCAGGTGGTACTCGAGCCTGACGGGCAGTTAAGCCATTGGTTCAGGATTCCCGCGGTGCTGCTGGAAGGTGCGGCCGTCGAAGAAGGCGATCTGCTCACGCTGGCCGTCCAGCCGCTGGAGCAGGAAGCGGAGCCGACGCTGCCGCCGGACTTCCAGGCAGCGCTCGCCGCGTCGCCGGCAGCGAAAGCCATCTGGGACGACACCACGACCATCGCCCGCATCGACTGGATACACTGGATCGTGTCGGCCAGGCAGGCCAAGACCCGCCAGAGCCGCATTGCCGGTGCTTGCGACATGCTTGCCGGCGGCAAGAAGCGGGTCTGCTGCTTCGATCAATCGGGCTATTACAGCAAAGCTTTCAGTGCGCCCCGGGAGGCGGATTGAGCTTCGCGCAGCCGCGCCGGTCAGCGGCGGGACCGGCGGCGCATGGCGCCGGCGAGACCAAGCCCGCCCAGCACCAGCGCGAGCGAACCCGGTTCCGGCACCTGCGCCGCGCTGTCGAACGTGAGGTCGTCCATCACATAGGACGCCTGGAAGCCGCTCGACACGACCACGGTGTCGATGGCGCCGTCCCAGCCGGCGTCCAGGAAGGACGGGGTGTCCGACAGTTGCAGCGACTCCGAACTGGCGACCAGCTGGCCGCCGGCATACAGGTCGAAACGCACGCTGCTGTCGCCGTAGCCGGAGAACCAGGCGCCGTCGAAGATGGTGGGCGCCAGGAAGCGGATGGTGCTGGCGACCGGGCCGCCGTCGATCCAGTCGGTCGTCACCCGGCCCTGGCCGGAATGGGCGCTGAATGGCCATTGTTCGCTGGTCATGACCGACAGCCCGGCGCCCGACCAGTCCAGCCCACCGTAATTCACCGGCACGGCGGCGATGTCGTCGGGGCCGATGATGTCGTCGAAGCCCAGCACGGTGGCCGAGGCGAAGGGGGCGCACAGTGCGATGGCGGCGCTGAGGGCGATGCTGCGGAAGATGGAATGCATGGTGTTCCTGTCGAGTATGTTGGGGGAATCGGCGGCGATGGTAGCGAAGGTAGCGAAGATCAGCCCTGGCCCAGCGCCGGGTCGCTGACGGTGTGGCGTCCGGTTTCGACGCGGCCTGCGAAGCGCCGCAGGTAATCGGGCTGGCCGGACACCGTGACGCTGAAGTCGTACCAGTAGCCATTGGCCGCCACCGGTACGCGCACCAGCAGTTCGCCGCGGGCGGCAACCGTGTAGAGCTGGCGCAGCCCGGCATAGGCGTTGGCGTTCAGGTTGAAGCTGCAGGCCGCCGCGCCGGTGTTCACGAAGCGCAGCACCAGCTCGCCGGTGCTTGCGTCGCAGCGCACCTGCACGTCCGGGCGCGGCTGGCCGGCGGCGACGGCGCGCAGCGCGCTGCCGGTGAAGTGGCGGTGGTAGCCGTTCGGCCCCAGCACCCACAAATCGTAGGGGCCGCCGCCGGTGCCGGGCGTCCAGGCATCCGCCAGCGACTTGCCCGGCTCGACGGTGTAACGGCGTGGCACCGCCGCCAGGTCCTTGCGGTCGTAGACGTGGAAGACGGCGGCCTGGCGGCCGGTGTTGAAGAAGCTCAGCACCACCCGCGCCGACGACATGGTGGCGCCGGGCTGCACTTCGCAGGTGGTCGCCAGTTCATAGGGCAGGGCGCGCGACGGCCGGGTGCCGGCCGCCTGCAGCGGCATTTGCGGCGAGGCCGGCGGCGCGATCTGCGCCAGGCGCTGCTGGGCGGCGCGCAGGGCGTCGGCCTGGCTCCGGTCCTTGCGGCCCTGCAGCACCGGCAAGGCTTCGGCATTCGGCGTGGCAAAGTTGAAGGCGCTGGTCAGGTCGCCGCAGACGGCGCGGCGGAAGGGGCTGATGTTCGGCTCCTTGACCCCGAAGCGCGCTTCCAGGAAGCGCAGCACCGAGGTGTGGTCGAACACCTGGGAGTTGACCCAGCCGCCGCGGCTCCAGGGCGAGATCACGAACAGCGGCACGCGCGGACCGGGCCCGTAGACGCGGCCGTCGGCGGCCGGCTGCTTGCTGCTGCCGGCGGGGCGGCCGTGGGTGTAGTACTCGGGCGTCATGTCGGCCGGCGCCAGCGTGGTCTTGCCGGCGTAGCCGCCCTTGCCGTCGGGCGAAGGCGCGGAGGGCGAGGGCACGTGGTCGAAATAGCCGTCGTTCTCGTCGTAGTTGACGATCAGGACGGTCTTGCTCCAGACCTCGGGGTTGGCGGTCAAGGCGTCCAGCACTTCCTGGATGAACCAGGCGCCCTGCACGGGACTGGAGGGGCCGGGGTGCTCGCAATAGATCGACGGCGCGTTCAGCCACGACACCTGCGGCAGCTTGCCCTCGCGGATGTCGCGCTTGAAGGCGTCCAGGTACTGCTCGGGTTTGGTGCCGGGCAGGGTGTTGGCGATGCCCTTGTAGAGCGGGTTGTTGACGTTGTCGGTGGCCGCGTCGTAGGCCTTGTAGGGCAGGGCCTGGCCGGTGTTGCTGTAGGGCTGGCCGGGTGCGCCGCCGCTCGACACCGGGTAGCCGGAGGCGATATTGGCGCGCTTGAACTGGCGGAAGGCGCCCAGCATGTTGTCGCCCCATTCGTCGGGCATGTTCTGGTAACTGATCCAGCGCACGCCGGCCGCCTCCAGGCGTTCGGCATAGGTGGTCCAGGTGTAGCCGGTGTTGACGCCGCTGGCGGTGCCGTCGATGGCGTCCCACTCGTTGCTGACGAAGGCGGTGCCGGTGGGGACCGCGCCATTGGTGCCGGTCAGCGAAAACGAGCGGTTGGCATCGGTCCCGGTGTGCATCGCGCAGTGGTAGGCGTCGCACAGCGTGAAGGCATTCGCGAGCGCGAACTGGAAGGGGATCTCGTTTTCGTTGAAGTAGCCCATCGAGATCGGGTTCTTGTAGCGCGGCCACTGGTCCATGCGGCCGTTGTCCCAGGCCAGCTGGCTGTCGTTCCAGTCGTGCGGCGTGCCGTTGGCGCGCTGGGCGTTGCCGACGCTGCCGTCCAGGTGGAAGGGCATCACCACGTTGCCGTTGGCCAGGCGCTGCTGCCATACCTTGCGTCCCTCGGGCAGCGGAATCGGGAAGCGGTCACCGAAGCCGCGCACGCCGGCCAGTGTGCCGAAATAATGGTCGAAGGCGCGGTTTTCCTGCATCAGGATCACCACGTGCTCGACGTCGCGAATGGTGCCGGTGGCATTGTTGGCGGGGATCGCCAGCGCGCGCTGGATGGCGGGCGGGAAGGCGGCGTAGGTGGCGGCGGCGATGCCCGCTTGGGCGCCTTTGCGCAGGAAGCTGCGGCGTGAGCTCATGACTTTTACCTGGGACGTTGGTGGACACGTATGCAACAAGTGTTGCACTGTCTTGTTGTCATGCCGCCAAGGCGACAGGACTGCGCCAATGTAACCGGCGTGCATGACGCGGCAATGACAGATGAGCGGCCGGCAAAACACAAGACGAAAAAAAGCCCGCATCGCGCGGGCTTCGTCGGGACTGAGAGGTGGCTTTACTGGCCGACCGGGGCAGCAGGCGCCGGTGGGGCGGCGGGCGCCGCTGCGGCTTCCGGTGCCGGCGTCATGCTTGCGGCTGGGGCCGGCATATCGGGGGCCGCTGGCGCAGCGGGGGCAGCAGGAGCCGCTGGTGCTGCTGGTGCGGCGGGTGCGCTTGCTTCCACCGCCGGGGAGGCTTCCGCTGCCGGTGCGGTGGCGCTGTCCTGGCTGTCCTTCGCGCTGTCGGTTTTCGCGACATGCTTGGTCTTGCTCTTCACATGCTTGGTGCTTGCCTTGGCTTCCTTGGCAGGCGCCTTGGCGGCTTTCGCATCTTCATGCGCGGCCTTGGCGTCGGCTTGCGCTGCCTGGGCATCGGCATGCGCCGCCTTGGTGTCGGCCTTCGCGGCCTTCAGATCGGTATTGTTGACCAGCACTGCTTGCTTGGTGGCAGGCTTCGCGGTGGTGGTGGCGGGCGTCTGGGCGAATGCGGCGGTGGCGAACAGGCCGGCGATGACTGCGGCGATGGTGTTTTTCATGATGAAGGGTCCTCGGCTGTTTTTATGGTCGATGTGCATATTTATGCAGATCACTTGCTCCAGGAACGTAACATCAGTGGTTCGTGTTGACAGTCTTTACAAATGGTTACGTAGTTGACGGCTGATTACATACTTTGCAATATTTTTTGCTTCGGATTGAAAGTACAAATGCAAAGGGTCTGAACGGCGCTGACGGGTGCGGTGCGAACTTGGACCCCCGCCTTCGCGGGGGCGACGTTCATTAGTAGCGGGTCGTCGCGAACGTTTATAAGCAGAGAGGCGCTTCACACGTTCATCAGTAACGGGACGCCTCGAAAGTTCATGGCTGAGAGGCGCCCGCACCTGTCTTACTGCTTCAGGGTCCGCTCGAACAACTGGTAAATCCGGCGGTATTCGTCATACCAGCTTTCCGGCTGCACGAAGGAATGGCGCTCCATCGGGTAGGGGGCGAGTTCCCAGTTGTCCTTCTTCAGCTCGATCAGGCGCTGCGCCATGCGCACCGAGTCCTGGAACAGCACGTTGTCGTCGACCACGCCGTGGGCGATCAGGAGGTGGCCCTTGAGGTTTTGCGCGTACTCGATCGGCGACGAGACCTTGTAGGCTTCCGGGTCGACGTCCGGGGTGTTCAGGATGTTGGCGGTGTAGTCGTGGTTGTAGCTGGTCCAGTCGGACACCGGGCGCAGTGCCGCGCCGGACTTGAAGACCTCGGGCGCGCGCAGCAGGCCCATGAAGGTCATGAAGCCGCCGTAGCTGCCGCCGTAGATGCCGACGTTTTGTGCGTCGCCCTGCTGGTTGGCCACCATCCAGTTGACGCCATCGAGGTAGTCTTCCAGTTCCGGGTGGCCCATCTGGCGGTAGATCGCGCTGCGCCACTTGGCGCCGTAGCCCTTGGAGGCGCGGTAGTCCATGTCGAGCACCACGTAGCCCTTCTGCACCAGCAGGTTGTGGAACATCTGCTCGCGGAAGTAGACGGAATAACGGTGCGACACGTTCTGCAGGTAGCCGGCGCCGTGCACGAACATCACGACCGGGTATTTCTTGCCCGCTTCCAGCTGGGCCGGGCGGTACAGCTTGGCCCATACCGGGTCGGCGCCGTGGGTGGAGGGCACCGCCACGTACTGCGGCTGGATCCAGTCGCGCGCCTTGAAGTCGGCGCTGCGGGTATCGGTCAGCTTGACGGCGGCGCCGCCGGTCGATGGCAAGGTCGCGATCTGCGCCGGCAGGTAGGATGCCGAATAGTGCACCAGCAGCTTGCGCTGGTCGGGCGAGAGGCGGAAGTCTTCCACGCCGCCACCCAGGCTGCTGACTTCGCGCGTTGCGCCGTCCCTCGCCGAGACGGCGCAGACTTCGTAGGCGACCGGGGTGGCGCGGTTGCACATCATCCAGGCGGTCTGGCCGTCGGCGGACCAGGCCACGTCCGAGGCTTCCCACTTGCCGCTGGTGAGGGCGCGCACGCCGCCGCCGGCGTCGCGGGTGTACAGGTGCGAATAGCCGCTTTCCTCGGACAGGTACCACAGGGTGGCGCTGTCCGGCAGCCAGCCGAATTCGTTGTTGTCGTAGTTGACCCAGGCCTCGTCGCTCAGGCGATGCACCGGCTGCAGCGTGGCACGCGGCAGGTCGACGGTGGCGATCCAGCGGTCCTTGTTGTCGACCGCGCGCAGCATCACGGCGAGATTGGCGCCGTTCGGGCTCCAGACCACGGCGTCGCCGTTGAAGCCGATCGTCACCGGGCGCTTGCCCTTCAGGGGTTCCAGCTTTTGCGCGGCGCGCATCGCGCCCAGCGGGTCGGTCGCAATGCCGGGCAGGACGTCGAGCGACAGGTCCTTCACCTCGCGGGTGGCCAGGTTGACCAGCTTGAGGGCCTGGGCGCGCGGGCTGTTGCGGCCGACGCGGGTGCGTTCGTCCGAAAATTCCTCGTAGCCGCTTTCGGTGACGTAGCGCGGCATCTTGCCGACGCGGCCGCCGTCCGGGTCCTTGGGACCGGTCACCACCAGCAGCCAGCGCCCGTCCGGCGACAAATGGCTGTTGAGGATGGCCAGCTTGTCGCCCAGGTAGATGGTGGCCGGGGCACGGGTCGGATCGGCGCGGCGCTCTTCCTCGGCGCGGGCGCGGGCGGCGTCGCGCTCGTCCTTCTGGCGCTTCAGGGTGGCGATCAGGCGCAGCTGCATGTCGCGCAGCGCGTCAGCTTCCTGCGCGTTGGGGTCCTTGGCGGCGCGCACCGAGGCCAGCGGCGCCAGCAGGCGTTCGGTGCGGCTCCAGCCGAACCAGTCGTCGCCGACGCGGAACTGCACGCTGCGTTCGTCCTTCGCATACTGCATGGCGGCGATCTTGCCGGCGTTGCGGGTGATCTGCACCAGTGCGCCGTTGTTCAGGTCGCGCTCGAACAAATCGCCGTTGCGCAGCACGATGGCGTGGCTGCGCTTCTGGTCGTAGACCACGGTAGGGCTGTCCAGTTTGGCCAGTTCCGCATCTTCCACGCGGCGGTTCCGGCCGGCCTTGCCGGCATCGGCGCGCCAGGTGTCGCGCAACTGCGACCCGTCGCGCTTCTGTTTGTAGATGACTTCCTTGCCGTCCCACTGCCACCAGGCGGTTTCGACGGCCGGGCCGATCCAGTCGGGGTTGGCCATGGCCTGGTCGAGCGTAATCGGGGTGGTCGCGGTGGTCGCGGTGTTTGGATTGGCGGCGGCGGCGCCGGCGGGCAGGGCCAGCGTGCAGAAAGCGGAAAGGGCGGCAGTAAGGAGGGGAAGTCGCATCATTGTTCGAAAGTGAAGAAAGGACAAGAATGCTTTCTTGGCCAGAACTTACAAAAATGCATTCTAGCTCAGCCGATTCGGGTACTGGGCGAATTCCGGAAAACAAGGGAGAACAGTGGCGCGCCTGCGTAAGTACGCGGCGGCGAGAGGTAGCGGAAGTAAAAACGGGGAGGGCGGAAATGACAACGCCCGGACAATACCGGGCGTGTGGAGACTCAATGCAAGCGGCTGGACGCCGCCCGATTCAATTCTGGTGCAGTTGCGGGTACTCGGCGGTCCACAGGTCGGTCGGGGTGGTGACCGATGGGTTGCGGATGAACATGACGATACGGGTGACGATGGCCAGGGCGGAAATGCCGACGGTGATGTATTCGACTGGGGTCATGGTGATTATCCTCGGGTATATATAGTTGGCGCCGATTACTTGGCGATCTTGTTCTGCACGGCGTTGCGGGCAAACGCGCCGCTGGCCGGGTGGGCGGCATCGTGGGCGAACCAGCCACCATGGGCGGTGTAGAGTTCGATCGCGAATTCGCGGATGGTGCCGAGGATATCGGCGAACTGGTGGCGCAGTCCCTTGCTCTGCGCCTGGGTGATCGTGACTGTGTTCATTGAGTTCTCCGGTGATTTCCTGTGTTGATGCAGTGCAGTATAAGGAAGCCGTCGTTATAAATGAACTTTTAGTTTGTGATGTTCGCCATGTGTTCTGTGAATATTTTCTCGAAGGCAATTATGGGTTTGTCTTTACTTGAGACATCCTCCTGATGAATATCTTGTGGTCTCGGGAGCGGGGCACAGCGTTGTATGGTCCAGAACTTGCTTGTTCACCAGCATGAAATCGCCTTCCCAGCGCACCCTGCGCATCGTGGTCGTCAACACCGTGCCGGACAACGGCGGCGCGGCGCTGCGCGAGGCCCAGGCGCGGCGCGGCGCGGCCTTGCGGATTGGCCTGCTGGAATCGGGCTATGACATCGTCGCCTCGCTGCCGGCCGATATCTTCCTGCCCGAGCGCATAGCCCAGATCCAGCCGGACATGATCATCATCGACAGCGAATCCGACGCCCGCGATGTGCTGGAGCACATCGTCATCGCCACCCGCGACGAGCCGCGCCCCATCGTCCTGTTCACCGACGACCAGACCCCGTCCAGCGTCGATGCTGCCATTGCCGCCGGTGTCTCGGCCTATATCGTCGACGGCTTGCAGGCCGAGCGCGTCAAGCCGGTGCTGGACGTGGCCCTGGCCCGCTTCAAGCGCGAGCAGAAGCTGCTCGACGAACTGTCCGACACCCGCCGCCAGCTGGCCGACCGCAAGCTGATCGAGCGGGCGAAAGGCCTGCTGATGGCGAAGAATGGCTTGAGCGAAGAGCAGGCATTCCAGCGCCTGCGCAGCATGGCGATGAACAAGAAGCTGAAGCTGGCGGAGGTGGCGCAGCGGATTCTGGATGTGGAGGATTTGTTTTGAAGAGCCACGTCGCCCCTGCGAAGGCAGCGGCCCGAGTCCCCGGCACGACGTGCATCGGCCACGGGCCGCGCTATACCAGCCGCGCATCTCTATAAGGAAGTCTGCATGACCCCCGCATTCCTCACCGGCTCCGACCGCCCCGAAAAAACCGCCATCAAGGTCGGCTTCATGCCGCTCACCGATTGCGCCTCGCTGGTGATGGCGTCGGTGCTCGGCCTGGACGAGAAGTACGGCATCAAGCTGGTGCTGAGCCGCGAGCATTCCTGGTCGGGCATGCGCGACCGCCTGCTGAAAGGGGAGCTGGATGCCGCCCATGTGCTGTACGGTCTGTTGTACGGCGTCGAGATGGGCATCGGCTGCGCCGCCACGCCGATGGCGCTGCTGATGAATTTGTCGCGCAACGGCCAGGCGATCACGCTGTCGCGCGCGCTCGCGGCCCAGGGCGCGACCAGCCTGGAAGCGCTGGCGGCCCTGGTGCGCAAGGGCGGCCGCCGTTTCACCTTCGCCCACACCTTCCCGACCGGGAACCACGCGATGCTGCTGTCCTACTGGCTGGCCGCCGGCGGCATCGATCCGCTGCGCGACGTGCAACTGGTGACGGTGCCGCCGGGGCAGATGGCGGCCAACCTGGCGGCCGGGCACATGGACGGCTTTTGCGCCGGCGAGCCCTGGAGCGGGGCCGCGGTGCAGGACGGCAGCGGCTTCATGGCGGTGCCCAGCCAGGACGTCTGGCCCGACCATCCGGGCAAGGCGCTGGGCGCCAGCGCCGCCTTTGTGGACGCCAACCCGCACGCCTGCCGCGCGCTGGTGGCGGCGGTACTGGAGGCGGGGCGCTGGATCGACGAGTCGGATGCGCACCGCTTCGCAGCGGCCGAAGTGCTGTCCAGCCCCGCCTACCTGGGCTATGGCGCCGGCGGCATCGGCCTTGGCACCATCGCGGCGCGTCTGCAGGGCGACTACGAAGATGGCCTGGGGCGCCACTGGCGCGACCCCGACCCGCTGCAATTCCACGCCGGCGGCGAAGCCAACTTCCCCTACCTGTCGGACGGCATGTGGTTCCTGACCCAGCACCGGCGCTGGGGCTTGCTGCGCGAAGACCCGGATTACCAGGCAGTGGCGGCGCGCGTGAACCGCGTCGGCCTGTACCGCGAGGCGGCGCTGCTGGCGGGGGTGCCGGCACCGTCCAGCCTCCTGCGCAGCTCGGTGTTGATGGATGGCAAGCTGTGGAACGGGCGCGATCCCCACGCCTATGCGGCATCCTTCGCCATTCACAAACGCACACCCGGCGCCGCCTGACATCCTGTTCCGCATTTTGTAGTGCGCCCACCGGCGGCGCGGCGCCCCAAGTTGGGGCGTGGTGCACCGCAGCGAAGCGCGCGACCCCAAGGCTTCACAGGAGAGGGCTTCTGGCACGGCTCTTGCAAATACCCGGGTAGGGATCAACGGCGATCCCCAACCATAAGCTGGTCCAACGAAGGACCGGCACACAGGACAACGGCGTCCGCTGCAACCGGAGACATGGAACACATGCTTTCGGCCACGCAGCGGACGCCTTTTTGTTTTTGAACGGAACCTAGCCCAAGGAATCCACCATGGCCGGCAAAGCAAACAGCATCAAGCTCTTTTCCTTCAATACGCCGCAAATGCGCGCCTTCCACCTGACCTGGGTGGCCTTTTTCGTCTGCTTCTTCGCTTGGTTCGCCTGTGCGCCGCTGATGCCCGTCATCAAGGGCGAGTTCCATCTGTCGGTGAGCCAGATCGCCGACATCAACATCGCCGCCGTCGCCATCACGATCCTGGTGCGCCTGCTGGTCGGCCCGCTGTGCGACCGCTTCGGTCCGCGCAAGACCTACACCGGCCTGCTGGCGCTGGGCGCGATCCCGGTGCTGGGCGTGGCCATGGCCCAGAGCTACGAAAGCTTCCTGCTGTTCCGCCTCGGTATCGGCGCGGTCGGCGCCAGCTTCGTGATCACCCAGTACCACACCTCGGTGATGTTCAGCCCGAAGGTGGTGGGCACCGCCAACGCCGCTTCGGCCGGCTGGGGCAACAGCGGCGGCGGCGCGGCGCAGGCGCTGATGCCGCTGCTGATGGGCGCCGTGATCATGGCCGGCGTCAGCGAAACCATGGGCTGGCGCGTGGCGCTGCTGGTGCCGGGCGTGGCGATGCTGCTGACGGCCCTGGCCTACTGGAAGCTGACCCAGGACTGCCCGGAAGGCAATTTCAGCGAACTGCGCGCCGCCGGCATCCCTTTTGAAGCCAACAACAAGGGCGGCTGGTCCAGCTTCAAGCAAGCCTGCGGCAACTACCGGGCCTGGCTGCTGTTCGTGACCTACGGCGCCTGCTTCGGCATCGAACTCTTCATCCACAACACCGCCGCCGTGTATTACGTCGACCATTTCGGCCTCTCGCTCAAGGCGGCCGGCATGGCGGCCGGCAGCTTCGGCCTGCTGGCGCTGTTCGCGCGCGCCCTGGGCGGCTGGCTGTCCGACAAGGCCGCCAACCGCGGTGACCTGAACAGCCGCGTCACCCTGCTGTTCGTGCTGATGGTGGGCGAGGGCCTGGGCTTGCTGTGGTTCTCGCAGACCACCAGCGTGGCGCTGGCCATCGTCGCCATGCTCGCCTTCGGCCTGTGCACCCACATGGCCTGCGGCGCCACCTATGCGCTGGTGCCCTTCGTGAACCGCAAGGCGCTGGGCGGCGTGGCCGGCATCGTCGGCGCCGGCGGCAACGTCGGCGCGGTGCTGGCCGGCTTCCTGATGAAAGGCACCGGCGACGTGCGCCAGACCCTGTTCATCCTGGGCGGCGCGGTGCTGCTCTCGGCGGTCTGCGCCATCGGCGTGCGCTTCAACAGCGCCAGCGTGGAAACGCCGGCACCGGCAGCGGCATAAGCATTCACAAGGAGTCCGCATCATGAAACTCATCGTCATCGGCCACGGCATGGTCGGCCACAAGTTCCTGGAAACCCTGCTGGCTGGCGCGGCAGAGGGTGTCGAGGTCACCGTCCTGTGCGAAGAGCCGCGTCCGGCCTACGACCGCGTGCACTTGTCCGAATTCTTCGCCGGGAAGTCAGCCGACGAGCTGTCGCTGGTGGCGCCGGGCTTCTTCGAGAACCGCGCCAATGTCACCCTCAAGCTGAATGCGCAGGCGAAGGAAGTCGACCGCGCCGCCCGCACCGTGACCCTGGCCAGCGGCGAGATCCTGGCTTACGACAAGCTGGTGTTCGCCACCGGTTCCTATCCCTTCGTGCCGCCGGTCCCGGGCA
>Ga0308168_1001320_pt1 | contig 22919 bp, 18 predicted proteins | sample PhyCR2_FD_202133 | JGI IMG/M metagenome (GOLD analysis project Ga0308168, IMG submission 202133) | Phyllosphere microbial communities from UC Gill Tract Community Farm, Albany, California, United States - DLSLRC.R2 | ecosystem: Host-associated > Plants > Phyllosphere > Unclassified | place: USA...
AAACGTCAGATCCAGCCTGGTGACAAAATGGCAGGTCGTCACGGGAACAAAGGTGTTATCTCCAAGATCAACCCGATCGAAGATATGCCATACGATGAGTTCGGTACGCCGGTCGACATCGTACTGAACCCGCTGGGCGTTCCATCACGTATGAACATTGGTCAGATTCTTGAAACCCACCTGGGTATGGCTGCGAAAGGCATTGGCGAGAAAATTAACGCTATGCTTAAGAAGCAGGAAGAAGTGTCCAAGCTGCGTGAATTCATTCAGCGTGCTTACGATCTGGGCAGCGATCTGCGTCAGAAAGTTGACCTGAACACCTTCACCGATGACGAAGTGCTGCGCCTGGCAGAGAACCTGAAAAAAGGTATGCCAATTGCAACACCGGTGTTTGACGGCGCGAAAGAGAGCGAAATCAAAGAGCTGTTACAGCTCGGCGGCCTGCCTTCTTCTGGCCAGATCACGCTGTTTGATGGTCGTACCGGTGAGCAGTTCGAACGTCAGGTTACCGTTGGCTACATGTACATGCTGAAGCTGAACCACCTGGTTGATGACAAAATGCATGCGCGTTCTACCGGTTCTTACAGCCTCGTTACTCAGCAGCCGCTGGGTGGTAAGGCGCAGTTCGGTGGTCAGCGCTTCGGTGAGATGGAAGTGTGGGCACTGGAAGCATACGGTGCCGCGTATACCCTGCAGGAAATGCTGACCGTGAAGTCTGATGACGTTAACGGCCGTACCAAGATGTATAAAAACATCGTTGACGGCAACCATCAGATGGAACCGGGCATGCCGGAATCTTTCAACGTACTGTTGAAAGAGATCCGCTCGCTGGGTATCAACATCGAGCTGGAAGACGAGTAATAACTCGCATCTGCTGTACTGGTTACAGGGCGCCCGGGTCACTCCGGGCGTCTCTGAGAAGTCTCACTCCGACGGGAGCTAATCCGTGAAAGACTTACTTAAGTTTCTGAAAGCGCAAACTAAGACCGAAGAGTTTGATGCGATCAAGATCGCTCTGGCCTCGCCAGATATGATCCGTTCATGGTCTTTTGGTGAAGTTAAAAAGCCAGAAACCATCAACTACCGTACGTTCAAACCTGAACGTGACGGGCTTTTCTGCGCACGTATTTTCGGGCCAGTAAAAGACTATGAGTGCCTGTGCGGTAAGTACAAGCGCTTAAAACATCGCGGTGTGATCTGTGAGAAGTGTGGCGTTGAAGTTACACAGACCAAAGTTCGCCGTGAGCGTATGGGCCACATTGAGCTGGCTTCACCGACTGCGCACATCTGGTTCCTGAAATCGCTGCCTTCGCGCATCGGTTTACTGCTGGATATGCCACTGCGTGATATCGAACGTGTTCTTTACTTCGAGTCTTACGTTGTTGTTGAAGGCGGCATGACCAACCTCGAAAAGCGCCAGATTCTGACTGAAGAGCAGTATCTTGACGCGCTGGAAGAGTTTGGTGACGAATTCGACGCTAAAATGGGTGCGGAAGCGATCCAGGCTCTGTTGAAAAACATGGACCTGGAACAAGAGTGTGAAACTCTGCGTGAAGAGTTGAACGAAACAAACTCCGAAACCAAGCGTAAAAAACTGACCAAGCGCATCAAGCTGCTGGAAGCGTTCGTTCAGTCTGGTAACAAACCAGAGTGGATGATCCTGACCGTGCTGCCTGTTCTGCCACCGGACCTGCGTCCGCTGGTGCCGCTGGACGGCGGTCGTTTCGCTACGTCAGATCTGAACGATCTGTATCGTCGCGTGATCAACCGTAACAACCGTCTGAAGCGCCTGCTGGATCTGGCTGCTCCTGATATCATCGTACGTAACGAAAAACGTATGCTGCAGGAAGCGGTCGATGCGCTGCTGGATAACGGCCGTCGCGGTCGTGCGATCACCGGTTCTAACAAACGTCCTCTGAAATCTTTGGCTGATATGATCAAAGGTAAGCAGGGTCGTTTCCGTCAGAACTTGCTGGGTAAACGTGTCGACTATTCTGGTCGTTCGGTTATCACCGTAGGTCCATACCTGCGTCTGCATCAGTGTGGTCTGCCGAAGAAAATGGCACTGGAGCTGTTCAAACCGTTTATCTACGGCAAGCTGGAGCTGCGTGGTCTTGCTACCACCATCAAAGCCGCCAAGAAAATGGTTGAGCGTGAAGAATCTGTCGTCTGGGATATCCTGGATGAAGTGATCCGCGAACACCCGGTCCTGCTGAACCGTGCACCAACACTGCACCGTCTGGGCATCCAGGCGTTTGAACCAGTACTGATCGAAGGTAAAGCTATCCAGCTGCACCCGCTGGTCTGTGCGGCCTACAACGCCGACTTCGATGGTGACCAGATGGCCGTTCACGTACCGCTGACGCTGGAAGCCCAGCTGGAAGCGCGTGCGCTGATGATGTCGACCAACAACATCCTGTCACCAGCGAACGGCGAGCCAATCATCGTTCCTTCTCAGGACGTTGTACTGGGTCTGTACTACATGACCCGTGACTGTGTTAACGCCAAAGGCGAAGGCATGGTGCTGACTGGCCCGAAAGAAGCTGAACGCGTTTACCGCGCCGGCCATGCGTCTCTGCACGCTCGCGTTAAGGTGCGTATCACCGAACACGAGAAAAGTGAGCAGGGCGAGTGGGTTGCTAAGACCAGTATCATCGACACCACCATTGGTCGCGCCATCCTGTGGATGATCGTACCAAAAGGTCTGCCTTACTCCATCGTCAACCAGGCGTTGGGTAAGAAAGCGATCTCCAAGATGCTGAACACCTGTTACCGCATCCTGGGCCTGAAGCCGACCGTTATCTTTGCTGACCAGACCATGTACACCGGCTTTGCCTATGCGGCACGCTCTGGTGCGTCTGTCGGTATCGACGACATGGTAATCCCGGCGAAGAAAGTGGAAATCATCACCGAAGCGGAAGCGGAAGTGGCTGAGATCCAGCAGCAGTTCCAGTCAGGTCTGGTTACCGCTGGCGAACGCTATAACAAAGTGATCGATATCTGGGCTGCGGCCAACGAACGCGTTGCTAAAGCGATGATGGAAAACCTCTCTACCGAACTCGTGATCAACCGCGATGGTGTGGAAGAGCGTCAGGTTTCCTTCAACAGCATCTTTATGATGGCCGACTCCGGTGCGCGTGGTTCTGCAGCGCAGATTCGTCAGCTGGCCGGTATGCGTGGTCTGATGGCGAAACCCGATGGTTCCATCATCGAAACGCCAATTACTGCGAACTTCCGTGAAGGTCTGAACGTACTCCAGTACTTCATCTCCACGCACGGTGCGCGTAAAGGCCTTGCGGATACCGCACTGAAAACAGCTAACTCCGGTTACCTGACCCGTCGTCTGGTTGACGTCGCGCAGGATCTGGTGGTGACTGAAGATGACTGTGGTACGCACGAAGGCATCATGATGACTCCGGTCATCGAAGGTGGCGACGTGAAAGAGCCACTGCGTGAGCGCGTATTGGGTCGTGTGACCGCAGAAGACGTGATCAAGCCGGGCACCGCTGATATCCTTCTGCCACGTAACACCCTGCTGCACGAACAGCAGTGTGACCTGTTAGAAGAACACTCTGTTGACAGCCTGAAAGTCCGTTCCGTCGTAAGCTGCGAAACTGACTTCGGTGTGTGTGCTCACTGCTACGGTCGCGACCTGGCACGTGGTCACATCATCAACAAAGGTGAGGCCATCGGCGTTATCGCGGCACAGTCCATCGGTGAGCCGGGTACACAGCTGACGATGCGTACGTTCCACATCGGTGGTGCGGCATCTCGTGCGGCTGCTGAATCCAGCATTCAGGTCAAGAACAAAGGTACGTTGAAACTGATCAACGCCAAGTCGGTAACCAACTCCGCTGGCAAACTGGTGATCACTTCACGTAACGTTGAACTGAAAATGATCGACGAATTTGGTCGTACCAAAGAGAGCTATAAAGTTCCTTACGGTTCTACCATGGCGAAAGGTGACGGCGAGCAGGTTGCAGCGGGCGAGACCGTAGCAAACTGGGATCCACACACCATGCCAGTCATCACCGAAGTGAGCGGTTTCATTCGCTTCACTGACATGATTGACGGCCAGACCATTACCCGCCAGACGGATGACCTGACCGGTCTGTCCTCACTGGTTATCCTCGACAGTGCAGAACGTACTGCGGGTGGTAAAGATCTGCGTCCAGCGCTGAAAATCGTTGATGCGAACGGTAACGACGTAATGATCCCTGGCTCTGATATGCCAGCTCAGTACTTCCTGCCGGGCAAAGCGATTGTGCAGCTGGAAGATGGCATCAAGATCAGTTCGGGTGATACCCTGGCGCGTGTTCCTCAGGAATCAGGCGGTACCAAGGACATCACCGGTGGTCTGCCACGCGTTGCTGACCTGTTCGAAGCCCGTCGTCCGAAAGAGCCGGCAATCCTGGCTGAGATCAGCGGCATCATTTCCTTCGGTAAAGAAACCAAAGGGAAGCGTCGCCTGGTGATCACTCCGATTGACGGTAGCGATCATTACGAAGAGATGATCCCGAAATGGCGTCAGCTGAACGTGTTCGAAGGTGAACGCGTAGAGCGCGGTGACGTGGTTTCCGATGGCCCTGAGTCTCCACATGACATTCTGCGTCTGCGTGGCGTGCATGCGGTGACCCGTTACATCACTAACGAAGTGCAGGAAGTTTACCGTCTGCAAGGCGTTAAGATTAACGATAAGCACATCGAAGTCATCGTTCGTCAGATGCTGCGTAAAGCAACCATCTCCAGCGCAGGAAGCACTGACTTCCTCGACGGTGAGCAGGTTGAGTTCTCACGCGTTAAGATCGCTAACCGCGAACTGGAAGCTAACGGCAAGATCTCTGCAACATTTGCACGCGATCTGCTGGGTATCACCAAAGCTTCCCTGGCAACCGAGTCGTTCATCTCTGCGGCTTCGTTCCAGGAAACCACGCGCGTGCTGACCGAAGCTGCCGTTGCGGGCAAACGCGACGAACTGCGCGGTCTGAAAGAGAACGTTATCGTTGGCCGTCTGATCCCAGCCGGTACCGGTTACGCGTATCATCAGGATCGTATGCGTCGTAAAGCTGCGGGCGAAGCGCCAGTCGTGCCAGTTGTCACTGCCGATGAAGCCTCTGCCAGCCTGGCTGAACTGCTTAATGCAGGAAACCTGGGCGGTAATGACGATTAATCGTCAACCACCTGTGGCATAATAAAAAACCTCGCTTCGGCGGGGTTTTTTTTCGACTCAACAAAATCACATGGAATAAAAATGCCAAATAATAAGGTTGTGATAGCGCTGGTACTGCTGGGTTTGAGCGCGAGAGTACAGGCAGAAGAGTGGGTGAACGCTCCGGTACAAAAAGTCTTTAAAAGCTGGCAGGTGACCTGCAACAACCTCAATGACTGTGATGTACGCAATACCGACGAGACGCTGCGTATTACTCTTAAACGCAAGGCCGGGCCAGATGCGCAACCTTCGCTCAGTTTCCAGCAGTGGGGCGATCTGATACCACAGGGTATCTGGCTGGATGGCAAACCCTGGCATTCCGCTATTGAGATTGCGCCCTCAAAAATCAGTGGTGATGACAGCGCGGGTGGAAGCGATAAGCTGGCCGATATCCAGCAGTGGGTGCAGGCGAGTAAAAATGCGTTGACCATCGCCCTTGCCCCCGGTTCTGAAGCCGCCTCACTCAGCGGGCTGAATGCGGCGCTGCTGCTGGTGGATGAACGTCAGGGGCGTCTGGGAAATCAGACAGCGCTGCTGAAAGTGGGCAACAACGAGCCGTCGATGGTGCCTGCCCGTCCGGCCCCCGAGGTGATGAACTTCCCGGTGCCAAAGGTGGTACCCCTCAAAAACGGGGCTGCACTGATCGACGCGGCCATTGCTGCTAACCATAAACTGCTCGCCAGTGAGAGCTGCGAGCCCGATACGGCTGCGCGTGAACGAAGTGAGGCGCTGCCGCTGAATGATAAACAGGCGCTGGTGTTGGTCAACTGTGGGCTGGGAGCCTATCAGTCAGCCAGCCTGTTGTTTGTCAGTTCACGCGATAACCCTGCTGAAGTGACGCCGTTGATGCTGCCCTTACCCGATAAAGATGACCAGGGTAAACCGCTCGTCATGAGCTGGTTTACGGAAGCCAGCTACGATCCGCAAAGCGGTGAACTCTCCTGGGCCGGCCGCGGACGCGGTATTGCCGACTGCGGGGACAGTGGTGGCTGGAAATATGACGGGAAAGTCTTCCATCTGACACGCTATAACAGCCAGCCGGAGTGCAACGGTGGTGAACCGGGCGACTGGCCATCCCTCTGGGTGACGGCCGGAGCAAAGTAACCCTGTAGCCGGGGGGCGATGGCTTCACCCTGCTGATCCGCCGCCTGGGCAGCGTTAAAGCGTGCTCAGGCATTTTTTCCGATGAGTTCAGAGAATAATAATGAATAATAACAAGTTAGTGTTGGCGTTTATGCTGATGGGTTTAAGTACGGGCGTTCAGGCAGACGAGTGGGTTAACGCGCCGGTACAGAAGGTCTTTAAAAACTGGCAGGTCACCTGTAATAACGTGAATGACTGCGATGTCCGTAACACGGACAAGACGCTGCGTATCATCCTCAAACGTCAGGCAGGGGCGGAGGCACAGCCTTCGCTCAGTTTTCAGCAGTGGGCTGCGTTGAAAGCAGACGGGATCTGGCTGGATGGTCAGGCCTGGTCTTCAGATATCCAGATTGCCACACCGCAGAGCAGTGATGAGCACGTTGTGGGCAGTAGCGATAAGCTGGCAGTGATTCAGGCGTGGGTGACGCAGGCCAAAAATGCGGAGACGATAGCCTTTTCAGCCGGGCCTGAAAGCGCTTCTCTTGAGGGGCTGACCGCCGCACTACTGCTGGTGGATGAGCGACAGGGGCGTCTGGATAATCAGACGGCCTTGCTGAAAGTGGGCGATAAACCCTCTTCAGCGGTTCTGCCCCGGCCCGCACCTGTGGCACTGAACTTCCCGGTGCCTGCCGTGGTGCCTTTGACCGATCCTGCCGCACTGGTGGACGGAGCCATTGCTGCCAATGGCAAGCTGCTGAAGCAACTGCAGTGCCCTCAGGATGAGGATACCCGCGCACGCAGCTATGCCGAACCGCTGAATAACACCCAGGCACTGGTGATGGTCAACTGCGGACCGGGAGACTTCAAAACATTAAACGTCGTGTTCATCAGTGAACGTGATAACCCGAAAGACACCCGGCGACTGACGCTGCCCCTGCCGCTGAACGGCACGGATGGCAAGCCGATGCAGGAAACGATGTTTGCCCAGGGCGGATATGATTCAGCTGTCGGCCATCTCTATTTCTCCGATCGGGGTAATGAGGCCGCCGAGTGCGGTAATAACGGCGGCTGGATCTATGACGGCAAGACATTCCACCTGGCACGTTTTAAAAACCAGCCTGGCTGCAATGGCGGTCAACCGGCTGACTGGCCCTCTGTCTGGGTAACAGAAGGTAAAGAGTAAGGGGAAAACGGGGAGGGTATCCGCCTTTCCCGTCCCTGTCCCTCTGGGAAATTTCATATTTTCCGCAGTAAAATCGTGGTTAAACAGGACAGCTGTTATCTTCATGCCGACATTAATCCTAAGGAGTCCGACATGAAGATTGTTAAAGCCCTGCTAATGACCAGCCTGGTCAGTGCTTCTCTGCCTGTACTGGCTGCCGGTGATGAAGGGATGAAGAATCCGCTGAGCGTGCATGTGCTGAACCTGCAGACCGGCGTGCCGACCTCCGGCGTGACGGTTGAACTCGAACAGCAGCAAAAGCAGGGATGGGTAAAACTGGCTTCCGGCGTGACGGACAAAAACGGACGTATCCCGGCGCTCTATCCGGCAGGGAAAACGATGGCGGCGGGTGACTACAAAGTGGTCTTCAAAACCGGTGATTATTACAAACAGCAAAAGCAGCCGACTTTGTTCCCGGAAATCCCGGTGATCTTCCATGTGGAAAACAGCGACAGCCATTACCATATTCCCCTGCTGCTGAGTCAGTACGGCTACTCTACCTACCGCGGTAACTGATCGTCCGTCACAGCATAAAAAAAGGGCAACGCAGTGGAACGTCCGCGTTGCCCTCGGGTGCATCCTTCGACCCAGGCCACATCACTATAAGTTACGCACGTCCTCGCAGGTCAGTCCGATATCCTTCAGCTGCGCGACACTCAACTGCGACAGGATCCGGCGCGTGCAGGCGCGTATACGCCTTGCCTGCCAGCGATGATAAGGCAGGAGAAAAACCGTTTTAATCAGCGACCAACTCAAGGGCTTCGCTGCTCTGTTCTCTTCAAACTCCATCACTGACTCCTCATCACCGTGTGTATGCCGACTATTCTGTCGCTAACCGTGCTGATGATACAGATGCAAAAAACACCTTTTATTGACATACAGATTGCGCGATAGTGTGACTGAATGGTGATAATTACCGCAATCTGTACTGCTTTAATGAAAAGTAACCGGGAGGACGGGATACAATGACGCGTTATCAACGGCTGGCAGAGTTACTGGCACAGCGTATTGAACAGGGGCTGTATCAGGCTGGCGAGCGGCTTCCGTCCGTGCGAACGCTCAGCGGCGAACACGGCGTCAGCATCAGTACCGTCCAGCAGGCGTATTATCTGCTGGAGGAGAAACAGCTGATCACCCCGCAGCCGCGCTCCGGTTATTTTGTTACCCCCCGTAAAGCTGCGCCCCCGCTGCCGCCGATCACCCGTCCGGTTCAGCGTCCGGTAGAGATCACCCAGTGGGATGCGGTGATGGACCTGCTCAACGCCCGGCTGGATAAAGATATGCTGCAGCTGGGCAGCGGTATGCCCTGTATCGACGCCCCTACGCTCAAGCCACTGTGGAAAATTATCAGCCGCTTGGGCCAGCAGCAGGATCCGCGCCTGCTGAGTTATGACAATCTTTATGGCGTGCCGGAGCTGCGCGAACAGGTCGCACGCCTGATGATTGACAGCGGCTGTCAGCTGACGGCAGATGATATTGTGATCACCACGGGCTGCCATGAAGCCCTGTCCGTGTCGATCCGAGCAATCTGTCAGCCGGGCGATATTATTGCCGTCGAGTCCCCGGCTTTTCATGGCACCATGCAAACGCTGCGCGGATTTGGCATCCGCGCAATCGAAATCCCGACGGACTCGGTCACCGGCATCAGTCTGGAAGCGCTGGAACTGGCGTTTGAGCAGTGGCCGATCAACGCGGTGGTGGTGGTACCCAACTGTAACAATCCGCTGGGATTCGTGATGCCGGCACAGCGTAAGCAGGCCTTACTGACGCTGGCGCAGCGCTTTGATGCCGCCATTATTGAAGACGATGTTTATGGCGAACTGGCATTTGAGTATCCGCGCCCGATAACCATCAAGTCGCTGGATATGGATGGTCGCGTGCTGCTGTGCAGTTCCTTTTCTAAAACGCTGGCGCCGGGCCTGCGCGTGGGCTGGGTGGCACCAGGGCGTTATTTTGACCGCGTGTTGCATATGAAATACATCAGCACCGGCTCCACGGTCACGCAGACGCAGATGGCCGTGGCCGCGTTTATCCGTCAGGGCTATTACCAGCCCCATCTGCGGCGAATGCGCAGTGACTATCAGCGCAACTTTGAGGTCTTCACGCGGCGGGTTCGCCATCACTTCCCTTGTGGCATCTGCCTGACGCGGCCACAGGGAGGATTTCTGCTCTGGGTTGAACTGCCGGAGCCCTTTGATGCGCTGCGGCTCAATCAGGATCTGCGGGCATCCCATATTCAGATTGCCGTCGGCTCCCTGTTCTCCGCATCAGGCAAATACCGCAACTGCCTGCGCCTCAGCTATGCCCAGCCGTTTACCGATAAAACCGATCGCGCTCTGGAAATTCTGGGCGAGGCCGTTGAACGTGCCATGCTCTGCTGTCCAGCGGTGGCGGAGCCCTCCGCCCGTGGAGAGGCGGGAGAAGGCAGGGTCAGCGAGAAGGAAGGGTACTGACCCTGGCGGCTGACCGGATTGTCACCCGCGCTGTCACTATAGCGGGCCAGGCGACAGTGAAAAGTGGCCATCACTCAGCCTGCGTAGCGTCTTCCACCTTGTTTAACGGCGTTACCGGCGGCGACATTTTTTTGCGGCCATGCGTCCGGATCAAGGAAAAACGTCAACGCCGGGGGGCAGTCTGTGGTTCCGCCAGCTCGAGCAACTGGTGAGTGGCAGCCCGCCAGTCACTGGCCTGGGTAATAGCACTTACCACGGCAATACTGCCTACGCCCGTGGCAAGTACCTGTGGTGCGCGATCGAGACTGATACCACCGATCGCCACGGTGGAGATCCCCTGCAACCGCGCCAGATGGCGGGTCAATTCTGCCAGACCCTGTGGCGCAGACGGCATGACTTTTGTCCGGGTGGGAAACACATGCCCCAGGGCAATATAAGAAGGCTGTTCAGCCAGTGCTCTCTCCAGTTCGGCGTCGTCATGCGTTGACAGCCCGAGCCGCAGCCCGGCTGCGTGAATCGCATCCAGGTCAGCAATATCCAGATCCTCCTGACCGAGATGGACACCGTAAGCCTGATGTTTTATCGCCAGCCGCCAGTAATCATTGATAAACAGGCGCGCCTGATAGCGCTTGCCCAGAGCAATGGCATCAATAATCTGCTGCTCGACTTCATGTTCTGCGCGGTCTTTAATGCGCAGTTGCAATGTACGCACGCCGGCATCCAGCAGGCGCGCAATCCATTCCACCGAGTCCACGACAGGGTAAAGGCCTAACTGTGCTGCGGTAGGTGGGAAAGCGTCACGACTCATATTTTTTCCTCTGGTTTCAGGGCGTCGGCGGGATGATAAAGTTCGCCGCCACGTTGACGAAATGCTCCAGACATCTGTGCCATGCCGACCGCGATCGGATGCGCTTCGGCCTCCTGGCGGGCAGCATATTCACGCACTTCCTGGGTGATCTTCATTGAGCAAAATTTAGGGCCACACATTGAGCAAAAATGGGCCACTTTCCCTGACTCCTGCGGCAGGGTTTCATCGTGATAGGCACGGGCGGTATGCGGATCGAGGGCCAGATTAAACTGATCTTCCCAGCGAAATTCAAAGCGAGCTTTTGACATCGCATTATCACGGATCTGCGCCCCGGGGTGGCCTTTGGCAAGGTCGGCTGCATGGGCAGCGATCTTATAGGTGATTAGCCCCTGCTTCACATCCTCTTTATTCGGCAGGCCGAGATGCTCTTTCGGCGTCACGTAGCATAGCATCGCGCAGCCAAACCAGCCGATCATCGCGGCACCGATGCCGGAGGTAAAATGGTCGTAACCCGGAGCAATATCTGTGGTCAGAGGGCCCAGGGTATAAAACGGGGCTTCATGACAGTGTTCGAGCTGTTCTGTCATATTGACGCGGATCATCTGCATCGGGATGTGGCCGGGTCCTTCAATCATTACCTGAACATCATATTCCCAGGCGATTTTGGTCAGCTCGCCCAGCGTGCGCAGTTCGGCAAACTGCGCTTCATCGTTAGCATCCTGGATGGAGCCCGGACGCAGTCCGTCCCCCAGTGACAGTGAGATATCATAGGCCGCGCAGATTTCACAGATATCGCGGAAATGCTGATAGAGGAAGCTCTCCTGGTGGTGTGACAGGCACCATTTTGCCATGATGGATCCACCGCGCGAGACGATGCCGGTCAGGCGTTTTGCCGTCATGGGCACGTAGCGCAGCAGGACGCCAGCATGGATAGTGAAATAATCTACGCCCTGTTCAGCCTGTTCAAGCAGGGTATCGCGGAAGATAGCCCAGCTCAGATCCTCCGCCACGCCGTTCACCTTTTCCAGCGCCTGGTAAATGGGCACCGTGCCAATGGGAACCGGGCTGTTGCGCAGGATCCACTCGCGGGTTTCATGAATATAGCGGCCGGTAGACAGATCCATGACCGTATCGGCCCCCCAGCGAACCGACCACACCAGTTTTTCCACTTCCTCCTCAATAGAAGAGCTGACCGCAGAGTTACCGATATTGGCGTTTACCTTCACCAGAAAGTTTCGGCCAATAATCATCGGCTCTGATTCCGGGTGATTAATATTGGCCGGGATAATGGCACGTCCGCTGGCAACCTCCTGACGGACAAACTCGGGGGTAATGTTGTCGGGCAGATGCGCGCCGAAGCTGTGCCCGGGATGCTGTTGCAGCAGCACTTCACTGCGGATCCGCTCGCGGCCCATATTTTCACGCAGGGCGATATACTCCATTTCCGGCGTCACTATGCCCTGGCGGGCATAGTGCATCTGAGTCACACAGCGACCCGGTAGTGCACGGCGTGGACGTGGCAGATGCTCAAAGCGGAGATGATCCAGTCCTTCGTCGGCCAGGCGTTGCTGCGTAAATGTCGAACTGACCTCACTGACCTGCCCGGTATCATTGCGCTGAAGGATCCAGTTGCTGCGTAATTTTTGCAGTCCGGCATGAACATTAATGGTGGCGTCCGGATCGCCGTAAGGGCCCGCCGTATCGTATACCGGCACCGGCTCATTCTCCTCCAGCAACGGCCGATCCTGACTGCCGCCCACGGTGGTTGGGCTGAGTTGTATTTCACGCATTGGTACACGGATATCCGGCTGTGACCCGCTGAGGTAGATCCGTTTTGAATGGGGGAAAGCGGTACCGCGCAGGGAATCAATAAACTGTTGCGCTTCCGCCCGCTGCTCGCGACGACGGCTTTTTTTTTCAACGACAGGTTTTTCATGAGTAGACATAGCAATTTCCTGATAAAAGGGAAGTTTGCTTGCCTGGAGGCGGGAGTAATAAGAACGTTGTGAGAAAACTCATTTCACAGCGTTTTAGATTTTACTCTTGTTCCCTTCGCAGGTTCTAACCTGATCAGGTTCCGCGGATCCCGAATTAACGGTCTCAGCCCCTAAGGGCACTCCGACAAGAAGAATAGTGTCTTTTAAGCGGCTTTTATAGCCAGCCAGCCTGGATGCTCACGCACCAGACGTAAGCGCGCCGACCGGGCGACGCTTAAACCACAAAATGGGCACTGAAAGGGCTATGCAGACTTCACCCTGACAGCCCATTCAGCATAAAGGGGCTTTTTGGAAACGACAAGAAGTTTAAATGACCGCTGCAGGTCAGGCCGGGCGCGCGAGCGTACAGGCGTTAGCCGCTTCCTGATTTTCCGCGTTTTTTTCCAGCGCCAGCTTGATGAATTTATCTTCCAATGTAAAACGTGCCTCCAGCGCTTCACCGACAACCGACAGAGCATGCTGGAATTCCCGATAGTTATCGTGATCGATAGCGCTTTCCAGATGAGAATCATAAACCTGCATAATCAGGTCGGTATTGGCTTTTAATGAAGGGTAAATAAGCGACGCTTTAGCCAACTGCTCTGTGCCTTCCAACTCTTTGATAAATCGTTCGTAGACAGTGAAGTGGCCCGTTGAAAGGTAATCCACCAGATTCTGGCAGAACATATCCAGCGCGTTTTCATCGAGCGTCGTCAGCGTATCCTTGTTAGGCTTGATACCAGCCATGTGATAATAGGCAATCAGCAACTGCTTGCGTGAGCGCAGACAAAAGTCTACCAGTTCACTGCACCCGCCAACGCGCGCGGTGAGGACTTCCAACTGGTTAAGCATGTTCTACTCCGTGAGTGTTATATTTTAACGTCTGACCTCAATCCAGTCTTTAAGCTGAGGATGATGAGCAAAATGATGGAACAGGAAATTTTAAGCGTAGACGCTGGCTGGTGGATTGTCAGCATGGAACATAAAATTTGGTTACCAAAAGGCGAACTTCCACGAGGGAGCGCAGATTCACTCGGCCTGAAAGGATCCCTGGGATCCCCGATTGGGGAGTGGCAGGGCGAGACGGTATGGTTGATCCGGGATACCCGTCCCCAGGAAATGGGATCGCTGCGGCAGTTGCTCGATCAGGATAGCGGCCTGTTCCAGCTGGTTGGTCGTGGCATCCAGCTGGCTGAATTTTACCGCTCGCACCGCTGGTGTGGTTACTGCGGCCATGAAATGCACCACAGTAAAACAGAATGGGCCTGCCTGTGCAGCCACTGCCGCCAGCGTTACTACCCACAAATCGCTCCCTGCATTATCGTGGCTATCCGGCGTGGCGAAGAAATACTGCTGGCGCAGCATACCCGGCACCGGAACGGCGTATTCACCGTGCTGGCCGGTTTTGTGGAAGTCGGGGAAACCCTTGAGCAGACGGTAGCGCGTGAAGTGATGGAAGAGAGTGGGATCACGGTAAAAAATCTGCGCTATGTTTCATCACAGCCCTGGCCCTTTCCACAGTCATTAATGATGGCTTTCATGGCTGATTATGACGCTGGCGAGATCAATATCGATCCGAAAGAGCTGCTATCCGCTGGCTGGTATCGTTTTGATGCTCTGCCACTGCTACCGCCTGCCGGAACCGTTGCGCGCAGGTTGATTGAGGACACCGTTGTTTTATGTCGCGCAGAGGCGGAATAATCACGCTGGGAATATGTCTTTTAGGAATTGTTTTTATTTGCGATATAATCTCCTGGCAATATCAGCCTCCTGCCAGGAGCCCCTGGATTAATTTAAATAGAGAAGATTAACTGACTTTATCTCGCGGGGAATTTCAAATATCATTCTGTGATGAAAACGGTTGATAGCCTGTGCTATTCAAATGGTTATATTAAGTCAGGCTTAAGTAACTACTATTTCGACTGTAGTGTCATGTGAGTTTTTTCTTATTTATCTGGATGTGTATTTGTTTTGCAGGAAATGCTGAACAACGCCGTCTTGCATTTAATTATTAAGGGCCATAATTGAAACATGTCATAGTGTTTCCGTAGGTGGCGAATTACGCTAATGTCTGAAACAAAAAAACAAGGTTGCCTGTGGGGCATCTGGCTCTGCTGGGGGGTGAGCATTAGTGCCTTTCTGCTTTCGACAAGGACGGTCTTATTGCTCTCTTTGGCTGGCATGGCGTGCTTTAGCCTGCTGCTAATAATTTCGAGTCTACATACAAAAAGGATGTTTACAAACGTGTTTAATTTCAACAGGAAAGAAGAAGACCGAGCCAATGAAAAATTGCCTTCACCCGTCAAAGTAGAACCCAGTACCCTGTTCCCTTCTTCTTTAAACGACGATAACAGTACGAAAGAAACCGTTATTTCTATCGGGACGGTATTACGCGGCGAAGTGACCAATGAAAACAATATTACCATCAACGGCGTTGTCGAAGGTGACCTGACCAGCCAGAAAAGCACACAAATAGGGAAAGAGGGGAAAGTTATCGGCAAGATAAAATCCCTTAAACTGGTGGTTAACGGACTGCTTAAGGGAAGCTGTTATGCCAGAACGGTGATTATTATGTCGCGTGGCCGGATTGAAGGTGAAGTGTATGCGAACGAGTTTTCCATTGAGAAGGGTGGGGTGTTCATTGGAAACTCTCATCAGATTGAGGAGCCGCAGGCGCTGCCAGATAAAAAAGATAAAAAACTGCTGGCGGCTAACAGCGACCGCACTCCTGTTCTTACCGCAGTCGATCAAAAAGCCGCTAAAATCCCCCCTGTCAGTGAGAAAAAATAAGCCATACCCTCTTTCTGTTTTCCCCGCCCCTGATTCTGCCTGTTCCCGCTCAGCCGGGTTGCTCGCGCCGACCGCTCAATTTTTTGAGCGGTCGATCATCGTCAATTCCAATAAATGTTACACTGGCAGTCTGTATGGTGAGAGAGTCTCGTGATGAATGAACTGAAGAACGATCGATATCTGCGTGCGCTGCTGCGTCAGCCCGTTGATGTTACCCCGGTATGGATGATGCGTCAGGCCGGGCGTTATCTGCCGGAATACAAGGCCACCCGTGCGGTCGCCGGCGACTTTATGTCGCTGTGCAAAAATGCCGAGCTGGCCTGTGAAGTCACGCTGCAGCCCCTGCGGCGCTATGCGCTGGATGCGGCGATCCTGTTCTCCGATATTCTGACCATTCCCGACGCAATGGGCCTTGGACTGTATTTCGAAACCGGTGAAGGCCCACGTTTTTCCTCGCCGGTTACCTGTCGTGCTGATGTCGAAAAGCTGCCCATCCCGGATCCGGAGCAGGAACTGGGTTACGTGATGAACGCCGTGCGCACCATCCGTAAAAATCTTAACGGCGACGTGCCGCTGATCGGCTTCTCCGGCAGTCCATGGACGCTGGCGACCTATATGGTGGAAGGCGGCAGCAGCAAAGCGTTTACTAAACTGAAAAAGATGATGTATGCCGACCCGCAGACGCTGCATCTGATGCTGGACAAGCTGGCTGACAGCGTGACGCTGTACCTCAATGCACAGATCCGGGCGGGCGCGCAGTCGGTCATGATATTTGACACCTGGGGTGGCGTGCTGACCGGGCGTGATTATCTGGAGTTCTCCCTGCACTACATGCACAAAATCGTCGATGGGCTGCTGCATGAAAATGAGGGACGTCGTGTGCCGGTTACGCTGTTCACGAAAGGCGGCGGACAGTGGCTGGAGGCGATGGCTGCCACCGGTTGTGACGCCCTGGGCCTTGACTGGACGACCGATATGGCTGACGCCCGTCGTCGCGTAGGCCATAAGGTGGCGCTGCAGGGGAATATGGATCCGTCGATGCTCTATGCTTCTCCAGCGCGAATTGAGCAGGAAGTCGCAGGTATCCTGGAAAGCTTTGGTCAGGGCGAGGGGCATGTCTTTAACCTCGGCCACGGTATTCATCAGGATGTTCCACCAGAAAACGCGGGTGTGTTTGTGGAGGCAGTACACAAGCTCTCGCGTCCTTACCACCAGTAATAATCCGCAAGGGGGAAAAAATGGATATTGCAGCTTTACGTAATGAGCAGCGCCAGCGCGCGGCAGAAATCCTCTGCCAGGATGACTTTGATGTGATGCCCCCCAGATTTATTGGCGGGGCCGATGTCGGGTTTGAACAGGGCGGTGAAGTGACCCGTGCCGCACTGGTGATCCTTGAGTATCCCTCCCTGCAGATGGTGGAGTATCAGGTGGCCCGTATCGCCACCACGATGCCCTATATCCCCGGCTTTCTGTCATTCCGTGAGACACCCGCACTGCAGGCTGCGTGGCAGCAGCTGGAGCATCATCCTGACCTGCTGCTGGTCGATGGCCACGGCGTGGCGCATCCGCGTCGTCTTGGCGTGGCCAGTCATTTCGGCCTGTTGGTGGACGTACCGACGATTGGCGTGGCGAAAAAACGGCTCTGTGGCAAGTTTGAACCGCCAGGAGCTGAACCTGGCAGCTGTGAAGCACTGAGGGATAAAGAGGAACTGCTGGGCTGGGTGCTGCGCAGCAAGGTACGCTGTAATCCGCTGTTTATCTCACCGGGGCACCGGGTCAGTCACGCCACCGCCCTGGAATGGGTACAGCGCTGCCTCAAGGGTTATCGTCTGCCCGAGCCTACACGCTGGGCTGATGCGGTTGCCTCACGCCGCGCCGCTTTTACCGGGTTGCCGCCGGGTTAACCGTGCCGCTCAGTGGCTTTTCAGGTACACTGCGGCAAGCGCATTAATACTGAGATCCCGATATGTTACGTAACCCGATTCATCTGCGGCTGGAAAAGCTGGAAAGCTGGCAGCACGTTACTTTTATGGCCTGCCTGTGCGAACGCATGGCGCCTAACTACCGCGAGTTTTGCCAGCAGACAGGATTTGGTGACGGCCAGCTTTACCGCCGTATCCTTGATCTGCTGTGGGAAACGCTGGTGGTGAAAGACGCGAAAGTGAATTTTGACAGCCAGCTTGAAAAGCTGGAAGAAGCTATTCCTTCTGCAGACGACTACGATTTGTACGGCGTATACCCGGCGATCGATGCGTGCGTCGCGCTGAGCGAACTGCTGCACTCTCGCCTTAGCGGCGAAACACTGACCCATGCGATTGCCGTCAGCGAAACCTCCATTACCACGGTGGCGATGCTGGAAATGACCCAGGCCGGTCGCGAAATGACCGAAGAAGAGTTAAAAGTGAATCCCGCCGTTGAAGAGGAGTGGGACATCCAGTGGGAGATATTTCGCCTGCTTGCAGCCTGTGAAGACCGGGACCTCGAGCTGATAAAAGGACTGCGATCTGACCTGCGTGAATCCGGTATTAGTAATATCGGTATAAATTTTCAGCAGTAAGGCGACAAAACGTGACTTCAGGCCTGATTTGTAGCGCCTTTGGGCTTCACATTCGCCCCCAGTCTGGTCTACATTTGGGGGGCTGAAAAATGTGGCTATCGGTGCGTGTATGCAGGAGAGTGCCAGAAACTGGTTTTTCCCTCGCACTCGATGCTTAGCAAGCGATAAATACACTGTAAGGATAACTTATGAACAAGACTCAACTGATTGATGTAATTGCGGACAAAGCGGACCTGTCAAAGACCCAGGCTAAAGCTGCTCTGGAATCCACCCTGGCTGCGATTACTGAGTCTCTGAAAGAAGGTGATGCTGTACAACTGGTTGGTTTTGGTACCTTTAAAGTTAACCACCGTGCTGAGCGTACTGGCCGCAACCCGCAGACTGGCAAAGAAATCAAAATTGCTGCTGCAAACGTACCGGCATTTGTTTCTGGTAAAGCACTGAAAGACGCTGTTAAGTAATCGTCTGACGGTGAAGAGTTTAAACAGGGGGGCGTTCTGCCCCTTTTGTTTAAACCGCCTGCTGCAGAGGTTATGTTGCTCTCCTCCCGAATCATTTTACCTTACGTCGTTTTCCCCCTTAACGGTTTCTCGCGCTTCCTGCGGGTTGTGATACTCTTTTCTGCATGAAACTGACCTCCTTCGCCCGAACGCTCTCTCTTGCCACCCTGATTCTACTGGCAGGCTGCAGTTCGCATTCTGACTTACCCGACTTTACCGCAAGCGGCTATCTGGCCGATCGCGGCGTGGTGCGTATCTGGCGCAAAAATCACCAGCAGCAGGTCGCGCATCTGATGACGGTCTACACCCCGTTTAACGGCGCGGCGACGGAAACAACCGACTATCTCTGGCAGCAGGATCAACTGCTCTCGGTTGAGCGGCATGTCGCGGGTGATAAACCTGATGATGTTACGCTGCGCTTCGACCAGAGCGGTGGACTGAGTTTTATGCAGCGCCAGCTGTCTGGCCGGCGTGAGGCACTGACGGAGGACGAGGTGGCTCTCTACCGCTTTGACGGGCAGCGGATGCTGAAAATCAGTGATGACCTGCTGTCGGGAAGTGTGTTGCTCAGGCAGGGCAGGTGGCAGCAGGATGGCAGCGTCAGCACTTGTCAGGGCAAAAAGGTGCAGCCGGCGCTTGAAAGCGTTGAGTTGAGCCAGATTGCGCGTCAGCAGCGGGCGGCGGCAGGCCCGGTCAGTATTGCCTGGCTGGAGGCACCGGGGGGAACTCAGCTGCTGCTGGTGACCGCCAGCGATCTCTGCAAGACGGAGCCGAAAGAACAGGATTTTTAATCTAAAAAAAGGGCGATCAACGATCGCCCCTGATGCTGTCCTGCGCCGGGCGGATTAACACGCCGCCCGGGGAGACTATTTACGATCTATAGCGCGGTAACCGATATCGTTACGGCAGAAGCTGCCCTTCCATGAGATCGGCCGGGCCAGTTCATAGGCACGTTTTTGCGCAGCGGCAACATCGTCACCCAGCGCTGTGACGCAGAGTACGCGCCCTCCGTTAGTGACCACCAGGTCGTCCTGCAGCGTGGTTCCGGCATGGAACACCTTGCCGTCCGCCACTTCTTCCAGCGGCAGTCCGTGGATTTGCTCGCCGTTGACGTAATCCCCCGGGTAGCCGCCTGCGGCCAGAACCACACCCAGCGACGGACGTGGGTCCCAGACAGAATCCTTTTCGTCCAGCCTGCCGTCAACGGCGGCCAGGCAGAGCTCGACCAGATCCGACTGCAGACGCAGCATGATCGGCTGGGTTTCAGGATCGCCAAAGCGGCAGTTGAATTCGATCACTTTGGGCTGACCACTTTTGTCGATCATCAGACCCGCATACAGGAACCCGGTGTAGACATTGCCTTCACCGGCCATACCGCGCACGGTCGGCCAGATCACTTCATCCATCACACGCTGGTGGATCGCATCGGTGACCACCGGAGCCGGGGAGTAAGCCCCCATCCCGCCGGTATTCGGGCCGGTATCACCATCGCCGACGCGTTTGTGATCCTGGCTGGTGGCCATCGGCAGCACGTTCTCACCGTCGACCATCACGATGAAGCTGGCTTCTTCACCGTCGAGGAACTCTTCCACCACGATACGGTGTCCCGCATCGCCAAAGGCGTTACCAGCCAGCATATCCTGAATGGCGTCTTCGGCTTCCTGCAACGTCATGGCTACAATGACCCCTTTACCTGCCGCCAGCCCATCGGCCTTAATGACGATCGGGGCACCTCTTTCACGCACATACGCCAGAGCCGGTTCAACCTCGGTAAAGTTCTGGTATTCGCCGGTAGGAATTTTATGTCGCGCCAGGAAGTCTTTGGTGAAGGCTTTTGAACCTTCCAGCTGCGCAGCCGCCTGAGTCGGGCCAAAGATCTTCAGGCCCGCTGCGCGGAAAGCATCCACCACGCCGATAACCAGCGGGGCTTCCGGGCCGACAATAGTCAGATCGATTTTCTCATCGCGGGCGAAGGCCAGCAGGGCAGGGATATCCGTTGGGCCGATGGCCACATTCTGCAGTGCAGGCTCCAGGGCCGTACCGGCGTTACCCGGTGCAACAAAGACGGTCTCAGCCAGCGGGGACTGCGCGGCCTTCCAGGCCAGCGCGTGTTCACGGCCGCCATTACCAATCACTAAAATTTTCATCAGAGGCTCCGTTATTAATGGCGGAAGTGGCGCATGTCGGTGAAGATCATTGCAATACCGTGTTCGTCAGCGGCGGCAATCACTTCCTCGTCACGAATGGAACCACCCGGCTGGATCACACAGGTGATGCCGACCGCGGCGGCGGCATCGATACCGTCGCGGAACGGGAAGAAGGCATCAGAGGCCATGGCAGAGCCTTTCACTTCCAGGCCTTCATCGGCAGCTTTGATACCGGCGATTTTAGCGGAGTACACGCGGCTCATCTGGCCGGCACCTATGCCGATGGTCATACTGTCACGCGCATACACGATGGCATTTGACTTCACAAACTTCGCTACCTTCCAGCAGAACAGGGCATCACGCAGTTCCTGTGCGGTTGGCTGGCGCTGGCTGACCACGCGCAGGTGGCTTTCATTCACCATCCCGAGGTCACGATCCTGTACCAGCAGGCCGCCGTTAACACGCTTGAAGTCCAGACCGGTTTGACGCTGCTGCCACTGACCACAGGTCAGTACCCGCACGTTCTGTTTGCTGGCGGTGATCTTCAGGGCGGCTTCAGTCGCAGAGGGGGCAATGATCACTTCGACAAACTGGCGGCTGACAATCGCCTGCGCGGTGGCTTCATCCAGCTCACGGTTAAAAGCAATGATGCCGCCGAAAGCTGAGGTCGGATCCGTTTTATACGCACGTTCGTAAGCGGCCAGAATCGACTCTCCCACCGCCACGCCGCACGGGTTAGCGTGCTTAACGATAACGCAGGCGGGCTGGTCGAACTCTTTCACACACTCCAGTGCTGCGTCGGTATCCGCAATGTTGTTATAAGAGAGCGCTTTGCCCTGCACCTGTTGCGCCGTCGCGACTGAGGCCTCTGCCACATTCTCTTCTATATAGAAAGCGGCATCCTGATGGCTGTTCTCACCGTAACGCATATCCTGCTTCTTGATGAAGTTCAGGTTAAGGGTGCGCGGGAAGCGGCCGGAAGGTGCCTGGGTTTCACCGTGATAAGCCGGAACCAGGCTACCGAAGTAGTTGGCAATCATACTGTCGTAGGCGGCGGTATGTTCGAACGCCTTAATGGCCAGGTCGAAACGGGTGGCCAGCGTCAGTGAATTATCGTTGGCGTCCAGTTCCGCAATAATAGTCTGGTAGTCACTGCTCTTCACCACAATCGCCACGTCTTTGTGGTTCTTGGCAGCGGACCGTACCATTGTCGGGCCACCGATATCGATGTTCTCAACTGCGTCTTCCAGCGAGCAGCCTTCACGGGCAACGGTCTGGGCGAAGGGATAGAGGTTAACCACAACCATATCAATCGGAGAGATGTTGTGCCCGGCCATGATGGCATCATCCTGACCGCGGCGTCCTAAAATGCCACCATGCACTTTCGGGTGTAGCGTTTTAACGCGTCCATCCATCATTTCCGGGAAACCGGTGTAGTCGGACACTTCAGTGACGGGCAGACCGGCGTCTGCCAGCAGGCGTGCGGTGCCGCCGGTGGAGAGCAGCTCGACGCCACGCTGGGAAAGCGCCTGAGCGAATTCGAGGATACCGGCTTTGTCAGACACGCTGAGTAGCGCGCGGCGTACAGGACGATGTTGTTGCATGGTGGTTTTATCCCTTGGCTTTGGATCGCATATAAAGAGCGTTATAGGAAGCTTAGACATTCTCTTCTTCCTTATAAGAAGAAAGAAGCGTGATTAAGGTTCGTGTAACGCCCCTGAAGGGGCTTCCATTATGCGCGGGCATTGTAGCGAAAACGATTGCGCGATGCTCGTCAAAATTAGCGCGATGCCCGGATTGTGGATAAGTTTGTGCATAAGCAGGTATAAAGCGGGGTTTTGCTGGGGATTGCAGCGAACAGTCTCATTATCGCAAATTAGCCCTTGTCACCCGTCCAGAACTCCCTATAATGCGCAACCACTGAGACGGCACAACGGCTTACAGGCCAGCGGCTCAGGAGGTTCAGGAAGTATCTGAACCGCCGGAAAAACTTCTCAAAAAGAAGTTGACTCCGAAGGAGGAAAGCGTAATATACGCCACCTCGCGACAGGAAGCTCCGGCACTGTTCGCAACGCTCTTTAACAATTTATCAGACAATCTGTGTGGGCACTCGCAGGATTGATATCAGTCACCTCCGGGTGACAAAAAATATCAAGTCTTAAGAGTGAACACAT
>Ga0308168_1001322_pt1 | contig 22898 bp, 22 predicted proteins | sample PhyCR2_FD_202133 | JGI IMG/M metagenome (GOLD analysis project Ga0308168, IMG submission 202133) | Phyllosphere microbial communities from UC Gill Tract Community Farm, Albany, California, United States - DLSLRC.R2 | ecosystem: Host-associated > Plants > Phyllosphere > Unclassified | place: USA...
TCCTGCCACCGGCAGGCTCTGCCGTTCGGTGCGGGGCTTAACTAAAACCTTGATTCCACGGGCCTTTTGGCCCGTTTTTCGTTTCTTTGCCTACCCCTTTGGTGGCCCAGCCGTAGCACTAATTGCAGGGCGTCAATGGTGTGCGCTGCCGGGCCAAGTTGGAGTAATCTCAATTGCTCCAACGCCGTGCATCGAGGAGACGAACCGTGAGCATTGACCCATCGCAACTCAACCAGGACAGACAGGAGCCGATCGCGGTTCCCGTGTACCAGGAGGAGGCATGGATCGAGAAGCGGGTCGTCGACACGGGACGCGGCGTGCGCATCCACAAGACTGTCGCCGAGCACCCTGTCCGGATCGACGAACGCCTGTTGCGCGACGCGGTGGAAGTCCAGCATGTGCCGGTGGACCGTATCGTTCCGCTGGACCAGGCGCCTGCCACCCGTTACGAAGGCGACACGCTGGTGGTGCCCGTCCTCGAAGAAGTGCTGGTGGTCGAACGCCGCCTGCGCATCAAGGAAGAGCTGCGCATCACCAGGACCCGGCACGAGGAGCACCACGCTGAAACTGTCCTGCTCAAATCGGAGCAGGTCAGCGTGGCGCGCTTCGATGAAGCCGGCGACAACCCCACAACCTGATATTCATCGGAGGAACCATCATGCAACATACTCTTGTAGCGGTTTTCGACAATCGTAGCGACGCCCAGAGCGCCCTGGACGAACTGCTGGCATCGGGCTTCTCGCGCAGCGACGTCAACGTGTCGAGCGCCGACGCAACCGGCCAGACCAGCAGCCTGAGCGGTGACGTGCCGCGCATCGATGAGACCCACGAGGAAGGCATCGGTGCCTCGATCAAGCATTTCTTCACCGGCCTGTTCGGTTCGGACAACGACGAGCACGTCAGCCGCTACTCCGACGTGGTCTCGCGCGGCCACCATGTGCTGACGGTGACCACCCAGTCGGAACCGGAAGTCGAGCGCGCCGCCGACGTCATCGAACGCTTCGGCCCGATCGACATCGACGAACGCCACGACCTGCAGGGCAGCGCCGCCAGCCTGGGCGCCAGCGCCTACCAGCCGCAAGGCTCGTCGCTGTCGGGCGGTTCGATGGCCGGCGCGTCGATGCAGTCCGGTTCGTCCGGCATGTCGCAGCAATCGGCACTGCCGCCGGGTACCCAGCCGGGCTCGCTGCAGGGTCACCCGGACAACAACCTTTATTTTGGCACCCAGGACATGGGCGACAACGTCCCGCGCGACACTGGCACCTTCCAGGAAACCCAGGGTGGTTCACTGCAGGCCGGCAGCCTGTCCGACGATACGCTGCGCTCGTCGACCGCATCGACCCAGGGCGGTTCGCTGCAAGGCACCGCATCGCTGCAGGGCTCGGATGACGCTTCGCTGGGCGGCACCGCCATCACCGGCGGCCAGTCGATGCAGCGCGACATGAGCCAGAGCGCGAGCCAGGGCCTGAATCAAGGCGGCAGCAGCCGCGCCATCCCGGTCGTCGAGGAAGAGCTGAAAGTCGGGAAGCGCGAAGTCCAGCGCGGCGGCGTGCGCGTATTCTCGCGTGTCGTCGAAACCCCGGTCAACGAAAGCATCGGCCTGCGTGAAGAGCACGTGAGCGTGGAACGCCGTCCGGTCGACCAGCCGATCAGCAGCACCGACGCCACCGCCTTCAAGGAACAGTCGATCGAGCTGCGCGAAACCGCCGAGGAAGCCGTGGTGCAGAAATCGGCCCGCGTGGTCGAGGAAGTCCTGGTCGGCAAGGAAGTCTCGCAGCGCCAGGAAACCATCCACGACACCGTGCGCCACACCGAGGTCGAAGTCGAGAACCTGGGCGGTTCGATGATGGCCGGCGACGATGCCTTCCGCTCGCACTGGGACAGCAACTATTCGAGCCTGGGCGGCAGCTACGACGACTACGCGCCGGCCTACCAGTACGGCAGCCAGATGCGCAACAGCGCCAGCTACAAGGGCCGCGACTGGGCCGACGTCGAGAGCAACCTGAAGTCGGACTGGGAGTCGCGCAACACCGGCGGCCCGTCAACCTGGGAAAAGATGAAGGCCGCCGTGCGCCATGGCTGGGACAAGATCACCCCGGACATGAACGATGACGACAGCTATTATCGCAAGCACTACAGCACCCAGTACGCCGGCAGCGGCGACACCTACGATTCGCTGGCCCCGGCCTACGGCTACGGCAGCGAAATGCGCAGCAACCCGAAGTACCAGGGCCGCCAGTGGGACGACGTCGAATCCGACCTGCGCAGCGACTGGGATACCCGTTATCCGAGCGCCGGCGGTGTGTCGACCTGGGACAAGATGAAGGCGGCCGTGCGCCACGGCTGGGACAAGATGACTTCCTGAGCGTTGGCTTGAACCGGAAATGAGGAACGCCGGCGTTTGCCGGCGTTTTTTTATCTCAAACCTGCTCCACCACCGGCAAACTGATCCGGTTGCGCCCCATGTGCTTGGCCCGATACAACGCAGCATCGGCGATCGCCACCAGGTCGCTGGCGCTGTTCTCGGGCGAGGCGAGGGCGGTAGCGGCGCCAATCGATACCGTCACGTGCTCGCCCGGCGCCAGCCGGTTCGGCACTTGCAGCTGCTCGACCCGGGTGCGGATGCGTTCGGCGACCGTCGCCGCGCCCTTGAGCGACTGGTTGGGCAGGATCACCGCGAATTCCTCGCCGCCGTAGCGCGCCACCAGGTCGTTGGCGCGCATTTCGCTGGAGACGGCAACGGCGATCCGTTTCAGGCATTCGTCGCCGCCCAGGTGGCCGTTGGCATCGTTATAGGCCTTGAAGTTGTCGACGTCGACCATCAGCAGCGACAGCGGCTGGCGTTGGCGCAGCGCGCGCGCCCATTCCGCGTGCAGGGTCTCGTCGAAGCAGCGGCGGTTGGCCAGGCCGGTGAGGCCGTCGCGCGTGGCCAGCTGCTCCAGCGCGGCCTGGGCCTGCTTTTCGTCGGTCATGTCGCGCAGGGTCTGCACCACCGCGCTCAACTTGCCGCCCTCGTCGAAGATCGGGCTGGCGTCGGCGGCCAGGTAGCGCCGCCGGCCGACGCGCGGCATGTCGCACCAGCTTTCGGCCGACAGGTGCGCAGCGCCGCCCGGGTGCAGACGCGGATGGAGTTGGGCGACGTCGGCGCCGCACTCATGCTCTGGCCCATATTCCTTGATGAGGACGTCGGCCAGGGTGGGGCGCTGCTCGTCGAAAAAGCTGCGCCAGTGTTCGCGGGTACCGACCACTTCGCGTGCCGGCACCCCGGTGAGGCGCTCGCAGGCCCGGTTCCAGATCATGACGCGTGACGTCGTATCGACCACGAACACGGGAATGGCCAGCATTTCCATCAACTGGTGGGCAAATGCCCGGTCCGGATTGGCGCCGCTGTCGTCCATCATCCGTTGCAGGGTCGTGGTACTTGTCATGTGCCGTCCTTGGGTATGTCGGTCTGTCGGTTAGGATATTGCAGACGAGAACCGATTTTGCGCCACGGCAGATGACGCCCTTTTGATATAGAGCAATAGGGAATTGAGACAATAGGCGGGCGCCGGCGCGCCTATCCGCGCCGATTAAGATCGTTGCGTCCCCGCCCGGGAGGCTGGCCGCGAAGCCGCTCAGGCGGTTCGCGCGGTCTGGCGTACCACTTTCGCCACCAGGTCGAGCCGGGTACGCAGCATTTCGATGCGGGCGGCGATCGCGGGGTCGGCGGCGCCATGTTGCATCTGCATCAGCTCGGCTTGCACCAGCCCGAGCTGGCCGACCGGATCCTGCTGGCCACAGACGCCACTGCGGCCGCTGATGCGGGCCAGCAGCAGATCGGCCTCGGCCAGCGCCTCGTCGGCGCGGGTACGGGCGCCGCGTTCACGGCACAGGTCGGCTTCCAGACGCACCACCCGGTCGTCGCTGCGCACGCGCCGAAGCAGGGCCCCGAACAGGACGACAAGCGCCGCCAGCAACAGCACCCCGGCGTTCACGCCGCCGGACCACGCGGCCCAGCCGACCCCCTCGACGGCTAGCTGCCACATGCACAACAACAGCAGGACACCGAGGGCAGCGCGCATCGTAGGGTGCAGCAGCGTCTTCATGGCAGACCTTCCGACGTGGGTTAGGACGATTCCGTAGGAAAGATTAAGGTTTTACTGGCTCGGCGGTGTTGCTTGTAATCAACAGTGTAGTCCATGCGCCCCGGCCCCAAAACAGGCCGGCCTTCTGCAGCCCCGGCGGCTCGCGCTATAATGGAGGGTTGACGACAGGCCAAACCGAGATTTACCGTGACTTACAGCATCAAAGAAATTTTCTATACCTTGCAAGGCGAGGGCGCCCACGCCGGGCGTCCGGCCGTGTTCTGCCGCTTTTCCGGCTGCAACCTGTGGACCGGGCGCGAAAGCGATCGCGCCAGTGCCGTCTGCCAGTTCTGCGACACCGATTTCGTCGGCACCGATGGCGAGCGCGGCGGCAAGTTCAAGGAAGTCGCCGACCTGGCGGCCGAGATCGACGGCCTGTGGCCAAGCACTTATGCTGCCAGCAAGTACGTGGTGTTCACCGGCGGCGAGCCGCTGCTGCAGCTGGATGCCGCCCTGATCGAGGCCATGCATGCGCGCGGTTTTACCATCGCCATCGAGACCAATGGCACGCTGCCGGTGCCGGACGGCGTCGACTGGATCTGCGTCAGCCCCAAGATGGGCAGCAAGCTGGTGGTCAGCAAGGGCAGCGAAATCAAGGTCGTGATTCCCCAGGCCGGCCAGGACCTGTCCGCCTACGAGGGGCTGGACTTCGAGAATTTCTACGTCCAGCCGATGGACGGCCCGCTGGCCGCCTTCAACACCAAACTGGCGATCGACACCTGCCGCAGCAACCCCAAGTGGAAGCTGAGCATCCAGACCCACAAACTCCTGCAAATTCCCTGAACCGTTTATCCATGCTCACGATTACCCGCAAGCTCGAATTCGATGCCGGCCACCGCATCCCCGACCACAAAAGCCAGTGCCGCAACCTGCACGGCCACCGCTACACCCTGGAAATCACGCTGACCGGCGCCGTCATCGACGTCGAAGGCAATTCCGACAACGGCATGATCATGGACTTTTCCGACATCAAGACGCTGGCCAAGGAGCACCTGGTCGACGTCTGGGACCATGCTTTCCTGGTCTACGAAAAGGACGAAGCGGTGCGCGGTTTCCTGGAATCGCTGCCCAACCACAAAACGGTGGTAATCGACCGCATTCCTACCGTGGAAAACCTGGCGCAAGTGGCATGGAATATCCTGAAGGCGGCCTTCACCGACCGCTTCGGCACCGGCCTGCGCCTGCAGAAGCTGGTGCTCCACGAAACCCCGAACTGCTGGGCCGAAATCAGCGGGGACTGAACCATGCACGACGCCATCCTGCCCGGTCCTGCGGCGGACCTGTCCTCCGCCACGAGCAATGCCGAAAGCACTGCCCATGACGCCGACCAGCGTTTCATGGCCCTGGCCCTGGCCGAAGCGCGCAAGGCCTGGGCCGAGGGCGAGGTGCCGGTCGGCGCGGTGGTGGTCAAGGACGGCGAAGTCATTGCCACCGGATACAACCAGCCGATCGGACGCCACGACCCCACCGCCCACGCCGAGATCATGGCCTTGCGCGCCGCCGCCGAAAAGCTGGGCAATTACCGGCTGCCGGGCTGCGCGCTGTATGTGACGCTGGAACCCTGCGCCATGTGCTCGGGCGCCATGATGCATGCGCGCCTGGCACGGGTGGTGTATGCCGCCGGCGATCCCAAGACCGGCGTCTGCGGCTCGGTGCTCGACCTGTTCGCGCTGGAACAGTTGAATCACCATACCGCCATCGAAGGCGGTGTGTTGGCCGACCAGGCGGCTTCCATGCTGAAAGGCTTCTTCGCCGAGCGCCGCGCCGCCCGCCGTATTTCAGCCGGCACTCCAGCTGAGACTCCAGCCGGCACCCCAGCCAGCCAGCCCGCCGCGGCATCCTGACGCGCACTCGCGCGACGCGCACATATTCCGGCGAAAATGGTATGCTGAATTCGGGTCGCATGGTGCGCCCCGAATTCATCCAGACCTCTTCCGAGCATGCCAGCCAGCCTGAACGATGCCTAGTCTGAACGCCAACGGCATCCGCATCGCCTTCGATACCACCGGCGATCCGAAAGCCGTGCCCCTCCTGCTGATCAACGGACTCGGCCTGCAGCTCAACGCATGGCCCGATGAGTTCGTCGAAGGCCTGGCCGATTGCGGTTTCTACGTGATCCGCTTCGACAACCGCGACTGCGGCCTGTCCACCAAATTCGAACACGCCGGCACCCCCAGCCTCGGCCTGGCCTGGCTCAGGTCCAAGCTGCACCTGCCGCTGCGGCCGCCATACCGACTGGAAGACATGGCCGACGATGCGGTCGGCGTGCTGTCCGCATTGGGCGTGGCGCGCGCCCACGTGGTCGGCGTGTCGATGGGTGGAATGATCGCCCAGCTGATGGCGGCCAAATTCCCCGCCCGCGTCTCGAGCCTGACCTCGATCATGTCCAGCAGCGGCCGCCGCGGCCTGCCGGGCCCGGCGCCGGCGGTGCGCCAGGCGCTGCTGCGCCGCCCGGGCGACGCCAGGGATGTCGAGGCCATGATCGAGCACGGCGTACACTTGCTGCGCGCCATGGCCAGCCCGGCCTATCCGACCGCCGAAAAGCATCTTCGCCGCCGCGTGGCCCGGGCGATGCGGCGCAGCTGCTGCCCGGGCGGCGTCGCGCGCCAGATGCTGGCCGTGGCCGCCTGCGGCGACCGCACGCCGCAGTTGCGCAGCATCGCCGCACCGACCCTGGTGATCCACGGCGCCGCCGACCCGATGATGCCGCTGGCCTGCGGCGTCGATACCGCCCAGGCGATTCCCGGCGCCCGCCTCGAAGTGATCGAGGGCATGGGGCACGATTTGCCGGCCCAGCTGCTGGAACGCCTGCTCGCCTTGATCGACGCCCACGCCCACGGTAAGATGACACCCGACTCAACACCGCGGCTTTTCGTCAGACAGTGACCCTCAAACACATCGGTATTGCGCTGGTTGCGCCGGGCAGCCATGCGCCCGAGCTAGACGCGATCCCCCGCGGCATCGCCCGCCTCGAAGCCCAGGGCATCCTGGTCCACAACTACTACGACCACAACGCGCGCCACCAGCGTTTCGGCGGCACCGACGCGGCGCGCCTGGCGCAGCTGGACGCGGCCGCCGCCGACCCCGACGTGCAGGTGGTGATGGCGATCCGCGGCGCCTACGGCATGACGCGCCTGCTGCCGCACATCGACTTTGCGCGCATGGCCGCCAGCGGCAAGATCTTCGTCGGCTTTTCCGATGTCACCGCCTTCCACATGGCCCTGTACGCGAAAACCGGCGCATCCAGCTATGCCGGCCCGATGTTCGCCGGCGATTTCGGCGCCGCCGAGCCGGTCGATTTTACCCTCGACGATTTCTGGCACTGCCTTGCGGGGCCGACCCACACCGTGGCCGGGCAGGGCGCGGACAACCCGGTGCTGGAAACGGCCGGCACGGTCTGGGGTGGCAATCTCGCCATGATCATGTCGCTGATGGGCACCGACTACTTCCCGCGCATCGACGACGGCATCCTCTACCTGGAAGACATCGCCGAACATCCCTACCGCATCGAGCGCATGCTGCTGCAGCTGATGCAGGCCGGCGTGCTGGATCGCCAGCGCGCGATCATCCTCGGCGATTTTTCCGGCTACCGCCTGTCGCCGGCCGACAATGGCTATGATTTCGGCCAGATGCTGGCCTATCTGCGGCAGACCCTGCCGTGTCCGGTGCTGACCGGGCTGGAATTCGGGCACATCCCGCGCCGGGTGACGATCCCGTTTGGGGCGCAGGGGCGTCTGGTGTCGGACGAGTGTGGGTGGAAGCTGACGCTTTCGGATTATCCGACCTTGCAACTCGGCTGAAGCAGGGATCGCCGGCCGACTGCTGCCGTTCTGCGGGCGCGATGGTAAAATGCTTGGTTAAACGAGTAGTCAAGCAACGTATATCCACGCAAAAGGTCATCCCCCGTGCTCAGTACAGCCAACATCACGATGCAGTTCGGCGCCAAGCCGCTGTTCGAAAACATCTCCGTCAAATTCGGCGACGGCAACCGCTATGGCCTGATCGGCGCCAACGGTTGCGGCAAGTCGACCTTCATGAAGATCCTCGGCGGCGACCTCGAGCCGTCGGGCGGCAACGTCTCGCTGGACCCGGGCGAGCGTCTCGGTAAATTGCGCCAGGACCAGTTCGCCTACGAAGACACGCGCGTGCTGGACGTGGTCATGATGGGCCACACCGAGCTGTGGGACGCGATCGCCCAGCGCGACGCCATCTACGCCAATCCGGACGCCACCGACGACGACTACATGAAAGCGGCCGAGCTCGAAGGCAAGGTCGCCGAGTACGATGGCTACTCGGCCGAGGCGCGCGCCGGCGAACTGCTGCTGGGCCTGGGCATCGGCACCGATCTGCACCAGGGCCTGATGAGCGCCGTGGCGCCGGGCTGGAAGCTGCGCGTGTTGCTGGCACAGGCCCTGTTTTCGGATCCGGACATCCTGCTGCTGGACGAGCCGACCAACAACCTGGACATCCACACGATCAGCTGGCTGGGCGACATGCTCAACCAGCGCAACTCGACGATGATCATCATCTCGCACGATCGCCATTTCCTGAACTCGGTCTGCACCCACGTCGCCGACATGGACTACGGCACCCTGAAGGTCTACCCGGGCAATTACGACGACTACATGGAAGCGTCGACGCAAGCGCGCAACCAGCAGCTGGCGAACAATGCCAAGGCCAAGGAAAAGGTCGCGGAACTGCAGGAATTCGTGCGCCGCTTCTCGGCCAACAAGTCGAAGGCGCGCCAGGCGACCTCGCGTGCCAAGCAGATCGACAAGATCAAGATCGAGGAATTCAAGCCGTCTTCGCGCGCCTATCCCTTCGTGCGCTTCGAAGGCGAGAAGAAGCTGCACCGCCTGGCGGTGGAGACCGAGAACATCTCCAAGGCCTATGATCGTCAGTTGTTCAAGAATTTCTCGATCATGGTGGAAGCCGGCGAACGCGTCGCCATCATCGGTGCCAACGGCGCCGGCAAGACCACGCTGCTGCGCTGCATCGGCGGCCACTCCATTACCGGCCTGGACGCCGACACCGGCCGCATCAAGTGGGCCGAGAACGCCAATCCGGGTTACATGCCGCAGGATCCGACCGAGGAATTCGCCACCGACGCCAATCTGACCGACTGGATGGGCGAGTGGACCAAGGAAGGCGACGACGACCAGGCCGTGCGCTCCATTCTGGGGCGCCTGCTGTTCGGCGGCGACGAAGTCAAGAAGTCGGTGCGCGTGCTGTCCGGCGGCGAAAAGGGCCGCATGATGTATGGCAAGCTGATGCTGGGCCGTCACAACGTGCTGCTGATGGACGAGCCGACCAACCACATGGACATGGAATCGATCGAATCGCTCAACGTGGCGCTGGACAAATATGCCGGCACCCTGATCTTCGTGTCGCACGACCGCGAATTCGTGTCTTCGCTGGCGACGCGCATTCTCGAGGTGAAGGAAAACGAGGTGGTCGATTTCCGTGGGAATTATGAGGATTACCTGCAGAGCCAGGGCTTGAATTAATTTTCGTGACGCGTAACGGTTAATTCATAGGGTGGGTACCCCCGCGCCCACCCTACGTACAGGAATACAATCCGCGGCACTACGCCGCCTTCATGCGATGACACTGCCATGAACACGATCACCCCCATCAAGACCTTCGAATACGACCGCCCGGTCGGCGGCGTCTGCTCCACCGCCGAAGCCTGGGCGCGCACCCCATCCCCGCTGGAAATTGCCGAAAAGACCGCATTGAAGGAGCGCATCCGCACCCTACTGAAGGAACGCGAAGCCGTGCTGGTGGCCCATTACTACGTGGACGCCGACCTGCAGGACCTGGCAGAGGAAACCGGCGGCTGCGTGTCGGATTCGCTGGAAATGGCGCGTTTCGGGCGCGATCATCCGGCCAAGACCCTGGTGGTTGCCGGCGTGCGCTTCATGGGCGAGACCGCCAAGATCCTGAGCCCGGAAAAAACCATCCTGATGCCGGACCTGGACGCCACCTGTTCGCTCGACCTGGGTTGCCCGGCCGACGAGTTCGCGGCCTTTTGCGACCAGCACCCGGACCGCACGGTCGTCGTCTACGCCAACACCAGCGCCGCCGTGAAGGCGCGCGCCGACTGGATGGTGACCTCGTCGATCGGCCTCGACATCGTCGAAGCGCTGCACAAGGAAGGCAAGAAGATCCTGTGGGCGCCGGACCGCCATCTGGGCTCCTACATCCAGAAAAAAACCGGGGCCGACATGCTGCTGTGGCAGGGCTCCTGCTTGGTGCACGACGAGTTCAAGGGCATCGAGCTCGACTTGCTGCGCGCCGAGTATCCGCAGGCCAAGGTGCTGGTCCATCCCGAGTCCCCAAGCAACGTGGTCGAGCAGGCCGACGTGGTCGGCTCCACCACCCAGCTGATCACCGCAGCCCAGACCATGGACGCGACCCATTTCATCGTCGCCACCGACAACGGCATCCTGCACAAGATGCGCATGGCGGCGCCGGGCAAGGTCTTGATCGAAGCCCCGACCGCCGGCAACAGCGCCACCTGCAAGAGCTGCGCCCACTGCCCGTGGATGGCGATGAACGGCCTGCAAAACCTGGCCGAGGTCCTCGAGCGCGGCAACAACGAAATCCAGGTCGACCCGGAAACCGGGCGCCAGGCCAAGCGCGCCATCGACCGCATGCTCGATTTCGCGGCCGCGAAAAAAGCCAAGGTGCTGCCGACAGGCACGCTCCAGCAAGAAACCACACTGTTTTCGGGAATCGGTCCGGCATGACTCAGTTGACATCAACGCTTCGTAACCCTTTCGCCGACGAAACCAGTTTCGACGACAAACTCCAGGCCGCGTTCGAGCAGAACGTGCTGGCGGCCCTGCTGGAAGACGTCGGCAGCGGCGACCTGACCGGCAAGCTGGTACCGGAAACGCCGCGTGCCCAGGCACGCGTCATCGTGCGCGAACAGGCCGTGCTGTGCGGCGCGCCCTGGTTCGAGGGCATCATGCTGGCCATCGACCAGGACATCGCCATCGATTGGCAATATGCCGAGGGCGATGTGATGGCCGCCGATTCGGTCGTCTGCAGCATCGAAGGCTCGCCGCGCTCGCTCCTGACGGCCGAGCGCTCGGCACTGAATTTCCTGCAACTGCTGTCGGGCGTGGCGTCCGCCACCCGCAGCTATGTCGACGTGGTCGCCGGCACCCGCGCGCAGATCCTGGATACCCGCAAGACCTTGCCCGGCCTGCGCCTGGCGCAAAAATACGCGGTGCGCGTGGGCGGCGGCGCCAACCAGCGCATGGCGCTGTACGACGGCATCCTGATCAAGGAAAACCACATCGCGGCGGCCGGCGGCATCACCGCGGCGCTGCAAACGGCCGCCGCCTTGAATACGGGCGTGTCGATCCAGGTGGAGGTCGAGTCGATAGCCGAGCTGGAAGAGGCGCTGGGCGCCGGCGCCGTCTCCATCCTGCTCGACAACTTCAGCCTCGACATGATGCGCGAAGCAGTGCGCATCAACGGCGGGCGTGCGCTGCTGGAGGCGTCCGGCGGCATCAACATGCAGACCGTGCGGGCGATTGCCGAGACCGGGGTGGACCGGATTTCGATCGGTAGCCTGACCAAGGATGTGCGGGCTACGGATTATTCCTTGCGGATTATTTAGTGTGACGCGTCACATGAAAGTGAGTTGAACGCGAAGTTTTGTAGGGTGGGCACCCTGTGCCCACGAACACGCTGCATCACGCAACCTGTCGTGGGCACGGGGTGCCCACCCTACGAGCGTCACGTTCGACCAACCGCCAATAAGCGTAACGCGTCACAAAAGATTCAAACTCCACTCTCGCTCGCCCTGGCCGACGCCTCCACCCCCGCCTTGCGCCGAAACACCGTCTCCCCAGCCTGACCCGCAACCGATTCGATCGCCGCCAGCACCTGTTCCGGATGCGCATAATGCGTCATGTGGCCCACGCCCGGTTGCAGGTGCAGTTCGCTGCCCGGCATGCTTTCGCGCAGGCGCTCGGCATTGTGGCCGGTGTCGACGATGCGGTCCCGGGTGCCGGCGACGATCGCCGTCGGTACCCGCAGCGCCGCATAGCGTTTGGCCAGTGCCATCGTCGCCGGGATCATCAGGGCGCTTTCCGCCGCGCTGGCGCGCAACTGCCCGGGCCTGAGCATCATCCACGCCGGCGTGCGATGGAAGCGCGGGTCGACCGGCTGCGGCGAAAACACGGCCCTGGTCAGCGGCCGCCACAGCATGCGCGTGAACAGCGGCGACACGGTGTAGCGCAGCACGTCGCCCAGCAGCGGAATCGCCGGACCGGACAATAGCGGCGCATCAGGCCGCCAGCTTGGATAGTAATAGCCGGACAGCAGCACCAGGCCGCGCACGAAGCCGGGCACGTCCATTGCCATCGACAGGGCGACCAAGGTACCCCAGGAGTGGCCGAGGACGATGGCCGAGTCGACGCCGATTTCCTGCAGTGCATGGTGCAGCAGGCGCGCCTGGGCTGGCGGCGTCCAGACCGTGGAGCGCGGCCGCTCGCTGTAGCCGAAGCCGGGACGGTCGAAGGCGATCACACGGTAATGCGCGGCAGCCTCGTCGAGCAGGCCGCTGTTTTCGAAATCATCGGCGAGCACGCCATTGCCGTGCAAGAGCACCAGGACCGGGCCGCTGCCGCGTTCGATGTAATGCAGGCGCACGCCATCGACCTCGACGAAGCGTCCGCGCGGCGGATTGTCCGCCTCGGCGCGCCGGGTCTTGGCCTGCACGTACAAGAATGCGGCGGCCAGGCCGAGACCGGCCAGCAGGGTGCCGGAATGCCAGCGCCGGCTTTCGATGACTTCGCTGATCCTCACAATATTCCCCCGTCGAGTTGAATAGATGGCGTATCGCTTGGAGCGCGTCCGGCCGTCAAGAGTTGCAGGGCCAGCGGCAGCACGCGTTCGCTGGCGTCCTCGATCTTGATGTCGAGCAGGTCGTCGGCGCGGGTGCGGCCGAAATTGATGGCGGCAATCGGCTTGCCGCTCGCCTGGGCCATCCGGCAGAAGCGGAAACCCGAGTACACCATCAGCGAAGAGCCGACCACCAGCAGCGCATCGGCGCGCTCCATCTGGGCCAGGGCGATGGCGGTGCGCGCCGGCGGGACGTTGTCGCCGAAAAAAACCACGTTCGGCATCAAGGTGCCGCCGCAGCAGGTGCATCCGGGCAGGCGGAAGTCGGCCAGCTCAGTCGGCTCGACCGAAGCATCGCCGTCCGGCAGCGGGGTCGCATTGGCGCCCAGCATCTGCGGGTTCAAGTCTTCCAGCTGGCCCTGCACGAAGGCACGCGGGAACAGTGCCGCGCAGTCCAGGCACACCACCGTGTGGATATTGCCGTGGAGCTCGAGCACGCCGTGGCTGCCGGCCTGGCCGTGCAGGCCGTCGACGTTCTGGGTCAGTAACGAGCCGATGCGGTTGATCGCTTCCAGCCCGGCGATGGCGAGGTGGCCGGCGTTGGGACGGGCGCGCGACAGGACCGGCCAGCCGATCATGCTGCGCGCCCAGTAACGGCGCTGCACGAAGTCGGACTTGCGGAAATCCGGGCCGTGGATCGGCGGTTTGCCGCGCCGGGTGCCGTCGCGGTCGCGGTAATCGGGAATGCCGGAGGCGGTGGACAGGCCGGCGCCGGTCAGCACCAGGGCGCGCGGGTGGCATTCCAGGAACTCGGCGATGCGTGCGGCGTGGTCGTGGGTGGTAAAGGCTTCGGCCATCGATGACTCTCCTTCCGGCACGATCCTAACACTTGGGCTGTCGGCCTGGACACACGATTCCGCGCACCACGCAGATGGTGGATCAGCGCCGCGCCGAGACCACGATGCCGCCGACGATCAGGGCAAAAGCCAGCACGTGATAAGCGTGCGGCAATTCCCCCAGGAAGGCCGAGGATAGCAGCGCGGTGAACAAGGGCGTCAGGTTGACGAAGAAGGCGCCGATGCTCGGTCCAGCGCGGCGCACGCCCGCGCCCCACAAGGCAAAGGCCAGCACCGCCGGCCCAAGGGCCACGAACAGCAGGGCCGCGCCGACCCGTGCGCTCCAGGCGATCGCACGGGTATCCAGGGCCCACTCGGCACCCGTGAACGCCGCCGACCACAGCAGGCCGTAGGCGACCTGCGCCAGCAGGAAGGCGGCCCAGTCGGCACGCAGGGCGGGCACGTCCTTCGGCTGCAGCAGCATCCAGCTGTAGAACGACCAGGCGATGGTCGCCAGGATCATGTAGAGGTCGCCCGCCACCAGGCGCAGGCCCAGCAGCTGGTCGAGGTCGCCGCGGCACAGCACCACCAGCACACCGATGATGGACAGCAGCGCCCCCATCATCTGGCGCCCGCGCACCTGCACGCCATAGAACAGGCGCCCGACCAGCATCATCCACACCGGCATGCCGGACGCAACCAGGGTGACGTTGATCGGCGTGGAACTCTGCAGCGCCAGATATTGCAGCGAGTTGTACATGCCGATGCCCAGCAAGCCGAGCATCGCATAGCGGCGCCAGTGCAGCAGCACGCCGCTGCCCGGGCGCAGCGCGGCACGTCCCAGGGGCACCAGCACCGCCAGCGCGATGCTCCAGCGCAGCAGGTTGAGGGTCATCGGCGGCACGGCTTCGCGCACCAGGCGGCCGACGATGGCGTTGCCCGCCCACAGCAGCGGCGGCACGCTCAGCAGCAGGATGGTCGAGGGGCCGAGTTTTTGCTCCGCCATCAGCGCCGGCGCGGGGTGAGTACGCTGGGCAGGGCCTTGGGCAGCGTGTCGGGATAATCGCGCGAGTAATGCAGGCCCCGGCTTTCGTGGCGCGACAGGGCGCTGCGCACGATCAGGCCGGCCACTTCGACCAGGTTGCGCAGCTCCAGCAAGTCATTCGTCACGCGGAAGTTGCGGTAGTACTCGTCGATCTCTTCCTTCAGCAGCTTGATGCGGTGCTGGGCGCGTTCCAGGCGCTTGGTGGTGCGCACGATGCCGACGTAATTCCACATGAAGCGGCGCAATTCGTCCCAGTTGTGGGCGATCACGACTTCCTCGTCGGCGTTGGTGACCCGGCTTTCGTCCCACGGCGGCAGCACCGGCGACTCCGTCGCGGGCGCCGCCGCAATGTGATGGGCACAGGCGCGGCCGACCACCAGGCACTCCAGCAGCGAATTGCTGGCCAGGCGGTTGGCACCGTGCAGGCCGGTGTAGGCGGTTTCGCCGACCGCGTACAGGCCGGGGATGTCGGTGCGGCCGGCCATGTCGGTGACCACGCCGCCGCAGGTGAAGTGCACCGCCGGCACCACGGGAATCGCTTCCTTCGTGATGTCGATGCCCAGCTCGAGGCAGCGCGCGTAAATGGTCGGGAAATGTTCCTTGATGAATTCCGGCGACTGGTGGGTGATGTCCAGGTGCACGTAGTCGAGACCGCGCTTCTTCATCTCGAAGTCGATGGCGCGCGCCACCACGTCGCGCGGCGCCAGTTCGCCGCGCTCGTCATGGGCCGGCATGAAGCGGGTGCCGCCGGCCGCGCCCGCTTCTAGCGGCAGCTTGAGCAGGCCGCCTTCGCCGCGCACCGCCTCGCTGATCAGGAAGGATTTCGCATACGGGTGGTACAGGCAGGTCGGGTGGAACTGCATGAATTCCATGTTGGAGACGCGGCAGCCGGCGCGCCAGGCCATTGCGATGCCGTCGCCGGTGGCGGTGTCGGGGTTGGTCGTATATAAATAGACCTTGCCGGCGCCGCCGGTGGCCAGCACCGTGTGCTCCGCCTCGAAGGTCAGCACCTTGCCGCTGGTCTCGTCCTGCACATATAAACCATAGCAGCGCGGCTGGCCGACCAGCGCCGGCGCGCCGCCGTGCACGCCGTCCGGCGTCAGCTTGTCGGATGTGATCACGTCGATCGCGCAATGGTGCTCGAACAGCGAGATGTTCGGATGGGCGCGCACCTTCTGTTCCAGCGTCACCTGCACCGCATGGCCGGTGGCATCGGCGGCGTGGATGATGCGTCGCTGGCTATGGCCGCCTTCGCGGGTCAGGTGGAATCCGAGCTCGGCAGTCTCGTCGCGGGTAAAGGGCACGCCTTGCTCGATCAGCCATTCGATCGCTTCGCGGCCATGCTCGACGATATAGCGGGTGGCCGCCTCGTCGCACAGGCCGGCGCCGGCGACCAGGGTGTCGGCGATATGCTGCTCGTGACTGTCGCCGGAATCGAGCACAGCCGCGATACCGCCCTGGGCCCAGTTGCTGGCGCCGTCCAGCAGCGCGCGTTTGGAGATGATCGCGACCTTGCGCGTCTGGGCCAGGTGCAGGGCGACCGACAGGCCGGCCAGGCCGCTGCCGACAATAGCTACATCAAATTTCATTTCGATGGTGTGCGGGCAGCGCCCGAAAGAGGGTTAAGAGGCTAATGATTGTAAAGAGGCATCACTATAGACCATCCTGCGCGCCATGGTGGAACAGGCCATCGCCGCGCATCGCATCCTGTGAAAGGATATTTCGACAACGGCAATTAAGTGAAATTTAATTTCATCCACGCCGCTAGCCTCTACGCCTGATGCGCTCTGCCAGCACGGTTTCATACAGACGCCGGTAGCATCCGGCCGTGACCATCCAGCTATGGCGAGCGGCGACGAAGGCCGCCGCCTCGCGCCCCAGCGCCTGCCTGCGTTCCGGCCATTCCAGCAGGTCGAGCAAGACCTTGGCCAGTGCGCGCCGGTCGCCGGCCCGGAACAGGATGGCATTGTGCCCGTGTACCAGCAGCTCGCTGTGACAGCCGATATCCGAGGCCACGATCGCGCAGCCCTGCGCCATCGCGTCCAGCAAGTGGCGCGAGGGCGCCAGCGCCGCATCGCTGCCTGGCAGCGCGGGGAAAACTGCGATATCGGCGCGCGGCAACACGTCTGCGGCGCGGCGCGCAGACAGCACGCCGGTGAGGATCACGTGGCCACGCGCGGCGGAGCCGGCGATCCGCTCTGCCAGCTCGTCTTCGCGCGTGCCGCCGCCCGCCACCACCAGACGCAGGCCGGGATGGCGCTGGCGCACCGTCTCCAACGCAGCAAGCAGCAAGTCGATGCCGCCGGCCTTCGCCAGCTGTCCGGCGAAAGCCAGCAGCGGCGCCCCCTCCAGCCCGGGCGGCTGGCGCTGGCGGCGGGGCACGCCCGCCAGCTCGGTGGCCGGCGGGATCACGGCGATGCGGCTGCAGCCGAGACCGGCACTGCGCAGCGAGGCCCGCATCTCGAGGCTGGACGCGGCCAGGGCGGCGGTACGGGCCAGCGCCCAGCGTTCGAGTAGCGGCACCTGCCGGCGCCTGGCCCCGCGCCGCTCGCCCTCGGCCACCAGCGGCAGCCGCCCGCGGCCGGACGCCATCCACATTGCCAGGGCTTGCCACGCCGGAGCCGGCGCCTCCACAGCATGCACATGAATCAGGTCGGGCCGGGTCAGGCGCGCCACTTGCCGCAGCCGCAAGGCGAACGCAGCGGCAGACAGGGCATCCGGTATCGCGCCAGACAGGTTCGTAGAGGAAGACCAGCGCAGCGCAGAGGGCAGGGCGATGCCGGCTTGCCATGACGGCATAGCGAAAGGCCAGGGCGGCGAGGCGGTCCGGTACACATGCAAGGCCACTTCGGCGCCGTCGGACTCATCGGACGCGTCGGCGGTCCCGCTCGCACGGCGTCCGGCCATGCCGTCCGTTACCGGACCCGCATCCGGCGACGCCAGCTGCACGGTCTGCACACCCTGGTCGCGCAGGGCCGCCATCAGGGCCAGCGTCCGGCAACGGTAATCGGTCTGGCGCAGCACGGCGGGGTCGAGCAGGTGCAGCACGCGCATCAGGGTTCCCGGCCACTGATGGCGCCACCCGGCATGGCCTCGGTCAGGCTGTCGATCAGGGTATCGTAGACCGCGAGGTAGTCGCGCGCCATGGCCGGCATGCTGTGGCGCGCGATCACCTGGCTGCGCGCGCGCGCGCCGTGGCGCACCGCCATTTCCGGAATGCGGCAGTAATCGGCAATGGCGGACGCCAGCAGTTCCGGCGACATCGGCGGCACCAGGATGCCGGTGAAGCCGGGGTGGACCAGCTCGGTATTCCCGCCGACTGCGGTGGCCACCACCGGCAAGCCGCTGGCCATCGCTTCCAGGATCGCGTTCGAACGGTCTTCGGCCAGTGAAGGCAGCACGAACAAGTCCATCGCACGCATCAGCTGGGCCAGGTCGGCGCGGGCGCCTGGCAGCCAGGCGCGCTGGGCGGCGCCAGCGCGGTTGAGCAGGGCCTGGCACTCGGCGCGCGCGGGCCCGTCGCCCACGATCAGCAGGCGCAGCCTGGCATGCGCCGGGTGCGGCGACGCGATCAGGCGCAGGAAGGCTTCGACCAGGGTCGCATGGTTGGCGGTGTCGTCCATGCGGCCGACACTGCCGACGACGAAGGCATTGTCGTGCATGAAGCCGGGCGGCCCGACCGCGGCCGCCGGGCCCAGGCGCGGATGAAACTGCACACTGTCGACGCCGTTCGCGATCTGCGACACCCGCGCCGGTTCGGCGCCTACCGATTCCACCAGCCATTGCTCGAGGTCGCTGCTGACGGCAATGAAATGGTCGATGAGGGGACGCAGCAGACGGCGCAGCAGGCGCGCGCTGAACCAGCCGTCGCGCCCGCCCTCGGCATCGCCCAGCTGGCGCCCGTGCTCGGCGTGTACGCGTAGCGGCACGCCGGCCAGCGCGGCGACGAGTTGCCCCGTCAGGCCGGAGCGGTTGCGGGTGTGGACCAGGTCCGGCTGCAGCTTACGCAGCACGCGGAACATGCGCAGGTAGTGCAGGGGATCGCGGCCTTCCGCCTTGTGCAGGTTGACCACGTCGACCCCGTGTTCGCGCATGCCGGCCTGGTCGCCGCCACGGTCGTGCAGGCATACGATGGCATGACGGTAGCGCTCGGCAGGGAGGTGGCGGATCAGGTTGAGCAGGCCGTTTTCGAGGTTGGCCTTATCGAGGGCGTCCACGAGGTGGACGACCAGCCGTGGGCGCTCGCCGGGCGCCGACATGGGAATCCCGGCAGGATGGTTGGCACCCATATTTCATCCAGCGGCCCGGCCTGCAGGATGTGCTGGATGACCGGCGAGCAAAGGCCACGGCACTGGCAATACCGAAGAAGCCGGCGACGCGTCGGCGCTGGGCGGTGCATGGCGTTCTGGGAGGATCATCGGGGCTGCTCCATGCTCGTTGGCGGCGGTGCACACTGGCGAGCCGGCGCATGGCTTCATTATATTGCGGTGCAATCCGGCATTTTCTCGCTTTCCGACACCGTTGACTCGGCTCAAAAACTGCGTCGAAACCGTGGACAGGCGGTCGTTTGCGGCGCAGCGATCCGCCCAGAGCGTGCCATCGGCGCCATGGGTTCGCCGCCGCACGGACGCGCGCGGCATCGCTGTCCAGAATGGCAGCTCGACCATTAAGACTTAGCGAGGAACCCACCATGAGCACCTACGACAACGACAACATCGCCGCCCTCAACGCCAAGATCGCCGACATCCGCTTCCCGATGTTTACCTGGCAGGACGCCCACGGCCACCTGCTCAGCCAGCCAATGACCAAGGAAGACGTCGACGCCCAAGGCGGCATCTGGTTCTTCACCTCGACCCTGACCGGCCTGTGGCAATGCATCGGCCATCGTCCGCTGGTCAACCTGGCCTTCTCCAAGCCGGAGGACAGCCTGTACGTCTCGATCAGCGGCACCGCCGAACGCGTGGTCGACCGCGAACTCATCCGCAGCAAGTGGAACGCCGGCGCCCAGGCCTGGTTCCCGGCCGGTCCGGACGACGAACACGCGGTGCTGATCCGCGTGGTCCCGCACTCGGCCGAATACTGGGACAACCACGACAGCAAGATGGTGCAGCTATACGCGATGGCCAAGGCCGCCATCACCGGCAACAAGCCGGACCTGGACAGCGAGCACGAGACCATCAAGCTGTCCTGATCGCCGCCCTGACTGTTGCATAAGATATTCCTCTCTTGCAATAAATACGGTGGCTGGCGTACAGTAAGTGCTTCTTCGACAAGGAGCACGGATGAAGCAGGGCAGGCGAGGTAACCAACGATGATCGGGCCGCTCGAAATCGCGGCCAATCTCTTCACCGCCCTCGCCATCGTGCTGGCCGGCCGCAACAACGTCCACACCTGGTGGACAGGGATCGTCGGCTGTGCGCTGTTCGGCGCGCTGTTCGCCCAGAACCGCCTGTACGCCGACGTGGCGCTGCAAGCCTTCTTTGTCGCCACCGGCTTTTATGGCTGGTGGAAATGGCTGCGCGGCGCCCACGGCAAGCCGCTGCCGATCACCCATGCGAGCCGCGCCGGCATTCTGCGCACCCTGGCCGCCGGCATCGCCGGTACCGCAGCCTACGGCGCCATGCTGTATTCCACCACGGACGCCTACGCGCCTTTCCCCGATTCCACCGTGCTCGTGTTTTCCATCATCGGCCAAGTGCTCATGATGCAGCGCCGCGTCGAGAACTGGGGCTTCTGGCTGCTGGTGAACACCATCGCCGTGCCCCTGTACGCCAGCCGCGGCCTGTACCTGACCGCCGTGCTGTACGCCTTCTTCTGGATCAACGCGGCGGTGTCCTGGCGCAGCTGGCGCCGCCTGGCAGCCGAGGCCCGGGCCACCGCCACCGCCGCTTCAATGCCCATCGAAAGTTCCCCTACATGAAATTCACCACCCTCGCGGCCGCGCTGGCCACCCTCGGCGCCGTCGCGTCCCTGGCATGTGCCGCCGAGCAGGCGCCGCCGCACCTGGCGCATGTTATCGCGGTCCGCGCCGGCAAGCTGGTCGACGTGGTCGCCGGCAAGGTGCTTACCGACCAAACCATCCTGATCAGCGGCGAGCGCATCACCGCCGTCGGCCCGGCCGCGAGCACCGCCATCCCTGCCGGCGCCGAGCTGGTCGACCTGTCGGGCGCCACCGTGCTGCCCGGCCTGGTCGACGCCCACGTCCACCTGACCGGCGACCCGACCCTGCACGGCTACAAGTCGCTGGGCGTGTCGGACATCCGCGCCGCCATGTACGGCGCCCACGCCGCCAGAGTGACGCTGCAGGCCGGCTTCACGACGGTGCGCAACGTCGGCGCCGGCGGTTTCGGCGACGTGGCGCTGCGCGACGCCATCAACGAGGGCGAGCTGGAAGGCCCGCGCATGCGCGTTGCCGGCTACGCCATCGGCATCCGCGGCGGCCACTGCGACAACAACCTGCTGCCGGCCGACTACCACTACACCGAGAACGGGGTCGCCGATGGCCCATGGCAGGCACGCACCAAGGTGCGCGAAATGGCCAAATATGGTGCCGACACCATCAAGATCTGCGCTTCTGGCGGCGTGCTGTCCAAGGGCGACGAAGCCGGCGCCCAGCAGCTGACGCTGGAAGAAATGCGCGCCATCGTCGAGGAAGCGCACAAGCTGGGCCGCAAGGTGGCGGCCCACGCCCACGGCGCCAGCAGCATCCATGATGCGATCCTGGCCGGCGTCGATTCCGTCGAGCACGGCAGCCTGATCGACGACGAAGGCATCCGCCTGGCGCGCGAGAAGGGCACCTATCTGGTGATGGACATCTATAACGACGACTACATCCTGCAAGAGGGCGCCAAGGCCGGGATGCTGCCCGAATCGCTGGAAAAGGAAAAGCTGGTCGGCCAGATCCAGCGCGACAACTTCCGCAAGGCCTGGCGCGCCGGCGTCAAGATGGCCTTCGGCACCGATGCCGGCGTCTACCCGCATGGCGACAACGCGCGCCAGTTCTTCTATATGGTGAAGTACGGCATGACGCCGCTGCAGGCGATCCAGGCCGCCACCATCAACGGCGCCGACCTGCTGGGCTGGAAGGACCGCATCGGGTCGGTCAGCCCCGGCAAGTACGCCGACCTGATCGCCGTGGTCGGCGATCCGCTGCAGGATCCGGCCGAACTCACGCGCGTCAAATTCGTGATGAAGGGCGGGGCGGTCGTGAAGGGCGCGCCTCAGCCACGCGCACAGCAATAATCGGCGCCCGCCACGAAAGCATCAGCGCGGACAGACGGGCGCAGGTCCGTCGCGCCGGCGCTTGCCGGCGCAACGTCGTGCACCCGCGCTCCGCTGGTGGACCTTATCCCTTGCGCGGCGGTGCCAGATCGGACTCGTCCTGGTTGCCGCCGGTTTCCGGCGCGCCCAGGCCGGTGTCGCCCGGGCTGGCCTGGCTGCCGCGCGTGTCCTGGTAGCCGCGGTTGATGGCGGTGGCGTCGCTGCCGGCGCCTTCAGGCTCAGCCGCGCCGCCTGCCCGCTGCCGCTGCTCGGCTTCGGCCGACACCGGCGCACGCGGCGCCACTTCGGCGTTCCTCGGTTTGGTCAGCGCATCGCCGCCGCTGCCGCCGGTTTCCTGCATCGTTTCATGGGTGAGGGTAGCGCCTTCCTCGCCGCTGGTCGCGCCGCCGACGCCGATCGTCGGCGCGGGATCGCTACCAGGGTTCGCATTGTTCGTACTGCTCATGAGGACTCCTTGTGAAAGTAGGGGATCAGACCGGGATGTCGGAAGTGCCGCCGCCGGCGCTGCCGAACTCGACCAGCTGCTCCATCGTGAGGCGGCGGTCGTTGAGGGCGGCCAGGATAGCCTTCAACTGCTCGGCGTCCGGCTCGATGTAGACCATGCGCTGCTCGACCTCGTTGTCCCAGTAGCGGGTGTAGGGGACGTCGGTTTCGCCCATGACCTTGGCGTCGAAGCTGCCGTCCTGCAGCTCGCCGAAGAGGGTGACACGGGTGGTATCCGGCGTCGTGTTCTTGACCGTGATGCTC
>Ga0308168_1001329_pt1 | contig 22758 bp, 16 predicted proteins | sample PhyCR2_FD_202133 | JGI IMG/M metagenome (GOLD analysis project Ga0308168, IMG submission 202133) | Phyllosphere microbial communities from UC Gill Tract Community Farm, Albany, California, United States - DLSLRC.R2 | ecosystem: Host-associated > Plants > Phyllosphere > Unclassified | place: USA...
CGCCCTCGTCGCCGAAGCGCGCCCGCGCGCTGCCCGGATCCAGCGGCGTCGCGCGGGTGGTGTTGGCGCGCACGTCGGTGCCACCCTGCTTCTCGGTCATGCCCATGCCGACCAGGGCGCCGCGCTTCTGCCCGACCGGCAGCGAGCGCGGGTCGTAGTCGCGCGACAGGATCTTGGGCAGCCAGCGCGCCGCGATGGCCGGATTCTGGCGCAGCGCCGGCACCGAGGCATAGGTCATCGTTACCGGACATTGCGTGCCGTTCTCGACCTGGCCGAACAGCAGGTAAGCAGCGGCACGCGCCACCTGCGCGCCCGGCTGGACGCCTTCCCACGGCAGCGAATGCGCGCCGCTCCCGATGAGCAGGCCCATCAATTCATGCCAGGCCGGATGGAATTCGATCTCGTCGATGCGGCGCCCGTGGCGGTCGAAGTTGATCAGCCTGGGCGGAAACTCGTTGGCCAGCCGCGCCAGCTCGCCCACCGCCGCGCTGCCGAGACGGGCGCCGAGCTGCTCCAGTCCCGGGGCGGCCCAGCCGCCGCCCTCGCGCGCCAGCCCTTCGCGCAGCGCCGGATCACAGGCAAACAGGTTGACGCCGGCGAACGCCGATGCCTGGTTGAATACCTCGTGCGTATCGAAACGGTTCATGGGCGTCTCCCGGGAACTGTGAGGTCGGCAGCGCGTCCGGTGTTGCAATGAAGCATCATCGATCGCGCTGAAAAGTTTCCTAGTTGCACTATATCGGCGACAATGCAGGGGTGGGGCGTCAGTCGGCTTATCGATAAGGCAATCAGGCTAGCGCAAACATGCGTACCCGGCAAGCACCCGGCGGCCAACGGCAATGCAGCTTGTGTTTTTTAATGCCTATTGGAATCTTTCAGTGATACATTCTTTACCGATTTGGTACACTCGGCAGTTTCCGACAGCACGCCCGACGTTCTGGACACGTTAAGAAAGCAACTATTTACACAATGGGCTCCAGTTCAACCGCTGCAGCGAAGCAGGATCAGACGCATGGGAGCCAGGCGGCGCAAGCGTCCAGCCTCGATCACGTGCTGGAAGCCGCCGGCGACGTCGTCTTCCGCCTCGACCCGTCCGGCCTGATCCGCTTTGCCAGCCACCGTGCCTGCCAGCTGCTGGCCGCAGGCGCGCCGCTGGCCGGCACCGCGCTGCCGCTGCTGGCGCCGGAGACCGACCAGGCAGCGCTGCGCAACGCGCTCGTCGACGCTACCGCGCGCGGCGATGCGATCCTGGTCGAGGCACGGCTGCGCTGCGGCGGGGGCGACACCTGGTTCGAGCTGCGCATCGCCCCCCTGGCCGGCGGTCACGACCTGCTGGCCGTGGGCCGCGACATGTCGGCCCAGCGCGCGACCGAACAGCAGCTGCGCCACATGGCGACCCACGACGCCCTGACCGAGCTGCCGAACCGGCTGCTGCTGTCGGACCGCATCCGCATGGTGATCGCCAACGCGCGCCGTTCGGGCCAGGGGTTTTCGATCGCCAACATCGGCCTTGACGGCTTCAAGAAGGTCAACGACGGCCTCGGCCACCCGGTCGGCGACGACATCCTGCGCCAGGCCGCGGCGCGCCTGCGCAAGACGCTGCGCGACAGCGACACCCTGGCGCGCGTCGGCGGCGACGAATTCGTGGCGGTGCTGCCCGGCACCTTGAGCCCGGCCCAGATCAAGCTGGTCACCGGTCGCCTGCTGGCGGCGCTGCAGTCGCCGTTCGAGGTCGGCAGCCACACGGTCTACCTGGGCGCCTCGATCGGGGTCTCGGTATATCCCGAGCACGCCGAGGACGAGGTGCGCCTGCTGGCCCTGGCCGACGCCGCCATGGGCCGCGCCAAGGAAACCGGCGGGGCCCGCACCGTGGTCTACAGCGCGAAGATGCCGGGCGAACTGCGCGGCCCGCCGCAGCACGACATCTCGCTGGAAGCCGCGATGTTCCAGGCGGTGCGCGAAGGCGAATTCCAGCTGTACTACCAGCCGATCGTGTGTTCGCGCACGCGCCGCATCGAGGGCTTCGAGACCCTGATGCGCTGGAAGCACCCGACCCTGGGCATGGTGCCGCCGGTGCGCTTCATCCCGATCGCCGAAACCAACGGCCTGATCAACCTGCTGGGCGCATGGGCGCTGAAGGCGGCCTGCGCCCAGATCCGCCAGTTCGAGGAAGTCGCCAAGCGCGACCTCTACATCTCGGTCAACATCAGCCCGCGCCAGTTCCGCAACGACCGCTTCCTGGCGGTGCTGGACGACGCCCTCGCCTTTTCCGGCACGCCGGGCGACAAGCTGGTGCTCGAGATCACCGAGGGCACGCTGATGATCGATCCGGTGCACGCCGAAGCGATCCTGCAAAAGATGGCCGAGCGGCGCGCGCGCATCGCGATCGACGATTTCGGCACCGGCTACTCCTCGCTGGCCTACCTGAAGCGCTTCCCGATCTCGGTGCTGAAGATCGACCGCGCCTTCATCAAGGACTTGCCGGCGTCGGCCAAGGACGCGGCCATCTGCAACACCGTGCTCGACCTGGCCAAGCACCTCGGCCTGTCGGTGGTCGCCGAGGGCGTCGAGACCGAAGAACAACTGGGCTACATGGCGTCGCGCGGCTGCGACTACGTGCAGGGCTACCTCACCGGCAAGCCGATGCCGGCCCACGTGGCCATGGCCGCCCTCAAGGAAAACCTGTACGCGGCGCTGCTGCCCGACGAACTACGAGCAGGCATACTATGAACGAGACCATCCAGCGCTCGCCGAAAGCCGAGGCCACCCTGGCCCTGCTGTGGGAACGCATCCGCAAGCGCGGCGACATGCCCGGCTTCACCCGTGCGATCACCGCCATCCTGGCCTCGATGCGCGGCGAGGACGAGCGCGACTTCTCGATGACCCAGACGGTGCTGTCGGATCCGGTGCTGACCCAGAAGGTGCTGCGCCTGGCCAACAGCGGCATGTACTCGGCCTTCGGCCAGCGCATCAACACCGTCTCCAAGGCGGTGCTGGTACTCGGCACCGAAGCCATCGGCCACCTGGCGCTGGGCCTGAAGCTGATCGAGGAACTCGGCAAGTCGAGCCCCGATTCGCTGCAGGCCCACATCGAGATGGAAAAGGCGGTGCTGGCCGGGATGGTAGCGCAGAAGGTGGCGCTGCAGTCGGCCAGCCGCGATCCCGAGGAAGCCGTGGTGTGCTCGATCCTGCACTCGCTGGGCCGCATGATGGTCACCTTCTACCTGCCGGAGCACTGGATCCTGCTGCAGCAGCAGGCCGGCACCGAGGACGCGGCCCGGCAGGACGCCGCCGCCCACGAACATCTCGGCCTGTCGCTGGAGCAGGTCGGGCGTGCCACTGCCGAGCACTGGGGCCTGCCGCGCAACCTGACCGCCGGCATGCGCCGGGTCGAGCCGGGCGAGCGTTCCGACGCTTTCGGCCACGACGACTGGCTGGCGGCGCTCGGCACCATGTCCTCGCAATGCGCGGAATCGCTGTGGAACGGCGATGAAGCCGGCGCCGCGCGGGTGGCCGAGCTGGCGGCCGATTTTTCGGCGATGCTCGGCGTGGCCCCGGAAGCCATCGTCGGCGCCGTCGACATGGCCAGGGCCGAAGCGGCCGCGGAACTGTCGATCGCGCCGCTGGCCAATCCGCCCGAGAAGCGCGCCCGCAACGCCGCCAGCGCGCGCATGCGCGAGGCCGGCAACAAGGTCCTGCTGAGCGGCGTGAGCGACATGCGCGAGGCGGCAGCGGGCGCCGCCAGCGCCACCCCGGGCCAGATGATGTCGATGGCGATCGAGACCGCCTACCACGGCCTGTCGTTCACGCGCGCCTTCGGCTTCCTGCGCAGCCGCCGCGAAGGCAAGTACAGCGCCAAGATCGGCCTCGGCGACGGCGCCAAGGCGATGCTGCCGCAGCTCGCCTTCGACGACAGCTACGAACCGAACGTGTTCTTCGCCGCGCTCGGCAGCGACCGCGTCATCTTCATCGAAAACGCGCGCGACCCGAAGTTCGCCAGCAAGCTGCCGGGCTGGTGGAAGGATACGCTGGGCGACGGCCACTGCTTCGTGATCATCCCGCTGTGCACGAACGGCGAGCCGGTCGGCTTCATCTATGGCGACTGGGACGACCGCTACCCCTCGGTGTACCTGAACCAGACCGAGTTTTCGCTGCTGAACGATTTGCGGGCGCTGGTGGTGCAGACGGTGGAGCGGCGCCAGCAGGCCGAGGTGGCGAAGTAACCAGGCCCGAGGGCCGCGCCAAAAACAACAAGACGTAAACGGAGCACGTCGCCCCTGCGAAGGCAGGGGCCCAAGGTCTGCATGCGCTGACGTAATGCGTGCAAACTGGGCCCCTGCCCCCGCAGGGGCGACGTTCATATGCCGACGGGAATCGTCAGCCGGCCGATCCGCCCAGGCGCGGCGTACCGACCTTCACATCCCCGCACTGCCCGCGGTGCATCATCACATGATCGATCAGCACCAGCGCCAGCATCGCTTCCGCGATCGGCGTCGCCCGGATGCCCACGCACGGGTCGTGGCGGCCGAAGGTCTCGACCGACACCGGGTTGCCGTCCTTGTCGATCGAACGGCGCGGCGTGCGGATCGACGAGGTCGGCTTGATCGCGATCGACACCGTGATGTCCTGCCCGGTCGAGATCCCGCCCAGCACGCCGCCGGCATTGTTGCCGACGAAGCCTTCCGGCGTCAGCTCGTCGCCGTGCTCGGAACCTTTCTGCGCCACCGAGCCGAAACCGGCACCGATCTCGACGCCCTTGACCGCATTGATCCCCATCATCGCATAGGCGATGTCGGCGTCGAGCTTGTCGTACAGCGGCTGGCCGAGACCGACAGGCACGTTCTTCGCCACCACGTCGATGCGCGCGCCGATCGAGTCGCCAGCGCGGCGCAGCTCGTCCATCGCGGCTTCCATGCGCGCCAGTAGGTCGGCGTCGCCTGTTGCGGCGAAGAAGGGATTCGCGTGCACGTGTTCCCAGCCCTGGAACGGCACCTCGATGTCGCCCAGCTGGCGCATGCAGCCCATGAATTCCATGCCGAAGCGCTCGCGCAGCCATTTCTTGGCGATGGCGCCGGCGCCGACCACCGGCGCGGTCAGGCGCGCCGAGGAGCGCCCGCCGCCGCGCGGATCGCGCACGCCATACTTGTGCCAGTAGGTGTAGTCGGCATGGCCGGGACGGAAGGTCTCGGCGATGTTGCCGTAATCCTTGCTGCGCTGGTCTTCGTTCGGGATCAGCAGCGCGATCGGGGTGCCGGTGGTGACGCCCTGGTAGACGCCGGACAGGATCTGCACCCGGTCGGCTTCCTGGCGCTGGGTCACATGGCGCGAGGTGCCCGGCTTGCGGCGGTCGAGCTCGGGCTGGATGTCGGCCTCGGACAGGGCCAGTCCCGGCGGGCAGCCGTCGATCACGCAGCCGATGGCCGGACCGTGCGACTCGCCGAAAGTGGTTACGGAAAACAGCTTGCCAAATGTGTTGCCGGACATAGAGAGGGACGCTTGTTCGAATGGAACGAAAGATTCTACCAGCACCGCGCCCTTTGGGCGACCTCCAGGCGTTGCCGATGGCGCCAGGAAACCGCTGGAGTGTTGCTCTGGAGAAGTTTATTCCTGCCGGATGGTCATTGCATATATACTAGGTTCAACTTCACGACCGGCGCCGCGACCGTGCCGCCGCCGTCGCCGATCCAATACGAGCATCTGGAGAAGCAGCAATGCCAGCATCGATTCCGCCCCCGGGGCCCGTACCGGACGACGAGCTCGTGTTCGTCGCCGAGACGCCGGCCGCATCCGGCGGGACCGGGCACGCCGGCGAACCGGCCGTGCAGGCCACCGGCGCCTGGCGCGTGATGATCGTCGACGACGACGCCGACGTCCATTCGACCACCACCTTCGCCCTGTCCAGCCTCGAAGTGCTGGGCCGGCCGCTGCATTTCGTGCACGCCTATTCGAACCAGGAGGCGCAGCGCCTGCTGGCACAGGAGCGCGACCTCGCCGCCAACCTGGCCGTGGTGCTGCTCGACGTCGTCATGGAACAGGCCGACGCCGGCCTGCACCTGGTGCGCCACATCCGCGAGACGCTCGGCATGCGCGACGTGCGCATCATCCTGCGCACCGGGCAGCCCGGCTACGTGCCCGAGATGGACGCGATCCGCGGCTACGACATCAACGACTACCGCACCAAGTCGGAACTGACGCGCACCAAGCTGTACACCAGCGTGGCGGCGGCGATCCGCGCCTACGAGCAGTTGCGCGCGCTCGAAGACAGCCGCGCCGGCCTGGCGCGCGTGGTGCGCGCCAATGCCGAGCTGATGGCCCTGCACACCACCGAGGCGCTGGCCGCCGGCATCCTGCGCGAAGCCGCGCTGCTGCTCGGGCAACCCGCCAACGGCCTGCTGTGCGCCTGCCCGCCGGCGGCGCGCGTGCGCGACTGGACCGTGCTGGCGGCCAGCGGCGTCTGTGCCGCGGCTGCGGGCGGCGCCGGCGCGGCCATCCCGGCCGGCGCCGGCGCCACCATCGCGCATGCATTGGCCGAACGGCGCAACATTTACCTGCCGGATTGCGTGGCGCTGTACTTCCGCGGCAATGCCGGCTACGGCTTCGCGGCCTGGCTGACGCTGGCGCGCCCGGTCGACGAACTGCGCCGCAGCCTGCTCGATCTGTTCGCCAGCAGCATCGCGGTGGCGCTCGACAACGTGGCGCTGATGACGGCGCTGCAGCGCGCCGCCTTCCATGACGCCCTCACCGGACTGCCCAACCGCACGCGCCTGGTGGAACTGGTCGACGAGCGCCTCGCGGCCGCAGCCGACACCACCCTGTGCATGGTCGACATCGACCACTTCGCCGAGACCAACGACGCCCTCGGCCACCAGTTCGGGGACGCCCTGCTGGTGGCGGTGGCGCAGCGCCTCGGCGCGCATCTTGAAGGCCGCCCCGGCCAGGACCCAGGGCCGAACCGTAGCCTGACGCTGGCGCGCATCGGCAGCGACGTGTTCTGCGTACTCGGACGCGACGGCGACGTCGACCCGGTGGCGCTGCACGCGCTGTTCGACGAACCGTTCTCGATCGACGGCCAGGACGTGCAGGTGTCCGGCACGCTCGGGCTGGTGCGCCTGCGCGAGCACGACGGCAGCGGCGCCGACGCGCTGAAGGATGCCGACATCGCCCTGAAACGCGCCAAGAGCCAGCGCCGCGGCGGCCACTTCTATTTCTCGCGCGGGATGGGGGTCGAGATCCGCGAGCGGGTGCGCCTGATGCACGCGCTGCGCGGCGGCTTCGCGCGCGGCCAGCTGTTCCTGGCCTACCAGCCGCAGGTCGAGCTGGACGGACGCCGCGCCTTCGGCGCCGAAGCCCTGCTGCGCTGGCGCCTCGAGGACGGCAGCAGCGTGCCGCCCGACCGCTTCATCCCGATCGCCGAGTACTCCGGCCTGATCATCGAGATCGGCGAATGGGTACTGCGCGAAGCCTGCTTCGAGCTGATGCGCGTGCGCGCGGCCGGCCACCTGGACTTCACGATGTCGGTCAACGTCTCGCAGGTGCAGTTCCGCCATCCGCATTTCCTGGAGATGCTGTCGCGCGCCCTCCAGGATACGGGCGCGCCGCCGGAGCGGATCGAACTCGAGATCACGGAATCGATGGCGATGGAAGAACCCGACGTGCTGATCGAGCGCCTGGCCCAGATCAAGCGCACCGGCGTCTCGATCGCGATCGACGACTTCGGTACCGGCTTCTCGTCGCTGTCCTACCTGCAGCGGCTGCAGGTCGACCGCCTGAAGATCGACCGCACCTTCGTCTCGGAGATCACCGACGCGGCGCGCGGCAGCAGCATCGCCGAGATGGTGATCGAACTGGGGCGCAACCTGGGACTGTCGATCATTGCCGAGGGGGTCGAGGACGAACGCCAGGCGCAGATCCTGCAGTCGCTCGGCTGTCCGCTGGCGCAGGGCTACCTGTTTGCGCGGCCGCTGACGCCGGAGCAGCTGATCGCGTGGCTGGGGGCGGCGGGTTGATGCCCCGCGGCGTGACGCTTGCCAGCGAAGGCTGATCCGTCGCCCCCGCGAAGGCGGGGGCCCAAGTTCGACACGTACCGATAGCTTGAGCCGGGGCCGTGCATACACACTTGGGTTCCCGCCTGCGCGGGAACGACGTAGCTTGATGCGGGCAGCGCAATAGCACGGGCGCCGAAGGAATCAATCCTCCGCGTTCTGCTCCGCCGGCCAGTCGCGGATATACGCCTTCAGCATCCGGTTCTCGAAACTCTGCGCCTCCAGCACCGCCCGGGCCACGTCGTAGAACGAAATCACGCCCAGCAGCGTGCGGGCATTCATCACCGGCAGGTAGCGCGCATGCTTTTCCAGCATGATGCGGCGCACCTCGTTGACGTCGGTGTCCGGCGTGACCGTGATCGGGCTGTCGTCCATGTGCTTGCGCACGGTGCCGGCGCCGGCGATCGAGCCGCCGTTGGCGTGCACCGCCTTGATCACTTCGCGGAAGGTCAGCATGCCGACCAGGTCGCCATACTCCATCACGACCAGCGAACCGATGTCGTTTTCGGCCATGGTGCTGGACGCCTCGCCCAGGGCCGTGTCCGGCGACACGGTGTACAGGATATCGCCCTTGACTTGCAGGATTTCGGAAACTTTCATGTTGGCCACCCCAGGTTGAGCATCGGACTGCTTGTATGACAGATAAGAGGGACTCTAGCCTATGCTCCCCAAAAAATCCAGTTTTGTGCCCAGCCGTGGAGCGCGGCGTCGCATATTCATGAATTTATGTAAATAAAATACCCGAAGCGCACAATTGCGGTGCTAGGATGCACTGCGTCGACACTCCCCGGACGCGTCCCGCCATGCAGCCCGCCAAGCCCACCATCGTCTTCCTCCACGGCGCCCTGAACGATCACTCGGTGTGGTCGAAGCAGAGCGACGCCCTCGCCGCGCGCGGCTACGCCGTGCTCGCGCTCGACCTGCCCGGCCATGGCGCCGCCAGCCCCGGCCCGGCGCTCGCCAGCGTGGAAGCGATGGCGGCCTGGCTGCTGGCGCGCCTGGACGGCGACGGGGTCGAACGCGCGCTGCTGGTCGGGCACAGCATGGGCTCCCTGGTCGCGCTCGAGGCGGCGCGCCGCGCGCCGGCGCGCTTTGCGGGCCTGGCCCTGCTCGGCACCGCGTGGCCGATGAAGGTGTCGGATGGGCTGCTGGCCAGCGCACTGGAAGACCAGGACGCCGCCATCGGCATGGTGGCGCAGTGGTCGCACATGCCGGAGTCGGACAAGGACAAGGGCAAAGGCAACGCAGAACCCTCGCTGCAGGAACGTTCGCGCCAGCTGATGACGCGCATCGCGGCCGAGGGCCCGCCCGGCCTGCTGCACACCGACCTGGCGGCCTGCAAGGCCTACGCCGGCGGTGGCGACGCGATCGCCGCGCTGGATTGTCCGGTGCTGTTCCTCCTCGGCCGCCTCGACCGGATGACGCCGCCGCGCGCCGCTGCCGCGCTGACCGGGGCCGCCCGCCACGGCACGACCGTCGAGGTGGACGCCGGCCACGCCATCATGGCCGAGCAGCCCGAGGCGGTGCTGGACGCCCTGGCGGCGTTCGCCGCCGCCTGCGCGCAAGGATGACACCTCGAGGAGACCCCGATGGCAGCCGCGCCCTATCACAGCTTCGCCGAGTTCTACCCCTACTACCTGACCCAGCACGGCCATCGCATCTGCCGGCGCGCCCACTTCATCGGCACCACCGCGGCGATCGCCTGCCTGGCCGAGGCGGCGCTCGGCCGCAACGCATGGTGGCTGGCGGCGGCGCTGGTATGCGGCTATGGCGGCGCCTGGATCGGGCACTTCTTCTATGAAAAGAACCGGCCGGCGAGTTTCGGCAATCCGTGGTGGTCGTTCCGGGGCGATTGGTTGATGTATTGGCAGATGGTGACGGGCAAGCTCAGCTGGTAGGCGCCGTCTGCGGCTCCAGCTGCGCAAAATGCGCCGCCAGCGTCTGCTCCAGCCCCGCCTCCACCGCCGCCTCGACCTGGCGCGCCAGCGCCACCGTATCCACCGACAGCACGGGCGACAGCGGCGTCGGCAGCCCCAGCTCGGCCCCGACCGCCAGCGCAGCGCCGGGCACGTTGTCGGCCCCCAGCCCGCCGAACACGAACAGCCGGTAGACGTCGGCCAGCCGGATCAGGGCCGGGTCGACCAGCAGCACCCAATTGTCGCTGCCCTGGCGCGCGGCCAGGCCCCAGCGCGCCTGCACCGTCTGTTCGGCCTGCACCCGGCCGACCCAGCCGGCCGCCACCATCCGTTCCAGCAGGTCGGTCATTTCATCGTAGCCGATGCGGGTATGGGCGCGGATCTGGCTGCTGGACACCAGCGCGCTGCCGGTCAGCCTGGCGCCGCCGTGCAGCACCTTCAAGACCGCCACCGCATCGACGAAGGCGCCGCCCGGCACCGGTTCGTACCACCAGCGCTCGTACTTCACCACCGGCAGCGCCGCCGTCAGCAGCGCGCCCACCAGCGTGATCAGCCAGGACAGGTACAGCCACACCAGGAACAGCGGCAGCGCCGCCAGTGCGCCATAGATGATGGCGTAGGTCGGGAACTGGCGGATGAAGATGGCAAACACGCGCTTGGCGATCTCGAAGGCGATCGCCGCCACCAACCCGCCCCAGACCGCATCGCGCCAGTCGACGTGGCGGTTCGGCACCGTCATGTACAGCATGGCGTAGGCGGCCGTGGTCAGCCCCACCGAGACCAGCGTGTAGAACAGCGCGCCGACGAACGGCAGCGCCGTGCTGATGCTGCCGGTCGCGGTAAACAACTGCGAGGTGATGGTCAGCGAAATGCCGAAGGCGAGCGGCCCCAGCGTGACCAGCGCCCAGTACACCAGCACCCGCTGCAGCAGCGGGCGCGGCTGGCGCACGCGCCAGATCTGGTTCAGCGCGCGTTCGATGGTGCCGATCATCGCCGCCGAGGTCAGGATCAGGGCCACCGCGCCGACCGCCGACAGCCCGGTGGCCTTGCTGGCGAACTGGGTCAGGTTCGAGATGATCGTGTTGGAGATGGCGCGCGGCATCAGCATCTGCACGAAGTAGCTTTCGAGCGTGCTGCGCAGCTTGCCGAACACCGGGAAGGTCGTGAAGATCGCCAGCACGATGGTGAGCAGCGGCACGATCGCCAGCGTGGTCGTGAAGGTCAGGCTGCCGGCCACCTGCGGCAGGCGCTCCTCGAGCAGGCGGCGCCGCGCGAAGCGGACCAGGTCGAGCGCCTCGGCCCAGGTCAGGCCGCGCACGCGCTCGACGCCGACATTGAACATCTCGCCGGTACTGCGCGACAGGTGGTTGACGGTTTTCGATAGCATTGTATCCGCGTGGTGCCTGCGCGAGGCATATCGTTTTGTAAAGCGCCCTATAATACCAACGATGAACACAACCAATCCGATTATCCTCGTTTTGTATTATTCGCGGCACGGCAAGACCCGGCGCCTGGCCGAGCTCATTGCCCAGGGCATCGAAAGCGTGCCCGGCATGGAAGCACGGCTGCGCACGGTGCCCGCGGTGTCGACGGTGGCGGAAGCGACCGAGCCGGACATCCCGAGCGCCGGTGCCCCGTATGTCGAACTCGCCGACTTGGCCGAATGCGCCGGCCTGGCGCTGGGCTCGCCCACGCGCTTCGGCAACATGGCGGCCGCACTCAAGTATTTCCTGGACGGGACCTCGGCGCAATGGCTGTCGGGCACCCTGTCCGGCAAGCCGGCGGCGGTATTCACCTCCACCGGCAGCCTGCACGGCGGTCAGGAAGCGACGCTGCTGTCGATGATGATTCCGCTGCTGCACCACGGCATGATGGTGATGGGCTTGCCCTACACCCAGCCGGAACTGATGACGACCGAGAGCGGGGGCAGTCCCTACGGCGCGACCCATTGGGCCGGCGTGGACAACAAGCGCCCGATCACCGAAGACGAGAAGCGGCTCGCGATCGCGCTCGGCCGGCGCCTGGCCGAAGCGAGCCGCACACTGCAGGGGATGGCATAGTCATGCAAACGCAAAGGGTGTTTCATACGGGCGCGGTGACCAGCCTGGTCATCCTCTGCGCCTGGCTGCTGAGCTGGGAAATCGCGATCGCGCCGCTGCACCCGGGTGGCTCGCTGCTGGCGCTCAAGGCGCTGCCGCTGCTGTTGCCGCTGCGCGGCGTCATCAAGCGCGACCTGTACACGCTGCAATGGTCGTCGATGGTAATCCTGATCTATTTCGTCGAAGGCGTGGTGCGCGCGTGGAGCGACAAGACCGAACTCTCGCGCGTCATGGCCCTGGGCGAGGCGCTGCTGGTGTGCGCGTATTTCGTGTTCGCCCTGCTCTACCTGCGGCCCTACAAGAAGCAGGCGCAGAAGCTGGCCAAGGAATTGCTGGACAAGGTCAAAGTGCCGCATGACTGACGCCGGCTTCCTCGACGGCTGCCGCGCCATCGCCGGCGCCGACCACGTGCTCACCGAGCCGCACGACACGGCGCCCTACCTGACCGACTGGCGCGGCCGTTTCACCGGCCGCGCGCGCGCCGTCGTCGCCCCCGGCTCGACCGCCGAGGTGGCGGCGCTGGTGCGCCTGTGCGCGGCGCACCGGGTGCCAGTCGTGCCCCAGGGCGGGCGCACCGGACTGGTGCTGGGCAGCGTGCCGGACGCGTCCGGCGACGCCGTGGTGCTGTCGCTGCGGCGCCTGAACCGGGTACGCGCGGTCGACACCTTCAACCGCACCCTGAGCGTCGATGCCGGCTGCATCCTGGCCGACGTCCAGGCCGCGGCCGAGGCGCACGGCATGCTGTTCCCGCTGTCGCTGGCGGCCGAGGGCAGCTGCACCATCGGCGGCAACCTGGCGACGAATGCCGGCGGCACCGGGGTACTGCGCTACGGCAACACGCGCGAACTGTGCCTGGGCCTGGAAGTCGTGACCGCCGCGGGCGAGGTCTGGGATGGCTTGCGCGGCCTGCGCAAGGACAACACCGGCTATGACCTGCGCGACCTGTACATCGGCGCCGAGGGCACCCTCGGCATCATCACCGGCGCCGTGCTGAAACTCTTTCCACAGCCAAAGGCAGCGATCACCGCGCTGGTCGGCCTGTGCAGCCCGGGCGACGCGCTGACGCTGCTGAAGCTGCTCGAGGCCGAATGCGGGCCGACCCTCACCGGCTTCGAGCTGATGAGCGACGTCTGCCTGCGCTTGGTGGCCAGCCATTTCCCTAGCCTGGCGCGCCCCTTCCCCGGCCATTATCCGCAGTATGCGCTGCTGGAACTGTCGAGCCACGAATCCGAGCAGCACGGCGTGGCGCTGCTGGAAAGCGCGATCGAGCAGGCGCTCGAAACCGGCATCGTGCAGGACGCAGTGGTGGCCACCTCGATCGCCCAGTCGCGCGCGCTGTGGGCGATCCGCGAGCACATCCCACTGGCCCAGGCCGCGGCCGGCAAGAACATCAAGCACGACATCTCGCTGCCGATTTCGCGCATCGCCGATTTCATCGAGGCCACCGACGCCCGGCTGCAGGCCGACTTTCCGGGCGTGCAGGTGGTCTGTTTCGGCCACCTCGGCGACGGCAACCTGCACTACAACATCGCCCCGCCCGAAGGCATCGCGCACGAGGATTTCCTGGCCGAACAGCTGCCGGTCAACCGCCTCGTGCACGACAGCGTGGCCGCGTTCGGCGGCTCGATCTCGGCCGAGCACGGCGTCGGCGCCCTCAAGCGCGACGAGCTACCACGCTACAAGTCCGCCGTCGAGCTGAACCTGATGCGTGCGCTCAAGGCCGCGCTCGACCCGCTTGGCATCATGAACCCCGGCAAAATTCTTTGACGGGACCCCACCATGATCCGCTTGTTTCTCTCAGTTAGTTTCTCAGTTACTTTATTAGTTGCGTTATCGGCGCCATGGCCGATGGCTGTGGCGCAGGGCGTCTATAAATGCAGTGCCGGCGGCAAGGTTAGCTACGCCGACCGCCCCTGCGCCGAAGGACAGTCGACACGCCTGCCGCCGCCCGCGGCCGGGGTGACGCCGCCGGAAGCCGGCGCGGTGGCCACGCGCGATGCGCGCACGCTGGTCGAATTCGAAAAACTGCGCCTGGCACGTGAAGACAAGATAGCGCGGGAAAAAGCCCGCGAGCAATCCCGAGACGAGGCGCGCGCCGAACGCAGCCGCCAGCAGCGCGCCCGCGCGGCGCTGGCACACCGCAAGACCTGCGACAAGCTGCGCCTGCGCCGCAAGTGGGCCGACGAAGACGCCGCGCGTGCCGCCGGCAAGGCCCACGATGCCGCCCGCCGCAAGGCCAGGCGCCAGGCAGAAGCATTGGCGGTGGAATGCCCGGCCTGAACCGTCCCGTCTCGAGTTCCCTGCAGCGCTGGCTGCTGTTCGGCGAATGGCGCGCCCATCCGGTGCGCGCGCTGCTGGCCATCGTCGCGATCGCGGTCGGCGTCGCCATGGGCTTCGCCATCCACCTGATCAATGCCGCCGCCTTTAACGAATTTTCGGCCGCGATCCAGAGCATCGCCGGCCAGGCCGACGTGCAAGTGCTCGGACGCGAAGCCAGTATCGACGAAGCCGTGTATCCGCGCCTGGCCCGGCACGAGGGCGTGGCGCTGGCCTCGCCGGTCCTCGAGATCGACGCCGCCCTGCCCGGCGTGAAGGGCGCGCTCAAGATCGTCGGCCTCGATCCGCTGCGCGCCGGCTTCATTTCGCCCGACCTGACCGGGGTGCCTGCCAAGGACCGTGCTGCCGACATCCTGGCCGACGACGCCTTGTTCCTGTCGCCGGCGGCGCAGGAATGGCTCGGCAAGCGCCGAGGAGAACTGCTGCCGCTGCGCGCCGGCACCCGCGACTTCACGCTGCGCGTGGCCGGGCCGATGCTGCGCGCGCGCAGCGGCCAGCGCATCGCCGTGATGGACATCGGCGCCGCCCAATGGCGCTTCGGCCAGCTCGGCCGCCTGACCCGGGTCGACCTCAAGCTGCGCGACGGCGTCGACCGCGCCGCGTTCGAGCGCGGCCTGGCGGCCGAGCTGGAACGCGACTTCCCGGGACGCTTCCGGGTCGCCCGTCCCAACGATGCCGACCAGGAAAGCCGCAACAATAACCTCAGCCGCGCCTACCGCGTGAATCTCACGGTGCTGGCGCTGGTGGCGCTGTTCACCGGCGCCTTTTTGGTGTTCTCGACCCAGGCGCTGTCGGTGCTGCGGCGGCGCAGCCAGTTCGCGCTGTTGCGCGTGCTGGGGCTGGAGCGGCGCGCGCTGCTGCGCCAGGTGCTGCTGGAAGGCGCCAGCCTGGGCGTGATCGGCGCCGCGCTCGGCATCCTCGGCGGCTACGCGCTGGCCGCCGCCGCGCTGCACTTCTTCGGCGGCGACCTCGGCGCCGGCTACTTCCCGGGCGTGAAGCCGCAGGTGCGCTTTACTCCGATGGCGGCGCTGGTGTTCTTCGGGCTCGGCCTGGGCGTGGCCCTGCTCGGCTGCGCGGTGCCAGCCTGGGAAGCGGCGCGCGCGCGGCCGGCGATCGCGCTCAAGTCCGGCACCGACGAAACCGCGCTGGAGCGCCTGTCGCGCATCTGGCCGTCGCTCGTCTGCCTGGCGCTGGCCGGCGCCTTTGCGTTTGCGCCGCCGGTGCTGGAACTGCCGCTGTTCGGCTATTTTTCGGTGGCGCTGCTGCTGATCGGCGGCATCGGCCTGATGCCGCGCCTGGCGGCCACCGTGTTCCGCATGCTGAACCGCGCCGCCATGCGACGCGAGCAGTCAGGAGCAAGCTCGCCGGTCCTGTCCCTGACCCTGGCACGGCTGGCCAACGCCCCTGGCCAGGCCTCGATCGCCCTGGGCGGCGTACTGGCCAGCTTCAGCCTGATGGTGGCGATGGGGATCATGGTGGCCAGCTTCCGGGTGTCGGTCGACGATTGGATCCAGCACATCCTGCCGGCCGATTTGTACGTGCGCACGGCAACCGGCGGTAGTACCGGTGGCTTTGGTCCGGGCGAGCAGGCGGCGCTGGCGCGCACGCCCGGCGTGGCGCGCGCGGCTTTTCTCCGCACGCGGCCGCTGTCGATCGACCCGGCCCGGCCCGACATCACGCTGATCGCGCGCGACATCGATGCCGCCGATCCCGGCCGCCTGCTGGTGCTGGTCGGACCCGGCGCGCCGCTGCCGGCGGGCGCGCGGCCGGTGTGGATTTCGGAAGCGATGAGCGACCTGTACCGGCTGCGGCCCGGGCAGGCGCTGCAACTGCCGCTGGGCGGCCGCGCACAAACTTTCTTCATTGCCGGCATCTGGCGCGACTACGCCAACCAGTCCGGCTCGGCCATCGTGCGCCTGCCCGACTACCGTGCCCTCACCGGCGACACCAGCGTCACCGATGCCGCGCTGTGGGCGGCCGAGGGCGTGCCGGTCGAGCGCGTCGAGAACGCGCTGCGCACCCTGCCCTTCGGCGCCGCCCTGACGCTGGCGCGCCCGGGCGACATCCGCAGCGCCAGCCTGCGCATCTTCGACCGCAGCTTCGCCGTCACCTATCTGCTGGAAGCCATCGCGATCGCCATCGGCATGTCCGGCGTGGCCGCCACCTTTTCGGCCCAGACGCTGGCGCGCGCCAAGGAATTCGGCATGCTGCGCCACGTCGGCGTGACGCGGCGCCAGATCCTCGGCATTCTCGCGATCGAAGGCGGCGCCCTGACGGCGCTCGGCGTCGCCACCGGTTTCGCGCTCGGGCTCCTGATCAGCCTGATCCTGGTGTACGTGGTCAATCCGCAGTCCTTCCACTGGACCATGCAGCTGCACCTGCCGTGGACGCTGCTGGCGTCGGTGGCGGCGGCGCTGCTGACGGCCTCGATGGCGACGGCGCTGGTGTCGGGGCGCCATGCGCTCTCCGGCGGGCCGGTGCGTGCGGTAAGGGAGGATTGGTGATGCGCCTGCTCTGGTTGGTATGCTCCTTCCTGGCCGCAGCGCTCGCGCAGGCCGCGCCGCCGGTCTATGACCCGGTCACGCCCGGCCACGCGCTGCAGTTCCCGCGCGACTTCGGCGCCCACCCCGGCCACCGCACCGAATGGTGGTACGTCACCGGCTGGCTCGAGACCCCGGAACGCAAGCCGCTCGGCTTCCAGGTCACCTTCTTCCGCAGCCGGACCAGCACCGATCCGGCCAACCCGAGCGCCTTCGCGCCGAAGCAGCTGATCATCGGCCACGCGGCGCTGTCCGACCCCGCGCTCGGCCACCTGGTGCACGACCAGCGCAGCGCGCGCGAAGGCTTCGGCCTGGCCTACGCCAAGACCGGCACCACCGACGTCAAGCTCGACGACTGGCACATGCGGCGGCTGCCCGGTGGCCGTTACGACGTCGTGGTGCGCTCCGGCGAACTGACCTTGACCCTGCGCCTGGCGCCGACGCAGCCGCTGCTGCTGCAGGGCGAGAACGGTTTTTCGCGCAAGGGCAAGGACCCATCGCACGCCAGTTACTATTACAGTGAGCCGCAGCTGAAGGTCGAAGGCCGGGTCGCACGCGCCGGCAAAAATGGGGAAACAAGCACTGCCGTGACAGGTACGGCCTGGCTCGATCACGAGTGGTCGAGCCAGGTCCTGGACCCCGGCGCCACCGGCTGGGACTGGACTGGCGTCAATCTCGACGACGGCGGCGCCCTGATGGCCTTCCGCATCCGCAGCGCCGGCGGTGCTACACTCTGGGCCCATGCCGCCGTGCGCGACGGTACCGGCCGCGTCACGCAGTACGGCCCCGGCCAGGTCAGCTTCACGCCGCAGCAGCACTGGAAGTCGCCGCGCACCGGCGCCAGCTACCCGGTCGGCACGCTGGTCACGACCGGTGCCACCACGTGGCGCCTGCTGCCGCTGCAGCCGGACCAGGAACTCGACTCGCGCCGCTCGACCGGCGCCGTGTACTGGGAAGGCGCGGTGCGCGTCGAGCGCGACGGCCGCCCGGCCGGGCGCGGCTACCTGGAGCTGACCGGCTACGTCGACGCGATGGCGCTGTAACCACCCTGTATTTCCCCTGTATTTGCAAGAACAAGAAATGAACGACATGAACAAGCGTGCTACCGACCGACAAACCAGCGATGCCGCCAGCGCCGCAGCGCCCTTCAAAGGCAAGAGCGCGCTCGCGACCCTGAGCGGCCTGCTGCCCTTCCTGCGGCCCTACCGCCGCCAGTTCGTGCTGGCCGGGATTGCGCTGCTGGTCGCCGCCGGCGCCACGCTGGCGATTCCCTACGCCTTCAAGCAGATGATCGACCACGGCTTCGGCGCCGCGGGCGCCGGCGCGGCCGGCGGCTCGATCCAGAACGTCAATGCCACCTTCCTGGCACTGTTCGGCGTGGCCGCCGTGCTGGCCGTGGCCACCGCGGCGCGCTTCTACACCGTGTCCTGGCTGGGCGAACGCGTCACCGCCGACATTCGCGAAGCGGTCTACCGCCACGTGGTCGAGCAGAGCCCCGAGTTCTACGAGACCACGCGCACCGGCGAAGTGCTGTCGCGCCTGACCACCGACACCACGCTGATCCAGGCCGTGGTCGGCACCAGCATCTCGCTGGCGCTGCGCAATACGCTGCTGTTCGTCGGCGGCCTGGCGATGCTGTTCGTGACCAGCGTGAAGCTGACCTCGATCATCCTCGGCCTGCTGGTGCTGGTGGTGGTGCCGATCGTGCTGTTCGGACGGCGCGTGCGCACGCTGTCGCGCGACTCGCAGGACCGCATCGCCGACGCCTCGGCGATGGCCGGCGAGATCCTCAACGCGATGCCGACGGTGCAGGCCTTCACCCACGAGCAGATCGAGGCGCGCCGCTTCGGCGCCTCGGTCGAAGGCGCGTTCGGCACCGCCATGCGCCGCATCCGCGCGCGTTCGCTGCTGACCATGGTGGCCATCGTGCTGGTGTTCGGTGCCATCGTGTTCGTGCTGTGGCTGGGCGCCCATGCGGTGCTGGCCGGGACCATGAGCGGCGGCGACCTCGGCCAGTTCATCCTGTACGCCTCGATCGTCTCCGGTGCGATCGGCGCGCTGTCGGAAGTGATGGGCGAAGCCCAGCGCGCCGCCGGCGCCACCGAGCGCCTGCTGGAACTGCTGGCGGTGCGCTCGCCGATCCGCAATCCGGCGCAGCCCAAGCCGCTCCCGCTGCGCCATGCCGGCGGCGCCGCCCTGCGCTTGGCAGACGTCGGCTTCAATTACCCGTCGCGCCCCGAGTCGGCCGCGCTGTCGCACCTGAACCTGGATATCCGTCCCGGCGAGACGGTGGCCATCGTCGGTCCGTCCGGCGCCGGCAAGACCACCTTGTTCCAGCTGCTGCTGCGCTTCTACGATCCGCAGTCGGGCGCCGTGCTGCTCGACGGCGTCGACATCCGCGACCTCGACCTGCACACGTTGCGCGGCGCGATCGGCATCGTGCCCCAGGATACGGTGATCTTTTCCAGCAGTGCCATGGAAAACATCCGCTACGGCCGTGCCGGCGCCAGCGATGCCGAGGTGATCGCGGCGGCCAGGCTGGCGGCCGCCCACGAATTCATCGAGCGCCTGCCGGAAGGCTATGCATCCTTCCTGGGCGAGCGCGGCGTGCGCCTTTCGGGCGGCCAGCGCCAGCGCATCGCCATCGCCCGCGCGCTGCTGAAGAATCCGCCGCTGCTGCTGCTCGACGAAGCCACCAGCGCCCTCGACGCCGAGTCGGAGCGCCTGGTGCAGCGCGCCCTGGAAGCGGCGATGGTCGGACGCACCACCCTGATCATCGCGCACCGCCTCGCCACCGTGCAGCGCGCCGACCGCATCATCGTGATGGAAGACGGCCGCATCGTGGAAACCGGCACCCATGCCTCGCTGGTGGCGCTGGGCGGGATCTATGCCAACCTGGCGGCGCTGCAGTTCCATCAGGTGCAGGTCGAGCACTGAGCACACGGTGTTTTCGTCGCGCATGGCACATGGCAAGTCGCTAAATGTGCGACATATTAATGTTGCGTGGATGCCGCTAAACCGGTAAATCCGGTCAAAGTGTTAGTTTCCTTTAGGACACTTGGCGTAACATAGCGAAATTATCCACGTAATTACGCTCTTCCATGCAAACCAAATCGTTCAGCATCCGGGACTGGACCGTCGGCACCAAGCTCACCGCGTTCACCTTCGCCCTCGTCAGCCTGATCCTGCTCGGCCTGGTCGTCACCGTCGGCTGGACCACCTCGTCGATGTTGCGCAAGCGCGCCGTCGAGAACATGAACTCCGAGCTGCACGGCGTCGTCAACACCGTCGAGCTGTTCAACCAGGCGATGTCCAGCCAGGCCAGCAGCTACGGCCGCATCTTTGCCAGCGGCCTCGACGGCGAATTCAGCCTCGACCCGCAGGCAAGCGTCAAGGTCGGCGCGCTGAACGTGCCGACCCTGCTCCTGGGCGGCAAGCCGCTCAACCTGGATTTCACGGCTCCCGACCGCTTCACGCGCCAGACCGGCGGCAACGCCACCATCTTCGTCGCCTCGGGCGACGATTTCGTGCGTATCAGCACCTCGGTGAAAAAGGAAAACGGCGACCGCGCCGTCGGCACGGCGCTCGACCGCAGCGGCGCCGCCTACGCTGCCCTGAAACAGGGCAAACCGTATATCGGCATGGCCAAGCTGTTCGGCAAGCAGTTTATGACCGACTACGAACCGATCCGCGACGCCGCCGGCAAGGTGATCGGCATCCTGTACGTCGGCGTCGACGTCGACCGCGACATCACGGCGCTGAAGAACAAGATCCGCGCCATGAAAGTCGGCGATACCGGCTATTACTTCGTGCTGAACGCCGCGCCGGGCAAGGCGGCCGGCGATGCCATCGTGCACCCGACCCGCGAAGGCCAGAACATCCTCGACAGCCGCGACCCCGCCGGCCGCGCCTTCATCCAGGAGATGCTGGAACAGAAGGAAGGCACGATCGAGTACCCGTGGCAGAACGCAGAAAAAGGCGAGACCACGGCGCGCCTGAAAGTCACCGCCTTCACCGTGTTCAAGGACTGGAACTGGCTGATCGCCGGCGGCACCTACGAGGACGAGATCACGCGCGAATCGATCCAGCTGCGCAACCGCAACCTGGGCATCGGACTGGCGGCGCTGGCGGTATTCGCCTTCCTGCTCGCGGCCCTGATCAAGCGCACCGTGACGCGGCCACTGAAGGAAGCGCGCGATGCCGCCGTGCGCATCGCCGCCGGCGACCTGAGCACCCGCGTCGACGTGCGCAGCCGCGACGAGATCGGCCTGATGCTCGACGCCATGAACGACATCAGCAGCGGCCTGTCGTCGGTGGTGGGCCAGGTGCGCCAGGGCGCCGAACAGATCGCCAACGCCTCGACCGAGATTTCGAGCGGCAACCTCGACCTGTGCCAGCGTACCGAAGAACAGGCCGTCAGCCTGGCCTCCACCGCCAACTCGATGAAGGACCTGACCGAGACCGTGCGCCGCAATGCCGGCGACGCCAGCCAGGCCAACCAGCTGGCGCTGAATACCTCGATGGTGGCCCAGGAAGGCGGCCGCATGGTGCGCCAGGTGATCGACACCATGGACACCATCAAGCAATCCTCGGGCAAGATCAGCGACATCATCGGCGTCATCGACGGCATCGCCTTCCAGACCAATATCCTGGCGCTGAACGCCGCCGTGGAAGCGGCGCGCGCCGGCGAGCAGGGACGCGGCTTCGCCGTGGTCGCCACCGAAGTGCGCAGCCTGGCCCAGCGCAGCGCCGCCGCGGCCAAGGAGATCAAGTCCCTGATCGAAGCCTCGGCCCATGAAGTCGATGCCGGCAGCCGCCTGGTGCAGGAAGCCGGCAGCACCATGAACGACGTGCTGGCCAGTACCGAGCAGGTGACCGCCATCATGACCCGCATCAGCACCGCCAGCAGCGCGCAGAGCAGCGGCATCGAAGCCGTCAACCGCTCGATCGGCGAGATGGACGAAGTGACCCAGCAGAATGCGGCGCTGGTCGAGCAAGCCAGTGCCGCAGCGCAGGCGATGCAGGAGCAGGCCGACCAGCTGGCGCGGGCGGTGCGCTTGTTCAAGCTGGACCAGGCGATTGCACTGGAACAGGCCAATGCGCGCCCGCAGTTGACGCAGTTTTAAGTAATACCATCCGCACGTCGCCCCTGCGCAGGCAGGGGCCCAAGTTTGCCGACGTCTCGACAGCGTGTACAACCTGGGGGAATAGCATTACATGCGCTATTCCGCCCTCGCGCGGGCGACGTCCTCAGGCAGCGGGCGCTTTGATACTTCCCGGCCTTCCCGCCTCCCTCCCTTCGGTGTACAGTGTGGCCCACCCTCCCGCCCACCCACCGGAGTCCCCCCTTTGCCCGACACCGACCTGCTCGCCCGCTGCACCACCATCCTGCCCGGCCACCGCGCCCGCACGCCCGCCGAACTGTATGCCGCCATGGGCGCCTGGTGCGAGGCCAACGGTGTCCGGCATGACGTCTACGGCGAGGGCGCCCTGATCCAGGACTTCGAGCGCAAGGTCGCCGGACTGCTCGGCTTCGAAGCGGCCGTGTTCTGCATCAGCGGCACCATGACGCAGGTGACGGCGCTGCGCCTGGCCTCGATGGACCGCAAGCGGACGCCGGTGGCCTTGCATCCGACCTCGCACATCTTCGTGCACGAGCGTGCCAATCACCAGTTGCTGGGCCACTTCGATGCGTTGCAGGTCGGCGACCGCAACCGCCCCTGGCAAGCGGCCGACATCACCGGCATCCCGGACCGCCTGGCTGCCGTCGGCCTCGAGATCCCGATGCGCGAGATCGGCGGCCAGCTGTCGAACTGGGACGAAC
>Ga0308168_1001339_pt1 | contig 22643 bp, 22 predicted proteins | sample PhyCR2_FD_202133 | JGI IMG/M metagenome (GOLD analysis project Ga0308168, IMG submission 202133) | Phyllosphere microbial communities from UC Gill Tract Community Farm, Albany, California, United States - DLSLRC.R2 | ecosystem: Host-associated > Plants > Phyllosphere > Unclassified | place: USA...
TCTCATTGTTCGTCGCCATCTCTGCGCTGTTTTATGCCGGTGTCAGCTTCAGTACCGGTGACATCATCGGCGGTGCGACGTGGTTATTCTGGGTCATCCTCTGGGGACTGTTTTTCCTCGGGATGGGCTTGAACCTTAGCCTCGATGCGCTGACGGCTCGTGTCGCAATCGTCCTCAGCTGGTTGACGCTCATCGTGCCTGCCCTCGTCGGTCTCCGGTTCGGGACGACGGGTGCCAACTACCAGCTCATCTGGAGTGCAGCAGCGATCATGACGGTCTTATATTTCATCTATGCGGCTGTGAAGTTCCTGCCTGTCCGCACGATCGTCCGTTCAAAAAACTAAAGATCTTCGTTTATTCCGACTCAGACGTCAAGGATGGACATGAAAAAGGGACTGACGCAACAGTCATTTCCTCTAAAGACAAGGGTGGCAGATTCCAATTCTGCCACCCTTGTCTCTTTTTTCAGAAGATGAATCATTACTTCAGTTCATTTTTCAACGTCGTTTGGACCTGCTTCAGAGAAGCCGCTGTCGGATGCCAGTAATAGATGTGATCCGATTCGATTCCGCCGCTTCCTTCAAGCGACAACGTCTCGACCTGTTTCAGACTGTCCCGGTAGTCGGTCGCAAGCTTCCGGACGACCGGGAACGGGATATCGGTTTTGACGTTTTGACCGAGTGCCGTCAACACATCGTTAAACCGCGTCAAGGAAAAATCAGCCGTCAGTTTATCGGCGACGGCCTGAACGACTTGCCGTTGCCGGATTTGCCGTCCGAAGTCGCCCCGCGGATCATCATGACGCATCCGGGCATAGGCGAGCGCTTCCTTACCGTTCAGTGAGACTGGACCTTTCGGGAACTGCATCTCGTAATAAGAGAAATCAATATCGTTTTTAACCGTTACGCCATCAACGGCATCGACTAAATCGGTGAATCCTTTAAGATTGATTTCCGCGAAATAGTCGATTCGCAGATCCAAGAGATGCTCGACCGTATCCCGTGCCATTTCCGGACCTCCGAAGGCATAGGCATGATTGATTTTATCGTTCGAACCGACACCGATGATTTCTGTCTTCAAATCGCGCGGGATGCTCAGCATCTTGCTTTCCCCGGTTGCCGGATTAACCGTGACGACGATGATCGTATCACTCCGTCCGGCTTCGTTTCCCCGCTGATCGACACCGAGCAATAAAAACGACAATGCCTTTTGTTGATTGGCCAGTTTGGTTTTCGAGGCTTTTGCCGGTTGAGACGGCGTCGTCGCCTCGACATGTGTCGGATCCGTCACCTCCGCCTGCTTGCTCGTCTGGTGATCCGCCTGTTGGATGTACCCACCTGATCCGAAAAAAACGAGTAACCCGATACCAACCACTGTTATGATCAGCCACGTCCATTTTTTCATCACGATATCCCCTTTTCTTTCGGATCAAGTCGATTTACGATTGCTCGTCGGAGACGATCATCACCGCATTGCTCCAACTGCCGAACAAGGCTGTGATGACACCGATGCTCGGTGCCTCCCGTCCCTCACTGAATCGTTGATAATGAGCAATCGTCAAGCCATCCATTTCAGCTGCCGCTTCCCGTAAAATGCGTAAAACCTCTTCTTCTGTCCAGCGTTTGCGTGGTTGTTCAATCCCGATGATCTCCAGGGCATTGCTCCACGATCCGTAACGTCTCGCAATCGTCGCCACCGTCGGCCGGTTTTTGCCCGCTGCCCACTTCGTATAAGTCTGGCTCGTCAGGACGGATAACGTCTCTTGTGCTTCGAGTAACGATTCGATGATCCGGCGCTCCATCTCCTGCACCCGTTCCTTTAAGATCTCTGCTTCCGATAATGCCTGCTGCCACGAGTTGAATTGATGGACGATATCGGTCAAGCTCGGCGCCTGATGTTGCTGAGCCCATTCACGGTATGTCGCACTCGTGAAGGGTTCCAGTTCCTCCTTTGCGGCCCGTAAGGCCTCGATGATATCCGACTTGGTGAAGGCTACCCGGACGTTACCGATACCGGCCCGTTCGAGAGCGATCTGCCATGATCCGAATAAAATCAGGATTTCCGCGACGCTTGGATACTGGGTATTCAGTTGCCAGCGAAAGTAGGTATTTGCCGTCAGTTCATTTTTCCCGTTCGCAGCGAGACGGAGTGCTTCAATCGCTTCCTCCAAATCGCTCATCACGATGTCTCCCTCCCACACATTCATAACTGAACATTTCGTCGAACATCTTCAACGAGTCCCTGGCGAACAAAACGAATGACCAGTGCTTGATCCGTAAAGCTCATTTGCGAAGCAGACGGTAAACAGATCCCTTCCTCGAACAGACGGCGGCTGACATCCTCTTCATTCGCCGTGACATAAGGCACATCCCGGTAAACGGGTTGAAGGTGCATCGGTTTCCAGGCCGGACGCGCCTCGATGTTTTTTTGCTGCAACTGCTGAATCAATGTATCCCGTTGTGCCGTGCCTCCCGGTAACGTCAGTGCCGTCAGCCAACGGTTCGCGCGGCTTCCTTCGATTTCCTGCTGGTAATGTGAGACGTCGACCGTCTCAAAGGCCCGGACATACCGCTCGAAAATGGTCCGCCGTGCTTCGACCCGCTCTTCAATCACTTCCAGCTGGCCGCGTCCGATTCCGGCAGAGACATTGCTCATCCGGTAATTGAAGCCGACTTCCGTATGCTCATAATGTAAGACGGGCTGACGGGCTTGTGTCGCAAGATAAAAGGCCCGTTCGATTAAGCTGGTGTCATTTGAGACCAGCATTCCTCCGCCCGACGTCGTGATAATTTTATTACCGTTAAACGAATAGATGCCGAACGTTCCGAACGTTCCCGTCATCCGGCCGTTGATGGTCGATCCGAGCGATTCTGCCGCGTCTTCGATCAGCGGCACATCATACTCCTCGCAGATGGCGGCGATTTCCTCGATTTTCGCGACGACCCCGTAAAGATGAACGACAATGACGGCTTTCGGCAGACGTCCCCGTGTTGCCGCTTGAATCATCGCCCGGCGCAACGCCACCGGTGACATGTTCCACGTCTCCGTTTCGGAATCAATCAGGACCGGCCGGGCGCCGACATAGCGGATCGGGTTCGTCGAGGCGATGAAGGTCAGGGACTGGCAAAAGACATCATCCCCTGCCGTGACGCCGAGCGTCGCCAGGGCTAAATGGATGGCTGCGGTCCCGCTGCTTGTTGCGAGTGTCGCCGCTGCACCGCTGTATGTTTTCATTGCCGCCTCGAAGGCTTCGACATTTGGTCCGAGCGGCGCAACCCAGTTCGTTTCCAAAGCTTCCGTAACATAACGTATTTCCTGACCACTGAGATGTGGGATCGATAACGGGATGTGTTTCATAATGACTGCTCCCCCCTTGGTGACAGTTGACGGACAGGTGTCCGGTAGGCCGGAAACCAGTCCTGCGACGACGGGACGTGGTGTGTGAGATGCTGTTCGGATAACTGACGGTACAGTAAAGGATGGAGCACAGATGTTCCAAGCGTAAACGGCGTCTGACGATGGCTGAAGGAACGTTTATAGGCGAGCAGGCTGTCGTCCGTGTTCCGCGTCGTCCCGCCCCCGAGATGAAGGGCTGTTTTTCCGAGCACCTTGGCCCGACGGATCATTTCAGCGAACAGCAGATGGTTCGGACGGGCACTTAGTTCCGCAGGATCAGATGCACCGAGATGATAATGCGCAAACTGTTGACCGTATAGAACGATACAACCGGCAATGATCTTTCCTTCCCGCTCAGCGACCAGTAACTCGGCCGGCAACCGCCCGTCCTGAAACTGGTGAAAGTACTGGTCAGTGAAGTAATAACGGGTATCGGCCTGGTGTTTATCCATCGTCAGCCGGTAGAGACGGATGAAACAGTCATATTCGTCCGGTCCCGCGACCCGGACCGTCACGTCTTCCCGGACGGCTTTTTTGATGTTGCGCCGCGTCATCGAAGAGAACTGACTTTCAATCGTCTCGAACGGTTCGGTCAAATCGACCGTCACCGTCTGTTGCAGGACGGTCGTCGTTTCACACCAGCTTCGTCCGAGCTCATCATTTTCGAGGAGCGGATGAAACCGGATCGTTTCGCTGACAATCCGTTCCGCCTGACAATACTCGAGAAAGTGCTGCCGGATGTCCTCGATTTGATCGCTCGACCAAAGTCCGACGAAGATTGGTCCGCCATATCCGTATGGCGTCGTCAAATCCTGAAACGGTGTCCCGGTGATCCGGCGTTTCAAGTACGGATAAATCAGAATCCCGAACTCCGAAGGATGAACGTACATCTCCGGCACGGCTTCCGGTTCTTGGGCCAGTTTAAAGTAAGCGTACTCATAATAACAATCGAGTCCGTACCGGGCGACGAGCGCATCCCATTCCAACGGATCGTGAATCAGCCGTTCATTGCTTAGCGACATCATGAGGGACACCCCCGTCAAGGCCTTTAAATTCGCCCATACCTGTCTGGTGATCGGTCGAGTTCCCTTCTGACGAGATGACGATTTTGACCGTCTTCCAAAGAATATAAAGATCTATCCGGAATGTATGATTCGCAGCATACCACTGATCCTGTTCCAACCGTTGCTGCCACGTCGTTGCGTTTCGTCCGTGGATTTGGGCCCAGCCGGTCAGACCGGGCAGGACGTCATGCCGGGTCATCTGTTCTTTCGTGTAATGGTTCAAATAGCTGACGAGCAACGGACGTGGTCCGACGAAACTCATCTGCCCCCGCAGGATATTAAAGAACTGGGGAATTTCATCGAGACTCAGACGGCGGATCCATTCAACCGACTTTGGAATCCGGTCGGCGTCCGGCAACAGCTTTCCGGCCGCATCGGTTTCGTTCGACATCGTCCGGAACTTATAGATCTTAAACAGTTCACCTTTATACCCCGGACGGACTTGATTGAAGAAAAGCGGCCGTCCGAGCTTCGTGTAGATGAATAAGGCGACGAAGGCGTAGACCGGCAACAGGACGATGATGGCGAGTAGACTGACAGTGAAATCGAATGTCCGTTTCATGATGACGTCCTCCTTCTCATAAGTTCGAAAAGAGATTGAGTTGCCGCTTGATGACATCTGCTTCGTTAAAGTGTTTCATCGCCCGTTCGAATCCGGCCCGCCCCATCTCGGACGCGACGTCCGGCTGTTCGACCAGATCGAGCATCCGTCGGGCCAGTTGTGTTTCGTCCTGTACTTCGACCAGGTAACCGGTCTTGCCGTCGACGACTTCTTCCCGGCAGCCGCGGATATTCGTCGCAATGACCGGTTTTGCCGTCGCCATCGCTTCGATGATCGAACGTGGAACCCCCTCGCGATGCGACGGTAAGACAAACGCATCGACTTGGTGTAACAGTTCTGGGACATCTTCGACGAACCCGAGGTAATCAATGTTCGGAATCTCCCGGATCCGTTTGCGGAAGGTATGCTTCGTCGTCTGATCGCGTTCACTTTCCATCATTTCACCGGCGATCACCAGCCGGACGTCCGGCTGAACTGAAACGACTTGTTCAAAAGCGTTCAGCAGTTCGAGAATCCCTTTTTCCTCGACAATCCGGCCGATGAATAAAAACGTAAACGGTCCGGTCGTTTGGCGGGGCCGGGGATAGAACCGGGTTAAATCGATCCCGTTTCCGAGATGCATCAGCCGCGTCGTATTTTTAAACCGTTTGCGGTTCGCCAGTTCGTAGTCTTCCTGACTTTGGAGCAACAGATAATCGGTCGCGAACCGGGCCAGCCACTTCTCGACCGAATACGTCAGCTGATACGTGACGCGTCCCATCTTTTCGTGAAAATAGAACCCGTGCGCCGTATAGACGATGTGTTTTGTGCCGGCCCGCTTCGCTGCGACCCGACCGAGGGCCGCCGCGACCGGCGTATGCACATGCACGGCATCATATTGTTCGTCTTTTAAAATCTGGACGATTGAGCGGATCGTCTTCCAGTTGCTTGTCCAGTCGATTTTCCGTTCGATCGGGATGTCGTGCATCGTGAAACCTTGTGCCGCGAGTTTTGCTGCCGCTCCGGTATCGGCACAAGCAATGCCGACGTCATGTCCGGCATTTTGCAAGGCGAGTAGCAACGGTTGTAACATCGTCTCGGCGGTCGTATCCAGCGCGCAGACCTGAAGGATTTTTAAAGTCGCCATAAATGCACCCCTTCCGGTTTTTCCGACGGTGTCAGCATCCCTTTGATATCGATGACGATGCCGCGTCCGACTTTGAGCAGGTGTTGCGCCAGCAGCCAGTTACCTTCGACATACTCTTCATGCGAGACGGCGAAGATGACGACGTCGGCGGGTTTCAGGTCGGCGAGATCAACAAGATCGATGCCGTATTCACGTTTCGCGTCCCCTTTTTCGACGAGCCGGTCTGTCACTTGGACTTCGATGCCGAACTCTTCGATCTCCTTGACGAGGTTCGCGACTTTCGAGTTCCGGATGTCGCTGACGTTTTCCTTGAACGATAGACCAAGCACCGTTACCCGGGCACCGAGCACCGGCATGTTTTGTTTGATTAGATTCTTAACGAGCGACGTCGCGATGAAGCGTCCCATCGTATCGTTGATCCGGCGTCCGGCGAGGATGACTTCCGGATGGTAACCAAGCGACTCGGCTTTCATCGTCAAGTAGAACGGGTCGACCCCGATGCAGTGACCGCCGACGAGGCCCGGTCGGAACGGCAGGAAGTTCCATTTTGTTCCGGCAGCCTCGAGGACCTCGAGCGTATCGATGTTCATCCGGTCGAAGATGATCGCCAGTTCGTTCATCAAGGCGATGTTCAGGTCGCGTTGTGTATTCTCGATGATTTTAGCGGCTTCGGCGACTTTGATCGAAGATGCCCGGTGGACGCCGGCTTCGACGACCGCTTCGTAAACTTCCGCGACGATATCAAGCGTTTCTTCGTTTTGTGCGGAAACAATTTTTTTGATTGTCTTGAACGTATGCTCATGATCGCCGGGATTGATTCGTTCCGGCGAGTAGCCGACGAAGAAGTCGACCCCGGCCTTCAGACCGGATGCTTCTTCAAGGACCGGAATACAATCTTCTTCCGTTGCTCCCGGGTAGACGGTCGACTCGTAGACGACGATGTCCCCCTTGTTCAACTGACGTCCGACAAGGTGGGAAGCACGCAGGAGCGGCGTCAAATCCGGTTGATTTTGCGCATTGATCGGTGTCGGAACGGCGATGATGATGAAGTCGCTCGCTCCGAGTGCTGTTGCGTCCGTCACGTATTCGACGTCGGCATTTTTCAGGACGAACGGACTGAGTTCGAGCGTCGCATCAATGCCCTCTTTCAGTTCAGCGACGCGCTGTTCTTTGATGTCAAAGCCGACGACTTCCGTTTTTTCGCCAAAGGCGACGGCGACGGGAAGCCCGACATATCCGAGACCGACGACGGCAATCGAACGGTTGGCGATGGGGAGTGATCGTGTTTCGGCTGCTGTCGTATCTACGATGTGTTTGACTGCCTTGTTCATGATGGATTCCTCCTATTTCATCGACTGTTTGACGATCAGTGTTTTTCCATTCGGCTCCTGCTTCATCTGCTGGACCGGCTCGAGCGTGACTTTCATCGAGGATCCAAGGAGTTTCTGCATCTCCCGCAAGAGGATTTTTTCATGTTTCGGTACGAATCGTTGCTCGTCGGGAATGTAGCGCAGTGTTACATGATTCAGCGCATGTTGTTCGACCTGCAGGCGTAGAACCGAGTTCGGCAGTTCCCGGGCAATCGTCGTGATGTCGCCTTCAAAGACCTTGCCGCGCTTTTCACTGACGATGAAACTCGTTCCCCGCCCGTCAATCGACTCGATGACCGGTCCGTTCAGTCCGCAGGTGCAGGCTTCCCGTCCGAGTGTCATCCGGTCGCCGATCCGGTAACGGACGAGCGGTGTGCCGCGGGTCGTAAAACACGTGACGACGACTTCTCCCAGGTCTCCATACGGTTCGATGATGCCGGTCTCGTGATGGAGATGGAGTTTACGTTCCCGGCATTCCGAAATGATTGGGGCCCCTTCCGATGAGCCGTATTGATCAAAGACCGGTGCTTGAAACGCTTCTTCAAGTAAGCGCCGCATCTCCGGCGTCACCGTTTCCGATGTCGGGAAAATCGCGATCAAGGGAAAGTCGAGCCGTAAATCATGTTTCAGCAGATATAAGGCAATCTCGAGCATCGCGGTCGGTGTCCCGTCGAGTGCCGCCGGTCGGAACCGGTTCAGCTCTTCGATGTAGGCCGGAAAATTTTCTTCTTTCATATGAAAGATTGACAATAACAACTGATTGAGCGGTCGGTTCATCCGCCAAAAGATCGGCTTTTTTTGATCGATTGCCGTTAACGTCCGTCCGGTAAAGCTCGCACGTCGCATCCCGGAATGAAAGCCGTGCAACTCTTTAAAGTAATCAAGATGCGCCATCCGTTCCTGGACGTCTTCCCGCATGAAGGCGACTTGGAGCGATTTCCCGCTCGTCCCGCCGGTCCGGCCGCGCACCGGCGCATCGACTTCTGACATGAATGCTTCGTTTTGTTGCCGTAACGTTTCTTTTTCAAGGATCGGAATCGTCTGTAGCTGGTCGAGTGACGTAAAAGGAAGACGGATGTCGTGCTCCTGAAACAGCTTCCGGTAATATGGTGTGTGTTCCTGGATGAACAGGAGAAACGTATTCAACCGTTCGAGCTGTTCGATCCGGTAATCGACAGTCCGGTCTTTGACCCGCAACTCCTGAAGTTTTTTCTCATATCCCGGACCGTACCGTTCCTGCATCAGCTTTTTTCCATACATCGATGTCAAAATATTCTGAATAAATATCGGGGAGTTGTAGTAAATCTCTTCTTTAAGCGCCATCCTGGACTTCCTCCTTCAGCCGGTAATGCTGTTCGTACCAGTCGATGAATGCATGGACACCTGCTTCAATGGTCGTTTGCGGCCGGTAACCAATCGTCTCGAACAACGATTCAACATCAGCAAAACTTTCGGGAACATCTCCTGCCTGCAGCGGCATTTCGTGTTTGATGGCTTTTTTACCAAGTCGCTCTTCAATCAAGGCGACGAATTCGTTCAGCCGGATCGGACTGTGACTGCCGATGTTAAAGACACGGTATGGAACATTACTCCGGTCGGGTAACGGATTTTCCTGATCAAATGCCGGGTCGGCGGCTGGTTCTGTCTGCATCAGCCGGTAAATGCTTTCGATAATGTCGTCGACGTAAGTGAAGTCCCGCCCCATCTCCCCGTAGTTGTAAAGATCAATCGGCTGTCCGTTTGCGATTGCTTCCGTGAACTTGAACAAGGCCATATCCGGTCGTCCCCACGGTCCATAGACACTGAAGAACCGGAGACCGGTCGTCTTGATGCCGTACAGGCTGCTGTATGTGTGCGCCATCAGCTCATTCGCTTTTTTCGAAGCGGCGTAGAGACTGAGCGGATGGTCGACGGCGTCCGTCGTCGCGAACGGCATCTTCGTATTCGATCCGTAGACTGAACTTGAAGATGCGTAAATCAATTGTTCGACCGGATGATGTCGGCAGGCTTCGAGGATGGACAAGAATCCGACGATGTTCGATGTGATGTAGACATCGGGACGATCGATGCTGTAACGGACGCCGGCTTGGGCCGCTAAATGGAGCACCAGGTCAATCTGTTCCGTCTCGAAAATCTGGTTGATTGCTGTCGCATCTTCAAGTGACACCCGGTAAAATGTATAGCGCTTCGGATCCAGTTCCATCAAGCGGGCTTCTTTTAATGTCGGATCATAATAATCGTTGACTTCATCCAGCCCGATGACCCGGTATCCTTCCGCCATAAAGCGACGTGCCGCATGAAATCCAATGAATCCTGCAATCCCGGTAATTAAAATCGTCTTATTCTGCACGTTTCTCAACCTCCTCGAAGTGGTGGAGCACTTGATAGCGGATGTAATGGATTGATGTATAAGCAATCAGCAGCATCGGAAACAGTTTATACCGGTGGCGGATCGCTGTTCCGACATTCCCTGTCCCGAGACCGAAGATGACGGCGTTGACGATGAAGAGAATCAGCATGAACAGCAGCACACTTCCGAGCGGATGTTGTTTTAAATACTTCAGATGCATCAGGGTCAAGACGGCTAACAGGAGATAAAAAGCCGCATCGGCGAAGAAAATCGCGATATTCATGACACTGGACCACTGCCACGGAAACGGGGAGAACAGGAAGTAAATCATCCGCAGCGGCGCGTACAGGACCATATCCGACGGTCCGGTCACCGACAGCCCGTTCAAGTAAGCCGATCCTCCGCGGTCATAACTCATTCCGCTGAACAGCTGACCATTTTCCGAAACGTGGGTGAACTTCGCGAACAACACGTCCTGGAAGCTGTAGACGATGAATCCGACGATGACGACTTGAACAATCAGCCGCTGGACTTTCGATGCTTCAAAGTCCATCCGTTGCGTCTCGTGATTATAAAAGGAGAAGTAGACGAGCAGGACCAGAATCCCAATCGCGAGTCCCGAGTGAAAGACGGTGCTGATAAAGTAACCGAGATAGGCAAAGGTCAGACTCGCCGCCGACTTATCAAGCGTCCAGCGCACCATATAATACAAGGTGTAGACGATGCCGAGTGCGACGAGCTGATCGCGCAGAAGGATTGGCGAAAGCAGTAATCCTTGAGCGAAGAAAGCAAACACACCGGTCGCAATCAACACGTAATGCATCGGCAGTTTCAGGAGTAGCAGCGTTTTCGACAGGATGACGATCGAGACGACGCCGAGAATGACGTTGAAGTACTGGGCGAGCATCCGTTCCGGACCAAATGCGAGATAAAAGATACCTAAAAATTTGGAGTAACTCCCCCGGACGACTTCATTGAACATCGTCGGATCGGTATAAATCAGCAATCCTTCGAGATGAAACGCTTCCGTATCGTCCCCGCTGTGCGGCGGGAGCCGGAACAGTTCGAGATCGACCAGCATCAAGGTCAGCCGGATCAGGAATGCCGTCACGAAAATCAGGAACAACGGGGTCGTCTCGGCTTGCCGGAGAAGATAAAACATCAGCAAAACCGAGTTGATGGCAAGGACGGTTGCGACGTAACCTTCGGAAGTCAAAAAGAGCGGTCGGACCAATTGGCTGAGCAAGGCTTCGAGAACGACGACAATCAGGATCGGCCGCATGCTTTTTCCTCCTTTAGCTGCTTTGTTCAATCGCCAGTGCCATTTTTCGTGGGTAGAGACAACGGTAAAGTGCAGGAATCAATAATCCGATCTGGGTGACGGCACATAAACCGTAAGCGGTCGTTGCGCCGTACAAACCGTACATCGGAATCAGAATGCTGCAGGCGACAATGTTGACGACGACACTGCCGAAGATGGCAATCGTTTGAACCCGGAATTGCTGGAATCCGGTCAACAACGCTTGAATGACGGTCGAATTGTAGAAGAACAGCGAGGCAACCATCATCAGGACGAAAATCGTGTGGTACTGGACAAACGACGCATTGTAGAAAATCGTTAACCCCCACTTGCCGAAGAAGATCGAACCGATGATCAACAGGATGCCGACTGCATTCGTCATGAGCAGCATTGACCGGGTCAGCTTCCGTAATTCCGGTAAGCTTTGCCGTTCTCCGCTGTCGGAAGAGAAGTTTGGTAACAGAACGGCGACAAGGGAATGGATGAACAAACTGCCAAGCACGAGCAGATAGGCGATGCTCGCATAATAACCGAGCTCTTCCGTTCCGATCGCGTGTCCGACGAACAGGCGGGGAATGTTGGCGTTAAGCGCAATCAATAAGGCGACGAATCCGAGCGGGACAGCTTTGAAGAATAATTGCCGTCCGGTTTGATAACGTTGACTCATCTGCTGGTTTTCGAAGCCGTGACCGACACGCCGGACGGTCGGTAAATCGTAAACAATCAGCATGATCAGGTTACCGGCGACGAGTGCCAGGACGAAGCCGTGAATCGAGTGGGTCGTAAAAAGAATCAAGGCCGCTCCGGATACGTTGACGAGACTGCGGAAAATCTTCGATAAGGCGACTTCCTTGAATGCCATATGTCCCTGGAGGAATCCGTAGGCAAGATCGGCGAAGGATTCCATATACTTGTTCAGGTACACGAGTAAGGTCAGCCAGAGGATATCGGCTTCACCGAAGAAATAATAGACACCGAGAAGGACGAAGACCCCGACCGATAATAAGGAAAAGCGGGTCTTGATGAACAGGTTGAAGTTTTTTAAGCCTGACCGTTCTGCCGTCAGGATCGTGCTGGCATTTAGCCAACAAAACATGACGATTGGTGCCGTCAAAGCGAGTGCATAATTGAAGTAACCGATGTTAAGCGGTGTACTCCACTTGATCAGCAGCGTCAAAATCATCCACTGATGAAGGGAATAGGCCGTATCTGCAATGAAAATCAGATTAAATCGTGACAGTTGCCGAACAGGTTTCATCTCGTCTCCCCCTCATTCCCGGGCGATCCGAATCGCCGGTGGAATCGTCTCCGGCATCATGTCGGTCCGGTTCGTTGCTTCGAGTAAATACGTCCGTAACGCTTGTTCATCATCGAGCGTCAAGGCGATGTTCCGTAAATACGGATCAATCGATCCGAACGGCCGGGTTTTCCCGACGAGAATCTTGTCAAAGACCCGTTCTTCATGTACTTCTTCCGTCGCGAGTAACTCTTCATACAGCTTTTCACCTTTTCGGATGCCGCTGTAGACGATCGGGATCTGCTGTTCGGTAAAACCGCTCAGATGAATCAGGTTCCGGGCAAGCGTCGTGATATTGACGGGTTCACCCATGTCGAGGACAAAGACTTCTCCGCCTTCTGCGAGGACACTCGCTTGAATGACGAGCCGGCTGGCTTCCGGAATCGTCATGAAATACCGGGTCATCGCCGGATCCGTCACGGTGATCGGACCGCCTTTCGCAATCTGGTCCTTAAAGAGCGGAATGACGGAACCCCGGCTGCCGAGCACGTTGCCGAACCGGACGACAGCGAACGTCGTCTCACTGTTGCGGGCAATCTGCTGGATGACCATCTCGGCAATTCGTTTCGTTGCTCCCATCACACTGGTCGGATTGACCGCCTTATCGGTTGAAATCATGACGAATCGGTTGACTCCGGCTGCTTCTGCGGCAAGTGCGACGTTCCGTGTCCCGTAGATATTGTTTTTGACCGCCTCGCTTGGGTTGTCCTCCATTAACGGCACGTGTTTATGTGCCGCCGCGTGGTAGACGAGATCCGGTTTAAACCGTTCCATCACATCCATCATCCGGTCCGCATCCTGGACGTCGGCGATGACGGAGTGGAGCGTGATCCCTTCCGTTACGGCTTCCAGTTCACGGCGGATCAGATAAATGCTGTTTTCGCCATGGCCGAGTAAAATCAGATGATCCGGTTTGAATTTAATCAGCTGTCGGCAAATCTCGGAGCCGATCGATCCGCCGGCTCCGGTGACGAGGACCGTTGCTTGACTGACACTCTTTTCAATCTCCGTGATATCCAGCTCAACCGGTTCCCGGCCGAGCAGGTCGGCAATCGATACTTCGCGCATCTGATTGACGGAGACCTTGCCGGACGCCAGTTCAACAAGCATCGGTAATGTATGGGCTTCGACTTTCGTCTGTTTGATCCGGTTCAGTAAAGCAACCCGGTCCGGATAGGCAAGTGACGGAATGGCCAGGACGACGGCTTCAATTTTATGTTCTTCAATGATGCATTCAAGTTGGTCAATCGTTCCGATGACCGGGACACCGTGAATCATCATCCCTTTCAGCTCCGTGAAGTCGTCGAGTAATCCGACGACATTAAGGATGTGGGCTTTTTTCTGTTTCAGCTCTTTCGTGATCATCTGCCCTGAGGCACCGGCACCAATAATCAACGTCCGTTTCCCCAGCGTCCGGTTTTCCCGTTTCAGCTCGAGACTTCGTCCGCGGATCAATAGTCGGACGAACAAGATGCCATTCAGGACTAAACCGGTCTGAAGGAAGACGGCACGCTCGACGGCAAAATCGAACAGAGCGTACTCGAGTCCGAGAAGAACGAAGCTGCTCGCAACAACGACGACGAGCAGTACGCCTAAATCACGCAGGCTGGCATACCGCCAGATGATTTGGTAAAAACGCATCCAGTGGGCGACGAGTGTCAAGGCGACCCATTGAATCAAAGCGATTTCGATAGCATCCATCAGTTCAAAGTTGGCCGTGAGGTTCAGCGGATTAAAAAAATAAAAGGTCACGACCGTCGCAGCAATGATGATCGAGGCATCGATCAGTCGCAATAGACCGATCTTCATATGCCGGCGATATTGCTGGAATGGCGGGGCTTGCATGAGCGGCTCCTCCTTTCTCAAATCAAGAACGACTGGGATGACTGACAGCTTGCGGATAAGAGGTTTCTTTCGTTTCTTCAGCGACTGACCTTTTTCCGAGTGCCCGGGAGTAGACGATCAGTAAGCCGAAGAGAAGTCCGAGGATGCCGCCGATTGCGGTATTCATCAGAATGTTCGGCGAGACCGGTTCTGTCGGAATCCGGGCTGTCGAGAATACTTCGGTGCTGCTCGTTTTGATCAGTTGCGGAACATAATCCTGGAAGACTTCCGTCATCGTATTCGCCTGGATCGCTGCCTGCTCCGCCGACCGATCTGTGACCGACAAAGCGATAACTTGCGAATCGAGATTACTGGCGACGGTCAGACGATTCGTCAAATCGAAAATCCGCTTATCCGTGACGTCCATTTTTTGAGCAACCTGATCGATGACTTCCGGGCTTCTTAAAATATCTTGGTAGGTACTGACAAGCGTCGTCGTTGAAGTCGTTTCCGCATTTTGTTGCGGGACAACCAGGATATAGGCAGTCGCTTCATACGTCGGTGGAATCACATAGGTGCTGACGGCATATCCGGCACCCGCTAAGAGCAGTGTCAGTAAGCAGAGTACCCACCACCCTTTCTTTAATGTCATCAGATGGTCACCGAATGTCTTTTTTTGATGGATGGAATTCACATGGTTCACCTCTTTCTCGCTACCTGACAGGTTGGATGGACACTGGTTATGCTTACACCTTATTTCCAAACGACTGCCAAAACAATTAGAGCTTGGTGGAAATGATTATATTTTTTTGAGGAGTCATCATGTTTGCGTATCGTTAGTTCATCGAAAAAGATTGATTCACAAAAAAAAGACGATTCACAAAAAAATGATCGCCGCTTTTTCAAAATCATCCACAAAAACTGCATGATTTTTAAGAAATAAAGGGTAAATACCAATTTGATGATTAAAAGTCTGAAAATTCGGTAATAAGTCCTATATGAAGGGTGGATAGATACTAGTAATGATGTTAAAATCAGACAATATACCTGAATCGATTGGCTTATTCCTCCTGACCTTCTGGGTCCTGATCGATTTATGGACGCGTCCGCTCTCCTTCACGGACGAAGTCCTGCCGAGTCATTGGAACATCTGGATGGCACTGATCTATCTCATCCTGTTTGTTGGTCTTTATCTCGTTAACCGTCCCTTGTATTTTCCGCCCCGTGCCTCAACGCAACGACTTGTCATTTCGTTTTTACTTTATCTTACGTTTCATGCTATTATTTTCTTCTTTCGTCCAGCGGTCGATTCTTCGCTTGTCCTACTTCATCTGTTTACGACAGGACTTTTCGTCCTCATCGTACTGTCACTTTCAGTTCAGCCTTACATCCGCTGGTTTCAGCTGATGAACCTCATTCTTCTGTATCAAGCCTTCTGTCTCGCTGTTTATGCCCTGATCGTCTCATTTGGAAAACAGTACGTGCCGATCGAGAACATCCAGTCGTTGAAACTCGGTCCCGTATCTCTATCACAACTGTATGTCGGTGAACAAGGCAGCTTTCTCCGGTCAGCCAGTCTGACCAACAATCCGAATACATTGGCGGCATGGCTCGTCCCCGGTGGTCTCATCGCCTGGATGTCTGTCTTACAAGCCTTCAACCGTCGAAATGTCCGGTCATGCGTGCTTTTCGGAATGATTCTCGCCGTGATTTTAATCGGGCTCGTGCTCAGTGCTTCACAGACCGGTCTCTACTCGTTTTGTCTGCTTGCGTTGCTGACGACGATTTTATTGATCCCGACCAACCGGTTGCGTTATCAGGTGACGGGACTTTACCTGATCGGTGCCGCGATTCTCATCGGCTCACTGTCTCTGAACCACACGTTATTCGCCAAGTTGATCAGTCTTAACGGCCGGAGCGACTTATGGCAAGCGGGTCTGACCGCTTCACTCGATCGGTTTTGGTTCGGACACGGACTCGGTTCCGCTGCCATCGGGCTCGAACAACAACTCGGGCCGAGTACACTGTATACGTTTCACAGTACACCCATCGTCTATCTGTATGAACTTGGATTTATTGGATTGTTGCTCTATACCGCATCGTTTCTGTTGATACTCGTCCGGTTCATTCAGGATTATCGCTACGACGATTCGTTATCGATCAGTTTGCTGTTACTTAGTCTTTGGTTGCTGTTGCTTCAGTTCACAGAAAGTGTCTTGATCCGGCCGAGCGGATTTTATTTCATCTGGCTCAGTTTTTTGATTTATGCGACCCGGCGTCGCGCGACCTCACAAGAAAGTACCCACACCTAGACGAACACCTACATGAAAGGGGTATGACATCATGAAGAAATGGACAGAACAACAAGTCATCGACAGCTTAATCGAGGCAAGCATCGCTTATCCTGCGTTGGACGCCAAGACATATGCCCGCTGGTCGAACGGAAAAGAGATCCCTTCAATTACGACGATCATCAACGTGTTTGGTTCATGGCGCGAAGCTTTGCATGCGGCCGGCTTATCTTCCATACGTCCGTACTACTCCGATCAGGAAATTCTTGCTTTTATCAAAGAAGCTTCGGAACGGCTCCATCCTTTCCACAGCAACAGTTACCGGGAATGGGCCAAAGCAAAACACGGACCTTCTTTGACGTTGATCAACTTACGATTCGGGTCATGGTCACGGGCCCTTGAGGAAGCTCACATTGAGATGACACGTTCGATCTGTATGACGGAAGAACGGATTATCAATGCACTCCTCGAAGCATCGGACGTCCTTCCCCGCCTGACGACCCAGACGTATTCAATTTGGGCACAGGAAAACGGACATCCGACGGTCGCGACGATTGCCCGAAAGTATGGTTCATGGGTCGATGCCCTTACGTGTCTCGACATCGCTCCCCCCCGCCGGAAATGGGTTGAAGAAGATGTCCTCGATGCTTTACGCCAGGCCCAACAAGAACTGCCATCGCTCAGCATCATCCATTACCGGAAATGGGCGGAAGGACGATCGGTTCCGAGTACGTCGACCATCAATGCTTTGTTCGGGAGCTGGACGTCTGCTTTACAGTGCCTCAAACGGTCGCGTGTATCGATTTCTTGATCACCATCTTTACAAAAAAATGCCGATTGGATTTCTAAACGAAGTCCAATCGGCATTTTTTTACTTATCGTTTAATCCGCTGCAGTTCAGCAGCTGAAATCAAGGTGACGGTATCATGCTTCAGCATGTAGATATCATCGAGGTATTGTCCGATTTGCGGAACGTTGATCTCATGCATCAGATTCCGATACAGTTGCGCCGGAAAATTGACACCACATTCATAGGCATGGGGATATCCTCCGCCAAAACGCGGATTGATTTCCGACAGATACAACGTACCGGCGACATCAAACAAATCAAAATCAAGAGGTCCGACCAGCCCCGATCCGTCCAAGACATGTTCGACCAGTTCGAAGACATCATCCCGGAGGACAGAACGGCTTTTATCGGTCTCCCCCGCCCGCATCGTCAATTTTTCCTTAATGAAGATTGACGTCACTTTTCCGGAAATTAAGTCGACGTACGCATCGACTCCGAGCTCTTGACCGACGAGTAATTCCTGGACGATTAAATCGGTGTTCTTTGAGAACAACTGCTCCACTTCTTCGACGGTTTCGACCCGTCGTACTTCGATGCTGGCACTTCCGCTGCGCGGTTTGACGAAGACCGGCAGCTGTACTTCGCCTGCAGCCAGAGCTTCTTCAAACGACGCCATCGTCGCATACGTTCTTGCATGCGCAATCCCTTGTCGCAGACAGTACTCATACATCGTATATTTATCGAAGCACAGCTCACAAGCGGCATATGGCGAGACGATGACTGTCACACCGATGGCTTGAAATCGTTCCGTCGCTTGTGCGAGCAAACCGAGTTCCGGATCAATCAATGTCAGGAGAGCCGTCACTCCTTCGTTCTGACAAAGCTTAAGTAAATGATCGATGTAATCGACCTCATCTATCTTCGGTACGATGTAATGCTGATCTGCCATGTATAACGCCGATGCCAATGGACTACAATCCGCTGTGCTGACACGTCCCGTCTTAAACTCTTTGACAAAATACTCGACGAGCTTTGCCCGGCGACCGGCGCTCGTAATCAATAGATGAGGTTTCTGCATCCGATTCACTCCTTTTAATTAATGATGTTAACCTTTCTTTTTCGACCCGCTCCATTGAAACCCTGCTTTTCTTTCAAAAAAACTAGGACCGAAGACTCACTTTCGAATCCACTGTTCATTTGGTCTTTTCTTCCAAAATAACCGGTACAATAGAATGCCGATCAAAGCACCTGTCCCGTCCAGCAGGACATCCTGAATCAGCCCCGTCCGTCCTCCAGTCAAAATTTGATGAAACTCGTCAAAGACGGCAACTGTAATCGCGACCGTATAGGCAAACAAAGCTGCCAACACATACGGACGGATCAAGCGGTACGTTAAATCAACTAACGCGATTCCAAGAACGATGAAGATCGACAGATGGGCTGCCTTTCGAATGAAAAACTCGACAAAGCCGGAAGCACCAAGCACTGCGACGCTGACTTCGCCGTGATAGTCGAACGAGATGAACCGGAGATGCTCGACGAAACCTAAATCAAAGTATCGTGACAAACCCGGTTTCAGGGACTGTTCTTCGTATGGCATCGAACTCGATATGAACAAGATGGCCAAAATCAACAAGGTCACATAACCCGACCATGGTATTTTTCTCAACATATAGGACCTCCTATTCTCACTACATAATAGAATATCATGTTCTCTTTTCTGATCCTTCCTAAGATTTTCAAATAATGCATGATATTCTGAATTTTCAACCCATTACATACATAATCATGCAATTATTTTTTTCTAGAAACTTTTTTTTACATTTTAAAGGTTTGCGATATAATGAAAATGGTTATTTAGTACTATTAAGCAAGGATGCAAGAATAGGAGTTGAGCCCTGTGAAACGTGCGCTCGGAAAAAAAATCATGCAGTTGCGTAAACAACACCAATACACTCAAAAGCACCTCGCTGAACGTTGTGGAGAAACGGTCACGTCGATTTCCGCTTACGAACGTGGCCAACGGATGCCCAATCCTCAAACATTAGAACGCCTTGCGCTCGCTCTGAATACGACTGTGATCGATTTGATTGACCCTCAGTATGTGCAACATCCTTCATTGCAGGAGTTTATGGCTCAATCCCTCGAACCGACACAACCGCTCGATTTCAAACTGGTCCTGGAAGATATTCTCGTCCACTTGACACTTTCGCCGGAAGTCTACTTCAATGGCCGTCTCCTGACGCAGGAAGTCCGTGATCATATGGCGACCACTATCAATCAAGCACTGCAGCAAGGTTTACAATCGATTGAGATTTAATCTAAAAACACGATGAGAAGCGGACAGGATGTTTCCTGTACACATCTCATCGTGTTTTTAATTACCGTGTTAATCAGATTTTAAGACATGATGAATGTAAAGTTGACCGTCTTCATATGTCGCTTCCATCATCCGGCTGAAAAATGGAGATTCCGATGTTTTTTCAGCTAAGAAAACACGTTCGAAGCGACTATGTGCTTGATCGACGAAACTGAGTTTGAGCTCGCGTTCATCTGATTTAAACGTCAGATGTGTACCGCTCTTGCCAAAGGCATCTGGAAGAATGGTATGCTCCACAAACTCAAAATGCTCTTCCGGAAATAACGTCTCAATAAAGGATAAACAACTGGCTTTCAGTTTAACTATCTTCTCATCCATAACGTTTACCTATCCTCCGATTTTAGCATGGCATCATCAAACTAATTGATAAGTACTGCTTTTGTTTATTACCCCACCTTTAGACCTAGTTAAACTAGTATTAAAAATATTTATATCCAATTTAAGGAATTAATTATCTTCAAACAAGCTGCCTTCTTTAATTTTTTTATGATAGCAAAAAGGGACAGATCATAAAAAATCTGTCCCTTTTGATGGTATAAGAAGGATTCTGAAATCATCCGATTTTATCGAACTCCAAAATACTGATGCTTTTCCCGGCGTACAATGTCCGTCCCCGATACCGGGACAGTTTAGCAAACTCAAACAACGTGTCTGTTTCATACAGATGTTCCACTACATAACCAACCTTCTCATCAGAAGCCGATTTCAGATACGTATTAAAAATCAACCGGTCGCGGTCGACTTTTTGACCGTAAAACAAGGTACAGTCCTCCATACGTCGCGAGGCAATTGGTTGGACGTTTTGTCTTAAATAATCCGCGTTATGGATACTGATCAGTAATTGACCGTCCGTTGCCAGTAAGTGACGGATATTGCGGAAGAACAATAACAGTTCTCCTCGTGAATACCGGGCAATCGTCGTACCCGGCAAGACGATTTTATGAAACGCATGACTTCCCATGACATCGACCACCTCATTACTGAGTCCGTAGACGCGGTTCAGGTATTGCTCGGAGATACCGGCAATTCGGTTTAACTCCGACTCGATGAGATACAGATCGTATCCTTCCGCACATAACGTATTGAATAACTTTGCTGAAAAGTTCCCATGTACCAGCACACGATCTTCTTTTTGAAGGTAGCGCCGGTATAACATCAATTCGTCGACTTCCGGTAAGGAGGACGTTTCTTGATACAGTGCCGTGAACCGGTCATCTGCAAACAGATGATTGAGAACTTGAACACGTGAATAACTCCCTTTTCGCGCAAATGGACCAAATAATGGTGTGTCATCCATGATAAATCAACTCCTTATACATCTGAACCGCCGATTCATAATCATTCCCAAGCCGCTTCGGCAACACATCGAACCGTTCCTTTTGATCGGCTTCGAGAATCGCGAGAAAGACTTCATCCGTCTCAAACAATTGATTCGTCAACAGTTCGAAGGCAAAACAGCCTTCTTTATTTTGAATCCCGATCATCGTCAGCGGACCAAGCTTTCCTTCCGTCCGCGGCAGCTCGAACACGCTGTACGGAGTAACGAACTGACTGGTCCCTTGAAACGCCGAAGCCAGTTGAAACAGGATTGGATATAACGCGAGCTGAGGAATCGGAAGGAGCGCTTCCCAGTCATCCAGTTGTCGTTCGCGTAACTGACAAACATTCAAATCAGAGGGTGTACTGAGTAAAATCCGTTTTCCATAATCCGCATAGATCCCGTCACTCCAAATGAATAGACGATGCGATGCCGGCATCCCGGCAATCGTCGCATAATCAAGAATCCCGATCCGCTGTTCCGGATTTAAGACGACACCCGTCTCCTGCCACTGCTGCATGGCAGCATCGAGCTCACTGCGCTCAAACGTCGCCAACCGGTCTCTGACACTAAAGGGTAACGTATCGGAAAACGCCAGCAGGACCGGTGTCCGGCTCATCAGTTCGATGACCGGCAAGTCATGCCGGGTCGACTGATCGATGTATAACAAACTGTTGATCGTCATCTGATCAAACAGAGTCGGTGTAATCGAGTCGAGCAAATCCGTCGTTTCCACGTAGACGTGACGCAACGTGGTGTCCGGATAGACACCAGTGAACAACGACATCAAGGCATCTTGTAATTCAATCGGTTGCGTATATCCTGTCGTCCCTTCTAACGGAATCGTCTTATCCAAGAAATACGGGTCTCCGAACAAGACGTCGCCCCGCTCATTAATCAGATGAAACTGAACATGTAACATCCGCTGTTGTAAATACGCGACCAGTCGCAAGGTCCGCTCCCCCGGTCCTCGCAGGACAAACAAATAATGTTCGAATTCCTGAAATTCCATATAGTCGAGTAAATCCAAAAACGTATGTTGATCGTAATCATAACGATCCATTGAGAACCGGTGCTGCTCACAAAAAGTCGTGAGGGCATCAGTCGGGTCGAGTTGGTGTAACCAGCCTTCGCTTTCAGAAAGAACCGTTAGTCCGATCATATCCATGCTCCTTTCAGTAATCCGTATTAAAAAAGGCTTCAAACCTGTGACGGAATGAAGCCACGTCAACAAGAGACGTTATCATGAAGTTTTGAGTTCTCGTTTCGCCGGCGGTTTGATCCGGTCCATTTCCCGACTTGCCAAGGGTGCGACCGAGACAGCAGCAGCATTTAAGCACCAGCCGTAAGATGTCATCGTCCGGCGCGATTCTTTAAAGGTGAGATTCATAGGAGTTACCCCTTTCTTTCGTTTAAAATGGCAGACAACACGTTGACGACTTTTTGAACTAAAAGTTTGGTATCAGATCCCGTTCCCTCTTATAATGGAAAAGGGTATCGTTTTCTCAAATCCACTGGACAGAAAGGACAGAACCCGATGGATCAATTCACGTCACCGCAGATTGGTCTGGCCCT
>Ga0308168_1001342_pt1 | contig 22637 bp, 29 predicted proteins | sample PhyCR2_FD_202133 | JGI IMG/M metagenome (GOLD analysis project Ga0308168, IMG submission 202133) | Phyllosphere microbial communities from UC Gill Tract Community Farm, Albany, California, United States - DLSLRC.R2 | ecosystem: Host-associated > Plants > Phyllosphere > Unclassified | place: USA...
AGAGATGATTGCGGCGTCGCCACACAGGTGATGGAACAAGGGGCGGATAAGGGCTGGCGGATACGCATTTCAAACCCGACGGGAATTAACTGACTGGTCAATGTCCGCTTTTGCTCAAAGCGGACATTGCGCTTGCTGAAGAGCTTTATGCCACAGATGGCCTGAGCGTTAAGTAGCCTTAGGGTGAAATTAGCTTAAAGCAAAATTGACTGAATATAGGGTGGGTGAATCACTACTTTGCTCTACTTCAGGCCGGTATCCTATAAGTATCCTGGAAAACCAGCTTAATGGTAGCTTTTGAGGTAAGTCATTGATAATTTGGTGGCCCCTGCTGGGTTTGAACCAGCGACCAAGCGATTATGAGAACTATGCGCAGCAACGTAAAAACAATAGTTTGCTTTTAAAATCATGGACATGTTGTGACAAAGAGAGCCTCTATTTGCCATCATTAACCATCTCTACCGCCACTTTACCGCCACTTGTAGCCAGTGGGTTTAGCTTTGCAGCCTCTTCTAAATGGTCTGGCGCGAAGTGGGCATAGCGCATTGTCATCTTGATATCAGTATGCCCTAAAACGCGCTGTAAAACTAAAAGGTTTCCGCCGTTCATCATAAAGTGACTTGCGAAAGTGTGACGTAAGACGTGCGTAAGCTGGCCTGCAGGTAACTCAATTCCAGTTCTCTCTAAAGCTGAGCGAAATGCACCGTAGCAATCAGAAAATATTCTACCGGTCTTAGTTTCAGGAATAGTTTTATAAATATCCTCAGTAATTGGAACGGTCCTGTTTTTCCGGCCCTTAGTCTTAGTAAAGGTGATCTTGTATTTAGTAATCTGGCTTCTTCTCAAACCCTCGGCTTCAGACCAGCGCGCGCCAGTTGCGAGGCAAATTTTCACCAAAGATTCTAACTCTTTGTATTCGCTATTTTTGCATTCAGACAACAAGCAATTAATTTGCTCGTGAGTTAGCCAGGCCATTTCTGATTCTTCAGTACGGAACGGCCGTACGTGCTTCAGGGGATTATCACCTTTCCATTCACCTAATCGGCTTAGCTCGTTAAACACGGCACGGAAATAGGCAAGCTCTAAATTAAGCGTGCGGGGTGAAACCTCGGTTACACGATTTGAGCGAGCAAAATCACCCTTTAATCGACGCTCACGATACCGAGAAAACATCTGCGCATCGAAATCTTTAGCCAGCGGCTCACCCATACACTCAAAGGCATGATTCATGGCTTTCTGTCGCTTTTCACCATCCTTCAAGGTGATCCCGTGCGCGCCATACCAGGACGTTATCAAGTCTTTCAGTGTGCGACGGTCTTCTTTTTCCTCATGCCAGGGCTGCTGAACCTTATGCTGCTCGTAGGCGATTGCCTCACCTTTAGTGGCGAATTTGGTACGAGTTCGCTTGCCGTTGTGATAAATCTCACAAAGCCAGCCGCCAGTGGGCAGTTTCCTAACTGACATTAGGCAACCTCGCAATAAGTACCGACAATACGGCCCAGTTGTTTGATCTCGTCAACGCCACATTCAAAAGGGACTTTGCCGCCTGCTACATGCAGTCTTTTGCCGGGCAGCACTGTTAGCTCTCTTAAGCTCACCGCGCCTTCAACATCTACAAGCCAGTTACCATCAGCTAAAGGTGCATCTTGTTCAACGATGAAGCTTTTGCCATCGGTTCTGACACACATCGCGTTTTTTAAGGGCTTGTTGAAAAGTTCATGACCTACTTTGAGAGTTCCATTTTCTGAAATTCGGCCTTCACTTAATGTGAATAATGGCAAGGAGATGATATTGCTCAGATTATCAGGTGATGCGTTTCTTTCGCCTTCTCCAGTCATAAGCCATTTGAGATCTGTACCAGTTTCAAGTGAGCAATGAACGGCGAAATCATAGGAGAGATTGCCGCGAGTGTAGCGATTCTGAAGGGAGCTGGCAGCGATGTTGAAGTGATTCGCAAGCTGGATTTTCTGCGTGAAACCGTAGACTTCACAAATCCGGTTAAGCAGATCTTCGTTGTTAAAATTAGCATCTAGCATTAAATTTGGAATCCATGTGTTGCGCGATACCAAAATTAATATTAGTATCGCTGTGAATGATGGTGATTAGTGGCAAACGTTGGCAAACATTTGGAAATCGCTGTCTCAAACTCTCAAATGAGGAATCATGCAATATGGCTTCTGAAATCGCAATCATCAAAGTTCCCGCGCCGATCGTCACTGCCGAACAGTTCGCCGAGCTGGAAGGCGTATCCCGTCGCACCGTTTATCGCTGGACTACCGGCGACAACCCGCAACTGCCTATCGAGCCGCGCACCATCCGTAAAGGCTGTAAGAAGGCAGGCGGGCCGATCCGTATCTATTACGCACGCTGGAAAGAAGATCAGTTGCGTAAGGCGTTCGGGCATTCCCGTTTTCAGCTCATTATCGGCAGCTAATTCACATTAAGTGAATAGGGAGATTCGCACATGTTTGATTTTAAAACTTCCACCCATAACCACTATGACGACGCCTGCCGCAAGTTTGCGCTTACGCACAACATGGCGGAGCTGGCGCAGCGGGCGGGCATGAAAGTGCAGACCCTGCGCAACAAGCTGAATCCGGAGCAAATACATCAGCTGACCGCTCCAGAAGTGCTGTTGCTTACCGATCTGACCGAAGACGCCACGCTGATGGACGGCATGCTGGCGCAGCTGCAATGTCTGCCGTGTGTGCCGGTTAACGAGCTGGCAAAAGAAAAGTTTCCGACGTACGTGCTGAAGGCGACCGCTGAAGTCGGGCATATGGCCGCTAACGCCGCGAACCCGGAGCGCATTACGGCAACCTGCCGTCGCGGCATTCTCGAAGCCGCCAACACCGGGATCCGCTGCATTATGCTGGCAGCGCTGGCCGTGCAGAACCGCGTTCACTCCAACCCTACTTTAGCCTCAACCGTTGACGCTATCAGCGGGCTGGGTGCTTCGATTGGCATCAGCTGAGGGCGTACGATGATTTCATTTGCGGCACGCCTCAAGCGCCAGAGTCCGTCAATGACATACGGGCATGGCTGGATCATGGGCGAGAACGGCAAGCGCTGGCATCCGGTACTAAGCCATCAGGCACAGGTAAAAGAGCAAAGAGGTAAAACATGGCTATCGAAGGCGATTCAATGCTGGTTGAGCTTACTGCCGGCCAGAGAGTTTCGGCGCTGAATCACGTTGCCTTAATCCGCGCGCAGATGATGGGCGGTAACTGTGAAAAAGATATGGCTCGTTTTTTTTCTGAAATGCGCGATGTGACAGACAGTAATTATCAGGAAAACAAGCGTGCGCTTAGCGCGATTCTGTTCCTGGCAAACATCGGTAAAGACAGACACGATGTTGATTTTAGTGAACTGACTACTGATGAAAAAACGGCGCTTATTCGTGCAATGAATCATTTAAAAGCAGTCGTGAGTTTATTCCCCAAAAGATTAGCTCTGCCTAATTAATTAACCAAACGAAATTAAATGGCGTAAACCCGCCGGGCATTGTTTTGCCCAAATACAGGAGAAGTGAAAAATGCGAAATATTGAAAACCGTCAGTTTAAAAGTGATGACGACGCGCTTACCGCTCTGCTGAGTAAAGCGAAAAGCGAACAGCGCTCAGACGATGCTCTGGCCGTATCTATCCACATTGCCGCGCTGGCAATTCATGCCCGCAAAAAGGAAATGTCTGCAGCTGAAATCATCGAGCTGCTGGACAAAGAGGCCGAGCGTTACGAGAACCAGGCGGGGGAGTTGCACTGATGGCCGATTCTATGGATTTGGTACAGCAGCGCGTGCATGAAGAACTGGCGCGCAATCTTGCAAACGCAACTCACCGCCCGGCCGGGGTGAGTGAGTTTTTCTGTCTTTCATGCGGTGATGAAATCCCGGAGGCGCGTCGCCGTGCGCTGCCGGGCGTTTCTGAGTGCGTGACATGCAAGGAAGTTGGCGAGCTGAAAAGCGCCCATTACAAAGGGTCCGCACTATGAAAACCATCCTGAAGTGGCCGGGCAGCAAAGCCGGCGTAATGACTGAGCTGGCGGCTCACCTGCCAGCCGGCGATCGTCTGGTCGAGCCGTTCGCTGGTTCCTGCGCAGTAATGATGAATACTGATTACCCGGAATATCTGGTAGCTGACATTAATCCCGATTTAATCAACCTGTACCAGCAGGTAAAAGAGCACGCGCGCCCGTTTATCGTGCTCGCAGCGTCGCTTTTTAATCAGAACACGAGCGAGGAAAGCTATTACCGGCTGCGCGATGAATTCAACAATAGCGCCTCAATGCCACTGCTTGAGCGCGCGGCGCACTTTCTCTATCTGAACCGCCACGGATACCGAGGGATTTGTCGCTATAACCGCCGCGGCGGATTCAACGTTCCTTACGGAAATTACGCGAAGCCTTATTTCCCCCTGGCTGAAATCGAGGCGTTTGCCGTGAAGGCTCAGCGCGCGACGTTCATCTGTGCCGGTTATCAGGAAACACTGACCATGATTAAAGGCGGTGACGTGGTTTATTGCGATCCGCCGTATCACGGCACGTTTGCCGACTATCACACCGCCGGTTTTGACGACGATGACCAGTGCTCGCTGGTCTGTTACCTGCTGGGCATTGCTAATCGCAATCCAGTTGTCCTGTCAAACAGCGACACCCTGTTTACCCGCAGCATCCTGCGGGATTTTGAGCTGACAAAAATTAGCGCGGCCCGCTCAGTTGGTGTTGCCGCTGGTGAGAAAAAGCGCGCAGCGGAAATCATCGCTATTCGCAACCCGGCATCAAAACTAGAAAGGATCGCATCATGAACCACGAAGATAAGCAGGCGCTGATCCAGTTCAATTACGCAATTATCACGCAGTATGAGGCTTACGCTGTCCCGGAAGCGCTTTGGCCTGAAGATGTGAAAAAGCTGGTTGCTTCTGCGCGAATCGCACTGGCCTCACTCGAGGCGGAGCCATTCGGCAAAATATATATTGATGATTCAGGCAATTGGGCGGTTTATGCAGGTACGCCTGCTATTCGCCCCTGTGATGATTTTCACGTCTACATCGCGCCGCTAGCGCCGGAGTGCTGGGAGCAACGTGCGCTTGATGCTGAAAAGCTATGTGCCAGATGGAAAGAAGAGGCAATTGAGGCGCACGAAGAAAACGAAGAGTTACAGTCCCTGTGTAGCGCGCTTGCGGCTGAGAATGCGCACATGCGCAGCGCCGGTAAGCAGAATGACTGAGCAATACGCTTACCCGTGGAACGCTCCACGGGAAGCCATCGCCAGCCCGTATCCCACCTATGAGGAAATGCACAGCCGCAGTCATATGATTGCGGCTTTAGCGCGTGCACAGGAGCTGCTGGAAAAGCAGCCGACGCTGATCCAGCTCGACGTCAGGCGCCGCGTCAGCGAGCTTGAAAAGACCCAGGGCATTGCCCGTGCCAATGCGTACTTAGCAAAAACCTTTGTTGAGCGCACATTGCCACGCGTTGAATGCGTCAGTGATCAGTACCGTCTCGGCGAAATGAGCAGCGGCACGTTTAACCTGCTGGCCGGCAACGCCGCTCAACAGGCTGGCGCGGCCAGCGCGGCCGGTACGCTGTGGGAGCTGATGCGCCGCTTTAACCGCCTGCCAGATATGGCGCGCGCTGACGTCGATTTGCTGGCCGGGGATGTGGCTAATTTCATCCTCGCCGAGCTGGTACAGGCGCACGCGCAGGCCAGCGACGAGTCGGATTACAAATACACCCATCGCGTTTACATGACCGCCGCCACTATCACCCGTGAGCTGAGGCAGACGCCGCCGCTGTGGGAAAAGGTTACGTCCCGCCTGTTCGACCCGGAAGAAGTGACCCCGGCGATCATGCGCATGCAGACCGAAAAATGGTGGAAGGGCCGTCTGCGCCGCGTCGCCGCGTCATGGCGCGAGCATCTGCAGATTGCCCTGGCTAACGTCAGCAAAAAACACACCCCCTACGCCAGCAGCATGACCGTCTCAGAGTGGCGCGAGGAGAAGCGCCGCACCCGTGAGTTCCTGAAGGGCATGGAGCTGGAAGACGAGGAAGGCAACCGCATCAGCCTGATTGAAAAGTACGACGGCAGCGTGGCCAACCCGGCGATCCGCCGATGCGAGCTGATGACCCGCATTCGCGGCTTCGAAAACATCTGCAACGAGATGGGATATATCGGCGAGTTCTACACGCTGACCGCCCCGGCGCGCTATCACGCCACAATCAAAACCGGTTATCGCAACCGCAAATGGAACGGCGCCAGCCCGGCCGACACCCAGCGCTATCTGTGCAGTCTCTGGCAAAAAATCCGCGCCAAGCTTCACCGCGAGGAAATCCGCATCTTTGGGATTCGCGTTGCCGAGCCTCATCACGACGCGACCCCGCACTGGCACATGCTGATGTTTATGCGTCCCGAACAGGTTGAGCGCGTGCGCGAGATTATGCGCGACTATGCCTGTCAGGAAGACAGCGGTGAGCTGACGACCGACAAGGCCCGCAAGGCCCGCTTTCACGCGGAGGCTATCGACCCTGAGAAGGGCAGCGCAACGGGCTACGTTGCTAAGTACATTTCCAAAAATATCGACGGCTACGCGCTGGATGGCGAGACGGATGACGAAAGCGGCAAAGAGCTGAAAGAGACAGCGCCGGCCGTTTCCGCCTGGGCGGCACGCTGGCACATTCGCCAGTTCCAGTTTGTGGGCGGCGCGCCGGTGACCGTTTATCGCGAGCTGCGCCGCATGGCCGACAGCGAAACCGCGCACGGGCTCAGCGTTGAGTTTGCAGCTGCGCACGACGCTGCTGATGCGGGTGACTGGGCAGGATACGTTAATGCGCAGGGCGGCCCGTTCGTGCGCCGCGATGAACTGGCCGTGCGCACCTGGTATCAGGCCAGCGAAGAAGTGAACGAATACGGCGAGGAAACCGTGCGCATCAGGGGCGTTTTTGCCACTGAAGTCGGAGAAGATACGCCAATTTTAACCCGGCTGGCGCAGTGGAAAATTGTTCCGAAGCGTGCCGTTGATTTTGCTTTTGACCTTCAGGACGCGCCCGCGTCCTCTCGGAGTTCTGTCAATAACTGTACGGAAGGTTTGAGATCTGAGGATGCGAAACCGCCAGAAAGTTTCTACAAAATTGACCCTGACGCCATGAGCAGGAAGGAACGGCGGCAATTGCTGGCCCAAATCAGGGCGCAGCAACCTCAAAAATTGCATAAGAAGCTCAGGAGATCGGACAAAATCGAAGCTGCGTGCGACAACCTGATAAGTCAGGTGAGAGATTTAAGCGGTGAAACTATCAATCGCGGTCTGGCCGTGCGCCTCATTGGTGGTACGCAGACCGAGATTGCCGGGCGGATGTTCCGCAGCTCTGGATATGGGGATCTGTTCCGGCCAAGAGTAGAGCCGGCAAGGGAGGGAGTGTTAACCCGCTTTAACCGTTTAGCAGAACAGATGAGAGCAAAAAATGTTCGCTGACATTCCAAAATTAAAATTATATAGGCTAATCATGCAGAGATTATGTTGGTAGTGTTCCTTATCATGTCGCTTTGCATAGCGTGGAAAAGATGTTTCATATCATGAGGATAAAAAGTAGTTGTTGTGAGGACATTTTTCTTTCGCTCAATCTGGGTGCTATGATACTGTATGGATGTACAGTTATTTGTTAGGGGGAGGATGCATGGATATTGATTTACAAGAACGGGTAATGCTTGAACGCGTTGAGTTGATAGCAAGGCTTACTACTGAAGGGATCTGTAAAGAACGCGATAGGGAGATTGCGCTTAGCCTCATAGCTGAGATAGCAAGTAACTCCGTCATATCCAATAAGCAATTTTCAGTCGTGTTTTCGGCTGTGCCCCTTGAAAAATAACTTTAGGTTACTGTTAGGCGCATTGAAATCATGCTCGATAACAACCAAAAAATAAGCCAGTCAGCGATCAGCGCTTTTCATGGTGAAGTCACTAAGCGAGTACATGTCCTTTCCCTTAAACCATTGTGCGTGTCCGCCAGGGCTGTTACACCCGTATCGAAATGCTGGGGTTCAAACTCGAAAAAAGATAAGCGCCGCCTGAAAAGCGTCTGGGAAGATGACAGCTAGATGCATTAAGTTAACTTCGCGGGCGTCAAAATCTTGATTTTGGCGGGAGCGGAGTTGAACAACGAGCTGCGCGAGGCGTTAGCCGATTGCGTTTTTCAGGTCTGACTTAGCCATGCATGCATAAGCTGCATGGATCTGCATGCACAAGACACAGCAAAAAACATAAGAAGGGGCCAGGGCTGGCCTCGTTTTTTTGGCTCATGCAACTGCATTAAAAGCGATGCATAAAGCGGGCAGGCGTGGCGGGGATAGCATTGCGCGCCAGTACATTATGTGTTTACATTAAGAATAATCCTACCACCATGCTAAGGAACTGCTATGGCTGAATTAGTGTCACAACCTATTTCGATTCAATCAATCTATTCATGGTATACCGAAGGAAAGCTTTTAGTTAATCGACGTTATCAACGAAAGCTGGTTTGGACTTTGGAGGAAAAGAAAAAGCTCATAGAATCTTTGCTTCGAAAATATCCCATTCCGGCCATATTACTGGCCGAGAAAGAGGGTGCGCCAGGTACTTATGAAATCATTGATGGTCTGCAACGTTTACATGCCATAATTTCTTTTATTGAGTTGCAATACTCAACTGAAGAGGCTTTGTATTTTGATGCGCTGTCTTTCCCTACAGTTAAAACAAAACTAGATAGTGAAGGATTTGATTTTTCGAGTATTAATAAGACTCTTGAGAAGAAGGACGTATCAGTACTACTTGATTACGCGCTAGCGTTATCCATTATGAGAAGCGCCAGTGAAAAAGACATTAATGATGTGTTTGATAGAATAAATACCTATGGTCATCGTTTAAGTGATCAAGAAAGAAGACAGGCTGGAGTACAAAGTCAGTTTTCTAAGCTTGTAAGGGAGGTTAGTTGTACATTACGCGGTGATGTTTCAAGCGAAATACTTCCATTAGATAAAATGCCCTCTATAAGTATCGACTTGCCTTCTATGAAGCATGGATATGATATACAGGCTGAAGAAGTATTTTGGGTAAAACATGGAATCCTACGCTCAACAGACTTAAGAGATAGTTTGGATGAGCAATGTATAGCTGACATTGCCGCCTGTATAATTAGCGGTTCTTTAATCGATAGGTCTAAAGACGCGCTTGACAAAATTTACAACGATGAAACCAATGAATACTCACATATTAACGCAGCGATTAGTGCCTACGGTGAGGCTCGATTTACACATGAATTCAAATATTGCATTGATGAAATTTTGAAGGTGTGTGAGGTGGATGGATTTATCAAGCTGAGAGAGCTTATTTTTAGAAAGAAAAGTACAAACCCATTCCATTCAATCTTTTCACTTTTGATTTTGGCGATTCATGAATTCGTTTTTAAAGAAAATCTCAAGATAACTGACTATAAAGCTTTTAGACAATCAATAAAGCATCTGGCAGAATCAATAAATACGGATAGAAGTGCTGGCTTGGTTGTGGGAAGAAGAAAGTATATAAACCTCATAAAAGGGCTTATTAGAGACTGCTTTATTGAAAATGATAAGCCAGCCCCTGTTTACAATACTCATTCTACACTTGATTTAGAAGGTCTGATTCGCCGTTCTGAAGCTGAGTTGGCTTTCTACGAATTAAAACAAGGCATCCTTCAGCTTAATGACAAAAGAAACATAGATAAAAACATTTTTGATGATGTGATTAAAACTATTTGTGCAATGGCTAACAATGGTAAAAGCAATGGTATTGCCGGGAAAATTGTCATTGGCATTGCTGATAAACCTGCGGATGCTCAGCGAGTAGAGGATCTCGATGGTGTTCCAAAACATATAATTGGCAATAGATTCGTAGTTGGTGTCGCACGTGAACTTAAGGTGCTTAATATTACGGCCGAAGAATATGTCAGGAAATGGTCGGATGAAATTAGAAAATCAAAGCTATCTGAGCCTCTTAAAGGACAGGTTTTGTCGAGTCTTGATTACAATGAGTTTTATGGTAAGGGGTTATTCATTATAACAATTCCTCAGCAAAATGATATTTCTGATATTGATGGTGAATTTTACTGGAGAGACTCAGATAATACTTGTATTGCTAATGGAAAGAAAATATCTGAGTTGACCAAGAGGTTTTGATTTTTTTGAGGCCATGCAAGCATGGCCTTTCCTTAAAATTCATATTTCTTAAAGTCTATTACTTTATCATTCATCCAATAATTAAGCTCCTTCATCCGCTCCTGCAGCGGCGTAAGTTCATTGCGTACAAATACCTGAGACGCTTTCACCGCGTCGCCAAACCCGCCGGAGTTGTCCGGGATAATCCCCATCATCTGCGGCGGTACGCGGTGCGCGCTGAGCAAATCGTCGCGGCTGGCTTTCTTGATGTTAAAGAAATCATCTTTCGTCGCCACTTCACTGAGCGGCAGGATCTTGATTCCGTCCGGCTTACCGTTCGGCGCGTACATGAACAGATTGCGGAAGTTACCCAGCCCTTTCGTATCGCGCATCGCCTGGCGCATCCGGTCAACGTCGCTGCTGCTTTGCGCAGCGTCGGTCATATACAGGATGTAACCGGCGTGCGCCCCGTTCTGGTAATACTTGCGGCGGAACAGCGTAGCCGCCTCATTCAGCCAGGCAGAATTAAGCGCGCTGAGGTATTCCGGCAAACCGTACAGCTCCTGATTGATATCTGGCTCCAGCAGATGAAACACGCTGCCGGCCGAAAACTCATGCGGCTCTTTCCAGTCATTCACGAACCAGTAAACCCCGTCGGCGAGCCCTTTACGGGTGAATTTTGCCGGTGAGGTTTCAAGGCGCAGCGGCTTGCCCAGGCTGTTACGCCGCAGCTCGGCGAAGGCGTTACCGAAGACGAGATAGTCCAGGGCGAACTTGCTGAATTCCTGCTGGCTCATCATTGGGTGCGGTATGAAGGTCGAGGCCAGTATGTTGCGCTTCACGTAAATCGGCGAGCTGTGGTGAACGGCGGCGCGCAGGCTTTTCGCCAGTCCGTGAAAGCTGACCGGCGGCTCATACCAGCGCCCGTTACCGATGCACTCGGCGTAATCCAGAATGTCGCGCTTGTCCATGACCGGCGTCGGCTCGCCGAAAGTGAACGCCTCGGCGTGCTGCTGGGGTGCGGTTGCCTGCACTGGCTGCGCGGTAGCGTAACGGGCCTTGCGGCCCCTGTGTTTGCTCATTAATAAAACTCCAGAATTGAGGGGCTGGCGCCGCCGCTGGCTGCGGTAAGCGGTTCATTTAAAAGTGCGTGCATGATGGCCCAGGCTACGTCGGCGTGGCTGGCCTCCTCGCTGCGGCTCGCCTCGTAGGTTGAGCGGTTGCCGCTGGCCGTCATGGTTTTGCGGATCGCCATAAAGGATTGCGTGATATCCGTTGCCCCGGCGTCGTACTCCAGGCGCCCGCTGCTGATGGTGTCTTTTGCCTTCAGCACCATCGCGGTTTTCACCTCCGGCGAATATTTGATCTCACGCGCGGCCGGGTAAAACTGGCGTACCAGCTGGAAAACGCCCTGGCCGATGCCGGTTGCATCAACGCCGATATATTCCACGGCGTACTTTTTCGTTAAGTCCTCAATGGATTTCGCCTGCGCGGCAAAGTCCATCCCGCGCCACTGGTGACGCTCCAGCACGCGAAACTTGCCGCCCGCCACGACCGGCGGCGCGATGACGGCGCAGCCTGCACTGTCGCCGGTGTGCGACGGGTCATAGCCGATCCAGACCGGGCGGTAAGCAAACGGGCGCGGCAGGTACGGGTTAAAGTCTTCCCACTCCTCCAGACTGTCGATCATGCAGGTCTGCAGCTCGGCGAACGGGAATACGCTCGCCTCGTCATCGACAAACTCACACATCAGCAGGTTCTGATATTCCGCCGGGCTGTATTCAAGCTGCAGCTGGTCAATGTCGAACAGGTTGCAGCCGCCGGTCAGCGCATCCTCAACCGTGACAATCTGGCGCCACTGGCCGTCACCGCACAGCGCGCCTTTCGCCAGGTGCGAATGCGAGAGGTCTATCTCAATGCGGTCATCTTTGCTACGTCGTCCCTTGTTGAACAGCGCGCCCGACCAGAATGGATAGGCGCTGTGTGACAGGCTCGACGGAGTAGAAAAGTAGGTGGTGCGCCACTTCTTGTGCAGCGACATGCCGCTGGCGACCTTGCGCAGCTCCTGAAATTTCGGGATCCAGAAATATTCATCCAGGTACAGGTTGCCGGTGTAGCTCTGCGCGGTACGTACGTTCGTGCCGAGAAATATCAGGCGGGCGCCGTTCGGCAGCACGATGGGATCGCCTTTCAGGTCAACGTCAGCCTGTCGGGCGAAGTCGAGAATGTAGTTTTTGAAGACGTGCGCCTGAGCCTTGCTGGCCGAAAGAAAAATCTGGTTACGGCCGGTAGTGAGCGCATCTATCAGCGCCTCGCGGGCAAAGTAGAACGTCGCGCCTATCTGGCGAGACTTCAGAATGTTGCGAATGCGGTGAGTTAATCCTGCCCTGTGCCAGTTGAGTTGATACTCAAAGCACCCCTTCATAAACAAATCGGTGAGTTTGTCGGTCTGCTCGTCGCTGAAGACGTTTTTAGCCGCGGGCTGGCGCTCGCCCTTGTTGCGGTTGCGCACGTTCGGGTTTAAGTCCGCCTCGTTGCCGCTGCTGCGGTAGCGCTCAACGCGGGCAAGGCGCTCAATCTGGCGGCCGAGCGCGTCTATCTCCTTGTAGTCACCATTCCCCTTGACCTCTTTCATGATGAGCTGAATCAACCGGGCTTCCATGCTGGATTCCACGCGACTGATGGGCGCAACGTCATCCCACGCGTCGCGCAGCTTCCAGCTCTGTACGGTTGGCGTTTTCTGTTTGAGCGTCTCCGCAATCTGGCGCACGGAATAACCCTGCCAGTAAAGCAGCGCGGCCTGACGGCGCGGATCGCTGATGATGGTTGTCGGTGTCATGTTCATGCAGCCAAGGCTACCGGCGCCGAAAATGGCGCGCCTGCTGTCTCTGTTTGCTGATGCATGAACGGTCTGGCATTCGTTGAGGGATTGTGTCGCGGCGGGGAAACTGGCCCCGAACCGACCCAACACCCTGACCGGAGCCTGATTAATGGCAACTAAAGCAAAGCGCTTTCGCATCGCAGTTGAAGGGGCAACCACAGACGGCCGCGTGATTTCCCGCAACTGGATCTCGCAGATGGCGAAAAACTACGACCCGGAAATGTACGGCGCCCGCGTCAACATGGAGCACATTCGGGGCTATGCCGCTGACAGCACGTTCCGCCGCTTCGGCGACGTTACCGCTGTCGAGGCCGAGGAAATCAGCGACGGCCCGCTTAAGGGCAAGCTGGCGCTGTATGCATGGATTGACCCCACGCCTGATCTGGTCGAGCTGACCAAAGCGCGCCAGAAAATTTACACCTCCATCGAGGTTAACCCGGAGTTTGCCGACACGGGCGAGGCCTATCTGGTTGGCCTGGCTGTGACTGATGACCCGGCCAGCCTCGGCACGGAAATCCTGAGCTTTAGCGCCACAGCCAAAGCTAACCCGCTGGCGTCACGCAAGCAGGACAAAGACAACCTGTTTACCGCCGCTGAAGAAACCGTGATCGAGTTTGAGGAAGTCGCCGATCCGGCCCCGTCCTTGCTGGCGCGCATCACCGCCATGTTTACCGGCCAGAAAAAGGCCAGCGGCGAGCAGTTCGCCGACGTCGGCGCGGCGATTACGGCCGTTGCCGAGCAGGTGCAGCTGAACGCAGATACCCAGTCACAAAACCTGTCGGCGCTGGAGCAGTCTGTCACCGCTCGCCTTGAGGCTATCGAGCAACAGGCCGGTGAAGATCGCGCCGCGTTCGCTGAGCTGCAGGGGCAGCTGTCGCAGACCGACGGCAACTTTAATCGCCGCCCGGCGTCAACCGGCAGCGATCCGAAGTCCGGCGCGCAGACCGACTGCTAATCAGGCGTGGCCTGAACGACAAAACCCAACACAGAGATAAACAGGAACGCCAATGCGCAAGAATACCCGCTTCAAGTTTAACCAGTTCATGACCCGCCTCGCCGAGCTGAACGGCGTAGAAACCGACGACATGAACAAAAAGTTCACCGTAGAGCCGACCGTCACGCAGACCCTGATGACCCGCGTGCAGGAGTCGTCCGACTTTCTGACCCGTGTCAACATCGTGCCGGTGTCCGAAATGAAGGGTGAGAAAATCGGGATCGGCGTGTCCGGCTCGATTGCCAGCGTGACCGATACGGCAGGTGGCGACGAGCGCGAAACCGCTGACTTTGCCGCGCTGGATAAGCAGGGTTATGAGTGCGTCCAGGTCAACTACGACTTTCATATTCGCTACAATACCCTCGACCTGTGGGCGCGCTATGAAGATTTTCAGGCCCGCCTGCGTGACGCCATCGTGAAGCGCCAGGCGCTCGACCGCATCATGATCGGCTTTAACGGCGTGACCCGCGCTAAAACCTCTGACCGTGCGAAGTTCCCGATGCTGCAGGACGTGGCCGTGGGCTGGCTGCAGAAGTACCGCAACGATGCGCCGGAGCGTGTGCTGAGCAAAATCACCGACGAAAGCGGCGCTGTGGTGTCGGCAAAAATCCGCATCGGCAAAGGCGGCGACTACGCCAACCTGGACGCGCTGGTCATGGATGCCACCAATACCCTGATCGAGCCGTGGTATCAGGAAGACCCGGAGCTGGTTGTGATCTGCGGCCGTCAGCTGCTGGCCGACAAGTATTTCCCGATCGTCAACCAGTCGCAGGCCAACACCGAGCAGCTGGCCGCCGATCTCATCGTCAGCCAGAAGCGCATCGGCAACCTGCCAGCGGTGCGCGTGCCGTACTTCCCGGCTAGCGCGTTGATGATCACGCGCCTGGATAACTTGTCCATTTACTGGCAGGAAGGCACGCACCGCCGCCTGATTGACGAGGTGCCGAAGCGCGACCGCATCGAAAACTACGAGTCCATCAACGAGGACTACGTGATCGAGGATTACGCGGCCGGTTGCCTGGTTGAAAACATCGAGGTCGGTGAGTTCAGCGCGGCTGCAGAAGCCCCGGCAACCCCGGAGGCGTAACGTATGCTAAGCCCTGCCCGACGTCACCGCATGCGCCAGGAGGCGATTGAAGCCTCGCAGAACGCCGATAACCCGCTGCGCCACGCCAGCGGCTATGAGCAGATGCTCATCAAGCTGAACGACGACAAGCGCCGCCTGAAAAAAGTGCACTCCAATGAGCGCAAGGCGGAAATGAAGCGGCAGCTGCTGCCGGAATATCTGCCGTGGGTATCTGGCGTGCTGGAGAAAGGCAAAGGCGCACAGGATGCCGTGCTGATGACCGTCATGATCTGGCGGCTCGATGCGGGCGACGTGACCGGCGCGCTGGAAATCGCCCGGTACGCGCTGGCGCATGGTCTTGTCTCGCCTGACGGCTTTAAGCGTGCCAGCCTGCCGTATCTGCTGGCCGAGGAAGTCGCCAGCGCGGCAACGCGAGCCTGGACGGCAAAAGAGCCGGTCGATGTTGGCCCGCTGCTGGCGACCATTGCGATGACGGAATGCGAAGACATGCCCGATCAGGTGCGCGCAAAGCTGCACAAGATAACCGGGTATGTACTTCGCGATGCGGGCAGGGCTTCGGAGGCGATGACCCACCTTGTACGGGCGCAGCAGTTGCACGACGGCTGCGGCGTTAAAAAAGACATTGAGCGGCTGGGGACAGCGATGAAAAAGCAGGCCATCGCCAGCCGCTGACCGAACGCGACCCCGCGCACGGGCGGCAGGACGACAACGCACTTTCAGTGTCTGCGTCGTCCTCCACCGCCCACCTATTTAAGGGCCAACTATGAGCACGCTGGTAATAGCAGCACAGCGACCGGCAGAGACTGCCGAGCCGCCGGTTAAGAACACCTTTTTCTGGCCTGATATCGACCTGCAGCAGCTGAGGGAAACGCTGCGCTATGAGGGAACGGTCACCGCGCAGCGCCTGCGCCTGGCGGTGAAGTCGGCGATAGCTGAAGTGAACGCGGAGCTGTACGAATGGCGCGCCGCGCAGATGGCGGCGGGATTTGACACCCTCGGCGCCGTACCCGCCGAAGCGCTCGATGGCGAGAGCGAAAAGGTCACGGAGTATTTTGCGGCCGTCAGCGCTTTGACTGCCGCGGTGATTGTGGAGCGCTATCGCGGCTATGACGCCAGCGGCACGAAAAAGGCCGGCGAAATCGAAGCAAGCTCGGACGAATACTGGCGCGATGCGCGATTCAGTATCAGTCGCATTGCTGAGCGCCCCGGTTGCATCGTGAGCCTGCTATGACGCAGATATACGCGCTTCAGGGCGATACCGTGGATGAAATCTGTCAGCGCCATTACGGTCGCACTGAGCAGGTTGTCGAGCTGGTCTATGCGGCGAATCCGGGCCTTGCCGAAAGCGGGCCGGTGCTGCCGCACGGATGCGATATCACGCTACCAGACCTGCCGGAGTCCTCCACCGGGGAAACCGTTAACCTCTGGGACTGAATCATGAATATCACTATGGAACGCATCAGCGCCTTTATCACCTACGCCGTTGCGGTGGTGATGGGCTGGCTGGGTAAGTGGGATTTGCAGGACGTGGCGACGATCCTCGGCATGGTGCTGGGCGTGGGCATGTTTCTGGTGAGCTGGTACTACCGGCGCAAAACCTATCTCCTTTTTGAGCGCGGTCGGATAAGCCGGGGTGACTATGAATCTGCAAGCCGTTAAGCGCTGCTCTGTCGGCCTCGTGCTGGCGATTGCAGCCACGCTGCCGGGATTTCAGCAGTTGCACACCTCCGTAGAAGGACTGAAGCTGATCGCCGATTTTGAAGGCTGTCGCCTGAGTCCGTACAAGTGCGACGCGGATAAATGGACCGACGGCATCGGTAACACTGTCGGCGTGGTACCGGGCAGAAACATTACGGAACGGCAGGCGGCAGGCACGTTTATCTCTAACGTTCTGCGCACTGAGCTGGCGCTGTCCCGCTGCGTGTTTTCGCAGATACCGCAAAAGGTGTACGACGCACTTGTGTCGTTTGCCTTCAATGTCGGCACAGGCAACGCCTGCGGTTCAACGCTGGTGAAGCTCCTGAACCAGAGCCGGTGGCGCGAGGCATGCTATCAGCTGCCGCGATGGGTGTACGTGAAGGGTGTATTTAATCAGGGGCTGGATAACCGGCGCGGCCGTGAGTTGTCCTGGTGTTTAAAGGGGGCGATGTGATCCGCATCCTTAGCACACTTCTGGGCGCTGCGCTGCTGGCGGTGGCGCTTATCGGGTGGCGCTGGTCGGTTGCCAGCGATGAGCTGGCGGGCGCGCAGCGCATCATCGGCACGCTGTCGGCGGGCATTGAGAGCCGCGACAAAGCGATAAGCCGGCTTAACGCCGAAAACCTGCAGGGCCAGAAACGCGAGGCCGCGCTGCGACTCATGCAGGGCCGAGCCAGCGCCAGCGCCCTGACCCGTGAAGCACAAATACAGAGGGAAACCGATGCAAGTCCGATACTGCGTAACTGGTCTGCTGCTGCTCTGCCTGACGATGTTATCCGGCTGCACGCCCGACCGGCCTTCGCCAGCGCCAGAGATTATCTGGATTGGCTGTCCGCGCGTGACAAGCTGCCCGGTGCCGGGAAACAGCCTGAAAACGGTCGGCGATCTGGCGGCGGATAACCGTCAGTTAGAAGCGGCGCTCGCCTCGTGCGGGCTGCAGGTGGAAATCATTAAAGACTGTCAGGAGCAACACGATGCTGAAACCGCAACAACTACGCCGGACGCTGACCGACAGCGTGCCGGAGCTGCAGCGAAACCCTGACGCGCTGAACGTTTTTATAGACAGCGGGCGCATTGTCTCGACGCTTGCCAGTTCGTTGTCGTTTGAATATCAGTACCGGCTGAACATGGTGATTACGGATTACGCCGACAATATCGACCTGCTGATCGTGCCGCTGCTTGAATGGCTGCGGACGAATGAACCCGACATTATGGCAACAGAGGAAAAGCGGCGGACGGGCTTTACCTTCACGGCGGACGTGATCAGCGACACGACCAGCGATATCAGCATAGAGTTGCAGCTGAGCGAGCGCGTAATCGTGAAGCAGGTAAACGGCGCGCTGCACGTCACGCACGTCGGCGAGAATCCGCTGCCGGATAACGACGCGCGGGCGTTGCAGCTGTACGCAGGCGGCAGGCTCATCAGCGAGTGGCAATCATGAGCGACCTGCAGCTGGTAAATGACCGTCTGGAGGCGCTCATCAATAGCCTGTCAGCCCCGGCGCGCAAAGAGATGGCGCGCAGCATTGGCCGTAAGCTTCGCGCCAGTCAGCAGCAAAATATCAAGCGCCAGCAGGCGCCAGATGGTACGCCGTTCAAGCCCCGGAAGGTGCAGCCGGTACGCCAAAAAAAGGGGCGCATCAAGCGCGAGATGTTCGCCAAGCTACGCACGGTGAAATACATGAAGACGCAGGCCAGCGCCAGCGAGGCGGTGATCGAGTTTGCGGGAAATGTGCAGCGCATGGCCCGCGTACACCATTACGGGTTGCGCGACCGGCCGTCTTGCAGAGGAAAAGAAGTGCAGTATGAGGCTCGTCCATTACTAGGTATAAATGCAGAAGATTTAGACTTAATCGAGAATGAGATCATTCGTTCACTGCAATGAAAAAACCAGCCGAAGCTGGTTTTTTTTAACCCTGACGATGAGGAGGTTTTGGTGTCGGAGGGTTTTTATTATCACCGTGATCGCGCACAAAGCGAGTGGGCGGAGGTGTTGGTAACTTCGGCGGCGGTGGTGCCGGTTGCTGTGCCATCTATATACCTCAACTAAATGCTAATCGGATTGTTGACAATAACATATTTTGTTTCCGATGAATGATTATTTCTCGGCGCAGACGAATCAAGGTTAGCAATGAGAAATAGTGCAAGCCCTGCCGCAAAAGGGGCCAAAGACCAAAGCATACTTTTAACCGAAAGGTGAATGTTTTCCTGACGATTGCTATTTATGTCCATGTTAATTGTGGCGACTTCTCGCATCTTATCGTAATAAAATTGAGAGGTTACTTCGTCAGGATCAACTACATCAACTTTGTTTTGAGGGTAAGAAGCGTTATATGTTTCTTGTTGCGCTTTAGTATCTTTAAGCTTTTGATGGTAATCATCTAGGTCTTGAGGGGTCGTGATAATGGCATACTTATTTCCCCAAAAGGCTTTGGTAAGGTGAATTATTGAATATATCAAGAAACAGCCACTTATAAACATGAGCAACACAATTACTACCGTTAGACCCATACTAAATTCGGCCATTAAGTTTTTGATAACATAATGAATTGCAGATGCGATAATCAAGGCGAAAGCAAAAACACCTTGAACACGCGCATGTAATTTTTCCTGAATATCACCCGCTTGATAATAAAGTTTTTCGTAAAACTCCAGTTTCTTAGCCTTATCCATAATTTGCCGCCCGCTGTTCTGTTTGCTGAACGATAGCACAACACCATGAGATTGTGAGAGGGCGATCTCCGCTACATCATCTGCCTATGAATGAACAAATTGCAGAAATGCAGCGCCTGCTGCGCAACCTGATCCGCATCGGAACCGTGTCCGCCGTCAATCTGAATGACGGGCTGTGCCGCGTCGATACAGGAAACAACACAACTGACTGGCTTCACTGGCTGAGCGCCCGCGCGGGTAAAACCCGCTCCTGGAATGCGCCGTCCGTGGGCGAGCAGGTGCTCGTCTTATGCCTCGGCGGCGAACTCGATACCGGCTTTGTGATGCCGGGAATCTTTTCGGACGACAACCCGGCGCCGTCGGCGTCGGCGGATGCGCTGCACTGGTCATTTCCTGACGGTGCGGTGATCGAGTATGAGCCGGAAAGCGGCACGCTGACCGCAACCGGCATACAGACGGCAACCATCAAGGCGGCGGTAAAAATCCTGTTCGATTCGCCAGAGGTGGAGTGCACCACGCTTCTAAAAACCGCGCAACTGGAAGTCACCCAGGGCGGCACGATGAAAGGCGACGTTACCCACACGGGCGGGTCGCTGAGTTCAAACGGCATCGTTGTCGATGCTCATCAGCATGGTGGCGTGAAGTCGGGCGGGGATGTCTCAGGAGGGCCGCAGTAATGGCCGCAAAATATATCGGTATGAACCGTGATAGCGGCAGCGCGCTCGATGACCTCGATCATATCCGGCAATCGGTGCGGGACATTCTTCTGACGCCGATTGGCACCAGGGTGATGCGCCGCCAGTATGGCTCGCTTCTTTCCGCGCTGATTGACCAGCCGCAAAACGAGGCGCTGCGCTTGCAGATTATGTCGGCCTGCTATCTGGCGCTCCTACAGTGGGAGCCGCGCATCAAGCTGACCGCCATCAGTTTTGAGACGGACTATAACGGCGCAATGGTGGTCGAGCTGACCGGCAACCGCTCCGACAACGCGCAGCCTCTTTCCTTAACCGTTAATGTGAGCTGAGAACATGGCAACTATCGACCTGAGCCAACTGCCCGCGCCTGACGTGGTGGAAACGCTGGACTATGAAACCCTGCTGGCCGAGCGCAAGGCGACGCTGGTTTCCCTTTACCCGGTAGAACAGCAGGACGTTATCGCGCGCACGCTGGCGCTGGAGTCGGAACCCATCGTTAAGCTGCTGCAGGAAAATGCCTATCGTGAGCTGATCCTGCGTCAGCGCATCAACGAGTCGGCAAAGGCCAATATGGTGGCGTATGCGCTGGATGGCGACCTTGACCAGCTCGGCGCAAACAATGGCGTTTCCCGCCTGATTATTACCCCGGCAGACGATACGACCATTCCGCCGACTGACGCGGTGATGGAAAGTAACGACGATTTCCGGCTGCGCATCGCCGCCGCCTTTGAAGGGCTGAGCGTGGCCGGGCCGACAGGCGCCTATGAGTACCACGCCAAAAGCGCCGACGGCCGCGTGGCTGACGCCTCCGCCATCAGCCCGTCACCCGCCGTCGTGACCGTGACCGTGCTCGCCCGCGAGGGCAACGGCGCCGCCGGTGACGACTTGCTGGCCGTGGTGAGCGCCGCGCTTAACGACGAGGACGTGCGCCCGGTCGCCGACCGGGTAAGCGTGCAGTCGGCGGAGATCGTGAACTATGAAATCGAAGCCGATCTGTATCTCTATCCGGGGCCGGAGGCGGAACCCATTCGCGCTGCCTCTGAGGCAAAGCTCGCTACCTATGTCACCGCGCAGAAGCGCCTCGGCCGAGATATTCGCCTGTCAGCACTGTATGCCGCCATGCACGTTGAGGGCGTGCAGCGCGTCAACCTGATTAAGCCGTCAGCCGACGTCGTGCTCGATAAAACGCAGGCGGCCTACTGTACCGGCTACGCGCTGACCGTGGGGGGCTCGGATGAGTGATCGCCTGCTGCCGACCGGATCCTCGCCGCTTGAGGTGGCCGCAGCCGAAGCGCTGGCAAGCCTCGGCGCCATAAACGTGCCGCTGCGCCAGCTGTGGAATCCCCAGACATGCCCGGTTGCGCTGCTGCCTTATCTGGCGTGGGCGTGGTCGGTTGACCGCTGGGATTCAGCCTGGTCTGAATCGACAAAACGCGCCGTAGTTGCCGCCTCGCAATACGTGCACCGGCACAAAGGCACTATTGGCGCTATCCGCCGCGTCGTTGAGCCGCTGGGCTATCTCATCCGGGTTGTCGAGTGGTGGAAAACCAATGAGGCACCAGGCACGTTCAGGCTTGACGTAGGCGTGCTTGATACCGGCATTACCGAGGAAATGTATAACGAGCTGGAGCGTCTGATAGCCGACGCGAAGCCCTGCAGTCGCCACCTTATCGGGCTGTCAATCAACCTGGACGCCAACGGCGCGCTGCCGGTTGCCGTTGCCAGTTACAGCGGCGACGAGCTGACCGTTTATCCCTACACACCTGAACTTATCAGCGTCGGCGGGCCAGGTTATTCCGGCGTGGCGATGCATCTTATTGACCTGACGGAAGTGAGCGCATGACGACAAAATATTTTGCCCTGCTGACCAATCAGGGCGCGGCTAAGCTGGCGAACGCCGCCGCACTCGGCACTAAAGTTAATATCACCTCGATGGGTGTCGGCGACGGCGGCGGCGCGCTGCCGACTCCTGACGCCGCACAGACAAAGCTAATCGGCGAGAAGCGCCGCGCGCAGCTTAATTCGCTTACCGTTGACGCGGCCAACAGCAGCCAGGTTATTGCCGAGCAGATTATCCCCGAGAGCGAAGGCGGATTCTGGATCCGCGAGATTGGCCTTTATGACGCCGACGGCGTGCTGATTGCCGTGGCGAATTGCCCGGAAACCTACAAGCCGCAGCTGGCCGAAGGCAGCGGCAGAACGCAAACCGTGCGCATGATTTTGATTGTGAACAGTACCAGCGCGGTAACGCTGAAGATAGACCCGGCTGTTGTGTTGGCGACCCGACAATATGTTGATAGCGCCGTGATTGAGGTGAAGTCCTACGCTGACAGCCTGATGGCCGCGCATGTGAAGGCCGACAATCCGCATAGTCAGTATCCGCTGATCAAGAACGCGCTGAAGGAAATGGCTGATGCCGGTTTGCTGCCAGATGTTCTCAAAAACCTCGGT
>Ga0308168_1001346_pt1 | contig 22599 bp, 21 predicted proteins | sample PhyCR2_FD_202133 | JGI IMG/M metagenome (GOLD analysis project Ga0308168, IMG submission 202133) | Phyllosphere microbial communities from UC Gill Tract Community Farm, Albany, California, United States - DLSLRC.R2 | ecosystem: Host-associated > Plants > Phyllosphere > Unclassified | place: USA...
TTGCAGCAACGGATTTTTCCGCGCTGGAACCCGGTAAGTTCGACATCCTTCCTGAGAACAAAATGTTTTGTCTGTACCAGACGATGGACACCGTCCCGGCCAGCGAGATGCGTGCCGAGTCGCATTTCAAATACGTCGATATTCAGTATCTGCTCTCCGGTGAAGAGACGATCGGCGTGGCGCGTGCGCACCCCTCTCACGAGGTGGTCGAAGACCGCGCAGAGCAGCACGATATTGTGTTTTATCACCAGACCCATAATGAATCGATGATTGCGCTGGAAGCCGACACCTTTGTGGTGTTGTTTCCCCATGATGTTCATCGCCCCTGTTGCCAGACCCACGGTGTTTCCCGCCTCCGCAAAGCGGTGATCAAAATCCACCTGAGCCTGTTTACTGACGAGAGATCCTCATGAAAAACGCCTCTGTTACTGCCACTGGCACGCAGCCATTGACCACCAACCCGCCGCAGATATCCCGTCTGCGCTGGGGCATCATTCTGATCCTGCTGCTGGCCGCCGTGGTGAACTACCTTGACCGCGCCAACCTCAGCATTGCCAACACCACCATCGCTGCAGAATTCGGCTTCTCGCAGACGGAAATGGGGCTGTTACTGTCCGCCTTCCTCTGGCCTTACGCGCTGGCTAACCTGCCTGCGGGATGGCTGGTGGATAAGTTTGGCCCAAAACGCATGTTCTCCTGGGCGCTGGGTCTGTGGTCTGGCTTTACCTTCCTCGCCGCTTTTGTGAACAGTTATTCGGTGTTTTATGGCCTGCGTATGCTGCTGGGTATTTCCGAATCGCCGTTCTTTACCTCCGGTATTAAAATCACCCATCGCTGGTTTGGCGATAAAGAACGTGGCCTGCCGACCTCGATCATCAACACCGGTTCGCAGATTGCCAACGCCATTGCTCCGCCGATCCTCACCGTCCTGTTATTGAGCTTCGGCTGGCGCGGCATGTTTATGGCGATTGGTTTGATGGGTATTCCGTTGATGCTGGCGTGGTGGAAATTCTACCGTGACCCGGATGCACGTGAAGATGCACTGATTCATGCCGGCCACCGTAGCGTGACTGCCGAGGGCGAGAAGCAGGTAAAAACCAGCTGGGGCGCACTGTTTAAGCACCGTACCACCTGGTTTATGGTGATCGGTAACTTCTCGATTATGTTCACCATCTGGGTCTACCTGACCTGGCTGCCAAGCTATCTGGAGAAATCCCTGGGTTTCAGCCTGAAACAGACTGGCTGGATTGCCTCGATACCTTTCTTTGCCGGGATTCTGGGTGTGCTGGTGGGGGGAATGCTCTCTGATAAACTGGTGCGCAGCGGAATGAAAGCGATCCATGCACGTAAGATCCCGATTGTGGCGGGTGCGGCGCTGGCAGCCTGCTTTGTTGCGCCGATCCCGTTTGTGGAGAGCACACCGCTGGCGATTACCTTGCTGTCGCTGGGCTATTTCTGCTCTCAGATGCCACAGGGCGCCATCTGGACGCTGGCCACGGATATTGCACCGAAAGATCAGGTCGCGTCGTTGGGGGCTATTCAGAACTTCGGCGGTTTCCTGGGAGCGGCAATGGCACCGATTGTTACCGGGGTGATTCTGGATATGACGGGTAAATTCACCAATGTGTTCCTGCTGGGCGCCGGGTTGCTGATGATGGGTGCGATCAGCTATGGCTTCTTTGTGAATAAACCGCTGGCCACGCGCCACTGATGGCGACGTGCCGTTCATTCCGTGATCAGACTGGTCATCGTGAGCTGAATCGCGCTAGCATGGTGACAAATTGTTAGCTAACGAGGATGGTATGGCGATTAAACTGATTGCGATTGATATGGACGGCACGCTGCTGAACCCGCAGCACGAAGTGACACCGCGAGTGAAGCAGGCGATTCAGGCCGCACGCGACAAAGGCGTGGCGGTGGTACTGGCAACGGGTCGCCCGTTTATCGGTATCCAGCGCTACCTGGCGGAGCTGGGTCTGCAACAGGAAGGGCAGTACTGCATCAGCAATAATGGCGCGCTGGTGCAGAAAGCCGATACCGGTGAATGCGTTGCAGAAGTGGCGGTCAGCTTTGACGATTATCTTTATTACGAACAGCTGGCACGCGAACTGGGTGTACATTTCCAGGCGCTGACGCAGACTCATCTGTACACCGCGAACAAAGATATCAGCCGTTTCACCATTCATGAAGCCAGCCTGACTGGCATTCCGCTGCGTTATCGCCCGGTGGAGGAGATGGATACCTCCATGACCTTCCCAAAAGTGATGATGATTGATGAGCCGGAACTGCTGGATGCGGCGATTGCCCGCCTTCCTGCCGAAGCCAGAGCGCGTAATACCATCCTGAAAAGCTCACCTTACTTCCTGGAGATTTTGAATAAACAGGTTAATAAAGGTGCCGGGGTGAAAGCGCTGGCCGACCGTCTTGGTTTACAGCGTGAAGAAGTGATGGCGCTCGGCGATCAGGAAAATGATCTGGCGATGCTGGAGTTTGCCGGAACCGGCGTTGCGATGGGTAACGGGATCGACGCCGTCAAAGCCATTGCACAGTTTGTCACCACATCTAACCTTGAAGATGGCGTTGCCGTCGCCATTGAGAAGTTTGTGCTGTAATTCATTGCCTGCTGTAAGACGGCGGATACCCTAAGTCCGCCGAATGCATTACCCTTAGCAAAACCGTGTTAAGGGCCTCCTTCCATGAAAGAAACACAGCTTACCTTTTCCCCGCGTCATCATCAGTTGACCAATATTAACGTCTGGACGGCAGACAGCCAGTGGCTGGTATATGACGTACGCCCCTCTGGCGCTTCATTTACCGGGCTGACCATTGAACGGGTCAACGTTGTCAGCGGTGAAACGGAAGTGCTCTATCAGGCGCGCGAAGGTGCACATGTGGGTGTGGTCACGGCCAGCCCTGATCTGCCTGCGCGCTATGTGTGCATTCATGGACCGGAACACCCGGACAGCCAGTGGCACTATGATTTCCACCATCGTCGCGGTGTGATTATTCAGCAGGGCGTGGCGGAAAACCTTGATGCCTGCGATATCACGCCGCCTTTTACCGCCGGTGCACTGCGTGGTGGTTCTCATGTGCATGTGTTCAGCCCGGACGGTTCACGTCTGAGCTTTACCTATAACGACCATGTGATGCATGAGTGGGATGTGGCGCAGGATCTGCGTAACGTGGGGGTGGCGGTGCCGTTGCATGCGGTGTGCCCACCGATCGATCACCCGCGTGAATATGATGGCAGCCACTACTGCGTGCTGGTCAGCCGGACCACGGTGACACCTCAGCCGGGCAGCGATGAGATCACCCGCGCTTATGAAGAGGGCTGGATTGGCCATCAGGGTTATCTGCGCGGCGACGGCGTTCGTCAGCGCTGGGCGCTGGCATTTATTGGCGACACCGTTGCGGAGACAGGTGAAAAAGTGCCGGAAGTCTTTATCGTCGATCTGCCGGAAAGCAATGCCGCGTTCGCGATAGCGGGCGATGAGCCGCTGGAAGGGACGTCCACCCGACTGCCTGCCCCACCGAAGGGAGTGCAGCAGCGTCGTCTGACGTTTACCCACGGTCGCCGCTTCCCGGGTCTTGCTACTGCGCCGCGTCACTGGCTACGCAGTTCACCGGATGGCAGTGCCATTGCGTTTCTGATGAAAGATGATGCCGGGATAGTACAACTCTGGACGGTCTCACCGCTGGGCGGCGAACCGCGTCAGGTGACACACAGTGAGCATGATATTCAGTCAGCATTTAGCTGGCACCCGGACGGGCAACAGCTGGTCTTTGTCTGCGACAACAGCATTACCCTTTGTGAGGTGGCCAGCGGAACACTGCGGCGCATTACCCGACGCAGTAATACTGCGCCTGTGGCAGATGCCGTGGTGTTCTCCCCCGATGGGCGATCTGTGGCGTATCTGCGTGACGGCAGTGATTACCGCCAGATCTTTACGGTACAGACGTGTTAGCGGCGTAAGGCGCCATCGTCTGCGACATGACTTCGTTGGTATGATTTGCCTCCTCGCTGCGGCGTACGCGTTCACGCGGCGAGTCGGTATTATCGGAGCGATAATAGTCCAGCGGCAGAAGTAACGTATCCAGCACGGCAGAGAAAGGCAGATCGAGCGCCGCCAGTGGCTTCATCACCCAGCCACTGTCTTTATCGGTCAGTACGTCTGCACTGGCCCGCGTCCCCGGGTAGTAGCCATCGCTGGGACCACTGTGCATCATCACGCTTGAGCAACCGCTGGTACTGATCAGCGACATACAGGCGACAAATCCGGCAATATGATTTTTCTTCAATGTTTTCATCTTGGTGATTATCCCTTCAGTCTTTGCAACCTGGCTGAGACTCATTACCGGCGTGTGGATTGACCCTGACCCCTCTGCGGTGGCTGACACGATGGCCCGGCGAACTCATCCCTGAGTGTATGTCATTCGCTGCTTTCCGGTAAAAAAATCGTAATTTCTCCCCTTGAAAGCATCGATTTCATCACCATTTTATTTTTACGGTCAGTAAAACCGGTGCCGACAGGGCTGTGTTTTCTGAACCGACGACCCGTCCATTATGGAGGGCCGACACCCCTTACTCGCTGAATATCAGGAGCTGTAACATGCGTAATTTTGACCTTGCCCCACTTTATCGCTCATCTATTGGTTTTGACCGTTTGATCAACCTGCTGGAAACCAGCCAGAACCAGGGCACCAACAATGGTGGCTACCCGCCATACAACGTCGAGCTGGTGGGCGAAAACAACTACCGTATTACGATTGCTGTCGCCGGCTTTGCTGAGAGTGAACTGGAGATTACCTCCCACGACAATCTTCTCAGCGTCCGCGGATCGCACCCGGACGAGCAGCAGGAGCGCACCTACCTGTATCAGGGTATTGCCGAACGCAACTTTGAGCGCAAATTCCAGCTGGCCGAACACGTACATGTGCGCAATGCCAAACTGGAAAACGGCCTGCTGTATATCGACCTGGAACGCGTGGTACCCGAAGCCCATAAACCGCGCCGCATCGAAATTCTGAAATAATACGCTGTTGTTAACGGGCCACCCACGTCAGCGGGTGGCCCTTATTTTATCCTTCGCGATGTGCCCGCTCGACTTCCTCGGCCAGAATCGTAATGCCTTGCTCAATTTTATCGCTATCCGGCACATAGTTCATGCGCATGCACTGATGCGTATGTGGCCACTCCTGCTCCAGCCCCGGGAAGAAGAGATGCCCCGGCACCATCAACACACCGCGCTTTTTCAACCGCTCATACAGCACTTCCGTGGTGATCGGCAGATCTTTAAACCACAGCCAGAGGAAAATTGCCCCTTCGGGTTTATGGATCAGGCAGCGTTCAGGTGACAAATAGCGGCGAATAACGGCAATAGTCTGGATCACACGCTCCTGGTAGAACGGCTTGATCACCTCTTCCGACAGTCGCAGCAAATCACCGCGCTGGATCATCTCATTGGCGATCGCCGGTCCGACGCTGCCGGGTGCCAGACTGATAATGCCATTCATATTACTGACCGCCGAGATCACTTTTTCATCGGCAATAATAATGCCGCAACGTGCGCCAGGCAGGCCGAGTTTGGACAGGCTCATGCACAGAATAATATTGGGGTTCCACAGCGGACGCGCTTCGCTGAAGATAATGCCGGGGAACGGCACGCCATAGGCGTTATCGATCAACAGTGGAATATCATGCTGCTGTGCCAGCGCATCCAGCTTGAGTAATTCGTCATCGGTGATCACGTTTCCGGTCGGATTCGTCGGACGCGATACGCAGATCAGCCCGGTATCTTCACCGATATGCAGATGTTCAAAGTCCACGTGGTATTTGAACTGGCCTTCCGGCAGCATTTCAATATTCGGCCGCGTTGAGACAAACAGATCTTCATCCAGCCCGGCATCGGCATAGCCAAGGTATTCAGGGGCCAGCGGGAACAGCACGCGTTTTTTTCTGCCGTCAGCGCGGCGGCCAGCGTACAGGTTAAACAGATAGAAGAAAGCGCTCTGGCTGCCGTTGGTCAGGGCGATATTTTCCGGGGCGATATCCCAGCCGAGCTGTTCACGCAGCAGGGCAGAGAGCGAATCCAGTAATGTGGTTTTACCGCGTGGCCCGTCATAATTACACAGGGCTTCTGCCAGCTTGCCTTCATCATGCATCTGTTGCAGTAACTGCTGGAAGTAGTCGTTCATCGCCGGGATTTGCGCAGGATTTCCGCCACCCAGCATCACCGTGCCGGGGGTCCGCAAACCTTCACCCATATCTTCCATCAGGCGCGTAATACCTGAATGGCGCGTAAATTTTTCACCAAATGCCGAAAAGCTCATACCCTGTTAATCACTTGTTATCTACAACGGGTGACCACCTTAACGCCAGCACCTGTGGGATGCAATATTGCGGGGACAGGCGATCGCACTTGTTCACTGCGGGCTGGCCTTTCATGGGATGAGCGACAGGCAGAGGGTGTTTTAGCTGAATCGTTTAAATTTACTGGTGCGCATGAAAGATGTTAATCACATTTATTCATGTATCTCGATCGGTTGGCGCATTTTTTAGTGACCTGGTGCACGTTTGAGTGAGTAAAAACACCCAATAAATCAGTCGGTGATACCTGTCACGTTTTTATCCTACGCTGATTTGTAGTCTGTGGTTCCATAAAGCTTAATCAATTCAGCTAAAGGACAAGAACCATGAAAAAAACACTTCTGGCAGGGGTAGTGATGGCGGTGATCAGCGGTCAGGCAGCAGCGCAAAGCTGGTTGCTGACAGATGCTGAAAGCAGTACGGAGAAGGGAAACTGGCAGATTAACAGCCAGCAGCTGAAGCTGGCGGGTGAAAGCTTCAGCATTGAGCAAAAAGTTCTGCATGGCGGTAAGCAGGAAGGCTCCAAAGTGCTGACCATCACCAGTAAAAATGGCCTGACCATCAGCCTCAGCCCGACGCGCGGCATGGATCTGTTAAAAGTCACGGGCCACGGCGTTCGTCTGGGCTGGGATTCCCCGGTGAAGGAAGTGGTTAACCCGGCTAACATCAATCTGGAAAGCCGTAACGGGCTGGGCTGGCTGGAAGGCTTTAACGAAATGATGGTGCGCTGCGGCTTTGAGTGGACCGGCCACCCGGTGACCAAAGACGGCGTGATCTACACCCTTCACGGTAAAGCAGGCAATACACCAGCCTCTAAGGTTGAAGTGATCGTTGATGATAAAGCACCGCATGAAATCCGCATTCGTGGTCTGCTGAAAGAGACGACCTTCAAAAAAGCGAATCTCGAAACCTGGACGGAGCTGCGTTATGTACCGGGGTCAGATGCCTTTACCGTGCATGATGTGCTGACCAATCAGGCCGATTATCCGCACGACTACCAGATTATCTATCACAGCAACTTCGGCACGCCGATCCTTGAAAAAGATGCGCGGTTTATTGCGCCACTGAAATCCGTGTCGCCGTTTAATGACTACGCCAAAAAAGGGCTGGATGGCTGGAATATTTACGGTGCACCGACCAAAGACTTTGATGAAATGGTGTTCAACCTGACGCCGAAAGCCGACAGCAACGGGAAAACCGTGGCGGCGGTGATCAACAGTAAAGGCGATAAAGGTGCCTCGATTGAGTTTGATACCCATCAGCTTCCGCTGCTGACCATGTGGAAGAATACCGACACCCTGAAACAGGGCTATGTAACCGGGATTGAGCCGGGCACCAACTATGCTTATCCGGTCACCATTGAGAAAGAGCAGGGACGGGTGAAACAGCTACAGCCGGGGCAGAGCACCGCGTTCACCCTGACCTACACGCTGCTGAAAGATGCCAGCGCAGTGCAGAAGGTGGAACAGCGCGTGAAGCAGATCCAGGGGGATGAAACTGTCGCCATCAGCGAAACGCCTATCGCGAAAGAATAATTCCAACGATAAACGCAGGGTCAGGCGTGCCTGACCCCTACCAATGTGGGCAGGGGTCGGCAACCGCAGGGTCAGGCGTGCCTGACCCCTACCAATGTGGGCCGGGGAAAGGTAACCGTAGGGGCGGGGCATGCCCCGCCCGATATTAACGCGGGTTCACGCAGTTCTTCTCGACCTTACCGCTTAACGCGGCAATCAGATTATCCACGGCGTCTTTTGCCATACCGTAACGTGTTTCATGCGTGGCAGAGCCAATGTGCGGCAGCGCCACCACGTTGCGCAGTTGCAGCAGCTCAGAGCTGACCGGCAACGGTTCCTGCTCAAAGACATCCAGCCCTGCGCCATGAATCGTCCCGTCTTTCAGGGCCGCAATCAGCGCCTGCTCATCAACCACCGGGCCACGTCCGGCGTTAATCAGCACGGCACTTTTCTTCATCTTCGCCAGCTGCTCACGGCCAATCAGATGGTGGGTCTGCGCCGTCAGCGGCAGACTAATGCAGAGGAAATCAGACTCGGCCAGCAGCGTATCGAGGTCACAATATTGCGCATCAAAACGCTGTTCAGCCTCGGGATGCTGTTTACGTGCGTTATAGAGGATGGGCATACCGAAGCCAAGATGTGCACGTTGCGCCAGCGCCAGGCCGATGCGGCCCATGCCGAGAATGCCCAGCTTCTTATGATGAACATCTACACCGTACCAGTCAGGGGCGATGCTTTTTTGCCATTCACCCGCTTTGACGCGCTCAGCCATTTCCACCACGCGACGTGCTGAACTGAGGACCAGCGCCATCATGGTATCGGCAACGGTTTCGGTGAGCACGGTTGGCGTGTGCATCAGCAGGACGCCGTTATCATTCAGCGCCGCCACGTCAAAGTTGTCATAACCCACGGACACCGTTGAGGCCACACGCAGCTTCGGCATGTGCTGTAAAAAATCGGCATCCACTTTACCGCCCGATCCCAGAATACCCTCTGCTTCACTGAACGCGGAGGCATGAGCAGCGAGGGTTTCCGGGCTCAAGTCGTTCACTTCAGTCACACGGCAATGTTCATCCAGCCGTGCGCGTAGATCGTCAGGTAACGACTTATAAAGCACTACATTCGGTTTCATTCGATTCTCTCTGTTCAGGTAGTCGATAGATTAAGCCTGTTTTGCACCATGAGGCAGCGGCATCTGTTTATTCTGTGCGGGTTTCACGATCAACGTCAGCCAGACGGAAACCAGTAAGGCGCTGCCCATAAAAATATACGAGGCCGACGGACTGCCGGTGGCACCATTGAGGTAGCCCACCACCCAGGAGCCGAGGAAGGAGCCCAGGGCACCCATCGCATTGATCAACGCCATTGCCCCGCCGGACACATTACGCGGCAGCATTTCCGGGATAATGGCAAAGAATGGCCCGTAAGGGGCATACATCGCGGCCCCGGCGATCACCAGCAGAGCATAGGATAGCCAGAAATGACCGGGTCCCACCAAATATGAGCCTAAAAAGGCCATTGCACCAATCAGCAGTAACGGCCAGACAAACAATTTGCGGTTTTGTAACTTATCCGAAGCCCAGGAGACGACAATCATGGCGATGGTCGCGGCCAGGTAAGGCACTGAGGACAGCCAGCCGGCTTCCACCATGCCCATCTGCGTGCCGTTACGCAGAATGGAAGGCAGCCACAGAACAAAACCATAAACGCCAATACTCCAGCAAAAATACTGTGCGCACAGGATAATGACGTTTCGTGACTTAAAGGCTTCAGCGTAGTTACGAACCGCTTTCAGGCCCTCCTGCTCTTTCTGCAACTGCGCCTGCAACGCGGCTTTCTCTGCATCACTCAGCCATTTGGCCTGTGCCGGTTTATCCTGCACCAGGAACCACCATGCCACCGCCCAGATTACCGCCGGGAAGCCTTCGATAATAAACATCTCACGCCAGCCGAAGGCGTTAATCAGATAACCCGAAACCACGGACATCCACAGCACCGTGACCGGATTACCGAGGATCAGGAAGGTATTCGCGCGTGAACGCTCTGATTTGGTAAACCAGTTGCTGATGTAGATCAGCATCGCAGGCATCACCGCCGCTTCCACCACGCCCAGCGTAAAGCGGATCGCGGCCAGCATCGGAATGTTGCTGACCAGCCCGGTCAGCGTGGCGCAGATACCCCATAGAATCAGGCACCAGAACACCAGTTTTTTTACGCTGCGTCGTTCGGCATAGATCGCCCCGGGGATCTGGAAGAAGAAATAGCCCAGAAAGAACAGTGCGCCCAGCAGCGAGGAGACGCCTTTGGTGATGCCGAGGTCTTCATTAATTCCTGCGGCGGAGGCAAAGCTAAAGTTTGCACGATCCAGGTACGCCAGGCTGTAGGTGATAAACACGATGGGCATGATGTACCACCAGCGTTTCGGCGCGATTGTCTGATTTTTCATAAGTCTTCCTCGGTGGCCGCATTCTGTTGTAGGGGACGATGCGGTTTGTTTTTCCGGGTTGTGACGGCGTTAGAAATCACCCAGCGCGGCGCGCGTCGGTAATCCTTCACTGTCACCGATGGCCTGAATGGCCAGCGAACCAATTTTGTTACCGCGCCGTATCGCTGCGGGTAACGATTTTCCTTCCAGTAAGGCGCTGATCACGCCAACGGCGAAACCATCGCCGGCACCGACGGTATCGACAACGTTATCCGTTCTGATCGCTGCTATCTGGCCGCTCTCGCCGTCGGCGGTTTTGTACCAGGCTCCGTCGCTGCCGGTTTTGATCACGACCGCTTTCACGCCCATCGCCAGGTAGAAGTCGGCAATGGCTTCCGGCTGCGTGTAGCCGGTCAGGATCTGACCCTCTTTAATACCCGGCAGCACCCAGTCGGCAAACTGCGCCAGACCATTGAGCTGTTTCACCATCTCCTGTTCACTGGACCACAGCACCGGGCGCAGATTAGGATCGAAAGAAATTGTTTTACCTGATGTTTTCATCTCACGGGCCACCTCCTGTAACAGCGCCAGCGAGCTGTCAGAGAGGGCTGCGGCCACGCCGCTGAGATGCAGATGACGGGCTGAGGTGAAGTAGCCGGGGTTAAGGGTAAAGTCAGCCACGGAGAGGTGGCTGGCGGCAGAGCCTTTGCGGAAGTACTCCACCAGGGGGTCTGAACCATCGTCGACTTTGGATTTCAACTGAAAACCAGTGGGATAACGCGAATCGGTGGTCACCAGACGGCGATCGACGCCTTCGTGGTCCAGCTGCTGACAGGTAAAGCGGCCAAAGGCATCGTCGCCGATGCGGCTGACCCAGCCCACGTTCAGGCCAAGACGGGCGAGGCCAATCGCCACATTGAGTTCCGCCCCGGCAATACGTTTGCTGAAATGGCTGGCGCTGGCGAGATCGCCGCACTCATCGGCCACAAACATCGCCATGGCTTCGCCAAGGGTGACCACATCCAGTGGATGGTTCGTATCAATACTCATGATTTACTCCTCACGCAGCAGGTCAACATAGTGGCGGGTGACCGCCACCAGGTCCGGCCCTTCCAGCGGAAACTCAATGGCGCGCGGCACGTCTGATGGCAATAGCGCCAGCGTTTTTCGCCACAGATCATCAGCGTCATCCAGTGCAACGGCGCGCCAGCCTTCGCCCTCAGGCACAGCGGCTTTGACATGAATGTAGCTGACGTAGCGGCTTAAGCGGCTGGCGGCCTCCAGGGGCTTATCACCTACCCACAGCCAGTTGCCCATATCAAAGGTCATGCCGTTACAGGTACGGCTTTCACCACAGGCGTGGAAGAAGCGGTCAAGGGCGGCCAGTTTTCCGCAGTCTGTCTGATCGTTTTCCACCACCAGATGCACTTTTTTTCCGGCGAGTTTGCTGCGCAGCTCATGACATTCGACATCGGGCTGATAGTTGCCCAGCGCATATTTTAGTAGCTGGGCATTAAGCTGCTCTGCTTCAGAAAAGTGCTGATCGAGCCGTGGATTCAGTGAACCATCGGCCATAAATAATGCTTCCGGCACGGAATAGAACGCCACCAGTCGTGCTGCGTGGATGGCGTCTGCCAGCAGCGGCAAGGTCGCCAGCTGTTGTTCGCTAAAAAGCTCGCGGCGGATCTCCACGCCGTCGGCGCCAGCGGCGGCAATAATCGGCAGCAGCGCCTGCTGGCCACCCAGCGCAGCGACCTGCTTTTGTCCATAGGCGGCGGTGACAACGATGACTTCTCTTTTCATGGGGTTCTCCGGGGAATATCCACCTGTTCTACTAAAAACGTTAGATGGAACCGGTTCCAAAAGAAAGGATCAGTGCAGTAATTTATGATCGCGCTCACGATGTGAGCTTTTGAGAGCAGGGAAAAACCTTAAAAAGGGCGTCAGAGGGGGTCGTGGACAAAGAGCGAGGTGGGGCCGATGAGGGACCCTGCCGGGGGGCAAGGCGGCAGGGTCATCGCTGTTTTAGCGCGTCAGCCTTTGCGTCGATCCACGCACAATCAGTTCGCCGTTGAAAACCTGTTCATGGCGTGGAGCATCGTCGGCGCCAATGCGTTTCAGCACCTGTTCCAGGGCAGCATAGCCTATCTGCCAGGTGGGTTGTTTCAGGGTCGTGATACCGACACCGGCCAGTTCCGCCCACTCCAGCTCGTCAAAGCCCAGCAGGCCGATCTGTTCGCCCCAGTTGAGTTCCAGACGGCGCAGTGCACGGGCAACCTGAAGTGTCAGCGCCCCATTGACGACCATAACCGCACAGGGTGCGGCATGATGGCGCTGATAAAACGCATGCAGTACCGTTTCCAGACGCTCACCGTCGCCGAGGGCAACTTCAGCCTGTTCAGCGACCAGATCAGGGTGCTGTGCCATACGCTCGTGGAAGCTGTGCACACGCTCCAGGCGGGTATTTACCAGACCCAGCGGTTCGCTGATAAACAGCACGGCCTGGTAACCCTGATCCAGCAGATGTTCCGTGGCCATCAGGGCTGCCGTGCGGTTATCCAGGCCGACGACATCGCAGTCGAAATCCGGGATTTTACGGTCAATCAACACCATCGGCAGCAGCGATTGCTGGAGCTGATTTAGCGCCTCTTCGTGCATGCCGACCGCATTCACCACGATCCCTTCCACCTGATAGCTGTTAAGCAGGTTGAGATAGTGTCTTTCGAGATCCACTTCGTTATTGGTGTTACACATCAGCAGGGTAAAGCCGTTGGCGCGGCATGCCGCTTCAATGCCGCTCAACACATTTACCGAATAGGGATTGGTAATATCCGCGATAATCAGGCCAATAAGCCGGGTCCGTCCGCGTTTAAGGCCACGTGCCATCTGGCTGGGGCGATAATTGAGCGTGGCGATGGCCTGTTCAATACGTGTTTTGAGGTCGATGGAGAGTGCGCTGAGTTCACCGTTAAGATAGCGCGAAACGCTGGTTTTCCCGGTGTTCGCGGCTTTAGCGACATCGCTGATGGTGGCTTTGGCGGCCTTACGATTCATGGTGTTCCCTGATGGTGATGATTGCGCGAGCCTACCACAACTGCCCCCCGACGGCAGCATCAGGGCAGTTTCAGCGCCGGTTGCCACAATACCTGTAAGGTGTTGACGTCTTCTCCCTCAATCAGCCTCAGTGCCATCTCTGCCACCTGTTGACCGACATCGGGGCGTGTGGCCTGAACAATACTGGTGACCGGATCGGCGATCACTGAATCCGCAGGCAGACCATCGTAGACCACCAGCTCAACGCGCTGCGGGCCCGTGAGAAAACCTGCTTCCCGCAGGGCAATGGCTGCGCCGTCACCCAGCATATTGCAGTCGGTGATGATCGCCTGAGGGCGCTGCGGCTGTGCCAGTAACTGACGGGTCAGGCGGTAGCCTTCCCGGCGGGTAGGTTCGATCTGCCAGCACGCATCCTGAGCCAGGCCGCGTAGCGCCAGCGCATCAAGAAATCCCTGGCGGCGCTGGTCAACAAAGGTTTGATCGTGATGACTGCCCAGCAAGGCGAAGCGTTGCAGCCCGGCATCGGCATAATGTGCAACGGCCAGGGCTGGCCCAGCGTAGTTATCGAAATCAAACCAGGCATAAGGGGAGGCCAGCTCGCTGCGGCCCAGCGCCAGGAACGGAAAGCCCAGCTGTTGCAGTTTAATCAGGCGACTGTCGTGTCGCGCAGTGTGTGCAACAATCAGCGCATCCACACAGTGCGTGCGCAGCATTCGTTGCATACCGCGATGGTCGTCATGGGTGTCGTCGGCGATGATCAGCAGATCAACATCGGACTGCGCAAGCGATTGCGCGATGGCGCCCATCATTTCGACGAAGCTAATATCGTTAAACGGCAGGGGAGTGACGGGAAAAAGCAGACCTACGGCATTGGTGCGTCCGGTTTTCAGGCGGCGTGCGACAGCGTTCGGGCGATATCCGCGCCGTCTGGCTTCTTGTTGAATTCGCTGACGCGTCTCTTCTGCCACGTCGTCATAGCCATTAAGGGCTCGACTGACGGTGGTAACGGAGAGGCCGAGTGCGCTGGCGATGGCTTTGAGTGACATGTGTGCGGCGTGTGGGTGATCAATTTCTGCGCAGGTTAGCACACATCGTTAAAGCTCACTACGTTATAGCGCAATTATTCTCAAAAACAGGAATAACTACCCGGCAGGGCGTGCCGGGTAGTGAGACGCTTACAGTGGGCTGAGGGTGATCTCAACGCGACGGTTTTGCGCTTTGCCTTCTGCGGTACTGTTCGAGGCGATAGGGTTATCAGGCCCCATTCCCTGAGTGCGCACGCGGTTGCCCGCAACGCCCTGAGTGATCAGTGCGCTTCCTACGCCATCAGCACGCTGCTGGGAGAGCGTCATGTTCAGCTGACGGCTGCCGCTGCTGTCGGTGTAACCGATGACGTTAACCGCCGTTTTTGGATACTCTTTCAGCACCATCGCCACACCGGTCAGCGTATTGGCGCCCGCGGGTTTCAGCGTGCTGCTGCTGCTGTCAAAGGTGACGTTGTTTGGCATGTTCAGCACGATATTGTCGCCATTACGCGTCACACTCACACCGGTGCCTTTCATTTTATCGCGCAGTTTGGCTTCCTGAACATCCATGTAATAACCCGCACCACCGCCCAGAGCTGCACCGGCAGCCGCGCCGATCAAGGCGCCTTTACCCCGATCTTTCTTCGACGAGGAGATCATACCAACGCCAGCACCCAGCGCGGCACCGATGCCCGCGCCAATACCGGATTTACCCGCTTCGCGTTCGCCAGTGTAAGGGTTGGTGGTACAGCCCGCCACGCTCAGGGTGCCGCACAGTACCAGGGCAAGTGTAATGACGCTTTTCTTCTTCATCAGGGGGATCCCTCTCATTCGCAGCAAGTGGACAAAATTGCCCGTAAACGCGAGCATTATGCCGATGAAATGAGAGGGAAATACGTAGGCTTATTCCCAAATTTGTAAGCGAAAGCTACTTATTGTTATCGGGATGGCAAAAGCAGGTCGTGGTGTGTTCACTGATCAGTCCGCAGGCCTGCATAAATGAGTAACAGGTGGTGGAACCGACAAACTTGAAGCCACGCTTTTTCAGCGCTTTTGACATCGTGTCCGAGATGGCGCTGGTGGTGGGGGCGGTGCGATAGTCAGTAAAACGGCTGACCTGAGTTTGATGATCAACGAAATTCCAGATAAACGTTTTAAAGTCTTCTCCGGCGGCTTCCATTGTAATAAGGGCTCGCGCGTTAGCCATAATCGCCGTGATTTTCCCCCGGTGGCGGATAATGCCACTGTCCTGCATGAGCCGCTCAATATCGTCATCGTTCATCGCCGCCACCTTCCGGACATCAAAATGATGAAACAGGCGACGATAGTTTTCGCGTTTTTTCAGTACGGTCAGCCAGGATAATCCCGCCACCTGACCTTCCAGGCAGATCATTTCAAATAACGCCTGCGTTTCGGTGTGGGGCACGCCCCATTCCGTATCGTGATAGGCGATATATAACGGATCTGCAGAAACCCAGCCACAACGTTGCATTGTACTCTTCCCTTTACTGGTTATTTATCCAGCATTCTAGCGGAACATCTGGCTGTCGCGCAATAAATGTTCATTGCCTTTGCGCTGAGTGAAGCCACAGTGGTCGAAAAATTCGAGGATCTGGACCGCCAGTTTCCGGCCAGTGCCCAGCTGATCACGGAAGTCCCCGGCGCGGGTACCCAGGCCGGTTTCAGCACGCTGACAGATAAGGCCAGCAAAGCGTGTCAGCTGAGTATGGCTGTAGTACCGATCGTTAACGATAGCGGTAATGGCACCGCTCTGCGCCGCTTTACGCAACGTCTGGCGCATCAGCTCCTCATCGCAGCCTAGCTGTACCGCCAGGTCGCGCACCCACCATGCCTCGCTGCCGAACAGGGGTTCTACCTGTTGCCAGAGCGCCGCCTCCCGGTCATCAAAACGGATACGAAAATCTGGCAGGTGCAGCCAGCCACGATTGTTAATCAGCAGGTTCTGAGCGATCAACTGGTCCGTCAGGGCAAGCACCAGCTCCGCGGGCTGGCCAGGGAATGCCAGGCGTCGCAGGCGATCGCGGCCAATGCCCGGACGGTCACTGTGTTGCTGATGATAATCTTCCAGCGCGCTGATCAGCCCTGACTGCCACTCTCGCTGGGTTTGCCTCAGCAGCAGATAACCGGCGGCCTGAATAAACGTTGCGCTATTGAGCGAGGCAGTGGTGGCCTCTCCGGTACGCTGAAAAAACCAGTGGAGTGCATCCATGCGCCAGGGATGAGGCTGCAACAGTCGTTCCAGCCGTTCTTCCAGGCTTGTGGCATTTTCCAGCTGATGCAGCCAGTTGAGGAACGCGGGCTGGCGTTTTCCTCGTTTCGGCGGGGCCAGCAGTACGATTTTCGCCCCGGCCAGCGTCTGGCGCGCACTGATATCCCGCAGGATTAACCGGTCATCACCGGCCAGCCACAGCGGACTGTCGAAAAGCAACTCGGCAAAACGATCGTCCAGAAGCGAGATGCGGCCGGTGGTGTGGCTGGCCGCATGATGAATATGCAGTGACTGGCCCTGCTGTAGCGTCAGGTGGGGTTGCAGGCTGACGATCGCCCGCTCGCAGGGCCGCTCGGGCGCCGTCGTCAGCAGCCAGTCACCGCGACTGACTTCCGCTTTTTCCACCCCGCCGCTAAGATTCAGCGCGATGCGTTGCCCTGCGTGGGCCTGTTCCACGGGGTGATTCTGAGCATGCAGATCGCGCACCCGCACCCGTTTATTCATGCCGGTCAGCCACAGGGAATCGCCGATGCGAACGTCACCGGACAATGCGGTGCCTGTGACCACCACACCTGCCCCTTTCACGTTAAACACCCGATCAATCGCCAGACGGAAGGCCTGATCCTGCCATAGAGGGCGATCGGGCAGCTGGCGCAAATGGTTGCTCAGTTCAGCAATGCCTTCCCCGTTGACTGTGCTGGTGGTAAACAGGGCGACGTTTTCCCAGCCAAGTTGCCGGGTAAGCTGGCGGATCTGCTGATCGACGGCCTTCTGCTGTGCGGTTTCCACGCTGTCGCTTTTGGTCATGGCGACGGTCAGCGCGGGCTGGCCACTCAGTTGCAGGATCGCCAGATGTTCACGGGTTTGCGGCATGATGCCATCATCGGCGGCGACGACCAGCAGAGCGTGATCGATACCGCCGATACCACTCAACATATTACTGAGGAATTTTTCATGGCCGGGAACGTCAATAAAGCCGATTGTTTGCCCGTCGGGCTGAGGCCAGTATGCGTAGCCTAGATCGATGCTCATGCCGCGGGATTTTTCTTCCGGCAGGCGATCGGCATTCACACCTGTAATGGCTTGAAGCAGTGATGTTTTTCCATGATCAACATGGCCAGCCGTGGCAATAATCATGACGTCATCATCCTGATAAAGAGCGCGTCATCTTCCAGTGTTCGAAGATCGAACCACAGACGACCGCTGTGAATACGCCCGATGATGGGGACGTCACCGGTGCGGAGCCTGTCTGCCAGTGCCTGCAATGTGCTGCCGCTGCCGCTGCCGTTCGTCGGAGTGAGCGTCAGCGCCACGGACGGCAGCCGTTCAACCGGCAGCGAACCGCTGCCAATTTGTGACAGGCAGTCAGCTATTTCGACGAGGAACAGCCCCGCCAGTGCGGTCTGGAGTACAGGTAAAAGCCGCTGCGCCTGATGGGCGATCTCGGACTGTGTGCGGGTCAGCAGCCGCAGCGTCGGCAGCTGCTGCGCCAGTTTCTCCGGGTGCAGATAGAGCTGTAATGTGGCTTCCAGCGCTGCCAGGGTCACTTTGTCTACCCGCAGTGCGCGCTTCAGTGGATGCTGTTGCAGACGGGCAATCAGCGCTTTTTTGCCGATGATAATGCCCGCCTGTGGCCCGCCGAGCAGCTTGTCGCCGGAGAAACTGACCAGACTGACGCCTGCGGCAATCAGCTGCTGCGGCATGGGTTCCGGCGGCAGCCCATATTGTGTCAGGTCAATCAGGGAGCCACTGCCGAGATCGCTGATGACCGGAAGATTGTATTCGTTGCCCAGCGCCACCAGTTCGGCCTCGCTGACCGCTTTGGTAAAGCCCTGCACCTGATAGTTGCTGGTATGCACTTTCATCAGCAGCGCGGTATCGCTGTTCACCGCTTCGCGATAATCCTTCAGATGGGTACGGTTGGTGGTGCCGACTTCGCGCAGTCGGCAACCTGCCTGAGTCATCACATCGGGAATGCGGAACGCGCCGCCTATTTCGACCAGTTCACCGCGCGATACCACCACTTCCTGACCCTGTGCCAGGGCTGCCAGCATCAGCAGTACGGCCGCGGCATTGTTATTCACAATGCAGGCGTCTTCCGCCCCCGTTAGCTGGCACAGCAGGTCGGCCAGCGCGCGATCGCGGTGGCCGCGTCCGGCATCATCCAGTGCATACTCCAGCGTTACCGCCGAGCGCATTACGCGGGTCACCGCATTAACGGCCGGCTCGGCCAGCAATGCTCGCCCGAGATTAGTATGCAACACCGTGCCGCTTAGATTCAGCACGGATTGCAGCCCGCTGGTGCCTGTTTGCTCCAGCCGCTGGCTGGCGTGCTGCGCCCAGTTTTGGCACCAGTCAGGAAGCTGCTGGTATTGCTGAATATGCTGGCGCGCCTGCTGCTGTAACTGACGCAGCAGAGTGACCAGCTGGCGATGGCCCCAGCGATCGCTGAGCGCCTGAAATTCTGTCTGACGTAACAGGCTGTCAACGGAGGGAAGTTGGCTGAACAATATTTTCATCGGCAGGCTCAGGTAGCAGGCGGCTCCGTTCGGGCAAAGCTGTCACGCTGGAACAGGGTGGTAGCAAGCTTGACCAGCGATGGCCGGTTCACATTCCAGCCCGGCGCTACGCGGCGGAAATTCAGATAACCGAGCGTACAGGCGGTGGCGATATCGGCCAGCGAGATCTGCGTGCTGTTCAGCCATTTACCTTCCACTGCGGCCGCTTCCAGCGCATCCAGCCCACGCTGAATTTTATCGCGCTGGCGCAGCATCTCGCTGGTGGACTGCTGGTCCGGATCTTTCTGCTGTTCGCGCACGATCAGCAGCGCCGCATCACAGACGCCATCGGCGAGCGCTTCCAACTGGCGGACCGCAAGCTGGGCGCGCGGGTCGACGGGCAAAAAGGCCGGGTCGAGATGCAGCAGTTCCAGGTAAGCGGCGATAATCGACGAGTTGTACCACACTTCATCATCATCACTGACCAGCGCCGGGACTTTCCCCAGCGGAGTGTAGTCTTTGACATGGCTGCCTTCGTGCCATGGAGACTCATTGACAAACTCAAAGGTGATGCCCTTTTCCAGCAGCATCACTGAGATTTTGCGCACATACGGACTGGTGTAATTGCCGATCAGCTTCATAGCCTACTCTCCGGGGAATAAAAAGGGATTCAGACTGCTGCGGGCAAAGCCCTCCTGCTCCATACGTGCATCGAGGATCAGCGACGCCAGATCGTCGGCGACCGGCTCAACCGCCGGGTCTTTATCCTGATACAGCATCTTCAGGTAGGTGCCGCAGTCGCCGCAGCTTTCGGCTTTAATCGCTGACGTTTCACTGTCCAGCGACCAGTAATGCAGGTCGCCCGTTTGTTCACAGTTACTGCATTTGGCGCGCATGACATACCACTCGCTTTCACACAGATTGCAGTGCAGGTAACGCAGGCCGTCCTGGGGGCTGCCCATATGAATCACGCTGGAAACCGGCACGCTGGCGCAGACCGGGCAAAACTGACGTTGTTCACCCGCTTCTGCCCGTGCTTTTCCTGGAATCAGTGCCGCCATCTGTGCCCAGTACAATGACAGCGCAGCCCAGATAAACGGGGATTTATCGCTGCTGACCTGGGCGAACTCGTTGGCGAACAGCGCACTGGCCATGGCTTCCAGTTCGGAGACGGAGGCCTTTTCCAGGTTTTCCAGCACGGAGAGTGCCTGGCCGGTCATCTCCGGCTTCAGCTCGGCGATCAACGAATGCAACAGCCGTTGCCAGTGCGCGTCGCGCGGCAGGGTGCTGATATCCAGCGGCGGTTTGCCCAGACGTGTGCTCTCTTCCAGGCGCCCACGCAGATCCATCTGTAGCGGATGGTCATACAGGACGATCTCCTGCGCGGTGGCGATCACCGCCGCAAAGCGCAGGTAGTCACCTAGCGGATTTTTCTCCGCCAGCTGGCGCAAACGCGCAGCCCGGCGGCTGTAGAGTTGCTTTAGCCGGGGGAAAAGGAGCGGCGGAATGGTCTCCGCCGTCATCAGATCGCTTTTCTCCAGCGAGTCCTGCGGGATAATGCGAATGGTCATCAGGGGCCTTTTTCCTGTTGTTTTTGCCGGTGTTGCTGCTCTTGCTCGCTACGATACCAGCGCGGATGGTGTTTTTTGGCCCAGCTGGCGGTGACCCAGCCTTCGACCATCGCGGTTATCGTGCCTTTTACCCACAGGGCGGCATAGACATGCACCATAATCACCGCAATCAGCACCACTGCCGCAACAGAATGCACCACCAGTGCGGCACGGATCAGCGGAATACTGAAAGCAGGGGCAAAGTAAGGCCGCCAGATAACAATGCCGCTGGCAAGCAGCAGTATTAAGCTGACGATAGCAGCCCAGAATACGCACTTCTGTCCGAAATTATAGCGCCCGGTATCGCCCACTTCCTTGTTTTGCACAATTTTATGGATATTTTTCATCCAAATCATGTCCTGCCTGTCGAACAGATTGTGCCGCCAGTAACGGAAAAACATCCGCAGGAAGGTGATAAACATCACGGCGCCCACAAAGGGATGCAGGATGCGCGCCAGTTGCGGCGTGCCGAAGATGTTCATCAGCCAGTTAAAGGAGGGAAAGAAAAAACCCAACCCGCTCACTGCCGCGAGAAGAAAACAGAATGCCATCAACCAGTGATTAAGCCGTTCTGGTGCGCTGTAGCGCTGAATACGCTGACGTGGTTTCATGGATTTTCCTCCTCATCCTCTTCTTCGGCCCGGTTTGGTCCCACCCCGACATAGTGAAACACGGCTGCCGCAAACGTGGCGGCAAAGCCCAGTGCGGCCAGTGGTTTCCACACCCCTTTCCAGAAGGTGACCGCCGGGCTGATAGCCGGAGCTTGCGGTAACCCGTGATAGAGCGTGGGCCGATCCGCATGATGCAGCACATACATCACGTGGGTGCCGCCGACGCCCGCCGGATCGTATAGACCGGCGTTAGCAAAACCGCGCGTGTTGAGTTCGCTGACACGTTCTGCCGCCCGCGTTTTCATCGCCTCTTTACTGCCGAAGTGAATGGCGCCGGTGGGACAGGTTTTCACGCAGGCCGGTTCCTGGCCCACGTTGACCCGGTCGACGCACAGCGTGCATTTATACGCCCGATTATCCTGCGGATTGATGCGCGGCACGTTGAACGGGCAGCCAGCAATGCAGTAACCGCAACCGATGCACTGCTCAGACTGGAAGTCGACAATGCCGTTGGCATACTGAATGATCGCCCCTTCTGACGGACAGGCTTTCAGGCAGCCAGGATCGGCACAGTGCATGCAGCCGTCTTTGCGGATCAGCCACGCCAGCCTGCCGTTCTCCTCCACTTCGGAAAAACGCATCACCGTCCAGGATTGGGCGCTCAGATCGGCGGGGTTGTCATACACCCCGACGTTACTGCCGACCTCGTCGCGCAGGTCGTTCCATTCGGAACAGGCCACCTGGCAGGCTTTGCAGCCAATGCAGGTGGTGACATCGATCAGCTTAGCCACCTCCTGCTGATGGTCGCGCGCCTGCGGCGGCGGCGTCAGGCCGCTGGTGGCCGAACGGCGAATGATGTCCTGTGATTGATAAGCCATCGTTTAATCCTTCTCCACGTTAACCAGGAACGCCTTAAACTCCGGCGTTTGTGTGTTGGCATCGCCAACAAACGGCGTCAGGGTATTGGCGAGGAAGCCCTGCTTCGCCACACCCAAAAAGCCCCAGTGAATCGGAATACCGATGGTATCGACCTGTTTGCCATCAACGAGCAGAGTGCGCAGGCGTTTGGTGACCACCGCTTTGGCTTTGATGTAGCCACGCTGCGAACTGACTTTGACCCGATCGCCATGACGGATGTCGAGCCTGGCCGCCAGCGTTTCGCCGATTTCGATAAACTGCTCCGGCTGCGCGATGGCGTTGAGCCGCGCGTGTTTCGTCCAGAAATGGAAATGCTCGGTAAGGCGGTAGGTGGTGCCGACATAAGG
>Ga0308168_1001353_pt1 | contig 22532 bp, 20 predicted proteins | sample PhyCR2_FD_202133 | JGI IMG/M metagenome (GOLD analysis project Ga0308168, IMG submission 202133) | Phyllosphere microbial communities from UC Gill Tract Community Farm, Albany, California, United States - DLSLRC.R2 | ecosystem: Host-associated > Plants > Phyllosphere > Unclassified | place: USA...
CGCCCGCACACACGTACAGGAACAGCGCGAACGTCGACGCAACGAACATCGCGGTGATGTTTTTCGTCAGGTAGACGCTGGCGAGCGGCTCGGCGAAACCATACAGCTCGGAACTGGCCAGCTGTTCGCCGGACGTCATCGATACCAGGATGGAGCTGAAGTTCATGCCTTTGGCGGCATACACGGCAACCGAGATGACCAGCCAGGTCAAGGCGATCCTGCGCAGCGCGGTCGCGGTTTCGATGCCGAAGAAAATGGAACGGCGCGACGCGATGATGCAGACCGTGATCACGTTGACGACCATCTTGATGACGAGGTCGTAGCTGGGACTGTCCGCCAGCGTTTCGACCGCGGCGGCCGACACGACGCTGAACAGTCCGCTCACGCACAGCAATCCCCAGCCGAACGACACGCTGCTCCGGGACGTCAGAAAACGCCACAGCATCACGCCCATGAAACCCATCTGGGGCAACAGGTAAAGCGTGTGCGACAGTATCTGGAAAGGATATAAAAATATACTTGCCAGAAACAGGTTACGAATGACGGCCGCCTCGAGCGGACTGCCTTCTGAATGATAAGTGGTCATTTGCCTCTCTTGGCGCAACCAGACGGTGACCACCGTGCCGGCATGGAATGAAATGTCGCCCGGTGGTGGCAGCCGTTCCGCGTCACTGCCGTTTCGCCTGGGTTGCCGTATCGAAATCGGCAATCAGCAGGAACCAGTACATGCCCAGGGTCCGCAGCAGGCCCTGCTTTTTCAGGCGCAGGCTGGCCGCGCGCCATAGCCTCGCCACTGGCGAGGCTTGCGGCATGGTGCCGAGGCTGCGCGCCAGGCTTTGCTGGTCGTGGCCGAGCTTGGCGGCGTAGGCCGCGGAAAATGCATCGGCCTGCACGATGATCGGACGCAGCGCATCGGCCGCTTTCTGGCGCGAAAACGCCTTGGGCACGGTCTGGGCGATGCGCCGGATCCCCCAGCCTTTCGCACCCAGCGTATTCGAAGCGTGCTGGCGGTAACGGATGAACGGGCGGTCGAGGAATTCGACGCGGCCGAATGCGGCCGCCACCAGGGCCAGCCACCAGTCGTGCATGACCGCCTGCGGTGCGACCGGCAGCGCCAGCTGGATAAGGGCGCGGTTCACGATCACCGTACAGCCCGTTACGGAGTTCTGGCACAGGCAACCCGCCAGGCTGGACAGGTTCTTGTCGAGGTTCTGGTACTCGAACAGCGACGCGGAAATCTGGCGCAGCTGCTCGTCCACGACGCGCAGGTCGCTGTGCAGCAGCAGCGGCTTGCCGGCGCCGTGCTGCAGTTCCAGCTCGTCCATCCGTGCCGTCAGCGACTGGATCTTGTCGGCATCCCAGACGTCATCCTGGTCGCACAGCAGCACATGATCCGCAGTGCTGCATTCCAGCAGATTCGAGAAGTTGGCAGCCGCACCGCGCTGGCCCGGCTTTTTCGCTACCACCCTGATCTTGCCCGGATAACGGCTGACGTACTGTGCGATCACGTCGAGGGTCGTGTCGGTCGAGCCGTCGTCACACACCAGGATTTCGGAAAAATAGTCCTGCTGAGCAAGAATCGAATCGAGCTGCGCAGGCAGGAAGCGCGCCCCGTTGTAGGTGGCAAGAACGATTTGTACAGATTTGGATTGCATATTGATCGGTGTAACGGTTACTCGGCTGGCAGGTGCGGCGCTGCCGGATCGAACGGCTGTCCGGCCCCGCGCGGCAGATGGCAGCGGACGCGACTGCCGGTTCGGTCCCGCGCCTGCCCGCAGGCGGGCCTGAATGCACCTAGCGCAGGGTCGCGGGAGGCAAAAGCCTCGTCAATAGGCACCGTCGCGGCGGAAGATGACCTTGAACGTCCTGAGCAGGATGACGATATCGTTGAACAGCGACCAGTTCTTCACATACCAGGTGTCGAGATAGACCCGGGTGTCATACGTGATGTCGTTGCGGCCGCTGATTTGCCACAGTCCGGTGATGCCTGGCTTGGCTTCGAAATAATAGTCGACCTGGTTGCCATATCGCTCGAGCTCCGCCCTGATGACCGGACGCGGCCCGACCAGGCTCATGTCGCCCTTGAGGACGTTCCACAATTGCGGCAATTCGTCCATGCTGGTCTTCCTCAGGAATTTGCCGATCGGCGTGATCCGAGGATCGTTCTTGAGCTTGAAATCGCGTTCCCATTCTTCGCGCGCGGCCGGATCGTTTGCCAGCACATCCTGCAGCAGTTGCTCGGCATTCGGTGCCATCGTCCTGAACTTGTAGCAGGGAAAGGTCTTGTTATGCTGTCCCTGCCGCTTGTGTCCGAAGAAGATCGGCCCGCCGGATGCCGCGACGCGGATCGCGATCCACAGCAGCAACGGCGCACCCAGGATCAGGGCGCACGTGGAAACGACGATGTCGAACGCGCGTTTGACCAGGCGAGGCAGGCGCCGTGCCAGGTTGTTCCGGACCGTCAGGAGCAGCACTTCATGGCCGAAGAAGTGATCCACTTCCATGCCGTACAGCGGCAGGCCGCGCATCGACGGCACGACCTGGATGCGCCGCTGGCGGCGGCCGAGATCCTGGATCAGGTCCTGGTAATGATCGACGCCGCCTTGCTCGAGGGCGAGCACGACGTGCGGATTGCCCAGGCTGTCCAGTACGGAATCCACTTTTTTCGACAGGCGGATGGACGGCACCTGGCGTCCGAACCGGTCGACCAGGGCCAGGTCGAGGCGCGGGCGGTCCTGCGGCACCAGAAAGGCCAGCAGCACGTATCCCATCAGGCGTTCGTCTTCGAAGGCGCGCGCGGTTTCGATCGCGTTTTCGCCCCAGCCGACCACGACCATGGGACGCAGCCAGGCGCCCATCCGGATCAGCGCCAGCTTGGTGACGGCGCGCAGCGCCAGCAGAAGCATCGGCGCAAAGGTCCAGGTCAATGCCAGCGCGGCACGGGAAAACTGCCATTTACCGAAGAACACCAGGGCCGCGTCGAGGAAAATCAGGATGACGCTGATCCCCAGCACTTCACGCACTTCATTCGAGTACGGGCGGCGGCGCGTGTAATGTCCTTTTCCCCAGAATGCGGCGATGGTCAGGAGCGCCAGGATGAAGAAACACTGGAGCCTGACCGGATCCTGGACTTGCCACCACGTTACGGCGCTATCGTCGGCCGGGACATGGCGTATCGAAAACGATGCCATGGCACCGAGAACGAAAGCAGCAGCCAGCGCCACGAGATCGACCAGGATCAACAGGGACTTTTCAACGCCAGGACGGCTGAGCCAGGATGAACTGACCGGTCTGTCTATCAGAAAAGAATCAATTGGCTTCATGATGAGCGAATCCTATTGTGATCATCGATTGCGCCGAAGGCCCAGATGCGATTTCAGTACGGCCCATTGGCTGGCCGTCTCTGGCGACTCCAGAGCGCGTCGCTTGACTTCCTGGCCGAATGCCCATACGAGCGAAAAGAACAGCGCAAACAAGGTGGACAGCAATACGATCAATGCGCGTTTCGGTTTGAATTTGCGCTCGGGCTCGGCAGCCCGGTCGAGCACCTGGATGAGGGACGGGTCCTTGGCTTCGTCCAGGCGTGCCAGCTCATACTGTTTTGCCAGCAGCTCATACAGCATCTGATAATACTTCACGTCCCGTAGCAGACTGATGTTTTTCAGGCCGGCCTGGCTGATCGGCGCCTTGCCCTCCCCGGCGCCCGCGTCATTGCGGCCATTCTCGAGCTTCGAAAGCTCGCCACGCAGGCTGCTCAACTGCTCCTGCACCTGGCGCAGGGTCGGGTTATCGTTGGTCAGGAAAGGACGCAGGGAATTCAGCTCGATCTCCTTGGCGGAGATCTGCGCACGCAAGCGGCCGACGGTCTCGACGATCGAGCGGCTCTCGACATCCACGCTGATGACGCCGTTGGCATCCATGCCCTTCTTCAGCGACGTCTCGGCTGCCGCAAGATTGTTTTTCGCGGTTTCGAGTTCTCTCTGGTAGAACAGGCGCTGCTGCGCCGCCTGGCCGATCGCCAGCGTGCTGTTCAGGCGTTCGAGTTCGCCGACATACGAATTCGCGAGGGCAGCAACCCGTTTGCGGTCGCGGTCCTCGACCTCGATGATGATGATGCCATCCTTGCCGGCGCTAATCGACGTATTGTCTTCCAGCCGCTGGCGCGCACGCTCCGACAATTCGGTGTCATAGACCTTTTTCAGGTCATACTGTGCAATCAGGCGATCCGCAATCGTACGGCTCTTGAGCATGCCGACATAGAGGTCGCCGGGATTCTTGATCCCGGCCACGCCTGCCGCCAGGCCGGCGGCGCCGCCAAGCTGGGACAGGATGGCGGCCGCACCGGATTGGGCTTGCTGCGGCGGCAGCATCTTGACCGTCGCCCGATAGACGTCGGGCAAGGCCAGGCTCACGGCCAGGGAGATCGCGGCGGCGCCCAGGGTCATCCCGGCGATGAACTTCTTCCGTTTCGCGAGGACGATCAAAAGTCCGATGACACTGGTCTCGTTCCGCCCCGGCTGCGCTGCGGTATTGCTGTATTGATCCTGAACTTCGCTCATGCTCTAGTAATTATCTTAATGTAGGTCGTGCATGTAACTGCATTAGTCACGCAAGGTCTTGACTGCTGCCGCGCCCAATCCGAGGTTTGCCAGGATCTGGGTCCATTCGCGCGCACCTTGCATGAACTTGGTCCATGCGGTCGTCTTGTCCAGCTTTTCCGGGACGACGATGGTGTCGCCCGGCATCACTTCCAGCCCGCCGATTTTTCCGAAGAACCAGCCTTGCGAATCCGAGGACACGACCGTGCCGTCCACGCGCATCACGAAGGTATTGTCGACGTCGGCATCCGTGGTGGTGCCGGCCAGCTTGAGGTAATCCTTGACGCGGCTGTTCGGACGCCACAGGGGCGAAGCCTCGACGTTGACGGAGCCGAACACATGTACGAACGCCGGTTTCGAGGGTACGACCAGGCGATCGCCGTTTTGCAGCGATACCTGGGGCAGGCGCGCGAACGAACGCTCGTTGAGGTCCAGGCCGAAGGCGATGCGGCCGGTCGGCTGCAGCTTGCGGAAGCGGGCAATACGCTCTTCCGCGAGACGGCGCTGGGCTTCGAACTGCGCCGTCGAAGCGGCGGCCTCGGTCGGCGACATCGCCGCCAGGTTTGCCATCTGGGCCGACTGCTCGCTGCGGATCTGGGTCTCGAGGCGATCGGCGGCGCGCTGCAGGTTGACTTCCTGCTCCTTGCGCACCTCTTCGCGATAGAAGCCGGTACCGAACAGGTAGGCATTCGAGGTCGGACCGCCAGCCTTGGCGATCAGGGTCTGCAGCGTATCGCCGGCACTCAGCTGGTACACGCCAGGCACTTTCACTTCACCTTCGACACGCGCGAAAATCTGCCGCTTGTCCATCGGCACAGCCACATCTTCCTGCGAGAAGACCGTGACCGTGTCGCCCGGCTGCAGCTGGACATTGTCCGGACCGTTCGGGTTGGTGAATACATTGCCCAGATTGAACGGAATGAGCTTTACGGTCAGGTCGGTGCGATTCACGCGCTCGATCACTGCGTAATCCCAGTTGACCTGCTCGATCAGGTTACCGATGCGCGACGCAATCGATTCCGACTTTTGCTTCGTATATTGCTCGGTCTTCTTTTCTTTCCTGTCGAGCGTGCTCTTCTCGCTCTCGTCGTCGGCCAGCACGCTGTTCTGGTGCTGGGTCGATGCGCGGCTGATCAGGTATTCGCGGTTCGGAATGAGGTCGCTCACCCGCATGCCGGTCTTGAATGGCGCACGCACGGGCTGGTCGACATTGCCGCGCAAAATCACCGCATTCGAGAAATCGGGCGTAATGGACGTCACGTTCAGCACGTCGCCATTCTTGAGGGTGCGCTTGAGGCCCTGGCCTTCCAGTGCAAACTGCTCGACGCTACGCGGGTGGTTCGCGGTCGGGGCGATGCGCTCGAGGAAGGCACGGCGCGGGTCCGCCACCACCGGCAGGCCGCCGGCGATGTCGAGCAGGGATTCGACCGTATCGCTGCCGGTCTTCAATTCGAAGATGGCAGGCGAATTGACCTTGCCGGTCAGTGCCACGAAACCGCCTGCCGGCGGAATGAAGATGGTGTCGCCGTCCTGTAGCTTGACGTCGGCGGATTTGTCGCCCTTGGCGACGAATGCGTACAGGTCCAGTTCGGCAGCCACCTTGCCGCCGCGCTTGACCTGGACATGGCGCATGCTGCCGTTGGCGTTCGGACCGCCGCTGGCGAACAGCGCCGTCACCAGGGTCGACAGGCTGGACACCGTGTACGTCCCCGGACGCTTGGCCTGGCCGACCACGTAGACCGTGATGGCGCGCAACTTGCCGAAACTCACGTTGACCGTGACGCCCTTGTACAGCCGGCCGACCGCCGCCCGGATGACGTTCTGGGCTTCGCTGGCCTTGACGCCGGCCAGTGCCACCGTACCGATGGTCGGGATGGAAATCGTACCGTTGCGATCGACGGTGGCGCGGTAATCGATGTCGATCGTGCCCCAGCCACGGATCGTCAGCTCATCCCCCGGTCCAAGCGCATAGTCGGAAGGCACCGGGGCATTCGACACCGGGGCAAACGTCGAAGGCGTGTTCGCAAAAAAGCTCGTCCCGAAGATCGGCAGCAGCTTGCCGGTATTATCCGCGACAAACTTCTGGAATTCGCTCGCTTCCTTTCGGGCATTCCATGCGCGATTCGATAAATCGCCGTTCTGCATCCTGCTGCCGTCGAAACGGTTGTCTCTATCCAGGCGGCGCTGTTGTGGATCGCGCTCGCCATTCCGTTCCCGCATCTGCATCTGATACTCGGAAAGCTCCGGAGTCATCTCATCGCGCATTGACGGCGCGTCCAGTTCATTGCCCCGAGAATTCGTGATGCTCACCCTGCGCGGCAGCGTGGACGACATCATCGAGGATTCGCCCATGTTCGAGGAACTTGACGAATTCATCGTGCGCGAGGAATCCTGATTGAACAAGTCGGAATTGTTGTTGCTCGTGTTCTGGGCAGAAGCAGAGATAGAAGCAACGGCGAGGGCCACAGCCGCGAAAGTCTTGGTGAACTTGAACATTGACGTTTTAGGGGGAATGAGGCATGGACGCTTGAGGATCAACAGTCTATTTTACCCGAGAGCAATCGAGCATGGGAAACGTTTTGTTGTTTGTGTGACCATAAACCAGAGTTGAAAACAGAGGAATTCAGCACATTTGCTACACCGGGTATCGATACAGTTTCATGTCTGGAAAACCATAAATTTAATATCTATATCTGGCAATTCCGTTCATAAAATTTACAACATAGTGTAATTTGCGTTACAAATTGAAACCGCTTTCTTTATCGCCAAGCGAATATGCGCTTACCTGCAACAAAAGAGTCATGCCGGTAACTAAAATTATGAATAGACAGCGTATTGGGATCAGATAAACCCGGTATAAACGGTATACCTGCAGAACGCCGATCAGGCAGCGCAGAAACGCCGCCTGCAGTTGCCGTGGCTATGCGCGTGCAGGCTGGCCTGGCGGCTGAACCGTCTTGATGATCCTTGCCGGTACCCCACCGACCACGGCATAGGGCGGCACGTCCCTGGTCACCACTGCATTGGCGCCGACGACGGCGCCTTCGCCGACGGTTACGCCCGGCAAGATGCATGCGCCTTCGCCAATCCAGGCATTGCGACCGATGATCACCGGCCCCTTGGACCAGACCAGGCGCTCGTTCGGTGGCGTCGCAATGTCGGCATAGTCGCCGACGCCATGGGAGTGATCGGTGATGTACACGCGGCTGCCGATCAGCACGCCATCGTGGATTTCGATGCGGTTGACGGCACCGATGTGGCAGTCGTTTTCGAGGGATACGTTATTGCCGAACACGATGGTCGGCTGATAACGGACACCGCCATGGAAACCAAATGCCTCGATCCGATTGCGGTCTTGTGCACGGAAATTGCCGAGACAGGTGACGTGCTCGAGTCCTTCCAGCACGCAATCGCGGCCAATGTAGAGTTGGCCGCCGACGGCGCGCATCTGCATCTTGATGAATTGGCTGCATAGCCGGCGCCAGCGGATGCGCACTGCGCGCTGTATGCGGTGATGAATCCTGGCCATGCCACCCAATAATTTGCGACTGCTCATCCTGTCCTTAATTCTCAACAACATCCATCAAAGCAGGGTCGGTATCGAGTGCCTCGACGCCGAATGTGCGTACCACATGCCAGTCCCGGCTATAAAACTTGGCCGTCGGGCGCTTGGCATCGTACAGCGGATTGCCAGCCAAACCGTGCTCCTGGGCATCGTATTTATTCCAGAAGAGATCGAGCACGTCCTTGTCGATCACGATGAAATAGTCGGCCAGCTGGCGATAGTAGACAGCCAGATCGACCTCGGTGCGTTCACCGATGGCTTCCAGATAGCCGCGGTGAATGTAGATTTCCGCGATGCGGTCTTCCGAGAACTTGCGCGGCGTGATGCGCTGGCGGCCATACTCTTCCGCCGTGAAGCTGCGCGGATCGAGCGGCTGGCTCCACATGGTCAGCATGTCGTCGATATGCCCGAACTGGAACATGTCGCACATCGAATAAGGGCGGTAGCGGCAGAGGCTGAGGCTGGGTTCGATGATGCGTTGGCGCTGGCGCGCGGGATCGACTGGAGGATATTCGGCCAGCAGCGCAAACAGGTAGGGCAAGACGTTGTGCGCATGGAAACGCTGGTCCGAACGGCTCTTGATCACATACTCGCAGCCGGACGCCTTGGCGTGGCGCATACCGGCACAGGTCGACACCATCTGGAAATTGACGTTGTTGCCGCCACGCGTGGACGGCGGATCGGACAGGACGACCTCGAAACCTTCCGCGCGCAACTTCTCCAGGGCGGCCGCAGGTTCGCTGCGCCAGGTCGATACCACGATCGATGCCTGGGGCATGAGGCGCCGGTACAAACGCGCGGACTCGATCGTGAAGTCATCCTGCTGCACCAGCGGTCCCTGGATCACGACCGCTGTCGGCGGCAGGGACAGGGCGGCATGATTCACGCTGTCCAGGTGAATGCTGGCCTGCGCCTTGGGACGTGCGTGATAGGTATAGAAGCGCGAACGCGATGTCCGGTTCAGCGACATCATCGCCTGGTTGAGCAGCTTCGGAAAGCCGCTGAAGTCACGCAGGCCGGTATCGAACAACCAGGCCAGGCTCTTTTTGACGAGATGTTTTTTCATTTATGGGCCATCGTGGACTGTGTGCTTGCGCGATTCACGTACAAGCCGGCGACGCACAGCAGGCCTGTGACGATCCCGGCCAGCAGCAACTGGACCAGGGCCGGCAGGGCCAGTCCGCGCAAGCCGGCACCGGCACCAAGGACCAGCGCGGCTACCAGCACTGCCGGCAGCAGCTTCGGCAGGTAACTCGTGACGCTGATATGGTAGGTACGAAACGCTTTCCAGAAATTATGAGGGTGGCAGGTCAGCGCTTGGGCGATCAGCAATGCAAGGGGCACTCCGATGAACCCGAAGTATTGAATCAGCAAAGGCATCGTCGTCACGACCAGCAGGGCCGAGATGACCGTCACGGTTGCAAAGTTCATGTCACCGGTTGCCATCGTGGCGGTGGTTGCCGTGGTCTGCTGCCATTCGAAGAACATGACAACAAAATAGATTCCCAGGAATAAACCTTCGATCGGCACCGGATGCCCGACCCAGACCAGGAGAATCTGGTCGATATTGACCGCCACCAGCGCCAGGGCGGCGGCCGCGATCACGGCGGCATTCCCGAGTGTTCCCAACAGCAATTCACGTGCAGCGCTCCGGTCCGCCCGGTAGGTGCCGGCCAGGCGCGGCGTGGTGACGACGATCGGCAGGCTGGCCATGAGCGAAATGCCGCCAACCAGCTGCTGGGTCAGGCCAAAAGCGACCGTGTACTGCGCAGGCAGGCGCGAGGCGATGATGAACGGCGTTGCATTGAACACCAGCTGGCCCGGCAAGGCGATGAATATGTAGCGCAATGCGTCGCGCAGGGTTGCCATGACGCTGTCCCTGCGCAAATGCTGCAGCCGCAGCCGGACCTGCCAGCGCGTACGCTGGCGGTAGAAGCCGACGCAGATCGACGTCACCCCGGCAGCGGCCCAGCCCAGCGGCATCGCCCACAGCAACAGCCCACCGTACAAGCCCAGCGTGATCACGACGGTCATCACCAGAATGGAAACGACGCGCAGCGACTTGTCATACAGATTATCGCCTTCGGCATACAGCAGGCTATGCATGACATTGGCCAGAATGCGGGCAGCGGACGCCAGTGCGATCGCGACCAGCAGGGATGCGGCATGGGTGCCGAGGACGCCCAGGCGCGTGCAGGTCCATAACACGACGACGGCAATCACCAGCGCCCCGCTCAGTGCCAGGACGACCGTCGCCACGAAATTGCTGGCGATCTTGCTGATGTCCTCGGACGCATATTTCACGGCGGCCAATTTGTGCGGCAATACGATGTTGGCGCCGAGTTCGAACAGGGCCAGGAAAGGCATGGCCGCCAGCATCAGGAACCAGATCTTGAGGTCCTGTTCGTCGAAAAACTTGAACGCTTGCCGCGACAGGAAAATGCCGGCCAGGATCTGGCTGACACCTGCGCCAAACGTGACAGCGTAGTTACCTAAACGCTTGATATCCGGGATCTTGGCCGTCATGCTTCAGCACGAAACCTTTCCTTCAGGCTTTCGTAATCGGCCGGCACGCCGCAATGCAGCGTCACCCCCGGTGCCAGCAGTTCGAAACGGATGTCGCGGCCCTGTTCGATCAGGCGGTTGTACAAAGGCGCGATGTAGATTTCGCCGTTCACCGTCGCCCCCGAATGCAGCTGCGCTTCGTACACGTCGCGGAAATCGCGCACCGAGCCGAAACCGTACAGGCCATTGCTGCACAGTGACGAGATACGCTGTTTTTCCGTCGTGCGCTTCACCCGCTCGGTACCCGGCACCGGCTCGACGAACGACCAGCCCTCCCCTTCGGCCTCGAACACTTCCAGGTAGCCGTCGGCAAAGGCTTGCGGCGAAGGCCATTCGTAACCGAGGCGGATGGTGTCGATGTTGAAGACGACGAAGGGCAATGCCGGATCGTAATCGCGCAGGCCGAGATAGACGGATTCGGCCTGGCCGCGGGTCTCGACGTTGAATTCGATGATCCTGAAATCGACGATGCCCAGCCGCGCCACTTCACGGGCAACGAATTCGCGCGCGTTGAAATCGTTACGAACCAGGAATACGAAGGACTGGTCGCTGAAATGCCGCTCGAACGAGCGTACGGCTTTTGCGAACACGGTTTCCGTACCGAGAGGCAGCTGGTACTTGGGCAGGCTGTAGCCATCGCGGAAAAAGCGGCTGCTTTTCCCCAACATAGGAATGATGATCACGGAACGCCTTTACATTACAGATCGAGAGTGGAATAGAGCCGCAGCGCATTCGCCAGGAATGCGGCCTGCCGTTGCGGGCGGTCGGCGTGGAGCGGCAACATCGAAATGAACAGCAGCACCACCATCGGCATCAGCTGGCGCGGCGTCACGCCGGGCAGCAGCTCCAGGTCGAGGAAGACGTCCTGGATATCCAGGGTGCGCTGGTCGGTATGGATGTCGAGCCTGAAACGGTTCAGTGCGGGCGTCAACTCGATTTCCAGCTCGAATGCCCCGGCCACGATATGGTCGTAGAGGCCGACCACCGAATGGGCCAGCTTGGCGATGTCATAGCGCAGATCGCCGTCGCTCGTCAGGCGATGTTCGCTGTCGAGGCCGCGCGGATCGATCACCTTGATGCGGCCGCTGCGCGAGTCGAATAAAATATTACTCAGGCAGAAATCGCCATGGATCAGGCCGGGGAGCGGGCGGGTCGCTTCCAGTAGGCGCAGGCAGTGCCCGACGATCGCACCGAGTGGCGGCAAGGCGACGCCATTGATGTCGTTGGGATTGTCCAGGTCGATGCCTTGGGCGTGCGCTTTGAACGCCTCCAGCCGCTCCCAGGTCTTGGCGCCGGCCAGCGCATTGAAATCACGCACGGCCTTGTCGCGCGCCTCGGCATCCAGTGCCTGGGCATGGCAACGCTGCATGAATTCCGCACAGCGCAGGAAGATGTTGTCCCAATAGAAAATCGGATTGCGGCCATGCACGAAGACTTCGTTCAAGGGCGGAATCGGAAGATATTCCAGCGTGTAGGTGGCCTGCTCGCTATCGCAATCGATCAATTGCGGCGTGAATACCCGCAAAGGGGGCGGCAGGCTGCGGAACCATTGCGCTTCCGCCAGGATCTTGCGTTGCGGCGTACCGGTCTTGCGTACGCAGCCATCGCTGATCATCAGGGAATTGAAGGCACGCTCCGTCGTGAGTCGTGCACGGCTGTGGAAATAGGTATTGACGTGGCCGAAATCGAACCAGCCGGCCACTTCGACGCGTTGCAGCGGCTGCTGCGCCGAATACCCGCGCACGGCGGCGGTAAAACCCTGTCCACTCTCCTTCAGCAAGGCGGTAAACAGTCCAGGGTTGGAGAAGCAGAAGTAGCCACACCAGACCGACTCGGCGGCGTGGTCTGCCTGCTCCACTTCCCATGCGTAATCCTCGGTGGTACGCACGATGCCGATGACATCGGCCTCTTGCGGCAGATCGGTCACCAGGGTATCGCCATGCAGGATCCGCAGCGGCATGGCGCTCGGCGGCAACTGCTCCAGCGCCGCCGCGATTGCGCTGGCAAGGTCAAGCCGCTCATCGCTACGGATCGTCTGCACCCCATGACGGGCCAGGTAGCGCGCATCTTTCTCGGCCAGCTGATAGGAATCCGGCAACGAAATCGCAAGTGCCGCATCGGGAAAATGCTGGCGCGCCGCTTCGATCTGGTGTTCGAACAGCCTCCGGTTCCCGACCGGCAGGAAGGCCGGTGGAAGCCGCCCGAATTCCGTCTGAAATTCGGCGTTCACATAGGCTGCGGAGGTGATCAGTATCATTTTTCTTGCTCGAGGAGAGTCGTGATTTCCTGCCGGTTCAACGTGCGGAACTCGGACGGACGGATCGCGCGATCGTCGACATAAAAACCTTCATGCCCGCACCATGGCTTGCCGACATAAATCTCGTCAAACGGGATCTCGTGCCTGCGCAGCCAGTCGATGATGAGCGGCAGGGTATGCGCCGCGATCTTGCCGACGTTGCCTTCGAACGTACGCATATTGCGACTGGTATGAATAACGATGTCGAAGCCGTCGCGCTTGTACTCATGCAGTTTCTGCACAATTTCCGGAATCGGTTCCGACTGGGCATAGTTGCCATCGGTTGTGCGGCAGATCGTATCGTCCAGGTCAATAATCAGTCGTTTCATTCGCAATGCCATTTCGATCAGAATGGTTTCGCGCCATCGTTGCCAGCTACACGGAGATATCGCCTGGTCAGACGTGTCCTGATTGACCAAGCGGGAGGTTGTGCTCGGGACACTGAACAGAAGTAGCAACAGATTTCAGGACGCCAGAACGCCGGTGAGCTTGCACATCTGTCAACGAGGGCGGGGAACGCTTGTAAAGTAGCTCAGCATTTTACCCGACAGCAATGAGGTTGTGGAACCCGTACGTTAACAGTGTGACCACGCCTTCCGCGGCTAACATCTTCCTTTCAGCATTTACGCCACAGTCGCTCAACGCTGTTCCGCAATTACTAAATTACCTCAGGTTAATTGTCTTTATTGTTCGATATATTGTTCTCAAAGTGCATCCGAATCACAGTTTTGGCGAGAATCGACACCAGCGGATATTCAAGCCAAATAGTCAGCCATAAAAGGCTTGATCACAAATGCAAGAAAGGAGCTGTCGTGATAACAAGGCTTATGATGCGAAGCTTATTGCATGCCATTTCGGTCAGCCTTTCCTTTGCACTGCATATCGTTCCTGCGCAAGCCGCCGATGACTTGAGCACTACCCGCCAGGACGCCGAAACCCGCGCCGCCATCGCCGAAGCCGAACGCGCTGAACTCCTCGCCCGCCTGCCTCCGGCCACCTCGAAACCCCTGTCCGGCGCCGTCGAGCTGCGCCAGTTTGGCGCCGCCGGGCTGGTCAAGGCCTTCGACCTGGCGCGCCAGCTGGCCGGCGACGTCTGCACCGCCCTCCCCGCCGACAGGAAAACGGCCGTCTACGAACCGGGAGCCACCCAGGGCATCCTGGCCGCCCGCCTGGTGCAGGACGCCATCGAACGCTTCGGCGACGACCTCGGCAGGCACAACAAGCTTCTGCAGCAGGCCATCGACACCCATGCGCCGCAGGGCAGCAAGGCGGCCCTGATCCTGCCGGCCTTGAGCGCGGTGCCGGCGACCCTGCGCGCGGCGGCCGACCTGTCGGCGCTGTTCAAGACCAACGTCGGCGCCGAGGGGCTGGCCTACGGCGAAGGCGCGCGCAGCCTGTTCGTCACGGCGCTGGCGCGCCAGTGTCCGGACAAGGTCGCCGGGCTCGGCGCCGGCTATCTGGGTGAACTGGATGGGAAACCCTACGACAGCCTGCTGGCGAAAGTGCGCAGCCTGGCGGCGCAGCGCGGCGAGCTGGCAAACCGGAGCGCGCTGGTGCAACGGCTGGCCGATGCCGCCAGGGGCGACGAGAAAAAGGAACTGGCGGCGCTGGCGGCGGCCGGGGGCGCGCTGCTCAAGAATGCCGATGCCTTCATCGATTCGCTCAGGGCCGGCGAAACCGGCGAGCGCAGTCCGCTGTCCAATGCCGCGCGCTATCTCGGGTATGCGGCGCGCACGCGCGACATGCTGGTGCTCGATTTCGACCTGCGGCTCGAGGGCATGACGATCGTGAAGGACAACCTGTTCACCGGGCAGCGCCTGCGGCTGGCGGGGGTCGCCTTCCTGTGGTACCGCCTGCATGAGCCGAACGGCGCATTGCGCCTGGCGGATACGGTACGGCGCATCACCGCGCCGGTGGAAGTGGATTTGCGCGGCACGGCGGTGGGCGGCGCATTCTGGAACGGCGACGACCAGGCGCGCCGCTAGCCGGCCCTAGGGCTCGAGGCGCTTGACGGTCTGCTCGATCGCCCCGAACACCGATTTCCCGGCCTCGTCCAGCATCTCGATCCGGATCGTGTCGCCGAAACGCATGAAGTTCGTCACCGGCTCGCCGTGCTCGATGGTCTCCAGGCAGCGCTGCTCGGCGATGCAGGAATAGCCCGTCGATGCATCCCGGTTCGATACCGTGCCCGAGCCGACGATGCTGCCGGCACGCGCGTTGCGGGTCTTGCACAGGTGGGCGATCAATTGCGGGAAGTTGAAGGCCATGTCGACGCCGGCGTCGGGTTGGCCGACGGGGCGCCCGTTCCAGGCCGAGCGCAGCGGCAGGTGGACCTTGCCGCCGCGCCAGGCGGCGCCCAGCTCGTCCGGGGTCGCGGCCACCGGCGAGAAGGCAGTCGCCGGCTTCGATTGCAGGAAGCCGACGCCTTTTGCCAGCTCGGGCGGGATCAGGTTGCGCAGCGAAACGTCGTTCGCCAGCATCAAGAGCCGGATCTGGCCGTGGGCCTGGTCCGGCGTGGCGCCCATCGGCACGTCGCCGGTGATCACCGCCACCTCGGCCTCGAAATCGATGCCCCACTCCTCGTGGGCGAGCACGATGTCGTCCAGCGGGCCGAGGAAATCGTCGCTGCCGCCCCGGACCATCAACGGATCGTCGTGAAGCGAGGGCGGCATCGCGGCGCCGCATGCCTTGCGCACCAGTTCCACATGGTTGAGGTAAGCCGAGCCGTCGACCCACTGGAAGGCGCGCGGCAGCGGCGCCATGCAGCGCGCCGGATCGAACTCGAAGGGGCGCCGTGCGCGGCCCGCGTTCAGCTCGGCGTACAGGGCGTCGAGCTGGGGGGCGATGAAGGGCCAGTCGTCGAGCGCCGCCTGCAGGGTCGGGGCGATGCCGTCGGCGATGTGGGCGGTCTTGAGGTCGCGCGCGACCACGGCCAGCTGGCCGTCGCGCGATCCGTCCTTGAGGGTGGCAAGTTTCATGGGCGCCATTGTAGCGCCCTGCCCCGGCGCTTAGAAGGTGCCCAGCAAGCCGACGCCGACCACGTTCTGGTAGTAGTTGTAGTCGATCATGCTCTGGCCATAGCCCGAGAAGTACTGTGTATAGCCCTTGACGTGGCCGGCCAGCGGGAAGGCCCAGCTGAGCTGCACCGCGCCCTTCTCGGTCGAGAAATTGCGCCGCACCAGGGCCGAATAATCGTGGCCATTGTTGCGGTAGGTGACGACTACATCGCCGCGGCCCATGTAGTCGACGATGTCCGGGTTGTTGTCGTCGTTGGCCGCTTCGTTCACGCGCTTCCAGACGCGGCCGACGACGGTCCAGCCGCCGCGCTCCAGGCCGACCTGGGCATAGGTCCGGTTCCAGCTGCGCGACAACGATCCCGCCTGTCCGTTCGACTGGTGAACCAGGCCCAGGTTAAAGAAGCTGGCATGCATGCCGAGTATATTGAAGTTCAGCGGCGTCACCGCCATCAGCTCGGGCTGGTAATTGGTTTCGCGGAAGGGGCTGGACGCCTCGTGGTTACCCGCCTGCCAGAAACTGTTCTGGGTGTAGCCGAACCAGATATCCACTGGTTTCTTGAACGCGTCTTCGACCAGCTTCATCTTGAAGCCGAGCTGGAATACCAGTTCCGAGTGCGATAGATTCGTATTGGCCAGGGCGCCCAGGTCCTGGAACGGACGGTAGGGTTCGTTGTTGGGATGCGCCGTGCGCGTCGCCATTAGGTAATTCACATGGTGCGGCCGCACATTGAACACGCCACGCTTGTGCGCCTGGTCCAGTTCCCAATGATCGGCCAGGCTGAACCCGCGCGTCTTCTCGGGCGAGAGATCGAGTGCCGCTTCGACCGCCGGGTCGGTTTGCGCGACCGACGAGGTGGCTGGCGGAATGGCGGGCTGCGTTGTAGCGCCGATTGCCGGTACCGCGGCAGGGGCCGTGCCCGTAGCCGTGCCGGACCCGGCTACGGGCGGCATGGCGCCGGCGAGGCGGTCGTAGCAGGCCAGGCGCTGGCCGGCTTCCGTGATGCGGACGCAACTGGCCAGTCCGCCATCGGCCTGTTGGGTCGGTTGAGTCTGCTGGGCTTGCTGCGCCAGTGCGGAATTTAGCACCAGCAGCGGCAGTAGAGGGAGAAGTCGTGTGTGTGTCGCAGCCATATCGTCATCGTTTTTGAGCAGGCTCTTGTCCACTTGAATGCAAGATTGACAAGAGATAGATGACGAGTGTCGCGGAAAAGCGCCAAGGGCGTCGCACGCCAGTATCCAGGACGGATTGCGACGTGGGCAGGCACGAGCGCGTGGGGCCTGGCCGTCCTTACTTGCCGCCCTTAATCAGGCACGAGGAGATCCAGCTGCGCCTGCTCCAGGAAACACCACTCGCCTTCCGCCAGCCCGAGCGCTTCAAGGGTCAGGCCACCGATCTGCGAGCGGTGCAGCGCCGAACAGTGGTTGCCGGCTGCGGCCAGCATGCGCTTGACCTGATGGTATTTGCCTTGCTCCAGCACGATTTCCAGCTGGTGCTCGCCGCGCTGTACGCAGGACAGGGCTTTCAGCGGTGCCGGTTCGTCATGCAATTGGACGCCTGAGAGCAGCTGCTCGACCAGCGCCGGCGTCACCGGCTCTTGGGTCGTGGCCTGGTACACCTTCGAGATATGGCGCTTGGGCGAGGACTGGGCGTGGTTGAAGGGGCCGTCGTCGGAAATCAGCAACAGTCCAGTCGTGTCGTGGTCGAGCCTGCCAACCGGTTGCACGTCGCGCCAGGTGAACTGTTCCGGCAGCAGGGTCAGCACGCCGGGGCGGTGGCTCGGCTTGCGCGAGCATTCGAAATTGGCGGGCTTGTTCAGCGCAATATAGACGTGTTCGCGATACACCCATTCCTCATCGAACACGGTCAGCACCAGGCCATCCGTCTCGACCAGGGTCTTGTAGTTGTCGACGACGTCGCCATTGACGGCAACGTCACCGTCCTCAATCAGTGCACGGCAGTACTTGCGCGTGCCAAAGCCCTGCGATTGCAGCACGCGGTCAAGGGATAATTTACTCATGGGCGAGACTGTAACAGAAGCGGCACAGCCAGGGCAGGCGCAAGCCGAAAAACCAAGGAACTCAACAGTATGGAAGGACAACAAGAACTCGTTTGACAAACATCAAGTATGTTCAGAATCTCGTCGATACACTGAATCTACGTTAGGAATTGCCCTACACTCCTCGCGTAGAAGACTACGAAACCTAGGAATGTGAGACAGCTACCCGTCAGAAAATTAACCGATAGATGAGGTAATAGTGCAGATCAAAAAAACCCAAGGATGCATCGATCCGCTTGCGACCGTTGCCGCAGGCTGCGGTGCCACGGCGGCCCAGTCCCATTCCTCCCTGTTTCCTGCCCAGCTCGCGCTGGCGCGCTGGATGTACGGCGGGGATGTGCCTCACGTTCACTCGTGCACCCATCATATGGCACGTGCTGCGTGGTACGACGAGGCCCAGGCGCGCTTTCAGGCCTGGATCGAGGCGGGCGGTTTCCACCTGCACGATCCCGACCATGCTGATAGCGTTACCCAGGACGCATCGCACGAGCATCGTCCTGCCGCCGCGCCCGCCCCCGCTGCCGAGGCCACGCGTAACCCGGCGTGGTACGACATCACGCGCTGCCGCGTGACCCAGGACAGCGACTGCCCCAAATAAGATGCCTCCATCGACGCTGCTGCACCAAATAAAAACGACGGCTTGCGCCGTCGTTTTTTCCCCTGAGGGATTCCAGCTTCGAGGAATGAAGATCTCTCTGAACCGCATGTCGCGGGTTGCAGCAGCGTCGAAGGGGCGGGACAGTTTGCCGATGGGATGGTTGACCGGCTGGCTGTTTGCCGACTTGCGAACGCCCTACACCTTCACTATAGCCCGCCTCGCATAAGTTTCAAGGAAAATTGATCAACGCAGGCTCGGCACCGCGCCGCGATAGACCGATTTCACCGCCCCGGCTCCCACCGAAGCGCCGAATTTCTTCAGCACACGCTCCGGCAAGCCTTCATGCGCGGTGTAGTCGATGATGTCTTCCGCTTTCACGACATCGCGCGCCACGGTATCGACCGTGCCGAAACCGTCGGCCAAGCCCATCTCGACCGCCTTGGCGCCGGTCCAGTACAGGCCGGAAAAGATTTCAGGGTTTTCCTTCAGGCGCTTGCCGCGGCCGGCGCGCACCACGGCAATGAATTGCTCATGGATTTCGTTGAGCATGCTCAGTGCGTGCTGCTTCTGCTTGTCCGACTGCGGGCTGAACGGGTCCAGGAAGCCCTTGTTTTCGCCCGCCGTCAGCAGGCGCCGCTCCACGCCCAGCTTGTCCATCAGCCCGGTAAAGCCGAAGCCATCCATCAGCACGCCGACCGAACCCACGATGCTGGCCTTGTTGACGAAGATCTTGTCGCCCGCGGAAGCAATGTAATAGCCACCGGAGGCGCAGATCTCGTCGACCACCACGTACAGCGGCTTGTTCGGATAGCCGCGCTTCAGGCGCTGGATCTCGTCGACGATGATGCCGGCCTGGACCGGACTGCCACCCGGGCTGTTGATGCGCAGCACGACCGCAGCCGAGCCCGCATCTGAGAAGGCCTTGTTCAGCGATGGGATCACGGTGTCGGCAGCGCCACTGCCTTCTTCGTCGATGGACCCCTCGATTTCGATCAGCGCCGTGTGACGCCCCAACGATTCGATGTCGGATGTGCCGAAATTGAAGTCGAAATAAGCCCAGATCGAGAAAAATGCCAGCACCAGGAAGGACAGCTTGAAGAAGATGCCCCAGCGCCGCGCCGCCCGCTGTTCCCTGACGGTGGAAAACACCAGGCGCTCGAGGGTGTCGCGTTCCCAGTTGTTGAACGTGGCCGGCGCAGATTGGCGCGGTTCGTTCGGGTTGTCATTACGGGTGTTATCGCTCATAAATGCCTGTTCAGTATCCCACTCGCTTTATTACTCGGCGGCAGGCGGCCGGATAAATTGGTCCGGCTGCCAATGGACTTCGCCCTCGACCTCGTGCACGCCGATCGGCCGCAGCTTGCCGCCGCGGCAGGGGCCGCCGGCGCAGACGCCGGTGTCCGGGACATAGATCGCGCCATGGGTCGAGCACATCAGGTGCAGCTTGCCCGATTCGAAAAATTCGCCTTTGAACCAATCCAGTTCGACCGGGACGTGGGCGCAGCGGTTCAGGTAGGCATACACCTTGCCCCCATAGCGCACGGCAAAGCCGGTCGCCTCGCTGCCGAAGGCGACGACTGGAAAACGCACCCCCAGCCCGCCGTCGAGCAGGTCGCCCGATGCGCAGACGAACAATCCTTCAGGGGTGCTCATGCGTTCTCGACCAGCCAATCATGCAGCTCGGGCACGCTCTTTGCCGTGAATACCGGGTGACATGCCTGCAATTGCTGCACCGGATGCGCGCCATACTCGACCGCAATGCCGTATGCACCGGCGCTATTGGCCATGAGCAGGTCGTGCGTCGTGTCGCCGATCATAACGGTGCGCCGCATGTCCTGCCCCAATTCCCGTGTCAATTCCTGCAACATTGCCGGATGCGGCTTGGAAAATGTCTCGTCGGCACAACGGGTCGCATCGAAGGTCGACAGCAAGCCGGTGGCGTTCAAGGCACGGTTCAAGCCGACCCGGCTTTTGCCGGTGGCAACCGCCAGGAAATAGCCCTGCTGCGACAACTCGTCCAGCATCGGCCGCACGCCTTTGAACAGCACCAACTCGTGGTCTTTTGTCAGGAAATGGTAGCGATAGCGTTCCGCCATGCGCGGGTACAGGGCCGGATCGATGTTCGGCATGGCCGCCTGCATCGCTTCCGACAGCCCGAGGCCGATCACATGCGAGGCCGCCATGTCGCTCGGCACCGGCAAGCCCAGGTCCTTGGCAGCCGACTGTATACATTTGACGATGGTGGCGGTGCTGTCCATCAGCGTCCCGTCCCAGTCGAAGACGATCAGGTCGAATTGCTTTCTTGCCATGTTATACGGCGCCTGGTAGGCACCCGCTCCTCATGTCGCCGTGTCAGCGTTTGTTGTTGTCATTAATGGGTTGTCCCAAGCTTACCAAGAAACGATCGCATTCCGCCGGCAATGGCGCCTTCAGGGTCATCGGCTTGCCCGTTTCCGGGTGCTGGAAGGTGATCTGGTAGGCATGCAGGAACATCCGCCGCAGGGCGCCGCGTGTGGCGGTTGCCTTCTGAAGTTGCTTGTTCAGTGCAAAATCGCCGTATTTCTCGTCACCCGCGATCGGGAAGCCGCTGGAAGCGAGGTGCACGCGGATCTGGTGCGTGCGCCCGGTCTTCAGTTCGGCTTCGAGCAGTGCGAAATCCTGCCACTTGCGCAGCAGGTTGAATACGGTATGCGATTCCTGGCCGCCAGCCTGGACCACCACCCGACGTTCGCCGTCCGGGGTCGTGTACTTATGCAGTGGCAATTTCACGTGCTGGCGCGGGTTTTTCCAGTCACCCACGGCCAGGGTCAGGTAACGCTTGTCGGTTTTGCCGTCGCGCATCTGCTCGTGCAGGTTGGTCAGGGCCGAACGTTTCTTGGCCAACAACAGCAGGCCCGAGGTTTCGCGGTCGAGCCGGTGCACCAACTCCAGGAACTTGGCATCCGGGCGCGCGGCGCGCAATTGCTCGATGACGCCGTACGACACGCCCGAACCGCCATGCACGGCGACGCCGGCCGGCTTGTCGATCACGAGCAGGTGAGTGTCTTCGTGCACGATATGGAACTCGGCACCCGGTACCGGCGCGCTGCCGGCCGCCTTTTCGGCGATGCGGATCGGCGGGATACGCACCAGGTCACCTGTTGCCAAACGGTACAACTGATCGATGCGGCCCTTGTTGACGCGGACTTCGCCGGAACGCAGGATGCGGTAGATATGGCTTTTTGGCACACCCTTGCAAACACGTAGCAGGTAGTTATCGATACGTTGGCCGGCTTCTTCCTCGGTGATCGTGACGAACTGTGCTGTGGCGCCGGGGCGGCTGTCTGTCTGTGATGAAGGGGGAACAACATCGTTTTGCAAGGTCATTCGCTCTGTCTTCCCAGAAATTCTCTCTAAGTCCTTCATTTTGAATATATAATCGACAGGCGGCGGTCAAACCTCTGCTGGTGTAAGAATTAAAACGATATTTTACACAGGGGCGTGTCCATCGGCCTCGCTAAGATGCAAATTCGATGGAAACTAACGTGTACGCACATTCCTGTGCGAACCAGGGTTGCACCGCAGTTGTAATCGGGCAGCGCACAGGATTGCAGGATAGGATTGTTTGGATTTAAAGGATAAGTACCGGAAAGCCTACCGGAACCTCAGGTCCCGTACAGGTAGGCTCGCCGGGTAATGGCGCCGATAACGCTTGCTGTTTCCGCCGGATTTGTCAGCAGTCACCTTCATGGAATCCTGGACGCCAAGGCTGGTTGATCGCCTGGCGCGATCCATGAAGTGTTCGCCGGCTAAATCCGGCCCGTGCCGCACTGCCTGAAGACCCCCTGCGCCGCCCC
>Ga0308168_1001357_pt1 | contig 22481 bp, 20 predicted proteins | sample PhyCR2_FD_202133 | JGI IMG/M metagenome (GOLD analysis project Ga0308168, IMG submission 202133) | Phyllosphere microbial communities from UC Gill Tract Community Farm, Albany, California, United States - DLSLRC.R2 | ecosystem: Host-associated > Plants > Phyllosphere > Unclassified | place: USA...
GGCCGGTACTGAAGTATCAGCACTGCTGGGTCGTATGCCTTCTGCGGTAGGTTATCAGCCAACGCTGGCGGAAGAGATGGGCGTTCTGCAGGAACGTATCACCTCGACCAAAACCGGTTCAATCACGTCTGTACAGGCCGTTTACGTTCCTGCGGATGACTTGACTGACCCGTCTCCAGCCACCACCTTTGCTCACTTAGATGCAACCGTGGTACTGAGCCGTCAGATCGCTTCCCTGGGTATCTACCCGGCGGTTGACCCACTGGATTCAACCAGCCGTCAGCTGGATCCACTGGTTGTTGGTCAGGAACACTATGACACTGCGCGTGGCGTTCAGTCACTGCTGCAGCGTTATCAGGAACTGAAAGACATCATCGCCATCCTGGGTATGGATGAACTGTCTGAAGAAGATAAACTGGTGGTAGCACGCTCTCGTAAGATGCAGCGCTTCCTGTCCCAGCCGTTCTTCGTGGCAGAAGTATTTACCGGTTCTCCGGGTAAATACGTGTCTCTGAAAGATACCATCCGTGGCTTTAAAGGCATCATGGAAGGTGAATTCGACCATATGCCAGAGCAGGCTTTCTACATGGTCGGTTCTATCGAAGAAGCCGTGGAAAAAGCGAAGAAACTGTAATCGTCTCCCCCGACTATTTCGGCACGTTGTCTGAAGTATGAAGGGGAAAGTTTCCCAGGAGATTAACAATGGCTATGACATTTCACCTGGACGTTGTCAGCGCAGAACTGCAAATGTTCACAGGCACTGTACAGAGCATCCAGGTATCAGGTAGCGAAGGTGAGTTGGGTATTCGCCCAAACCACGCCCCGCTTCTGACCGCCATTAAGCCTGGTATGATTCGCATCGTTAAACAGCACGGCGACGAAGAGGTTATTTACCTTTCTGGTGGCGTACTGGAAGTGCAGCCGGGTGCGGTTACCGTACTGGCTGACACAGCGATCCGCGGCAGCGATCTTGATGAAGCTCGTGCGCTGGAAGCGAAACGCAAAGCTGAAGAGCATATGAACAGCTCTCACGGTGATGTTGACTTCGCGATGGCGTCTGCGGAACTGGCTAAAGCGATCGCCAAACTGCGCGTGATCGAGTTGACCAAAAAAGCGATGTAATTCAGGTTTAAACATCAAAAAGCCGGTCAGGAAACTGACCGGCTTTTTTTATTGTCTGACCCAGGTTGATCCACAGAATCGACGCTAAGGGGTAGGGTTATCTGTTGCTGAATGCGCATATTTATTCTTAATGGCCATCAGCTCATTGCTTCGGGATAAATCAATACACTTCATCACAATAAGCTCTGAATGCCCCTCTTTACTCACATATTTCTTGTTGAGAAATTGATGAACAAGGTCGGTGGCTTCTTCGTAAGCTTCAGCGGGATAGGATCCCAGTTCAACGTAAGCCCCCACCGCAGCCAGTGCATCTTCTTTTACGCTCTTGTCAGAAAAGCCCTGAGCCAGACACTGACTTAAGGCAAAGTTTTCTAAATTATTTTTTCCTGCATCACTTTGATTATCTTGCGAAATAGCAGGAAAAGACAGCAGCAGCAATACGGCCATTACTTTAAAATCCATTGTTTCACTCCACTGGCCTGAGGGAAATAGCACTGATCAGAACAGGTCATTCCATCCCAGAGTGTGACATGGCCAGTAGCATCACTCCAGCCACTGACGTTGAAGAGCATTATCCCTTTTTCACCGGAAAAATCTGACGTGATATCCGCGTTGCCAAACCGATCATCGAGGAAGGCCACCATGTCGTCAACCCGGTAGATATACCAGTTTTTATCTGCACCTGATGATGTCTTCCATCTGCTTTCATTACGTGGGATCTTGATACCTGAGCGATTTAAGGCATAACTCATACGGAGTGCGCAGGCATTTCTGAATATATTACTGTTAATGTTGGCTTCGACTTTGCCACCAATGATTTTGCCGACCTGAGGGACGCTACGATTGATATCTGAAAAATGATTCCACATTTGGGTAAAACTCGGTCTTAGTGTCATAGTAAATTCCCTTTAATGTCTGTCTGTCATACTCCAGGATGAGTTGTTTTTGGCCACATTCTCGTACTGCCTCAATACAACTCGAATTATTTCGGTCCAGGCCTTTATCCCCTAAAAGAATAGGGATAATCCTGAGTATATTTTGGATAGCATCGCCGTTTAAATAGTCGATTTTATGATACTTAGTTTAATCGATCGTCTGCGTGTCCCTTTGAGGCAGGAAGCGATGCATGGAGGGCGCTTTATTCGCCAACCGAAATAATCGATAAACCAGTGGTATAGCGTATTAGTCACGCTAAACTGTGCATGAAATGGTATTTTTATCCGACAATCAGTCTGCCAGACGGTGTGAAAAGGAAAAAATTTACCCCGATGGGATGTTTTTCTGGCTGTACGTTTTTTTCTGCAAAATATGTAGAATTTTCAAGGATAAATCGATTTACTTCTCTCACTAAACAGATTCAGGACGCGTATGTCAAACAGTGCTATGAGCGTGGTGATCCTTGCCGCTGGTAAAGGAACCCGAATGTACTCCGATCTCCCGAAGGTTCTGCATACCCTCGCCGGGAAACCGATGGTTAAACATGTTATTGATGCGGCAAACCATTTGGGCGCTCAGCATGTGCATCTGGTTTACGGTCACGGCGGAGAGCTGCTTAAACAAACGCTGACTGATAGCTCACTCAACTGGGTGTTGCAGGCGGAACAGCTGGGAACGGGCCATGCCATGCAGCAGGCCTCCCCTCACTTCGCCGATGACGAAGACATTTTGATGCTGTATGGCGATGTGCCACTGATCTCCGTGGACACGCTACGCCAGCTTCAGGTGGCAAAGCCCGCTGGTGGCATTGGCCTGCTGACCGTCATTCTGGATAACCCAACCGGTTACGGACGTATTATCCGTGAAGCGGGTCAGGTGGTCGGCATTATCGAACAGAAAGATGCAGCGCCTGAACAACTGCTGATTAACGAAATCAACACCGGCATTTTGCTGGCTAACGGCGCCGATCTGAAGCGCTGGCTGAGCAAGCTGGACAATAACAACGCGCAGGGCGAATATTACATTACCGACATTATCGCCCTCGCTCATCAGGAAGGCCGTCAGATCGCGGCGGTGCATCCGGCAAGAACCACGGAAACCGAGGGCGTCAATAATCGTCTGCAACTGGCAACGCTGGAGCGGGTGTATCAGGCTGAGCAGGCTGAAAAACTGCTGCTGGCGGGGGTGATGTTGCTCGACCCGGCGCGTTTCGATCTGCGGGGTGAACTGATACACGGCCGTGATGTGGTGATTGATACCAATGTGATCATCGAAGGTACAGTCACGTTGGGTCACCGGGTGAAAATCGGTAGCGGCTGTGTGATTAAAAACAGCGTGATTGCTGATGACAGCGTTATCAGCCCGTACAGCGTGATTGAAGATGCGCAGCTGGAATCAGGCTGTACTGTCGGGCCATTCGCGCGTCTGCGTCCGGGCACTGAGTTGGCTGAAGGGGCGCATGTGGGCAACTTCGTCGAGATGAAAAAAGCGCGCCTGGGTAAAGGCTCTAAAGCGGGCCATCTGAGTTATCTTGGTGATGCGGAAATCGGTGCTAATGTGAATATTGGCGCAGGTACCATTACCTGCAACTACGACGGCGTCAATAAATCGAAAACGATCATCGGTGATGATGTATTTGTCGGTTCGGATACTCAACTGATTGCACCGGTAACGGTAGCCGCCGGTGCCACCATCGCAGCCGGAACCACCATTATGAAAAACGTCCCGGTGGCGGGACTGGTGTATAACCGTAAAGAACAGCAGTTGAAGGCAAGCTGGCAGCGCCCGGAAAAGAAAAAGTAAGCCCATTTTATGAAGGGGTGAGGCATGCCTCGCCCTCTGTTTTTGTTGTAAATGCAGTCAATACAAAAATAATCCCCACTCTCTACAAGGCTCGGGGAACCCGAATATACGGGAACAATCAGGTCAGAAGACAACGCTGATGGCTTACCGCCATCATGTCAGGAAAATAATTATGTGTGGAATTGTTGGTGCTGTAGCGCAGCGTGATATAGCAGAAATCCTGCTCGAAGGGCTGCGTCGTCTGGAATACCGGGGCTATGACTCTGCGGGTCTGGCTGTTGTTGATCAACAGGGTAACGCCACCCGACTGCGCCGTCTGGGTAAGGTGCAGAACCTGGCTGAAGCAGCAGAAACCACCTCGCTGGTGGGGGGAACGGGTATTGCGCACACGCGCTGGGCCACGCATGGCGAACCTTCGGAAGCGAATGCCCATCCGCATATCTCTGAACATATCATTATTGTTCACAACGGCATTATTGAGAATCACGAACCGCTGCGCGAACAACTGATTGCGCGGGGGTATACCTTTGCCTCAGAAACCGATACCGAAGTGGTGGCGCATCTGGTGCACTGGGAGCAGAAACAGGCTGGTGGCTCGCTGCGTGAAGTTGTGCAGCGGGTTATCCCACAGCTGCGCGGTGCCTATGGCATGGTGATTCTGGACAGCCGCGATCCGTCGGTTATTGTGGCTGCCCGTTCCGGTAGCCCGCTGGTGATAGGCCGCGGCGTGGGTGAAAACTTCATTGCCTCCGATCAGCTGGCGCTGTTGCCCGTGACCCGTCGTTTTGTCTACCTGGAAGAGGGCGATATTGCGGAGATCACCCGCCGTGATGCGACCATTTTTGATCGTCAGGGGAATCAGGTAAAACGTGCCGAGATCGAATCGAACGCACAGTATGATGCTGGCGACAAAGGGGTTTACCGCCACTACATGCAGAAAGAGATTTACGAGCAGCCTGTCGCGATTAAAAACACCCTGAGTGGTCGTTTCAGCCACGGTGAAGTCGATCTCTCCGAGCTGGGTCCGCAGGCTGATACGCTGCTGGCCAACGTTGAGCACATTCAGATCGTTGCCTGCGGCACCTCATACAATTCCGGTATGGTTTCCCGTTACTGGTTTGAGTCGCTGGCCAACGTGCCGTGTGACGTTGAGATTGCATCTGAATTCCGCTATCGCAAATCGGCAGTACGCAAAAACAGCCTGCTGATCACCCTGTCTCAATCGGGTGAAACGGCGGATACCCTGGCAGCCCTGCGCCTGTCGAAAGAGCTGGGTTACCTTGGTTCTCTGGCGATTTGTAACGTTGCCGGTTCATCGCTGGTACGTGAGTCCGACCTGGCGCTGATGACCAAAGCCGGGACCGAAATCGGCGTAGCGTCGACCAAAGCTTTCACCACTCAGCTAACGGTGCTGCTGATGCTGGTGGCGAAAATCGGTCGTCTGAAAGGCGTTGATCCGCAGGTTGAGCACGATATCGTGCACTCCTTGCAGGCGCTGCCAAGCCGTATTGAACAGATGCTGTCGCAGGATGAGCTGATCGCGTCACTGGCGGAAGACTTCTCAGACAAGCATCATGCGCTGTTCCTCGGCCGTGGCGATCAGTATCCGATCGCGATGGAAGGTGCGCTGAAGCTGAAAGAGATCTCCTACATTCATGCTGAAGCTTATGCTGCAGGTGAACTGAAACACGGTCCGTTAGCGCTGATCGATGCCGATATGCCGGTTATTGTGGTGGCACCGAATAATGAATTGCTGGAGAAACTGAAGTCAAATATCGAAGAGGTGCGCGCCCGTGGGGGTCTGTTGTATGTCTTCGCCGATATTGATGCCGGTTTTGCCAACAGCGAAGGCATGCGCATTATTCCGTTGCCGCATGTGGAAGAGGTGATTGCGCCTATCTTCTACACCGTGCCGCTACAGTTGCTGTCCTATCATGTGGCGCTGATCAAAGGTACCGATGTGGATCAACCGCGTAACCTGGCAAAATCCGTTACGGTTGAATAAGCCCTGCCCTGCACGCAGGTGAACTCTGCGTGCTGTTCAAGAGTCCGGTATGACTGCTCCGTCAGTCGGCCGGACTTTTTTTGTACAAATTCCCGTTATTCCTTTCCTTACAATGAACGTTCTTAGGTTCTTTTTAAGGGAATAGAATGAAAAAGATGCAAACGGGGTTTTGTCTGATGGCGCTGTGCTTTGGCACCGTATACGAGGCGAATGCCTCATCAGCGAAGGTACCCTGCCCGGTGCCACTGAAAACGTGTCCTGCTCCGCTGGATAAAAACCTGCCAGACGTCAAAAATATGCTTACCTGGACACCTCAGCAGCGTGTGGTGGGTTTCCGTAACGACTACCGATCCTATCCCGGCGATATTTTCCACGCCAGCAAAGCAGGTGTACCGCTCCCTGTTGCTCATCGCAATCTCTCTGCCGTGTCCTATGAGTATCAGCAGCATCACTACTCATTGGCAGATTACCTTAAACGCAATAACGTGACAGGGATGATGGTGATTAAAGACGGTAAAAAGGTCTGGGACTATTACGGCCATGGCAACACGAAAACAACGTTATGGACATCGCGATCTGTCGGTAAATCAGTGGTGTCCACGTTAGTCGGGATCGCACTGAAGCAGGGGAAGATAGCCTCCCTGGATGATGAGGTCGTGAAGTACAATCCAGAGGCACGGGGCACTGCCTGGGAGCATGTCCCTCTACGCAGTCTGCTACAGCATACCTCCGGTGTGACCTGGAATGAGGATTACACCAATCCCCAATCTGATTTTGCCAAGCTGACCCAGTGTGAAGCAGGAAAAGACACCTATGATTGCGTCAGCAAACTGGTGCTCGACCCTCAGCGTAAAGCCTATGCGAAACCGGGTCAGATCTGGTCCTACTCTTCCGGTGGTGCCTGGGTGCTGGGCGACACGCTGGAGAAAGCGACGGGAGAAACGTTGGCCCGCAATCTGCAGGACAACATCTGGCAGCCATACGGTATGGTGAATGATGGTGTGTGGCACAGCTATCTGCCGGGCAAACATGATGTGGGTGCACACGGCTTTAACGCAACGCTCGAAGACTGGGGCAAGTTTGGTCTGTTCGTGATGAACAATGGCATCCTGCCTGATGGTACGAAAACGCTGCCCGAGGGTTGGGTGAAAGAGGCCAGTACCTGGAACAAAGCCGAAAACTCGGTGACGACAGATTATCCTGACGGGCAATTTGGTTACCAGTGGTGGAACATCGGTGTGCCCTTGAGTGCGAAAAACGATGCACCATCAGAAGGATTAACGCGCAATAAGACCCTGTCGGCTGAAGGTATTTTTGGCCAGATGATCGCCATCGACCAGGCGCAGAAACTGGTGATTGTTCAGTGGTCCGCCTGGCCACAGGCAGAACCGGCATCAGATGCCCAGCCGCTCGAAGCCTCTTTGATGTTTAATGCGATTGCAAATGCGCTGTCTGATGCTTCAGCTTCTCCAGCAAAAAATCGATAAGTACCCGGTATTTAGGGGGAAGATAGCGATTGGGATGATACAAAATCCATGACATCCCGTAATAGGATGTCATGTAGTCCCATTCGGGAAGGACCTGAATAATCTGTCGGTTATCCATGACCTGTTGCGCGGAAAAGCGCGGCAGGCATCCGATACCCAGATGATGAATGATGCCTTCCAGCCTGGCTTTGCTGTGATTAGAGGCATAGCGCCCGTGCACGGCAACGCTGATTTGCTCCCCGTTGGTGATATGACGAAACTTCCACTGATTATCCCCGGGCACTTCACCCAGATAAATACAGTTGTGTTGCGTTAAATCCTGCGGGTGCTCTGGGATACCGTGCTGTTGCAGGTATTCGGCGCTGGCACAGAGCACGTGCCTGACAGGAAACAGCGGGCGTGCCACCAGCCCCGGAGGCGGGGTATCAGTAATGCGGATCGCCAGGTCCACATCGTCACTGATTAAATCCACCATACGATCGGTGAGCATCAGTTGCAGATCGATCTCAGGGTAACGCTGTAAAAACTCAGCGACGTGCGGGGAGATCAAATCCTTACCGTAGGCACGCGGTGCGCTGATTCTCACCCGCCCCTGTGGGGTGTCACTAATTCGCCCAGCCAGTTCAAACACCGATTGTGCCGATTGCATCATCTCAAAGCAGCGCTCCCAGGCGACAGTTCCGGCTTCTGTCAGGCGCAGCCGGCGTGTCGTCCTCTCCAGCAGTTTCACCCCCAGGGCATTTTCCAGGCTGGCGATCTGACGGCTGACCGACGATGCGGTGCTGCCCAGCTTCTCTGCGGCCGCCGAGAAGCTGCCGAGTTCCACCACTTTCACGAACACTGCCATATACGGCAGCAGACCCATATATTGATTTGTTCTCATAGCGCACAAGTCTTGTTTGTGAGAGCGGATTATTCCGACTGGAGAAAAACATCATAATCGCTGTTGGGTTTATCGCCAACATCAGGGGAATGCAGGTGGAGAAACAACAGCGTTACGCAGAGTGGATGTTACTGGCTGTCGCCGTGGTCTGGGGAACCAGCTACGGTATGGCAAAACAGGCCGTTCTTTTCTATCCGGTCGTGGGTTTTCTGTTTATTCGTTTTTTGCTGACCTTCGTTCTGCTCTTACCCACGTTAAGGCTCTGCTGGCGCCAGGCGCTGCCCCCGGGGTTGATACTGGGTTCGGTGTTGTTGGCCATTTTCCTGTGTGAAACCTATGGGGTGGCGTTGACCTCTGCCAGTAATGCGGCATTTCTGATCAGCCTGTGTGTGGTGCTGACGCCGTTTGTTGAATGGCTGATGTTCCGTCAGCGGCCGGAAACCAGCGTGTTTATCGCTGCCGCTGTTTCTCTGTGTGGGGCCATGCTGCTGGTGGGCGGCACGCAGATTGAGATGAACAAGGGCGATCTGCTGGTGCTGGGGGCTGCGCTGCTGCGTGCGTTGATGGTGTGCCTGACGAAAAAAATGACCCAGCATCGCAATGTGCCTGCCCTGGCGCTGACGGCGGTACAAACCGGGGTGGTCGCCAGCGGTTCGCTGGTGGTGTTACTGGTGACAGAGCATGGGATACCGGCCCTGCCTGAGAGCACGCTGTTCTGGGGGCCGACGCTTTATCTGGTGCTGTTCTGCACGCTGTTTGCCTTCTTTGCGCAGAACTATGCGGTGAAGCGCACCTCACCGACGCGCGCCTCGCTATTAATGGGGTCTGAGCCGCTGTTTGGTGCCCTGTTTGCCGTGCTCTGGTTGCAGGAGTCGCTGACACCAGCGGCATGGCTGGGTGGCTTGCTGATCGTTGCTGCATCCCTGTGGGCCACGCGCCCGGTTAAACGCCATCCGGAATTGAGTGCGGTAATGGAAAAAACCGACTGACGTCAGCCTTCATGATTAGAGTGGTGTGTCACAAAAGTGTCATATTTCGTACATTTTACTGTCACCAAACTGTCCTATTTTGCCTCCAGCAGCAATCATTAATTAGACAAACACGGCAACTGGCCTGACTTTTTAATCCCGTGGAGGGAACATGACACTGATGCACAAAACCCTGGCTCAATTCGTCGCAGTAACCCTTTCTCTGAGCGCCGTTACCGCAATGGCCGCGACCAACCTGACCGGTGCTGGCGGGACATTCCCGGCACCTGTGTATAACAAGTGGGCAGCAGAGTACAACACCGCGACGGGCAGCCAGGTTAACTATCAGGGTATCGGTTCATCCGGCGGCGTTAAGCAGATTATCGCTAAAACCGTAGACTTCGGTGCATCAGATGCGCCGATGAAAGACGAAGATTTAGAAAAAAATGGCCTGTTCCAGTTTCCGACAGTTATTGGCGGGGTGGTACTGGCGGTTAATATTCCTGGTATCAAATCTGGACAGCTGACGCTGGATGGCAAAACCGTGGGTGATATCTACCTCGGCACTATCAAAAAGTGGAACGACCCGGCCATCACTAAGCTGAACCCAGGCGTGAAACTGCCTGATTCCAACATCAACGTGGTACGCCGCGCTGACGGTTCGGGTACCTCATTCGTGTTCACCAGCTACCTGTCTAAAGTGAACAGCGACTGGAGCAGCAAAGTCGGTAAAGGTAGCACCGTTAACTGGCCAACCGGTCTGGGCGGCAAGGGTAACGACGGCGTGGCTGCGTTCGTACAGCGTCTGCCAGGTTCTATCGGCTACGTTGAGTACGCCTATGCGAAACAGAACAGCCTGGCTTACACCAAGCTGGTGGATGCGGATGGAAAAGCCATTGAACCGGGTGAGAAAAGCTTTAGCGATGCCGCGAAAGGCGCAGACTGGTCCAAATCTTTTGCTCAGGACCTGACCTTCCAGAAAGGCGACAACGCGTGGCCAATCACCTCTACCACCTTTATCCTGGTGCACAAAGAGCAGGCTAATGCAGAGAAAGGCGCCGCCGTACTGAAGTTCTTCGACTGGGCTTATAAAAACGGCAGCAAAACCACGGCTGACCTGGACTACGCATCACTGCCAGATTCTGTGGTTGAGCAGATTCGTAGCGCCTGGAAAACTAATGTGAAAGACAGCTCCGGCAAAGCACTGTACTAAGCTATCGCAGTAAGCACCACGACGCGTGGTGCGGATGCCCCCATGGGCCAGGCTTGCCTGGCCCGATACGTATCAGCAGTATCAGACTCGAGAATTCTATGGCTGCAACCAAGCCGGCATTCAAGGCTCCCGGAAAACAGGGTGACATCATCTTCAGCGCGCTGGTTAAACTGGCTGCGTTGATTGTGCTGTTGCTGCTCGGTGGCATTATCGTTTCCCTGATTATCTCTTCATGGCCGAGTATCCAGAAATTTGGTTTCTCGTTCCTGTGGAATAAAGAGTGGGATGCGCCTAACGAACAGTTTGGTGCGCTGGTGCCGATTTACGGTACCGTCGTCACCTCCATTATTGCCCTGCTTATCGCTGTCCCGGTAAGTTTCGGCATTGCTTTGTTCCTGACCGAACTGGCCCCTAACTGGCTGCGTCGCCCACTGGGCGTGGCGATTGAACTGCTGGCGGCTATCCCCAGCATTGTGTATGGCATGTGGGGGCTGTTTATCTTCGCTCCGCTGTTTGCCACCTATTTCCAGCAGCCCGTCGGTGACGTTCTGGCTAACGTGCCGATTGTGGGAACCCTGTTCTCCGGCCCGGCATTTGGTATCGGGATTTTAGCCGCCGGGATTATCCTGGCGATTATGATTATCCCTTACATCGCTTCCGTCATGCGCGACGTGTTCGAGCAGACGCCAGTGATGATGAAAGAGTCCGCGTACGGCATTGGCTGTACCACCTGGGAAGTGATGTGGCGTGTTGTGTTGCCCTTCACCAAAAACGGGGTGATTGGTGGGGTGATGCTGGGCCTGGGGCGCGCACTGGGTGAAACCATGGCGGTGACCTTCATTATCGGTAACACCTACCAACTCGACAGTGCTTCACTGTTTATGCCGGGTAACAGCATCACCTCAGCGCTGGCGAACGAATTTGCTGAAGCGGAATAGGGCGTGCATACCGCCGCGCTGATGGAGCTGGGGCTGATCCTGTTTGTGATCACCTTTATCGTGCTGGCCTGTTCAAAACTGATGATCCTGCGCCTGGCAAAAAGTGAAGGAGCGCGTTCATGACCACGATGGAATTGCAGGCGCGTGACGAACTGCTCGCTTCACGCCGTAAGATGCAGGCGTGGCGCCGGATGAAAAACCGCATTGCCCTCGCCCTGTCGTTGCTGACCATGGCATTTGGTCTGTTCTGGCTGGTGTGGATCCTGTTTTCAACCGTGACTCGCGGTATTGATGGCATGACGCTGTCGCTGTTTACCGAGAATACGCCCCCGCCGAATACGGCAGGGGGTGGCCTTGCAAACGCCCTGGCAGGCAGCGGTCTGTTGATCTTCTGGTCAACCGCTGTGGGTACGCCGCTGGGGATTATGGCAGGGATCTATCTGGCCGAGTATGGCCGTAAGTCCTGGCTGGCCGAAGTGATTCGCTTTATTAACGACATCCTGCTTTCGGCACCGTCGATTGTGGTCGGTCTGTTCGTTTACACCATCGTGGTGGCGCAGATGCAGCACTTCTCCGGCTGGGCCGGGGTGGTGGCGCTGGCGCTGTTGCAAATCCCGATCGTGATCCGCACCACCGAAAACATGCTGAGACTGGTACCGGACAGCCTGCGTGAAGCGGCGTATGCCCTGGGGACGCCAAAATGGAAGATGATTTCGGCGATTACCCTGAAAGCCTCCGTTTCCGGCATCCTGACGGGTGTGCTGCTGGCGATTGCCCGCATTGCCGGGGAAACCGCACCCCTGCTGTTTACCTCGCTGTCGAACCAGTTCTGGAGCACCGATATGATGCAGCCACTGGCGAACCTGCCGGTGACCATCTTTAAGTTCGCGATGAGTCCGTTTGCCGAATGGCAGAGTCTGGCCTGGGCGGGCGTGCTGATTATTACGCTGTGTGTACTGTTACTGAACATCCTGGCACGCGTGATCTTCGCCAAGAGCAAACATTAATTGAGCAGCGCGGCGTTAGCGGCGCGGACTAAGTGAGATAAAAATGGTTGATACGACTTCCGCTAAGATGATTCAGGTTCGTGATTTGAACTTCTATTACGGAAAATTCCATGCGCTGAAAAACATCAATCTGGATATTGCTAAAAACCAGGTGACGGCGTTTATCGGCCCATCCGGCTGCGGTAAATCCACGCTGCTGCGTACCTTTAACAAGATGTTCTCGCTCTATCCTGAGCAGCGTGCTGAAGGTGAAATTCTGCTGGATGGTGAAAACATCCTGACCGCCAGCCAGGATATCGCCCTGCTGCGTGCCCGTGTTGGCATGGTATTCCAGAAGCCGACACCGTTCCCGATGTCGATTTATGACAACATTGCTTTCGGTGTGCGTCTGTTTGAAAAACTGTCACGTGCCGATATGGATGAACGCGTTCAGTGGGCATTGACGAAAGCGGCGCTGTGGACCGAAACCAAAGACAAGCTGCATCAGAGCGGTTACAGTCTTTCCGGCGGGCAGCAGCAACGTTTGTGCATCGCGCGTGGTATTGCGATTCGCCCGGAAGTGTTGTTGCTGGATGAGCCTTGTTCGGCCCTGGACCCGATCTCAACCGGTCGTATTGAAGAGCTGATTACGGAACTGAAGCAGGATTACACCGTGGTGATCGTGACCCACAACATGCAGCAGGCCGCACGTTGCTCCGACCATACGGCATTTATGTACCTGGGCGAACTGATCGAGTTCAGTGATACCGATACACTGTTCACCAAGCCGCATCAGAAGCAAACTGAAGATTACATCACCGGCCGCTACGGTTGATTTGACTGGAGAATACAATGGATAGCTTAAATCTGAACAAACATATCTCCGGCCAGTTCAACGCCGAGCTGGAGCATATTCGCACCCAGGTGATGACCATGGGGGGCATGGTCGAGCAGCAGTTGACCGATGCCATCACGGCGATGCACAACCAGGATGGTGAGCTGGCGAACAAGGTGATCGAAGGGGACCACAAGGTCAATATGATGGAGGTGGAGATTGATGAAGCCTGCGTGCGCATCATCGCCAAACGTCAACCTACCGCCAGCGACCTGCGTCTGGTAATGGCGATCATCAAAACCATCTCAGAGCTGGAACGTATTGGTGATGTTGCCGAGAAGATCTGCCGTACCGCGCTGGAAAAATTCACCCAGCAGCACCAGCCGCTGCTGGTGAGCCTGGAGTCACTGGGGCATCACACCATTCAGATGCTGCATGACGTACTGGATGCTTTTGCACGGATGGATCTCACCGCCGCCATTGAAATCTATCGTGAAGACAAGAAGGTTGACCAGGAGTATGAGGGCATCGTGCGTCAGCTGATGACCTATATGATGGAAGATCCGCGCACTATCCCGAGTGTGCTGACGGCCTTGTTCTGCGCGCGTGCCATCGAGCGCATCGGTGATCGGTGCCAGAACATCTGTGAAATTATCTTCTACTTCGTGAAAGGCCAGGATTTCCGTCACGTGGGCGGAGACCAGCTGGATAAACTGCTGACCGGCGATGATACCGGCAGCAATAACCCGTCATAATCTTTGCTCAGGTGTGCCAACCCTCCGGCATGCCTGACTTCCTTCCCCATCACTTTTTCGTCTGGATACCTTTGTCGGTCAAACTTATACTTGCGGCAAATTTCCAATGAAAAGGCCAGAAAACCATGTCAATTTCCCCTCCGGACAGGCGTAGCGTCACGCCGGGCAAAGCGATGGTCGCTGCTGTCAGCGGTTATGCAATGGACGGCTTTGATCTGCTGATCCTCGGTTTTATGTTACCCGCTATCAGTCTGTCGCTGGCGTTATCCCCCTCGCAGGCCGGTTCACTGGTCACCTGGACACTGATTGGTGCCGTGCTGGGAGGCATTGTTTTTGGCCATATCAGCGATCGCCTCGGACGTATTCGCGTACTGACTTTCACCATCCTGATGTTTTCAGTCTTTACCGGGCTGTGCGCAGTGGCACAGGGATATTGGGATTTACTGGCTTATCGCACCCTTGCGGGTATGGGGCTGGGCGGTGAGTTCGGTATTGGTATGGCATTGATCGCGGAAGCCTGGCCTGCCAATAAGCGTAACCGTGCTTCCGCGTGGGTAGGTATGGGGTGGCAGCTTGGCGTGCTGCTGGCGGCATTTATCACGCCATTGCTGTTGAATGTGATCGGCTGGCGCGGCATGTTCCTCGTTGGCCTGCTGCCTGCGCTGGCCTCGTTTGCCATTCGTCGTGGCATGGGGGAGCCGGAAGCGTTCACCCAGCATGTGGATGTGAATCAGGGGCTGTCGTTCACGGCGCGCATTAAGCTGTTGTTCGCGGATGCGGCTACCACCAAAGCCAGCATCGGCATCTTTATCCTCTGTTCAGTACAGAACTTTGGTTATTACGGTCTGATGATCTGGATGCCGAGCTATCTTTCATCAAACTTTGGTTTCTCGCTGACGAAATCCGGGTTGTGGACCGCGGTCACGGTCGTCGGGATGACCTTCGGTATCTGGTTATTTGGTCTGCTGGCCGATCGCTTCTCCCGCTGGAAAATTTTCCTGCTGTATCAGTTCGGCGCAGTGGTGATGGTGGTGGTTTACGCTCAGCTGCGCGATCCGACGACCATGCTGTTTACCGGGGCGCTGATGGGGATGTTTGTGAATGGCATGATTGGCGGTTACGGCGCGCTGATTTCTGACACTTATCCGGTGAAAGTGCGTGCCACGGCGCAGAATGTCTTGTTTAACCTGGGTCGCGGCGTGGGTGGATTTGGTCCGCTGGTGATTGGGCTGCTGGTCAGCCAGTGGTCATTTACTGCTGCTATCACCATGCTGGCACTCATCTATCTGCTGGATATTATAGCCACATTATTCCTGTTGCCGAAAAAGCAGGGTAACGATGATGTCCTGGGCGCGATTGGTTAACTGAGCGGCATCCTGCGCTGATCCTTCAGCGCGGGATAATATTAGCCTGATATTTCCCATTAATCCTTTTCTGTTTATTCTTTTTAAGAAAATTAACATTCTTAAAGTGCTTATTTATTGGAGATTACACTTTAATAAAAGGGTGAATGTATCGGATGGGTAACCTGATTGGCATATAGTGGTATTGTTTTTTCTTTGTGATCTTATGTTGTTTACAGCACTTAAAAAAAACGATAGTCTCGAAATCAGTAAGTGGTTTGTGTTTTTTTCTTAGTGTTGAGACGATATACCCTCTCTTTATTATCCATTTTGATTCTGATGTCGTCCGCGTTAGAAATATCAACTGGTCACCAGGGTGGGATCGGTACTGGCAGCGATAATAACTATGTACGAATACGATCCCTCCTCGCCGTGAAAATAATTAATATAGCGACAAGGAGTAATGCATGGCGGGTGATTAACGCTATCATTAATATATTAAATATGAGAAGAAATAAAACTGCGGTTCAGCTCAAGAAGCAAGAGGCATTCCGTATGCTGGCGCTAATCTGTCAGGAAATTGCATCCCGGCCAAAAATGGGAACGCATTTATCCGATCCCACGCTATGGCCTAAAACCAGAGAGTTAGCGGATAATTGCGGCGAGAGTATCTATATGATGCGAAATATTCTTTTACAGCTGGTTGATGAAGGTAAAGTTATTAAACATGCTTCACTGTTGTCAAATTCATTACGCTGGCATATCAATGAGGGAGACGGTATTTAATTCTTTCTATACCGCCCTTTGGCAACAGGCCGGATTGTTTCCGGCCTGCACTATTTAGCGCGTTAACTGCCAGCCACGCGCCTGCCATAAATCTGGCAGCTGTGCCATATCATCAAACACCGTCACCAGTGGATGGTTGATAACCGGATTATGCGCATCGACGCAGTAATAGAAGACCGGGATCCCTGCGGCGATACCCGCTTTTGCCCCCGCTTCAGAATCATCGATCAGGATGCAGCGCTCAATCGGTACGCCCATCTGTTTGGCAGCGTAGTACATCAATTCCGGGTCGGGTTTCCAGTGCTCAATGTCATAGCCGCTGTATAAGCGGTCCCCAAAGAAGGAGAGCATGCCGGTCAGGCCGAGCGAATGCTGCATTTTAGGGACGGTGCCGTTAGAGACAACACAGGCCGGAACACTCACTTTTTCCAGTAAAGCCTTTGCACCGTGAATCGGTTTAAGCTCCAGGTCAAACAGGCGAGCCACTTCCTGACGATAAGCCGGTTCCAGGACTTCAACCGGGGTCGTCAGCGGGTGCTGCTGGCAGACATCCGCGATGATGTCGTACAGTTTCACCCCTTTGTACTTTTCGAACATCTCCTGCAACGACAGCGTGACACCAAACTGCGCGAACGTGTTGACGTACGCCTGAGTACAGAGCATTTCGCTGTCGACCAGCGTTCCGTCACAATCGAAAAAAATGCATTCCACGGTCATCCTGATTCCTTCTGTCCAATGGGTGGATACCCGATAGTAGCGCGAAGCGGGGTGAATTATGTCAATTACTGTTAACGGTTGTGATAAGACGGGTAAAACAGCGCAATCGGTTGCGAAAAAACCGGGTGATCGTCATCCCAAAATCAAAATTTTGGGGTAGGATAACGGCCGACAACTTTTCTCCGTTCTGGAAACACATAATGACGAATCCCGGTCTGTTACAACGGATTTTTAAATTGCAGGAGCATGGCACCACCGTTCGTACCGAGGTGATTGCTGGTTTCACCACCTTTTTGACGATGGTGTATATCGTTTTTGTTAACCCTCAGATCCTCGGCGTGGCTGGCATGGATACGCAGGCGGTCTTCGTTACCACCTGCCTGATAGCGGCCGGCGGCAGTATTCTGATGGGTCTGGTCGCGAACCTGCCTGTGGCACTGGCCCCCGCGATGGGGCTGAACGCCTTCTTCGCCTTCGTGGTCGTGGGTGCGATGGGGATATCCTGGCAGATCGGAATGGGCGCTATTTTCTGGGGGGCGGTTGGCCTGCTGTTGCTGACGATCTTCCGTGTGCGTTACTGGATGATTGCCAATATCCCACTGAGTCTGCGCGTGGGGATCACTGCCGGTATTGGTTTGTTTATTGCGATGATGGGGCTGAAAAACGCCGGTATTATCGTGGCCAACGAAGCAACACTGGTAACAGTAGGTAACCTGACCTCGCACAGCGTACTGCTGGGAGCGCTGGGCTTCTTTATTATCGCCATCCTTGCATCACGCAATATCCATGCGGCGGTGCTGGTATCGATCGTGGTGACCACGCTGATTGGCCTGGCGATTGGCGATGTGAAATATACCGGTATCTTCTCAGCGCCCCCTGCGGTGACCTCCGTTCTGGGGCAGGTTAACCTGAAAGATTCACTGAACGTTGGTATGGCCGGGATCATCTTCTCCTTTATGCTGGTCAACCTGTTTGACTCTTCCGGGACGTTGATTGGTGTGACGGATAAAGCCGGTCTGACTGATGAGACGGGTAAGTTCCCGCGTATGAAGCAGGCGCTGTATGTGGACAGTATCAGTTCCGTTGCCGGCTCATTTATCGGTACCTCTTCGGTGACTGCTTATATCGAAAGCTCATCCGGCGTGTCCGTGGGCGGTCGCACCGGCCTGATGGCCGTTGTGACGGGCGTGTTGTTCCTGTTGGTGATGTTCCTGTCACCGCTGGCGGGTATGGTCCCCGCTTACGCGGCAGCCGGTGCGCTGATCTACGTGGGCGTGCTGATGACCTCAAGCCTGGCGCGCGTGAAGTGGGATGACCTGACCGAAGCGGTTCCGGCGTTTGTGACGGCGGCGATGATGCCATTCAGTTTCTCGATCACTGAAGGTATCGCACTGGGCTTTATCTCTTACTGCGTGATGAAGCTGGGAACGGGACGCTGGCGTGAAATCAGCCCGTGCGTCGTGGTTGTGGCGCTACTGTTCGTTCTGAAAATCGCGTTTATCGACGCGCATTAATCAGACTAACGGGTGGTAACGCCACCCGTTAGACTCTCAGGAGTGGTAGAGCGGTTTTTCCGCCGGCAGACTGGTCAGGCGCAGCGTGCGTGGCCCAAGATTGTGCGCATAAACGTTAAAATCCCGCAGTGATTCCCAGCCATCTTCCCCGTTATATTCCCACAAATGCAATCGGTCAGTGCCTGGCGATAACGCACAGGACCACACCAGCAATGGCTCAACATCACACAGCGCCTGAATATCTGGCCAGGTGACGCAGCGCAGTCGTCCTGATGCCGGGTGCAGGCGCAGTGAATCCTTTCCTTCATCCGCTTCGCCAGTGAGTTTTAGAATGCTTTGGCGTAGCGTCCACAGCTGCGTAGATGCCTCAATGGCATCATTCTGTGCATTGATCCACGCTTTCTCTCCCGACGACAGGCACTCATAATGATGCTCCGTGGTCTGACGGCTATGTGCGCGGACAATTTCCATATCCAGTCCGGCGCGGCCCCGTTCCTCAGCTAACATCACACCGACCATGTTACCGGCGTAGGCCAGACTAAAATCAGGGAGGTCCGGGTCAGCAAAGCAGGGGCGTCCGCTGGCAGTGGTGATCAATTCGGGCAGAAGGGGGATGCCATACACGCGCAGCATCAGTTCTGCGAGCAGGCTTCGGGCAGCCAGAAAGCGGGTACGACGTTTCTCGGAAAATCTGCTGGCCTGCTCTACCATCTGCTGCGGGAGTCGGTGAACCTGGGGTCTGGTTTGGGCGAGTGCCCAACGTGCAAAATGACTTGCCATCTGTCGCTCCGTGAAAATGGTCGGGTAATCATCTCTGCCATTGTAAGAATTTTCTTATCAAATTTCACCTGGGATTCCATTCCCAGGGGTATTTTCGGACTATTGTCACTGTTTATAGCCAGATTGCTGGTGGAATAGAGCGATCACACCGGGTGTTTACTTCCCGATGCAAAAACTGGAGAAAATACGCCCCAGCAGATCATCCGAACTGAATTCTCCGGTAATTTCACTCAGCGCCAGCTGGGCAAGGCGGAGCTCTTCTGCCAGTAATTCACCGGCCCAGGCACCCAGCAGTTGGTCTTTGCCCTGCTGTAAGTGAGTGGCTGCTAACTCCAGTGCGAGCAGGTGGCGTCGGCGAGCCAGGAAGCCACCTTCCATACTGCCAGAGAAGCCCATGCTGTGTTTCAGGTGGTCGCGCAGAACATCAATGCCATCGCCGGTGCGGGCCGAAAGACGAATAAGTGAGTGACCATTTACTTCTTCGATGCCCAGCACTTCACCTGTCATATCGGCTTTGTTGCGCACCACGGTAATCGGTAACGTTTGTGGCAGTCGGGCGATAAAGTCCGGCCATATTTCGGCCGGACCGGTCGCACCTGTGGTGGTGCCATCGACCATAAACAGCACGCGATCGGCCTGTTCGATCTCATTCCATGCGCGTTCGATGCCTATGCGCTCAACTTCATCGCTGGCTTCGCGTAATCCTGCGGTATCAATGATATGCAGCGGCATGCCATCAATATGGATATGTTCGCGCAGCACATCGCGGGTGGTGCCCGCGATATCGGTCACAATCGCTGCTTCGCGTCCGGCCAGTGCATTCAGCAGGCTGGATTTTCCGGCATTTGGACGCCCGGCGATCACTACTTTCATTCCTTCACGCAGCAGGCTGCCCTGGCGTGCTTCGGCACGTACGTCGTCCAGATCGGCAATCACCTGATGCAACTGCGCTTCAATTTTACCGTCGGAGAGGAAGTCGATCTCCTCATCCGGGAAGTCGATGGCCGCTTCTACATAGATCCGCAGGTGAGTAAGTGCTTCCACAAGATGGTTTACACGGGCAGAAAAAACGCCCTGTAATGAGTTAACGGCGGAACGTGCTGCCTGCTCGGAGCTGGCATCAATCAGGTCGGCAATCGCTTCAGCCTGTGCCAGATCCAGTTTGTCATTGAGGAAGGCGCGTTCTGAGAACTCTCCTGGATTGGCAATTCGCAGCCCGGGCAGTGCCATAATGCGCTTCAGCAACAGATCGAGGATCACCGGACCGCCGTGGCCCTGAAGTTCCAGTACGTCTTCGCCGGTAAACGAGTTCGGGCCGGGGAACCACAGCGCAATGCCCTGATCGAGGGTGCCACCGTCGGCATCACGGAACGGCAGATAGTCGGCGTAACGCGGTTTAGGCAGTTTACCCAGCAGTAACTGCGCGACCTCTGCGGCCTTGCTGCCAGAAATACGCAGAATGCCGACGCCGCCGCGTCCTGGCGCGGTCGCCTGCGCGACGATAGTATCGCTATGGCTCATGTTGAATTCTCTTTTGGAAATAAAAAGGCGGTCATAATGACCGCCTTAGTGTAAGCATTGTGCGTGATTTTGGCACGGGTGGACCGAAAAAGAGGGTCCGCCCCTACGGCATCAACAGATTACGCTTTTTTCTTGTCGCGGCTGTGCAGGCCACGTTTTTCCAGGCCGCGATAAATCAGCTGCTGCTGGAGAATGGTCACCAGGTTACTGACGATGTAGTACAGCACCAGACCTGACGGGAACCACAAGAAGAACACGGTGAAGATCACTGGCATAAAGGTCATGATCTTCTGCTGCATCGGATCGGTCACGGTGGTTGGCGACATCTTCTGAATGAAGAACATCGTGATACCCATCAGGATCGGCAGAATGTAGTACGGGTCCTGTGCTGCCAGGTCATGGATCCACAGCGCGAACGGCGCATGACGCAGTTCTACCGAGCCCATCAGCATGTAGTAAAGGGCCAGGAAGATAGGCATCTGGATAACCAGAGGCAGACAGCCGCCCAGCGGGTTCACTTTTTCCGCTTTGTACAACGCCATCATTTCCTGGCTCATACGCTGCTTGTCATCACCTAAACGCTCACGCATCGCCTGAATCTTAGGCTGCAACATGCGCATTTTTGCCATCGAGGTGTACTGCGCTTTGGTCAGCGGGTACATGATGCCGCGCACGATGAAGGTGATAACGATAATGGAGAAGCCCCAGTTACCGATAAAGGTATGCAGGAATTTCAGCAGTTTGAACAGCGGCTGAGAGATAAACCACAACCAGCCGTAATCCACGGTCAGATCAAGGTGGGGAGCCACAGCTGCCATCTTGTCCTGAATTTCCGGGCCCACCCACAGGGTGGCTGCCAGCTGCTGCTGAGAACCTGGTGCGACGGTGACCGGAGCAGATTTGTAGCCAATCGCCGCGATTCCGTTACCCAGATTGCTGGTGTACAGCGTGTTGTTACCCGCCGTCTGTGGAACCCATGCGGTGGCGAAGTACTGCTGCATCATTGCCACCCAACCATTGGTGGTCGTGGTGCTCAGGTTTTCGTTATCGCTGATTTTATCGAATTTGTACTTTTCGTAGTTTGTCTCACTGCTGGAGTAAGCCGCGCCACGGAAAGTGTGCAGAGCAAAGTTGCTGCTGCCGGTATCGCGATGCTTCGGCAGGTCAATAGACTGCTTCAGCTGACCGAACATTGACACTTCCAGCGGCTGCTGTGAGGCGTTGTTGATCTGATAATCGACATTAATCGCGTATTCACCACGTTTCAGAACGAAGGTCTTGGTGAAGGTTGCGCCGTTTTCCGCGGTAAAGGTCAGCGGAATACGCAGCTCGCTCTGGCCATCAGCGAGCTCGAAGTGATCCTGGCCTGCGGTGTACAGAGGACGTGCACCGTTTGCCGGGTTATCCGGGCCGTTACGACCAGTCAGACCGCTCTGAGCCTGATACAGGAATCCAGGTGTGGTTTCCAGCAATTGGAAAGGCTTGTCTGAACCCAGTGAATCCGGGTAAGTCAGCAATAACGCCTGGTCAATATCGCCACCGCGAGTATTGATATTTAAAGACAGGACATCAGTCTTAACGGTGATCGTTTTGCCCTGGCCACTGGCAGGTACGCCCTGATTGGCGGCATCACCGGCTGCACTGGTCGTGTTTTGCGTGGTCTGGGTCTGCAATGGCTGCGGAGCGTGGTCCGTCTGCCAGGCTTGCCAGATCATGAAGGACACGAACAGAAAAGCGATGAGGAAAAGATTGCGTTGCGAATCCATCGTTAATGTTCTCTGGGATCAATGGTTATGTGGCGGCACCGGATCGTCGCCACCCGGGTTCAAGGGGTGGCATTTTAATATGCGTTTCATCGTCAACCAACTCCCTTTTATCACCCCAAACCT
>Ga0308168_1001362_pt1 | contig 22423 bp, 19 predicted proteins | sample PhyCR2_FD_202133 | JGI IMG/M metagenome (GOLD analysis project Ga0308168, IMG submission 202133) | Phyllosphere microbial communities from UC Gill Tract Community Farm, Albany, California, United States - DLSLRC.R2 | ecosystem: Host-associated > Plants > Phyllosphere > Unclassified | place: USA...
GCTCGCCTTGACCTTGTGCGGCGCTGCTTCTATCTCAAAGTCTGTGAAAAACTGTCGATTTCAGCAGAAGACACGGGTTGGCGCCGCGAAATTCTTGGCCAACTGGTCAAAGAATGGGGCTGGGATAACGCTCGTCTGGCGATGCTCGACAGCCGTGCCGACTGGAAAATAAGCCAGGTTCGTGAAGCCCATAATGAATTACTGGATGCGATGATGCAGAGCTATCGCAATCTGATTCGTTTTGCGCGCCGTAACAACTTAAGCGTCAGCGCCAGCCCGCAGGATATTGGCGTGCTGACGCGTAAGCTGTACGCGGCTTTTGAAGCCCTGCCAGGGAAAGTCACTCTGCTTAATCCGCAGATTTCGCCTGACCTGTCTGAATCGCACCTGACCTTTATTCATGTGCCAAACGGCCGCGCTAACCGTGCAGGCTGGTATTTGTATAACCAGTCGCCAGACATGAGTTCGATTATCAGCCATCAGCCGCTGGAATATAACCGCTACCTTAACAAGCTGGTGGCCTGGGCATGGTTTAACGGCCTGCTGACCAGTAAAACGCGATTGCATATTAAAGGGAACGAGATCTGCGATCTTGCCCGCTTGCAGGAGCTGGTGTCCGACGTTTCGCATCACTTCCCGCTGCGTCTGCCTTCGCCTACACCGAAAGCCCTTTACAGCCCGTGCGAAATCCGTCATCTGGCGATTATCGTCAATCTTGAATATGACCCGACGGCGGCCTTCCGCAATCAGGTGGTGCATTTCGACTTCCGTAAGCTGGATGTATTCAGTTTTGGTCAGCAGCAGCAGTGCCTGGTCGGCAGTGTCGATTTGTTGTACCGCAACTCGTGGAATGAAGTGCGTACGCTGCATTTCAACGGCGAGCAGGCAATGATTGAAGCGTTGAAAACCATTCTGGGCAAAATGCACCAGGACGCCTCACCACCAGACTCCGTAGAAGTGTTCTGCTACAGCCAGCACTTGCGCGGGTTGATTCGCACCCGTGTGCAGCAGTTGGTGTCAGAATGTATTGAACTACGCCTTTCCAGCACTCGTCAGGAGCCAGGTCGCTTCAAAGCCGTACGTGTAGCGGGACAAACATGGGGGCTGTTCTTTGAGCGTCTCAGTGTTTCGGTACAGAAACTGGAAAATGCGGTCGAGTTCTACGGCGCCATTTCCAATAATAAGCTGCACGGCCTGTCGCTTAAGGTGGAAACGGACCAGGTGCGCCTGCCTGCCGTGGTGAATGGCTATGCCAGTGAAGGCATTATTCAGTTCTTCTTTGAAGATACACTGGACGATCACGGCTTCAATATCTATATCCTGGACGAAACCAATCGCGTTGAGGTGTATCACCATTGTGAAGGCAGTAAAGAAGAGCTGGTGCGTGATGTCAGCCGTTTCTACTCGTCCTCACATGATCGATTCACCTATGGTTCCAGTTTTATTAACTTCAATCTGCCGCAGTTCTATCAGATTGTGAAGGTTGAAGAACGTTTCCAGGTCATTCCATTTCGTAGTCAGGTTCTGACACAACTCTGTGCCGCCGTGCCGGATGATACTGCCAGCCAAGAGAACGCTCGACGCTATCAGATGCATTAAGCACGACCTTTCATTCTTCAAGCTGCAGGTGCGTTGGTGGCTTTCGCTCACTCCAATCAGTTTACATCACAGGTTTGCCGTGCCGCGTTGTGGTCATCAGCGTGAGGTTAACGATGCAGCAGGGATTGCGCTTTTCCTGTTGCTTTTCGAACTTCACCTGCGATGATAGACAACCAAAAGGCATCAATGACGAGCATATGAGAATGAAGAAAAGAATTTGCCAGCTGGCCGTGATACTGGCCGTCGCCAGCCTGGCGGGATGTGGATTAAAAGGGCCGCTCTATTTCCCGAAAGATGAGCAGGCTAAACCACAAACAACTCAGACAACCCCTGCAACGCAGTCTGGCAATCAGGCGCAACAACCTGCCACGACCAGCGGACAGAGTGTGCAAGCGGCTCAGTAAACTATGACGCACTCGGCGGAGCAGAAAATGCAGTTCTCAAAAATGCACGGTCTTGGCAACGACTTTATGGTGGTCGATGCCGTGACGCAGAATGTCTATTTCTCACCTGAGTTGATTCGCCGTCTGGCCGATCGTCACCTGGGGATCGGTTTTGATCAGCTGCTGATCGTCGAGCCGCCTTACGATCCCGATCTTGATTTCCATTATCGTATTTTTAATGCCGACGGTAGCGAAGTGGCACAGTGCGGCAACGGCGCGCGCTGTTTTGCCCGCTTTGTTCGCCTGAAAGGATTGACCAATAAAAATGATATCCGCGTCAGCACCCAAACCGGCCGCATGGTGTTAAGCGTTAACCAGGATGAACTGGTGTGCGTGAACATGGGCGAACCCAATTTCGAACCACAGCAGGTACCTTTCCGTGCCAACAAAGCGGAAAACATCTACCTGATGCGCGCGGCTGAGCAAACTGTGATGTGTGGTGTGGTGTCGATGGGTAACCCACACTGCGTCTTACAGGTTGAGAGTGTAAAAACCGCCACGGTGGAAACACTGGGGCCGGTGCTGGAAAGCCACGAACGTTTTCCTGAGCGGGTCAACGTTGGCTTTATGGAAGTGGTCAGCCGTGAACATATCCGTCTGCGCGTGTATGAACGCGGCGCGGGTGAAACCCAGGCCTGTGGCAGCGGTGCATGCGCCGCCGTCGCGGTCGGAATACAGCAAACATTGCTGGCGGAAAAAGTGCGGGTTGACCTGCCTGGCGGCACCCTCAATATCGCCTGGAAAGGTCCGGGGCATCCCCTGTATATGACCGGCCCTGCCACTCACGTATATGACGGGTTTATTCATTTATGAAAAATGTCGGGGAACAACAGGACACTGGCGAAATCTTGCTAGACGATCGTACGGTCAGTGAGTTCCTGATGCAAAATCCAGACTTCTTTATCCGCAATGCCCGCCAGGTTGAACAGATGATCGTGCCGCATCCGATCCGCGGCACCGTCTCGCTGGTGGAGTGGCAGCTGGCGCGTCAGCGCAATCATATTCACCAGTTGGAAGAAGACATTACGCTGTTGATGGAGCAGGCCAGCGCGAATCAGCAGTTGTTTGATCGGCTGTTCGCCCTGCAGGGCCGCCTGGCCTCGGCCACCAGTCTGCATGACATGCTTAACCGCCTCCATCGCTGGGCGCGTGAATTTGGCCTCGCGGGGGCAAATATCCGGCTGTTCGCTGAGAAATGGCGCATAGGGGCTCCTTCTGACTTTACGCAACTGGCGCTACCGCGTCAGGCATTTGAATCTGTGCGCATTCAGCGTTTGGGTAAACAGAATCACTATCTTGGCAGCCTTAATGGCCCGGAGTTACTGTTACTGTTGCCACAGGCAAAAGCCATTGGTTCGGTAGCGATGTCGCTGCTGGGGGAAGAGGGTGACCTCGGTGTACTGATTTTCAGCAGCCGTGATAATCAGCATTACCAGTCGGGCATGGGCACGGTGTTGTTACAGCATCTGTCGCTGATGCTGCCCCAGCTGCTGTCACGCTGGATAGAACGCGCGTGAATAGCGAGTCGCCCCTGCTGCCAGCCGTAGAGGGCTTCCTGCGCTATCTGAAAGTGGAGCGTCAGCTCAGTCCGCTGACGCAGGAGAGCTATCAGCGCCAGCTCAACGCCATCATTGTTCTGCTGGATGAGCTCAGTGTTAAAGCGTGGGCGCAACTGGATGCTGCGCGGGTCCGTTCACTGGCGGCACGCAGCAGCCGAAGTGGGTTGAAGCCTGCAAGCCTGGCGCTAAGGCTTTCCGCATTACGTAGCTTCCTCGACTGGCTGATCAGCCAGGGTGTCATCAACGCTAACCCGGCGAAAGGCGTTGCCACGCCGCGTGCTGCACGCCATCTTCCCAAAAATATTGATGTTGATGAAGTCGACAGGTTGCTGGATATTGATCTCAATGACCCGCTTGCGGTTCGCGATCGCGCGATGCTGGAGGTGATGTACGGCGCCGGTTTGCGTTTGTCCGAACTGGTGGGCATTGACCTGAGTCATCTTGACCTCGCCTCCGGTGAAGTGTGGGTGATCGGTAAGGGTAGCAAAGAGCGCCGTCTGCCGATTGGCCGAACCGCCGTCCACTGGATCGAGCACTGGATGGTGCTGCGTGAGCTGTTTGCACCGGAGGACAATGCGTTGTTCCTCTCGAAGCAGGGCAAGCGCATTTCAGCGCGTAACGTACAAAAGCGTTTTGCTGAGTGGGGCGTCAAACAGGGGCTGTCCAGCCATGTTCATCCGCATAAACTTCGCCATTCATTTGCTACCCATATGCTGGAATCCAGTGGTGATTTGCGTGCCGTGCAGGAGCTGCTCGGGCATGCCAACCTGACTACCACGCAAATCTATACCCATCTCGACTTTCAACACCTGGCGTCGGTTTACGATGCTGCCCATCCCCGTGCGAAACGAGGAAAATCCTGATGCACTTTTACCGGCCTCTACGCCCTGTCGCGGCAATGACCTTCGATCTTGATGACACGCTATATGACAATCACCCAGTGATCCTGCGTACCACGCGGGAATCTCACAGCGCGCTACAGGCGTATCATCCCGCGTTGAAGGACTACAGCGTGGCGCAGTATCAGCAGGTGCGTGACCGCCTGCTGGCCGCCGAGCCTGAAATTTATCATGATGTCAGCGAGTGGCGTCGCCGCGCAGTCGAGCAGGTGATGCTGGATGTGGGGCTGCCGTCAACACAGGCGCTGAGAGGTTCGCATGACGTCATGGCTGTCTTTGCCCGCTGGCGCAGCGAGATTGAGATGCCTGAAGAGACGCACGCCACGCTGGCGGCTCTGGCTCAGCGCATACCGCTGGTGGCGATCACCAATGGCAATGCGGAGCCCCACCTTTGTGGCCTGGATAAGTACTTCCGGTTTACCCTGCGTGCCGGGCCGGATGGCCGCGCTAAACCTTTCCATGATATGTATCAGCTGGCGGCAGAGCGGTTAAATCTGCCTGCTGAAAATATCCTGCATGTGGGTGACGATCTCACTACGGATGTCGCCGGTGCTATCCGCTACGGGATGCAGTCATGCTGGATTAACCTGCGTGAAGGCAACCTGATGCATATTAACGACACCCGCCTGCTTCCCACGCTGGAAATTTCCCGGTTGGCATCGCTGACCGCGCTGATATAATAAGCTGGTTAAATATCCAGTGGGCGGCCTGATGCTGCCCCCGATCCCCGACGGTGCCTATGGACGTTTCTGAACTGCTCGACAGCTTGAATGACAAACAACGCGAAGCCGTTGCCGCGCCGCGCAGCAACCTGCTGGTGCTGGCGGGTGCGGGCAGTGGTAAAACCCGCGTGCTGGTGCATCGCATTGCCTGGCTGATGGCAGTGGAAAACTGCTCCCCCTATTCGATTATGGCGGTGACCTTCACCAACAAAGCGGCGGCCGAGATGCGCCACCGTATCGAACAGCTGATTGGGACCAGCCAGGGCGGTATGTGGATCGGGACGTTCCACGGGCTGGCGCACCGTCTGCTGCGCGCCCACCATCTTGATGCCAATCTGCCGCAGGACTTCCAAATCCTCGACAGTGAAGATCAGCTGCGCCTGCTGAAGCGCCTGATTAAAGCGATGAATCTGGATGAGAAGCAGTGGCCTGCCCGTCAGGGGATGTGGTACATCAATGGCAAAAAAGACGAAGGGCTGCGTCCGAAACATATCGAAAGTTACGGTAACCCGATTGAACAGACCTGGCTGCGTATTTACCAGGCCTATCAGGAAGCCTGCGATCGCGCCGGTCTGGTGGACTTTGCCGAGCTGCTGCTGCGTGCCCATGAGCTGTGGCTGAACAAACCGCATATCCTCAATCACTACCGCGAACGGTTTACCAATATCCTGGTGGACGAATTCCAGGATACCAACAATATCCAGTATGCGTGGATCCGTATGCTGGCGGGTGACACCGGTAAAGTGATCATCGTGGGGGATGACGATCAGTCTATCTATGGCTGGCGTGGTGCGCAGGTGGAAAACATCCAGCGCTTCCTCAAAGATTTCCCCGGTGCGGAAACCATCCGCCTTGAGCAAAACTACCGCTCGACCAACAATATTCTGAAAGCAGCGAACACCCTGATTGCTAATAACAGTGGCCGCCTGGGTAAAGAGCTGTGGACCGAAGACAGCGATGGCGAGCAAATTGCGGTTTACTGTGCCTTCAATGAACTGGATGAAGCGCGCTTTGTGGTCAACCGCATTAAGGTGTGGATGGAGAATGGCGGCGCGCTGAATGACTGCGCGATCCTCTATCGCAGTAACGCCCAGTCGCGCGTGCTGGAAGAAGCGCTGCTGCAAACCAGTATGCCGTACCGGATCTATGGCGGTATGCGCTTCTTCGAGCGTCAGGAAATCAAGGATGCGCTGGCCTATCTGCGTTTGATCTCCAACCGTAATGACGATGCCGCCTTTGAACGCGTGATCAACACGCCGACCCGAGGCATAGGCGACCGGACGCTGGATGTCATACGCCAGACGTCACGTGAGCGTCAGCTCACGCTGTGGCAAACCACGCGCGTGCTGTTGCAGGAAAAAGCGCTGGCCGGGCGTGCCGCATCGGCCTTACAACGCTTTACCGAGCTGGTCGATTCACTGGCGCAGGAAACCGTTGAGATGCCGCTGCATGTGCAGACGGACCGGGTGATCAAAGATTCCGGTTTGTGGCTGATGTATGAGCAGGAAAAAGGCGAGAAGGGCCAGGCACGTATCGAAAACCTTGAGGAACTGGTCAATGCCACACGACAGTACAGCTATCAGGATGAAGACCAGGACCTGATGCCGCTGCAGGCGTTTCTCTCCCATGCCGCCCTTGAGGCCGGTGAAGGGCAGGCCGACAAGTGGCAGGATGCCGTGCAGTTAATGACCCTGCACTCCGCCAAAGGGCTGGAGTTTATGCAGGTGTTTATTGTCGGCATGGAAGAGGGCATGTTTCCCAGCCAGATGTCACTGGATGAAGGCGGCCGGCTGGAAGAAGAACGTCGTCTGGCCTACGTTGGCGTGACGCGCGCGATGCAGAAACTGACCCTGACCTACGCCGAAACCCGACGGCTTTATGGTAAGGAAGTGTATCACCGCCCATCGCGTTTTATTGGTGAGCTGCCTGAAGAGTGCGTGGAAGAGGTTCGTCTGCGTGCCAGCGTCAGTCGCCCGGCCAACCATCAGCGCATGGGGACGCCGATCGCGAAAAATGACAGTGGTTTCGCCCTCGGCCAGCGGGTGCATCATGCCAAGTTTGGTGAAGGGACTATCGTCAATCTGGAAGGCAGTGGCGAGCATAGCCGACTCCAGGTCGCGTTTCAGGGACAGGGCATTAAGTGGCTGGTGGCGGCTTATGCCAAACTGGAAGCGATGTGACGCCCTGTAGGGCGCATGGCCCCGCTTGACGCCTTTTTAGTCTCAGCGTAACATGCGCCCACCATTACCCTAAGAGGACATTCGCCTTGGACACACCCAGTACATACTGGCTCACTGACCTGCATTTCAGGTACAACTCCTAAGGCTATCCTCTTTTGCCGATAGCCTTCGTGGTTGTTGGCGACTGCATTTCCCGTCGCTCTGAGTCAGTTTTGCTCGCTGACTGAAACATTTGTTTCCCGTGTTCAAGCGCTCTGTCCCATTTTGTTACTGTGAATTTGGGAGTACAGCTAATGTTGAGCGCATTTAAACTCGACCAAAACCGTCTGACCCGCCTTGAACTGGATGATGCTGATGCCAGGGACGAGCTGATCGGTTCCGTCTGGGTCGATTTGATCGAACCGGAAGAAGCTGAACGAGATCGGGTACAAACCGAACTGGGCCAGAGCCTTGCGACCCGCCCTGAACTGGAAGATATCGAAGCCTCGGCACGTTTCTTCGAAGATGAAGATGGTCTGCATATTCACTCATTTTTCTTCTATGAAGATGCTGACGATCACGCGGGTAACTCGACGGTGGCCTTCACCATTCGTGAAGGGCGTCTGTATACCCTGCGCGAACGTGAACTCCCGGCGTTTCGTCTTTACCGTATGCGTGCGCGTAATCAGGTTCTGAGCGACGGAAATGCTTACGAACTGCTGCTCGATCTGTTTGAGACAAAAATCGAACAGCTGGCGGATGAGATCGAGAATATCTACAGCGATCTGGAAAAGCTGAGCCGCGTGATTATGGAAGGACAGCAGGGCGATGCTTTTGATGAAGCGCTGTCGACGCTGGCAGAGCTGGAAGATATCGGCTGGAAGGTGCGCCTGTGTCTGATGGATACCCAGCGGGCCCTGAACTTCCTGGTACGTAAGGCGCGTCTGCCAGGCAATCAGCTGGAGCAGGCACGCGAGATCCTGCGCGATATCGAATCCCTGCTGCCGCACAACGAATCCCTGTTCCAGAAAGTTAACTTCCTGATGCAGGCGGCGATGGGCTTTATCAACATTGAACAGAACCGCATCATCAAGATCTTCTCGGTGGTTTCGGTAGTCTTCCTGCCGCCTACCCTGGTGGCGTCCAGCTACGGGATGAACTTCGAGTTTATGCCTGAGCTGAAATGGAGCTTTGGCTATCCAGGGGCGATTAGCCTGATGATCCTCGCCGGTCTGGCACCTTACGCCTACTTTAAACGTAAGAACTGGCTGTAAGCCGCTCGATAAAAAAAATCGCCTGAGGGGCGATTTTTTTATTTCTGCTTATCGCGCTATACGGCCGACGATCGGCGTAATGCCAACAGAGCATCGGCAATAAAGAGCGCCAGCGCTGTCCAGATAAAGCCAAAGGTCACGACTTTATCGGGCGTCATTTGCTCTCCGTAAAATAATACGGCTAGCAGGAACATCAACGTGGGCGCCAGATACTGGAAAAAGCCCACGGTGGACAGTTTCAAACGTGTGCAAGCGGCAGTAAACAGCATCAGCGGAACCGTGGTGATCACCCCGGCAGCAGCCAGCATCAAATTGAGGCTCAGTGGGTTGCTTCCCAGATGGCTGGTGGGGCTGTCAGCTATCGCGAACAGATAGATTGCCGCAGGGATTAACAGCCAGCTGGTTTCAATCAGCATTCCGCTTTGGGCATCAACGGCTATTTTTTTACGCAACAAGCCATAGAATGAAAAGCTGATGGCGAGACTGAGAGCGATCACCGGCACTGAACCAAACTGCCACACCTGTATCAGTACGCCGCAGGCCGCGAGTGCCACTGCCAGCCATTGCAGGCGCCGAAAGCGTTCCCCGAGAAACACCATCCCCACCAGGACATTCAGCAGCGGGTTAATAAAGTAACCCAGGCTGGCCTCCAGCAAATGGTGATTATTCACCGCCCAGATATACAGCAGCCAGTTACCGCAAATCACGACGGCGGAGAGCGCCAGCAGCAGCACCTTTTTGGGGTGCTGGATAACCGTACGGACATTGCGCCAGTGTCGGCTGGCGGTGAGCAGCACCAGCATAAAGAAAAATGACCAGATCACCCGGTGGGTCATAATTTCCCCGGGGGCAACTTGCTGGATGAGCTTGAAATAAACCGGGGCAACACCCCAGATAAAATAGGCTCCCAGAGCAAAGAAAATGCCCTGGCGAGTGAGCTGTGGATTCATGAAGTTAACCAATCAGATAGGTAGCAGTGGCGCTGGCAATATGAACACCGCCATCGTTGTGTAGCTCGACTCTGGCAACCGACACTTTATTACCACCGCGCAGCAGGCTGCTGCTGGCCGTAAAGCGTTCACCACGGCCGGGACGCAGATAATCCACCCGCAGGTCGATGGTTCCCATGCGTGACAGGCGCTGGCGTAGCTCCTCTTCAGTGATGCTTTCCTGACGTGTCAGCGCGCTGGTGACGCACACCAGACCGGCAGCGACATCCAGGACGGAAGCGATCACGCCACCATGCAATATTTTCTGAGCGGAGTTACCGACCAGCATGGTCTGGTTTGCCAGGCTTATCTCTGCGTAATCCGACTCCAGTCGGTCCAGCTCCAGCCCCAGTGCGCGATTGAACGGCATGTGGTAGACAAAAATCTCGCCAATCAGGCGGCGAGCGGCAGCCTGATCCATAGGTACTGCTGACATTATCGGGTCTTCCTGTAATGCGGTCTGAATGAAAAATCAGGTTAACGGAGTGTGTATAATATGCTTCGTTGAAGGTGCTTTCCACTTTCGGAAATGAGCACTAATCCCCCAGGATGTTTCTGTGTAGAATGGCGTGCTTTTTATTCACTTATCCGCCTCTCTGGGAGAATCCTATGGCTCTGCTGAAAGGATTGCTGGCGTCAGCAATTCTGTTTCCGACGTTGGTGCTGGCACAGACCGCTACCGTAAAAGATGTCCACGATCAGCCTGCGGTTCGCGGCAGCATTATTGCCAATTTGCTGGAGAAGCACGATAACCCGTTTATCTTGTTCCCTTACGAAAACAACTATCTGCTATACACGGATACCAGCAATATCAACAAGGAAGCGATCGAGTCTTACGACTGGGGAAATAAAGCCAAACACGATGAAGTGAAGTTCCAGTTAAGCCTGGCCTTCCCGTTATGGCGTGGCATTCTCGGCGATAACTCGGTGCTGGCGGCGTCCTATACTCAGCGCTCCTGGTGGCAGTTATCTAATCGTGGTGCCTCTTCACCGTTCCGTGAAACCAACTACCAGCCGCAGATTTTCCTGGGGTGGTCCACGGATTACTCTTTCGCAGGCTGGACGTTACGCGATGTGGAAACGGGCCTGAACCATGAGTCTAACGGCCGCTCCGATCCGACATCGCGCAGCTGGAACCGTGTTTATGCCCGACTGATGGCAGAAAATGGCAACTGGATGGTTGAGGTCAAACCCTGGTACCGTATTCCAGAAAGTGAAAATAATGACGATAACCCGGATATCACTAAGTACATGGGTTATTATCGCCTGACGGTGGGCTACCAGTGGGGCGAGAGCATCTTCAGCGTGAGGAGCAACTACAACTGGAACAGCGGCTACGGCGGCGCTGAACTGGAGCTACCCGATGACCGATCATGTGCGTTTCTATACGCAGGTGTTTAGTGGTTATGGCGAATCGTTAATCGACTATAACCACCGTCAAACGCGCGTCGGTGTGGGCGTGACGCTCAACGACCTGTTCTAAGGTCGTCGTGACCGGGTTGAGCAATCAATCCGGCCAGAATTCTTGTTATTTCAGATTTGGGGACAACGTGTCTACGGCAGCAGTCATCAATAAAGAAACGCTGGCAGAGCAGGTATTACGCGATACCTTTGGCTATCAGCAGTTTCGTCCGGGGCAACAAACCATCATTCAGGAGTCGCTCAACGGGCGTGACTGTCTGGTCGTTATGCCAACCGGCGGCGGAAAATCACTCTGTTATCAGATCCCTGCGCTGGTGCGTGAGGGGCTGACGCTGGTGGTGTCGCCGTTGATCTCGTTGATGAAAGACCAGGTCGACCAGCTGCTGGCAAACGGCGTTGCGGCGGCCTGCCTCAATTCGACGCAGAACCGTGAAGAGCAGCAGGAAGTGATGGCAGGCTGCCGTACCGGTCGCATCCGTCTGCTGTACATTGCCCCTGAACGTCTGATGATGGACAACTTCCTGGAGCAGCTGACGCACTGGAATCCGGCGATGCTGGCGGTGGATGAAGCGCACTGTATTTCCCAATGGGGCCACGACTTCCGCCCGGAATATGGTGCGCTGGGCCAGTTACGTCATCGCCTGCCGGATGTCCCGGTGATGGCGCTGACCGCCACTGCCGATGAAACCACGCGTAACGATATTGCCCGCCTGCTGCAGCTTGACGACCCGCTCATCCAGGTCAGCAGCTTTGACCGCCCCAATATCCGCTATACGCTGGTGGAAAAATTCAAACCTACCGAACAGCTGCTGCGCTATGTGCAAGATCAGCGCGGCAAGTGCGGCATTATTTACTGTAACAGCCGGGCCAAAGTGGAAGACACCGCTGCCCGTCTGCAAAGCCGTGGCCTGAGCGTTGGTGCCTATCATGCGGGGATGGATAACGCACACCGTGCTCATGTGCAGGAAGCCTTCCAGCGCGATGACCTGCAAATCGTGGTGGCGACCGTGGCTTTCGGTATGGGCATTAACAAACCCAACGTGCGTTTTGTGGTGCACTTTGATATCCCGCGCAATATCGAATCCTACTATCAGGAAACCGGCCGTGCGGGACGTGATGGCCTGCCCGCCGAGGCGCTGCTGCTGTACGATCCGGCCGACATGGCCTGGCTGCGCCGCTGCCTGGAAGAAAAAGCCCCAGGGCCATTACAGGATATTGAACGCCATAAGCTGAATGCGATGGGTGCGTTTGCCGAAGCGCAGACCTGCCGTCGTCTGGTCTTGCTGAACTATTTTGGTGAGGGGCGTCAGCAGCCTTGCGACAACTGCGATATCTGCCTTGATCCACCGCGCCGCTATGATGGCCTGGTCGAGGCGCAAAAAGCACTCTCCTGTATTTATCGCGTTGGGCAGCGTTTTGGTATGGGGTATATCGTCGAGATCCTGCGCGGCGCCAATAACCAGCGCATCCGCGATATGCAGCACGACAAATTACCGGTGTATGGCATCGGCCGTGAGCAGAGCCATGAGCACTGGACCAGCGTGTTACGCCAGTTGATTCACCTTGGGCTGGTGACGCAAAACATCGCCATGCACTCAGCATTACAGCTGACGGAAGCCGCACGCCCCACCTTACGTGGTGAAGTGCCGCTGATGCTGGCGGTTCCTCGCCTGGTGAGTATTAAACCGCGTAACAGCAGCCAGAAATCCTATGGCGGAAGTTATGACCGCAAGCTGTTTGCCAAACTGCGCAAGCTGCGTAAATCCATCGCCGATGAAGCCAATGTTCCGCCATATGTGGTGTTTAACGATGCAACGCTGATTGAAATGGCGGAGCAAATGCCGCTGACAGCATCCGAGATGTTGAGTGTGAATGGTGTCGGGCATAAAAAGCTGGAGCGCTTTGGCAGGCCGTTTATGGTGATGATCAAAGAACATGTCGACGGTGACGACGACGAGTAATGTTTGATGTGGGCCGATCGATAAATTATCGGCCCCGACAGGTTTTGTAGGGATCGGGCATGCCCGACCCGGGCCCTGTTAGGCGATTCTTCTTGCCGATGCCAGCAGTGCACCTACTGCAATAAACAAGCCCCCAAAAATCCGGTTTAGCAATTTCATCTGATGCGGTCCTTTGATCCACGCGGAGATGCGCGTGGCCAGCGTGGCATAGCCAATCATCACGATAATATCCACCACCACGGTCGTGACGCCCAGGACCAGATACTGCATCGCCTGCGGCTGATGTGGCAGAATGAACTGCGGGAAGAGGGCCGCCAGGAACACAATACTTTTTGGATTGGTCAGATTCACCAGCACGGCGCGTTTAAACAGCTTACGGCGCGGCATCGCTTTGGCAACCGCATTCAGATCGATCGCCCCGGCCGAGCGCCACTGTTGAATACCCAGCCAGACCAGGTAGCCCGCCCCGGCCCATTTAAGAATTTCAAAGGCCAGTAACGACTGGGAAAACAGCGCACCCAGCCCAATGCCGACCAGCACAATATGCAGCGACAGCCCAACCTGAAGGCCGGAGATTGAGGCGACCGCACCGCGATAACCGTGGCTGATACCGGTACTCATGGTATTGATTGCGCCAGAACCTGGCGACAGACTTAAGATGCTGGTTGTTAACAGATAGGTCAGCCACCACTCGATAGTCATGCGTAAAACTCCCGAAAAACGCTCATTTGTGACACAATACGTTATTGTTGAATGCGGCGCTACGGGGAACCCTGTCCCTTTTTTAAGGGAGAGTCCTTTCTGGAAATGAGCCTGATGGAACATCGTAAACACAACTGGACGACGCGGGAAAAAGCCTTTGCGGCATTTGCTACTGGCCCGTTGCTGGATTTCTGGAAATTGCGTGAAGAGGATGAATTTTTCGGTGTTGAAAACGTCCCGATCCGCTACGTCCGTTTCATCTCACCGCAACACGATAAGGTGATACTGCTGTGCCCGGGGCGCATTGAAAGCTATGTGAAATACCCGGAGCTGGCCTATGACCTGTTCCATAGCGGTTACGATGTCATCATTATCGATCATCGTGGGCAGGGGCGATCCGGGCGGTTATTGCAGGATTCTCACCGAGGCCATGTGGTTGAATTCGAAGATTATGTCGACGACCTCGAAACACTGTATTTGAAAGAGATCGTCGCGCGTCACTATCGCCGCCGCTATGCACTGGCCCATTCTATGGGCGGGGCGATACTGGCGCTGATGCTGGCTCGCCAGCCTGAGGCGTTTGATGCGGTGGCACTGGCATCGCCGATGTTTGGCATCTTCCTGCCGATGCCGTTATGGATGGCGAACTCTATCCTTAACTGGGCGGAAAAATATCCGACGGTACGCGAGGGTTATGCACTGGGGACCGGAAAATGGCATGCGCGCCCGTTCGCCATTAACGAACTGACGCACAGCCGTGAGCGCTATCGTCGTAACCTGCGCTTTTATGCCGACGATCCGGGCCTGCGCGTGGGGGGCCCCACTTATCACTGGGTGAGAGAAGGCGTACGCGCCGGGCACAGTATTTTAAGCCAGGCGGCGAAGATATCGACGCCGCTGCTGCTGCTTCAGGCGGCTGACGATAAGGTGGTGGATAACCGCGCTCAGGATCTGTTTTGCCAGACGATGGTGGCTGCCGGCCAGCCCTGCGAAGGGGGTAAGCCGATGATTATCGATGGTGCCCGCCACGAGATCCTGTTTGAGAAAGACAGCATGCGCAGCGAAGCGCTGGAGGCCATCCTGGCCTTTTATTCCCGCCACTGCTGAGTGGACAGAATGACATTGCCGGTGGGTACTGACAGCCCGCCAGAAAATATTAACCAGAGGTGTTATGTACCGTATTGTTGCTTCAGATCTGGATGGCACGCTGCTGTCACCGGACCACACGCTTTCCCCTTATGCCCGCGAAACGTTACAGTTGCTGACACGTAAAGGCATCCATTTTGTCTTTGCGACGGGCCGCCATTACATCGACGTGGCGCAGATGCGTGACAGCCTGGGCATTGATGCTTACATGATCACCTCAAATGGTGCGCGGGTGCATAACACCGCAGGCGAGCTGGTTTTCAGTCATAACCTTGATGAAGATATCGCGCTTGAACTGTTCGCCATGCAGCACGCCAACCCTGATATCTACACGAACGTGTACCGGGATGAAGAGTGGTTCCTGAACCGTCATCGTCCTGAAGAGATGGATTTCTTCCGCGAGTCTGACTTCAACTATCAGATCTATGAGCCAGGCCAGCTGTCGACCGATGGCATCAGCAAGGTGTTTTTCACCTGTGCGATCCCTGAACTGCTGGTTCCACTGGAGCTGGCGCTGATTGCGCGCTGGGGTGACCGGGTTAACGTCAGCTTCTCGCTGCCAACCTGCCTGGAAGTGATGGCGGGCGGTGTGTCGAAAGGGCACGCGCTGGATGCGGTATCAAAATCACTGGGCTTCTCGCTGCAGGAGTGCATCGCCTTTGGTGACGGCATGAATGATAAAGAGATGCTGAGTATGGCGGGTAAAGGCTGCATCATGAGCAACTCTCATCAGCGCCTGAAAGATATCTTACCGGAGCTGGAAGTGATCGGGTCGAATGCCGATCAGGCCGTGCCGAACTTCCTGCGTCAGCTGTATAACGTGTAAGCCTGCAGGGCCGATCGCCTGTTTCGATCGGCCCTTTTGTCACCCGATGTTTATCGACCTAAGAAATGAACGGCTTTATCTGGGAAATCAGTAAACAGACCATCCACCCCCGCTTTGTTGTACAGCAGGTCGTACAGCTGATCGACGTTGCTGACATAAGGCGGTAGCTGATCGGCGCGTACCGTGTACGGATGCACCACCAGATGATTCTGGTGTGCCTCTTTCACCATATCGTTCAGCGGCACATTGCCGGTTTTTGCGCCTGGCGCCACCAGCATATGGTAATCCGGGCCGATACCGTCGGCGTATTGAGCGATGGTTTTCATCGCACCCGGCGCGAACATCCAATCGTAATCGTAGTTCACCCACTTACCGTCGCGCTGCTCCTGAGTTTCATCCCATTTGGTATAGGCGATCAGCTGCACCAGCTTCAGATTCATTTCCCGCTGAGGTTCCAGTTCGGTCTTGATGCGCTTCACTTCGTTATAGTCAAAGCACTGCACATAAACCTTATCGGTCTTACTGCTGTAACCATACTGCTTCAGGACGTCCAGCACTTTGGCAGAGATATCCTTGCCTTCTTTGCGGTGGAACCACGGGGCTTTAATTTCGGTATAAATCCCGATGTCTTTGCCGGTGGAGTGGTTCAGGCCCTGAATAAACTCCAGTTCTTCCTCAAAGGTATGAACATGGAAATCAGATTTCCCCATCGGGAAGCGGCCTGGAAAGGTCTGCACCTTTTTGCCGTTTTCAAGCGTAAAGCCTTCGGTAAACGCCAGACTCTTGATCTCGGCAAGGGTAAAGTCGATGGCGTAGTAACGTCCGTCAGCCCGTGCGCGGTTCGGAAAACGCGTGGCAACATCCGTCACCCGATCCAGATAGTGGTCATGCAGCACCACCAGGTGATCGTCTTTGGTCATCACCAGGTCCTGCTCAAGGTAATCCGCCCCCTGAGCATAGGCCATCGCTTTTGCCGGCAGGCTGTGTTCCGGCAGATAACCGCTGGCCCCACGATGCGCAATCACGACAGGCGAAGAACTCGCGGCTGTGGCCGCGAGAGAGGTGGTGAGAAGTAAGGTAGCGATAACGTTTTTCAACATAATGTTCCCTTCAATCAGAGTGAGTTCAGGCCCTGTTTGTGTTTCTTCTCGCTGAACATCGTCATCGTCAGCAGGATTACCGCCAGCACACAGCCGCCGATCATAATGATAAAGCCGCCATCCCAGCCGAAGTAATCAACGGTATAGCCGACGATAGCACTGGCCGCAACGGACCCACCCAGGTAGCCAAACAGACCGGTAAAGCCTGCCGCTGTACCCGCCGCTTTCTTCGGTGCCAGTTCCAGGGCATGCAGACCAATCAGCATCACCGGACCATAAATCAGGAAGCCAATAATCATCATACAGGCCATATCCACACCAGGATTACCGGCCGGGTTCATCCAGTACACGACGGTGGCAATGGTCACCAGCACCATAAAGAACACGCCTGTTGCACCACGGTTACCTTTAAAGACTTTATCCGACATCCAGCCGCACAGCAGGGTACCCGGGATACCGGCATACTCGTAGAAGAAGTAAGCCCACGATGATTTATCCAGCGTGAAGTGTTTCACTTCTTTCAGATAGGTCGGTGACCAGTCGAGGATGCCGTAACGCAGCAGGTAAACAAACACGTTGGCCAGCGCGATATACCACAGCAGTTTGTTCGGCAGGATGTACTGCATAAAGATCTGCTTAGCCGTCAGCTCATCTTCATGCTTTTCATCGTAGTTCGGCGGATAGTCGTTTTTGTACTCCTCAATCGGCGGCAGGCCGCACGACTGTGGGGTATCACGCATCAGCGCAAAAGCAATGATGGCGATAACAATGGCACCAAAAGCAGGCATATACAGCGCCGCTTTCCAGTCGTTAAACCAGGCCATACCGAGCAGGAACAGCAGCGGAGGGATACCACCACCGACGTTATGCGCACAGTTCCAGACGGAAACGATGCTGCCGCGTTCTTTCTGCGACCACCAGTGCACCATCGTACGACCGCACGGCGGCCAGCCCATACCCTGGAACCATCCGCACAGGAACAGCAGTACAAACATCACCATGATGCTGGACGTTGCCCAGGGAACAAAGCCCATGAACAGCATGACAGCAGCGGCAAGTATCAGGCCAGCAGGTAAGAAGACGCGCGGGTTGGAGCGGTCAGAGACCGACCCCATAATGAATTTTGAGAAACCGTAGGCGATAGAGATGCCGGAGAGCGCAAAGCCGAGGTCACCACGTGAGAAACCCTGTTCAACCAGGTAGGGCATCGCGAGGGCAAAGTTCTTACGCACCAGGTAGTAGGCAGCATAACCGAAGAATATCCCCAGAAAGATCTGCCAGCGTAGCTTGCGGTATAACGGGTCAACGCGGCTGTCATCAACGCGGGGCTGATGTGCAGCAGGTTTGAAAAAACGTAACATTTTGGCCTCCCATGGCTCGAAAGACTGACATCCGGCTTCGAATGCGCAGAGTAGAGGAACAGGATCCTGTTAAAACAGGAATAAATGTTCCATTTCGCGCATAGCGTAGTCGTAATCAGAACAACTGACTGTGAAGAATCGCGCAAATGTTACAGTTTTATGACGATATGGCTATATCTACATCACAAATCGGTGTTTTATTTTCATAATGAAACTATAAAGTGTGATGATAGTCACATATGCAGTCTAAGATAAAGGCTGTGGGTTTCGTTTGGTGAGTGATTTTGTTCTAAAAGGAAGGTTTTGATCTGGCAGAGGAGCAAAGATTAACGCCAGCAGGTGGCGTTAATCAGTGAGTCAATCGCTTAGGCTTTCTTCACCGGACGGATTTTCATCGTCAGGCCTTTGAGGAAGTTACGCAGAATTTGATCGCCGCATTCCCGGTAATTTTTATGCCCAGGTTTACGGAATATCGCCCCAATTTCTGACTGTCCTACCGCAAAATCGGCGCTTTTCAGCAGTTCCAGAATGTCAGTGGTTTTCAGGTCGAAGGCCACGCGCAGCTTCTTCATCAGGATGTTATTGGTCATCTTGCGTTCGATAGAAGGCGCAGGCGCGTCTTCACTTTTGCCACGGCGTTCAAAAATTAAACCATTCAGAAAGTAACCCATGATGACATCGGGGCAGGGGCGATAGCCGGCTTCATCCTCTTTTTTCAGGAAGCTGTGCACTTCGGCTTCTGTTACTTCGCTCTCTGCCAGCGCCAGAATGCTCACAACTTTAGCATCGCTTAAATTCAGCATGTAACGCACGCTGCGCAGGACATCGTTATTGGTCATAGGGACTCTCTGTAGTGAAACAATTGCAGTGAGTGCAGTATAACTCGTCGTCCCTCAGGGTGCATCTGCGTTAGCGGCCCGCGCTGCGCTGAGTCACCAGCGTCGGTCAGCGTGTAACGCCAGTGGTCTACTGGCTGTCGAGCACGCTAAGGGTGGCTGATGGAAGGATGTGGCACGCCAGGACGGGATGCATCACGTACCCGAGGCAGATGATCGCAGGCGTGCTGGCGGGCGGAACGAATAAAGGCTTCTACCACCGGCTGACGCTGTTCACCGTCGCGCACTGCCGCATACAGGCGGCTCCAAAGCCCCTCTCCCAGCGTTTTCGTCACCACCAGTCCCTGATGTTCAAAACTCTCCACTACCCAGTGTGGCAGCGCAGCAATCCCCATTTGTGCGGACACCATCTGAATCAGTAGCAGCGTGTTGTCCACGCTTTTCAACGTTGGGCTGATATCGGCAGGCTGTAAGAAATGACGCCAGATATCCAGGCGCTGACGCTGAACCGGATAAATCATCAGCACCTCACTGGCCAGATCTTCCGGTGAAATATGCGCCTTTTGCGCCAGGGGATGATCCGGTGCCAGCACCAGGCGGACCTCGAAATCAAACATAGGTGAATAAAACAGCCCACTGCGCGGCAGAATATCGGAGGTCAGTACCACATCCAGCTCTCCCTGTTGCAGGGCAGGCTGCGGGTCAAATGTCATGCCTGATTTGAAATCCATCACCACCTGTGGCCAGCTCTGGCGGAAGTTGTTCAGCGCCGGAGTCAGCCACTGAATACAACTGTGACATTCAATAGCGATGCGCAATGTGGTCTGGTGCGGTTCATGGCAGGCCTGCAATGCCTGCTGGATTTGCGGCAGCACCTGTTCCGCCAGTTGCAGCAAAATTTCTCCCTGTGGCGTGAAACGCAGCGGCTGGCTTTTACGCACAAACAGCCGGAACCCCAGACGTTGCTCCAGGTCGCTGAACTGATGAGATAACGCTGACTGCGTTTGATGAAGTTGGGCCGCCGCCGCCGCCAGTGAACCTGTCGTTCGCAGCGCCTGCAGCGTCCGCAGGTGTTTAAGTTCGATCATGAGAGTCCTTCACATCGACAGTGAATATTTTGCGCTTGTGGTTGATACAGTACCTGCACAATATAGCGGTGTAAACATCTGGACGTCTAAATGATCCGCTGATGAGTTTACTTGTCATTTTACATCCCGGGCAGTGCTCAGAATCCTCACGTACTTCAGTACGCTCCGGTTCTTGCGCGCTGGCCGTGTGCAAACTGACGGCGACACTGACATCAGCCAATTTTGATGGTCCCGGTAAAGAACAATTTAACGAGGCACAACTGATGACTATTCTGAACCACATTCTCGGATTTCCCCGCGTTGGTCTGCGTCGCGAACTGAAAAAAGCGCAGGAAAGCTACTGGGCGGGTACCATCAGCCAGCACGATCTGCTGACGACCGGCCGTGAACTACGGGCACGCCACTGGCAACAGCAGAAAGACGCGGGTGTGAATCTGCTGCCAGTCGGTGATTTCGCCTGGTACGATCACGTGCTGACCACCAGCCTGATGCTGGGTAACGTACCCGCGCGCCACCAGAATAAAGAGGGCTCAGTTGACCTCGATACGCTGTTCCGCCTTGGCCGTGGCCGTGCTCCGACCGGTGAACCTGCCGCCGCCGCCGAAATGACCAAATGGTTTAACACCAACTATCACTACATGGTGCCTGAATTTGTCCAGGGTCAGCAGTTCAAACTGACCTGGACCCAGCTCCTGGACGAAGTTGACGAAGCGCTGGCACTGGGCCACAAAATTAAACCTGTATTACTGGGCCCGCTGACTTATCTGTGGCTGGGCAAAGTGAAAGGGGATCAGTTTGATCGCCTGAGTCTGCTGAAAGACATCCTGCCGGTTTATCAGCAGGTGCTGGCCGAACTGGCTAAACGCGATATCGAATGGGTGCAGATTGACGAGCCCGCGCTGGCGCTGGAACTGCCTGCCGAGTGGTTAGCTGCTTTCAAACCCGCCTATGCTGCATTGCAGGGGCACAGCAAGCTGCTGCTGACCACCTATTTCGACAGTATCGGCCAGAACATTGACATCATTACGGCACTGCCGGTTCAGGGGCTGCATGTGGACCTGGTCCACGGTAACGATGATATCTCTGCGCTCAACAGCAAAGTACCGGCAAGCTGGTTGCTGTCAGTCGGGGTGATTAACGGTCGTAACGTCTGGCGTGCGGATCTGAGTCGCTGGTTTGAGCGTCTGCAACCGCTGAGCGCTGCCCGTAAACAGCTGTGGATCGGTTCTTCCTGCTCACTGCTGCACAGCCCGATCGACCTGAGCGTGGAAACCCGTCTGGATGATGAAGTAAAAAGTTGGTTCGCCTTTGCGCTGCAAAAGTGTGCTGAACTGTCACTGCTGAGCAATGCGCTGAACAACAACGACTCGGCATCACTGGAGGCCTGGAGCGCGCCCGTTCGCGCCCGTAAAAACTCCACCCGTGTTCACAATGCGGCCGTCGGTGAGCGTCTGGCCGGGATTACTGCCAAAGACAGCCAGCGTAACAGCAGCTACCTGGTGCGTGCTGAAGCGCAACGTGAGCGTTTCCAGTTGCCTGCCTGGCCTACCACCACTATCGGTTCCTTCCCGCAAACCACCGAGATTCGCGGCCTGCGCCTTGATTTCAAGCAGGGGCGTCTGGACGGCAGTCACTATCGTACCGGCATCGCTGAACATATTAAGCAGGCGATTGCTGAGCAAGAGCGTTTAGGTCTGGATGTGCTGGTGCACGGTGAGGCGGAACGTAACGACATGGTGGAATATTTCGGTGAAAATCTGGATGGCTTTATCTTTACGCAGAATGGCTGGGTACAGAGCTACGGTTCGCGCTGTGTGAAACCGCCGGTGATTATCGGTGACGTCAGCCGCCCGGAAGCCATTACCGTTGAGTGGGCGAAGTATGCGCAGTCTCTGACCGACAAGCCGGTCAAGGGCATGCTGACCGGCCCGGTGACTATCCTGTGCTGGTCATTCCCACGTGAAGATGTGTCTCGCGAAACCATCGCAAAACAGATTGCCCTGGCACTGCGTGACGAAGTGGAAGATCTGGAAAAAGCCGGTATCGGGATCATCCAGATTGACGAACCTGCACTGCGCGAAGGTTTACCGCTGCATCGCTCCGACTGGGCTGCCTATCTGGAGTGGGCTGTGGATGCCTTCCGTCTGAACGCCGCCGTGGCGCAGGATGACACTCAGATTCACACCCACATGTGTTACTGCGAGTTCAACGACATCATGGATTCGATCGCTGCACTGGATGCCGACGTGATCACCATCGAAACCTCACGCTCGGATATGGAACTGCTGGAGTCGTTTGAAGAGTTCGACTACCCGAATGAAATCGGTCCCGGCGTTT
>Ga0308168_1001369_pt1 | contig 22369 bp, 18 predicted proteins | sample PhyCR2_FD_202133 | JGI IMG/M metagenome (GOLD analysis project Ga0308168, IMG submission 202133) | Phyllosphere microbial communities from UC Gill Tract Community Farm, Albany, California, United States - DLSLRC.R2 | ecosystem: Host-associated > Plants > Phyllosphere > Unclassified | place: USA...
TCTGGCTGCGAACAGCCTTTGCCGAGGATTTATTTAAGGTGGCCAGTTTCTGATAGTCATCGATATTATCTTTTCCCGGCACATCACAGCGCATCAGATTCATTACCCGGGCATTTTCCATCAGGGAAAAATCCCCTTTCGACTCACGCAGCGTAGGGCGCATTGCGGTGAAGTTAAACGTGTCTGCGTTGGGTTTTTCTGAACTGGCGAGGATATCTTTGCCTCCAACCCACGTGTAACCACACGCCTCACCGCTCCAGTCGCTGGTGATACAGCCATTCTTCATATCGACCACACTGCAATAGGCGCGGTCGGTCCAAGTCACCGTGCCATCTTCCTGCCACAGCTCCCCACCAGAGACGCTGTTAACGATCAGATAACGCCCGGAGGGTGACACCCGGGAAGAACCGTCTTCCGTGTAATAGCGATCGTCCTGGCTGAGGTCTGCCTGAGCATTTTTATTTGTGAAGACGATTTTCGCCCATGCGTTGGCATCGTAATGCTCCCCTTTTTTCGCCTGGGAAAAGGTTAATACGCCGCCCCCAGGGGATTGAATCATCACCCCGGCATGGCTTGTTCCAGAAACCAAAAGAGAGAACACAAAACAACTCACATAACGATGCTTCATCATCCACTGACCTTGAATGAGTAAAAAAGGAGGGAGGAAGATACCACTCTTATGATGCGCTTACACGATTGCCCGGAGATGAATCGCAACATGTTCATGAAGGCAGCTATCATCGTAATGACTCCTTTTTTGTTTTCCACCTTCGGACGATCACCTCCCCGCGTTATTGACCGCTTTACTTTAAATGTTCTACTATTTGGCCGCTTCGGAATCTTCTTATAACAATATCCTTACAGAGTCTGAATGCGCTTTCGCATCATATTTAACTACCCGTTACTAATAGAATTAACCCTGTAAATCACACGATCCAGCCATATCGTCGCCTTAAATACGTAACAGGCAGGTAACGTTCTAACTAAAGACAAATTTTTATATTGCCGTAGAGAGCTGCACATAAAAACACTACGGCTTGTAGGCGTTATTTCGCGATAAAAATTTAATTTTTCGGAAGTTATTGCATAGTCACGCGCAATGATAATAATTGTCGTTATCTTTAACATTCTCATTGGCATTTGAACCTATGTTTAACACCAAGCCCTGCCTGCTCTCTGTGCTGATTGCCAGCACCTGTGCCACCTGTGCCACCTTCGCTCACGCCGCCACCCCCTCTGACGAAAAAACGCTGGTGGTCAGCGCGTCAGATTCAGGTGCTGCATCCCTGCCCGCTTACACCAACAGCGCCACCAAGTCGGCGGTGCCGGAAAGTAAAACGCCGCAGGTGATTAACACCGTGGGCAGCAAAGAGATTGCCGCACGCCACGCCAACTCACTGAATGAAATTCTGCGCTATGCCCCGGGCGTCTCCACAGAAACCCGTGGTGCCACCTCGTACATGAGCGAATATAAAATTCGTGGTTTTGCGGTAGATAACTCGTTCTATGACGGCCTGCAGCTGCCATATAACGTCACCGGAAATACCAAAGCCAATATTGACCCGCTTCTGATCGACCATGTTGATATTCTGAAAGGCCCGGCCTCAGTGCTGTACGGCAATGGTTCACCGGGCGGTCTGGTGAATATCCAGAGTAAGAAACCGCAGAAAGAGCAGAAAACCGAGGTCGGTTTTAACAGCGGCAGCCGGAAACTGCGCGAAGGCTATATCGACAGCACCGGGGCGATTGCCGACAGCGACTGGAGCTACCGCTTCATTGGTAAAGCCAGCGCCGGCGATGACCAGCCGCGCACCACTAAATCAGAAAACTATCTGGTGGCCCCGTCCCTGACCTGGCAGCCGTCGGACAAAACCCGCCTGACACTGGATGCGCAGTACCAGGATATCCCCAGCCTGACGCCGTCGGATACGATGCCGCTGGCCGCGCTGAAAGCCTTAGATTCCTCACACCGCGCCTACGCGGGCGATCGCTGGAGCGGCTTTAAACAGCGCCAGTGGATGCTGGGTTACAGCTTTGAGCACGAGTTTGATAACGGCTGGGCCGTTGCCCAGAAGGCACGCTACTTTGACGTCGACACCCATCAGCAAAGCATCTACGCGACCGGCATCACCGATCCGGCGGTCAGCAACACGCAACTGGGTCGTTTTGCCTATACCACTGATGAAGACCTGAAAAGTTTCAACATCGACAACCAGGTGACGAAGCAGTGGGATCTGGGCGACTGGAAACACCACCTGCTGGCGGGTGTGGACTATCAGCGCATGGATTCCCACTTCCACTATAAATATGCTTCTGCTGCCTCACCGGGTATTGATATCAGCAACCCGGATTACAATCAGGTCAATGAGTCAGCGCTGGGCCTGAACACCGCGCAGCTTAACCGCCTGAGTTTTAATCAAACCGGCTACTACTTCCAGGATCAGGTCGAATACGGCAACCTGAGCCTGATCGCCGGACTGCGTTACGACGACTACCGTTCAACCAATACCGACTATTTTGCCAATAACACCAAAACCTGGGTTGATCAGCACCGCCTGACCAAACGTCTCGGCGCGCTCTACACCTTTGATAACGGGATTGCGCCGTTTATCAGCTATTCGGAAGGCTTCAAACCGGTTTCACCCACGGGCAACCTGACCACCGCCAAACCGACCACCAGCCGTCAGCTGGAAGGCGGGGTGAAATACCTGCTGGCCGACTACGCCACCACGGTGACCGCCTCGGTGTTTAATATTCGTCAGAAAAATGTGCTGACCTCGGATCTTACCTTCCTGAACTATCGCCAGACCGGGGAAGTGGAGTCAAAAGGCGCAGAGCTGTCGGTGATCAGTCGTCCGACCGAGAATATTAATCTCATCGCCAACTACGCCTACACCCATGCGCTGAATACGGAAGATGATAAGTATCAGGGTAAACGCCCGACTCAGGTGGCAGAGAACACCTTCAACCTGTGGGGTGACTACACCGTCGACAGCGGTGCAGTACGCGGCCTGACCGTCGGTGCCGGGGCGCGTTATGTCGGCCCAATGGAAATTTCACTGGCGAACGATCAGGGGAAACTGGGCGGCACCACGCTGTGGGATATGGCCGTGTCTTACAATATGGCGGCGGTGTCTCCGCAGCTGGCCGGGGTGACGCTGAAAGCCAGCGCGCAGAACCTGACCAACAAAGAGACCTTCACCTGCTACGACACCAACAACTGCTGGATCGGTCGTGACCGCACCTGGCAGGCGGGCGTCAGCTACAGTTTCTGATCCCGCGATCTACAGGCACTCTCCTGGCGGGAGTGCTTTTTTTATTTAGCGCACCGGGTGCTGCGTCCCCGACAGGACCGGCATCGCTTCGCGCATCATCGCCAGAAACATCCGCAATCGTGCCGGATAATAACGGGCATGCGGATAGACCAGATACACCGGTAACGCAGCGGCCTGCCACTGCGGAGCCAGATGCAGCAAGTCCCCACGAGCAATATCCTCCTGTACCACCCATGACGATGCAATCCCCACCCCCATTCCTGCCAGTACGGCATTGCGCAGCGCATACAGACTGTCGGTCAGCAAACGCGGCCGGATATCAAAACGCTGGTTCTCCCCACTCGGAAGCTGCGTCAGCGACACGCTGTGACGATAAAAAGTGCTGAGCGCCAGCCAGGGCAGATCCTGCAACTGTTGCGGATGCCGGGGCAGCTCCCCCGAAGGCAGCAGAGACGGCGCCCCAATCACGATGCGCGGCACTTCGGCCACCAGCAGGGCCACCACCGAAGGTTCCGTCACCGGACCGACGTGCACCGCACAATCAATCCCTTCGGCAATAAAGTCCGGGTGCCGATCACTGAGCATCCACTCGACGGTCATCTGCGGATAGCGCTGTAAGTAGCGCTGCAAAGGTCCAATCATCTGGTCCTGGCCAAAGGCATGCGGGGCCAGCACGCGCAGCACGCCCTGCGGCTCTTCCGTTACGCCGCGCAGATCGTCCTCAATGCTCTGCCAGCTTTCCAGCAGCGTTCTGGCATGGGCGTAACAGCGTTCGCCATCTTCCGTCAGCTTCATCACGTGCGTGGTACGCTGCAACAGCTTCAGCCCCAGCAGTTTTTCCAGGGTTTGCAGGCGGCGGCTGACGGTGGGCTGGCTGGTCCCCAGACGTGCCGCCGCCGCCGACAGATTGCCGGCTTCCACAATGCGTACAAAGGTCTGCATCAGTTCTATACGGTCAACGCCGGGAAATTGAGATGTGTTCATACGCTCATCGTATAACAGTTCTACCAGGCAGGCGACTACCCTTTAACGCAGCGGCGCATAATAATAGCGCCAACTTCACTGACACACAGGCTGTTCACCATGTCGAATCACACCGCTTCTTTACCGCAGCCGCTCTCCGGCCCCACCGTGCTGATGCTGGCCAGCGGCGCTGGCTTTAGCGTGGCATCCATCTACTACAGCCAGCCGATGCTGGAAATTTTATCGCGCCAGCTTCATGCCAGCGTCACCACCAGCGGCCTGGTGCCGACGTTGACGCAAATGGGTTATGCCCTCGGCATTCTGCTGCTGGCGCCACTGGGGGATCGCCACGATCGCCGCACCATTATCACCCTCAAAGGTGTGTTGCTGACACTTTCCCTGCTGCTCAGCGCGGCCGCTGGCAATATGATGGTGCTGCTGGCCGCCAGCCTGGCGATTGGCATTACCGCGACAATGGCACAGGACATCGTCCCTGCCTCGGCCAGCCTGTCACCGGAGGCACAGCGCGGTAAAACGGTGGGCACGGTGATGACCGGGCTGCTGCTGGGCATCCTGCTGTCCAGAGTGGTAAGCGGGCTGGTGGCGCAGTACTTCGGCTGGCGCGTCATGTTTGTGCTCGCTGCTGTACTGGTGCTGATGATCACCCTGGTGCTGTGGCGTCGCCTGCCGCATATCGCCCCCAGTACCTCGCTGGGTTACCCGGCGCTGTTGGCATCGATGCGCCACCTGTGGATGCACCACGGTGAACTGCGCCGCGCCACGCTGGCACAGGGGTTACTCTCTGTCGGTTTCAGCGCGTTCTGGTCGACACTGGCGGTGATGCTGCACAGCCGTTATGGCCTGGGCAGTGCCACGGCGGGGGCGTTTGGCCTGGCGGGTGCTGCAGGCGCAATGGCGGCACCGCTGGCGGGAATGATGGCCGACCGCCGCGGCCCGGCGCTGGTTACGCAGTTCAGCACTGCTCTCGCCACGCTCTCTTTTGCTGCGCTGTTTTTACTGCCGCTGCTGCCGGTTCCCGCCCAGCTGGCACTGATTGTTATCTCGGCTATCGGCTTTGATTTTGGCGTGCAGGCGACACTGGTTTCCCATCAGACGCTGATCTTCGGGCTGGAACCCGCCGCTCGCAGCCGCCTGAATGCGCTGATGTTTACCGGGGTATTTATCGGTATGGCGGTCGGTTCGGCGCTGGGCAGTCTGTTGCTGGAAAAGGCGGGCTGGCCGGGCGTGGTCGCCCTGTTGACACTGGCCGGAGCGGGCAGTTTTATCGTGCGGATGAATGCCCGTCGCCTGGTGAAGTCTGCCCATAAAACCAGACAAGCATAAATCCGTCATGGCTGACCCTATGTTCAGGTCAGCCAGTATTGCTGACCTGAACCCTGGTACAAACCCTCAGCACGGGTCGATCGGAAAAAATGATCGACCCGTGCGGCTGTTACTCAGCGAGTTTTTTGTAGAAGTCATCCCACTGCTGACGATAGACATCAAGCTGCTTCAGCCCGCCCTCGATAGAAGATTGCGCCATCTTGTCAGGATTCGGCGTGTTGTTAATCACATCGGCAAAGGCACTGAACGCCGCCTCCATATTTTTACTGAGTGTCGTCGCCGCCATCATCGCCGCCAGTTCAAGCTGTGGTCGTGCGGTGCCGCTTTTCACCTGCTCAAGATAGTCCCGGGCATCAGCCTGCATCGCACGGGTGCCGTACTGGTTAGCCATATCCAGCGTCCCCTGTGCCGACAGAAGCGTTCGCTCTTCGCGGAAGGCAATTTTGTCATCAATCATCGCGTCAACAATATCGGTTGCCTGCTGTTGGTTATCGGGTGAGACATATTTCTCCACCAGCTTATGCAGTTTGGCCTGGGTTAACGTCAGGGCCATCGCCTCCGAGGTGTCTGAATTATCGTACTGATTGCGCCCCACCTGACCATCCGTTATCACCTGATGCAGCGCGGCGGCAAAGCTGTCCATGCTGGCCTGGGTATTGTCAGCGGTCATCTTCAGCAGTGGGCTGAAAGTGCGGGCATCCCAATTGGTTTGCGGATCGTTAAACAACGCATACCCCAGGTTTATCGACGGGGTCTGGTTGGCTGATTTACTGGCCAGCAGGTCCTTGCTATTTTCCGCCTGCTGTTCCGCCGTGACAGGTTCAGCGATGACGGCCTGCGCCAGCCGCTCGCGCGCTTCCGGCGAGATCACCACCACGCTGGCGGGCAACGTTTTTCCGGTAATACTTTCGGTTTGGGAAGAGGTTGCTGCTTCCACTGCGGTTGTGGCGATGTACCCTCTTGCCACGCTGTCGGTCACTCCACTGATAACGCCCATAATGCCCTCTACGGTTTTTTCTTCGGTAGAGCAATTAATCGGCAATAGGTAAGGATTCTTTACCCAATAACGTCAGAATCCCGACATTCAGCAGACAACTTATGACAGCGTCAGGCTACCGTAGGCCGATGACCAGTCGTGGTCAAAACGCTGCAGTGCGCTGTCCACCGCCGGGTCGAGCAGGAACAGTTCCGCCACATCCGGATCGACGGTGATCGCCTGACACCCGGCGAGCATACAGTCCAGCACCTGGCGCGGCGTACGGAAACTGGCGGCCAGCACTTTGCTCTGTGGGCAGTGGAGGTCCAGCAGGGTTTGCAGCTCCCTGACCAGCGCAATGCCGTCGCCGCCCTGCGCATCAATGCGGTTAACATAGGGAGCAATGTAACTGGCCCCGGCCAGCGCCGCGTAAAAGCCCTGCCCGGCTCCGTATACTGCCGTGCCCAGTGTCGGGATATTCTGCTGCGTCAGTAATTTAATTGCGGTCAGGCCCTGGTGGGTTACTGGCACCTTTACCACCAGAGATGGCACGATTTCACGCAGCTGTAACGCCTCATCCACCATGGCGGATGCCTCATGCGCAATCACCTGAGCGAACAGCGTGCTGTCGGCAGGCAGAATCGCCTCCAGCTCCTGCAACACGCTGCTGAGGGGGCGCTTACTGCGCGCGACAATGCTGGGATTGGTGGTCACACCTTTTATCGGCAGCACTGCTGCCAGGCGCTTTACCACTGCCACATCTGCCGTATCTAAATAGAATTCCATCACATCCTCCGGGAGACCACGCTGGAAAGTTTCATATGAAACTGTTTTTTCTTTCGCAGTACGATAAATGAAATATTCCCGATGAAATTTGATCGCCGTCACGCTTATCAAGGCAGAAGCAAACAATAAAAAAACCAAAATAAACTGTTTTAAAACAGCATGTTAAATAATGATAACTGTGACGAATTGCGATTGGTGAAAGTGACCTTTCACCAGGCGGGAAATAACGTAACAAAGCAGCGCGAATATGAAAGCGGTATCAGACCTTCAGCACCCTCACTCCCTGTTGAATCAGCGCGTTTTCAAAGTTAAGCAGCAGCCCGGCGTCAGTGATCACCGTGTCGATATCGCTGTGCTTCGCCACGTTATACGGGTACAACTTGCCGAACTTGCCCGACTCGGCAATCACGTAATTCTGCACCCGTTTCTCTATCGCCAGCCGGATGTTTTCAGCACGCATAATGTCACGCCCGGTAAAGCCGTAATCCGGGTTGTAGCCATCAATACCGATAAACACCTTGTTGAAATTGATGTTGTTGATACACAGGTGGGTCAGCGGCCCGACCAGGCATTCGCTGCGCTTTTGCAGCACCCCGCCGATCAACACCACATCCTGATGGCAGTTTTTCAGCTCATTAGCCACGTAGACACAAGGGGTCACCACCGTGACATCCATCCCGGAGCGGCCAATCTCGCGGGCAAAATGTGCATTGCTGCTGCCGGCTTCAATAAACAGCGTGTCCCCTTCTGACAATAGTGCCAGCGCCCGCTTTGCCATGGCTTCTTTGGTGGAAAAGTTGCTGCTGACGCGCTCAGAGAGATCATTAAGTGACACCGCATAACCGTGAGCACGGCTGAGATAATGCAGGCTTTCCAGTTCGGCCAGGTCTTTGCGGATCGTCACGCCAGAGACACCGTTAATCTGCGCCAGCTCATTAATGCTGACCTTTCCCTTCTCTTCCACCCGATCGAGAATACGCCGGTGACGCTGTTTCATAGGGCCCCTCTCCGTCTGCGGCCACTTTCATCAGTAACCCTTTCCTTTCATATTATGTAAGCAGCGCGTGGATCACAATCTGATGCCCGTCGAAAATCACTGCCTCTTTTCCAAGTTGGTTTTTCCCCTTACGAGTGCTTTCATCGCTGACAGCGTCCAGTAGCAGTATAAAACCCATCAGACAGGGGATAAATAAACCAATAACGGCTCAGAATCAGCAGACACACAAATAAAAGGGGAACGCACGGGAAAAATCTGCCTCTTTTTACCTTCAGTCTTTCCAACGATGATGGGCAATATTTTTCTTTTTTACTCAGGGGACCCAATGATTAAAATGATTGCTGTGGATATGGACGGCACCTTCCTCGATGACAACAAAACCTACAACAAAGCGCGATTTTTAGCGCAGTATCAGCAACTGAAAAAGCAGAACATCAAGTTTGTGGTCGCCAGCGGCAACCAGTATTACCAGCTCATCAGCTTCTTCCCGGAAATACGGGATGAGATCGCTTTTGTCTCCGAAAACGGGGCCAATATTGTCGACCGTGGTAAGACGTTGTTCTGTGGCGAGTTAAGTGAAGCGCATCTGGAAAAAGTGCTGGCGGTGCTGGCCAGGCTGCCTTACGCCCATACCGTGGTCTGCGGGCCGCGCAGCGCCTATATGCTCAACAGCGCACCCGAATCACTGGTAACACTGATGTCGCAGCACTATCACCGCCTGGAACTGCGCGATGATTTCAGCGCGCTCAATGACACCATCTTCAAGTTCTCACTGAATCTGGCCGATGAAAAAATCCCGGAACTGATGGCACATATCGGCCATGCGCTCGATGGCATCGTCACACCGGTTTCCAGCGGCTTCGGGTTTGTTGACCTGATCATTCCGGGCATCCACAAAGCGCACGGACTGGCGCTGCTGCAACGTCAGTGGCACATTGCCGACAATGAAGTGGTGGCCGTCGGTGACAGCGGTAACGATATTGAGATGGTGGCACACGCCGGTTATGGCTTTGCGATGGCGAATGCGCAACCCGCCGTGAAGCAGGTAGCGCAATATCACACCGAGAGTAACAACCATGAAGGCGCGCTGAACGTGATTGAACGCGTGTTAAGCGGTCAGATCGGTTAAACGCAGGGGGCGCCCCTGAGAGATCCCAGAAATGTTTTCTGGCTGAATGCGCAGCACACGGGCTGGGGCCAGTTTGAGCACGCCGGATCGGCAAAAGACGCATCCCTGCGGGCCTCGGCACGCGGCGTCCTGCCGCGTGACGTCCGGCTTACCTCAAACTGGCCCCATCCCCTAAACATTCGTTCCCGCTGTGGGTTTTAAAAACAGCCACGCAAATGCAAGCAGGTGAAGGAGGAAGGGCTGATTGCAGCAGGCTGCCGGCCAGGGAAGGCCGGCCGCCAGGCCACAGGGACGTGTTTATGCCGGTGCAGCAAGCAGCCCTTCCTCCGGGAACCGGTTAACAGGCTGCCCGCAATAACGCCCTGGTCATTTTTCTCGGGAGCACTCAGGGGGCTGACCGAAACAGAGAGTCAGGCCTTACAGGAACAGGCGATCGAGGGAATCCTGCTGCACTTGCTGATACAGCGTAAATTCATCGAGCACCTGAGCCCCCAGTGCCTGCTCAAATGCCGCCTGGCTGGGGTTACCGCTGCTGATACTGCTCGTGTCGCTCCCCAGATTCGACTGAAAAATCCCGGCAGCACTGACCGGTAGAAAATCTTCGTAGATAATCGGTTCGGCAATGACCGCGCCCCGGGCAATCTGGCTCTCCAGATCGTCACCCGGTAATGCGGCTATTTCCGGATGACGACGATAACGGTAAAAAGCCAGCTGCTGCTGACGCAACTGGTCAGCATCATCCGGGAAGGCGTTAAATACCGCGCTTAAATGACGCTGATGACTGTCGTTATCCCCGTGTTTTTCCGCTGAGGCTTCACGCAGCAGGCGATCATACAGCTCGCGCCCCTTGCGCGTCAGCGCCACGCCGCGCTGCTCAATTTCCCCAAAACGGGCAGTATGCGTGCCCGCCGTCTGGTCGGTAAAATCAATCGCTTCATTCAGCGCTTTAAAACTGGTCTGCCGCAGCAGGATCGGACAATGCCGTGCAGGCGGGCCTTCGATGGTCTCTTTCGGCGTGATGCCATATTCCGGCATCAGCTGCTGTACAAGGTCGATATCCAGCGTACGTGGCGTCAGATGGTTGATATGCGGCCCACGGAAACACACCACATCGGCGATCAGACGATGCTGTGCCAGCAACGTGTTATAGGTACGGAGGTCGACCGAAGCCTGATGATGCCAGCGGAAGGTTTCCAGCGCCTCCTGGACAAATTCGTCAGCCTGCGCATCGTCCAGCCCGCCCTGCTGCGCCCATCGCGTCAGCAATTCGCGTAGCCGCGGCGTGAAGATATCGCGCCGGGCCAGAATCTCACTCACCTGCTGGCGCAACGCAGGATCCTCAACCAACTCCAGCCGCAGCAGTGAGGTAAACACGCGAAACGGATTGATTTGCAGTGCCTCTTCCGTCACCGGGCGAAACGCGGTGGAGTGCACTGGCACCCCGGCCGCCGTGAGATCGTAATACCCCACCGCCGACATCCCCATCACGGCAAACAGCTGTCGCAGCGTAGCCAGCTCCTGCGCCGTTCCCACGCGAATGGCGCCGTGGCGTTCCACGCTCAGGCGATTCACTTCCTGGGGCCACTGATCTGCATTCAGCGCGCCGGGATCCTGTGCCAATGTCTGTTGATTCACCTCGCGCACCAGCTGCAACAGCGTGCCATATTGAGGAACTTCCTTTTGATACATCGCCGACATCGCTTTGGAAAAGCGGTCACGAATACGGTCTGCGCTGATAACTCTGTGACTCATTGCGGCTCTCCTGAGTGTCCTGTTCACCATCCCACAGGAAGGATAGCGATGGCTCCGGTGGCTAAGTGTTAGTTTCATCACAGATTGTAGACAGAGAATGAAAATGTCATTGCAGCCGCAGCCATAATTGAGACAGAATCTTCTTATTACGAAATATTTCATACCGTATTTCGTTAACAAACACTCTGGATTGTTACTGTTTGCCCGCTAATGGGCTGGCAGGCAAAACCTGAAGGGTTTTTCTTCTTGCTGAAAAAGCGGAAAGAAAAGCTATTCAGGTTTTTTTTTGCCTTAAGAAAAGTTGGCAGCAAGAAAATATAAGAGGAATGGTATTCAGAAAAGAAAAAATAAAAACAAATCGTTGATTTAAAGAGTGTTGTCTGCTTTCGCACCCACTCTCAATTTTATGCCCGTTAGCGGTACGACTGGCAGGGATTCCGCATGCCTTTTATTTTTCATGCAACACCTGGGAAACTAAAAAAATGAAAACACACTCATTAAAAATAATAGCCGTTCTTATTACTTCTGCACTGTTTCCAAACCATGTTCTTGCCGCTAAATTAACGCTGGAACAGCGTCTGGAATTACTGGAAAAAGAGTTACAGCGAACCCAAACGGAATTCAGCGAATATAAAGCACAGCATGAGCAGCCCGCTATGGCTAAACGTGCGGCGCCCGCCAGCACGCCGAATGCCGCCCCTGTCGCGGTCAGCGCCAGCTCTACGGTTGACGTTGCCAGCACTTCTGCCGGTGGCGAAAGCAGCCAGCCGGTCACCCTGAAAGACATCAGCCAGTATGTGAAAGACGATATCGGCTTCACCTACTCCGGCTACCTGCGTAGCGGCTGGGCAACCGGCAACAACGGCTCCCCGCAGTCCTATGCTATCGGCTCCGTCGGGCGCTTTGGTAATGAACACAGCGGCTGGTTCGACTTACTGCTGAAACAGCGCGTGTATAACCAGAATGGAAAAACCGCCGAAGCCATTGTCAAACTGGATGGTAACGTCAGCCAGCAGTATGGTTCCGGCTGGTTTGGCGATAATACCGGCAATGAAAACCTGCTGCAGTTCTCCGATATCTACCTGACCACCAAAGGTTTCCTGCCGTTTGCGCCCGAAGCTGACTTCTGGGTGGGTAAACATACCCTACCGGTCTATGAAATCCAGATGCTCGACTGGAAAAGCGTGCGCACCGACGTCGGCGGCGGCGTAGGTATTGAAAACCTGGCGGCCGGACCGGGCAAGGTTGATCTGTCACTGACCCGTGAAGATATCGACGTTTACTCGCGCGATCTCGCCAATAAGACGCAAATGAATACCAACTCTGTCGAGGTCCGCTACAAAGATCTGCCACTGTGGGATAGCGCAACGCTGACCATGATGGGTAAATATTCGATGGCGAATAAAACCGACGAGCAGAAAAGCAATGAAGACAGCAACAGCTTCTATACGCTGAAAGATGCATGGCTGGCCACCGCCATCGTGCGCCAGCAACTCTACAATAAAGGCTTTAACGACTTCAGCCTGCAGGCCGGTAACAACTCCTTCGCCAGCAGCTTTGCCAATTACAATGGTGCCAGCTCCAATGTCAGCTACAACGGCTACTATTATGGCGACCACACTAACGGCACCGCGTTCCGCGCCATCTCCCAGGGTGAAATGTACCTGAGCGATAAGATCATTATGGCGAATGCGCTGGTCTACTCACGCGGTAACGATGTCTACAGCTACGAGAGTGGTTCACACAGCGATTTCGAAAGCCTGCGTACCGTGGTACGCCCGGCCTGGATCTGGGACAGCTACAATCAGACCGGTGTGGAGCTGGGCTGGTTCACCCAGACCAACAAAACGCAGTCGGGTGAGAGCCTGAAAGAATCTGGCTACAAAACGACGCTGTATCATGCGCTTAAAGTCGATACCAGCATCCTGAACTCACGCCCGGAGATCCGTTTCTACGGTACGTACCTGCATGTACTGGATAATGAGCTGTCAAATTACAGCTTCCAGGACAGCAAAAACGATCAGTTCACGCTGGGCGTTCAGGCGGAAGTCTGGTGGTAATCTGCCCCTGATTTTCTTAACCGATAAGGAAGTAACTGATGAAGAAGTCTGCTGTTGCACTGCTGCTCTCAGGCCTGGTACTGGGCGCATCGCTCCCGGCGTTTTCCGCGACGCTGCCCGCTGATTTCCCTGTATTCCCGCCGCAGGACCGGGCGGTGAATCAGTACGTGACCCAGGTGAATGCTGACCACAGCATCACCTTCCGGTTGTTCGCACCGCAGGCGCAAAAAGTCTCGGTGTTTACCGGGGCCACGCCGGATAGCTATGTCTCGCATCCGATGGTGAAGGACGCCAGCGGGATCTGGAGTTTCCGCTCAGCGGTGCAGGCACCGAATCTGTATGAGTACTTCTTCAGTGTTGATGGTTTCCGCAGTATCGATACCGGTACGGCGTATGCCAAACCCCAGCGCCAGGTGAACACCAGCCTGATCCTGGTGCCGGGCAGCATTCTCGATGTGCGCAATGTGCCTCATGGTGAACTGCGTACGCTGACTTATCACTCACCCCAGCTGAAGCGCGAGCGTCAGGTCGCGGTCTGGACACCGCCGGGTTACGACGGAAAAGGCGCCCCGCTACCGGTGCTCTATTTCTATCACGGCTTTGGTGACAGTCTGCGCTCGGCCATCGATCAGGGCCGCGTGCCAGAAATGATGGATAACCTGCTGGCAGAGGGAAAAATCAAACCGATGCTGGTGGTGATCCCGGATACCGAAACGGATACCGCCACCACCACGCCGGAAGCGTACGTGCCGCAGGAGCGCCGTAAGCTGTTCTACCCGCTGAATGCGGCGGCGGCTGACCGTGAACTGATCCACGATATTATCCCGCTGATAAACCAGCGCTTTAATGTCCGTCATGATGCGAACGGACGCGCACTGGCGGGCCTGTCGCAGGGAGGATATCAGGCGCTGGTGTCGGGTCTCAGTCATCTGGACAGTTTCAGTGCGCTGGCGACTCTCAGCGGTGTGAGCACCACCACTGTTCCGAATGACAAGGTGGCGGCACAGCTGGAAAAACCGGATCAGATTAACCGTCAGTTGAAAAACTTTACCGTTGTGGTTGGCGAGAATGACACCATTACCGGTAAAGATATCGCCGGGCTAAAGCAGACGTTGGAAGAGAAAGGCGTGAAGTTCGATTATCACGCCTGGCCGAAGCTGGGGCACGAAATGGATGTCTGGCGACCGGCCTATGCGGAGTTTGTCCAGAAACTGTTCCGCTAAGCGGCTATCGCGTTTCTTTTCACAAACAGGGAGTGTTGCTTTATATTGCGCTTTCAGGCGGGTCACACCAGGGTGGCCCGACTGAATGACTGAGGGGGAGAAGCATGTCACCACCACGTATTGGCGTCGGAGTCTTAATTTTCCGTGATGGCCAGGTGTTACTGGGAAAACGTAAAGGCAGCCACGGCGCAGGCGACTGGTCTGCACCCGGTGGGCACCTTGAATTTGGGGAAACACCGCAGCAGTGTGCGGAACGTGAAGCGCTGGAAGAGTGCGGACTAGTCATTGGTGACTGTGTCGCCGGGCCGTTTACCAACGATATTTTTCCGGCAGAACAGAAGCACTATGTCACGCTGTTTATGCTGGCTTACCACGCCACTGGCACACCGGAATGTCGCGAACCGGACAAATGTGAAGGCTGGCAGTGGTGCGATCCGGCAGCACTGCCGCAGCCGTTGTTCGCCCCACTAAGTTCATTACTGAAACAGGTTGATCTGGTCACCCTCAGCCGCGGGAATTAACGTTCCATTCGTTCAGCCAGCCAGTCTGCATCCAGCAGGCGTGCGGCGGCCGCGTCGAGATACAATGTGCAGTTGGCATGGCGCTGCAATACAGAAGCAGGCAACGCTTCCACGGGGGGCTCCATCAGCATCCGCCGGACTATCTCTGCTTTATTTTCACCGTTGATCAGCACCCTGATATGCCGGGCCTGCATAATGGTTTGAATGCCAAAGCTCAGGTAGCTGTCGGGAACATTTTCCTCCGATCCCACTTCCTGCACTAAAGCTGCCATCAGCACACCGTGGCAGCGGTCGACCTCAATTTCACGCGTCAGCGTGTCAAAAGGCGTGCCCGGCAGGTTCGCGGCAATATGCCCGTCCTGACCCACGCCCAGCAGTAGCAGATCCAGCCCGCCGTCAGCGGCAATCGCGGCATCCTGCTGCGCAACGTTGGCCAGGGTTAACGGATGGATGCGTTGTGGCGGGATGCCCGCCGGGGTCAGCAGATGACGGTCAATATGCTGATAAATCACCCCTGGCTGCTGCTCATGACCGCGCAGCGGAACGTCATCCTGCAAATAATAATGTACCTGCTGTCCGGCGTTTTCCGCCTGTAACCGTGCGACCAGATGCTGATACAGCCGCAGCGGCGATGAACCGCCTGTCGGGGCGAAATTACAACGTTCTCCCTGATTCAGCTCAGTAAAAATATCTGCTGCGGCCTGCTGGCTCAGGGCTTCCTGATCGTCGAATAACCGTATTCTCATTTTTTCATTCCCTTGTTATGAACTGGATGACAATAAGATGAATGCTTCTGATAACCACTGCAACAATAATAACTAAAGGGATAATTCTCTTGTGTTTTTATCGCTAAAAAGCCCGAGAAATCAGTAGTACAGCGCGCAACGGCATCGTACAGTGAATAACCTGCTTTTCTGCCAACGAGACCCTGATGAATCCTCTTGCTCCCCTGCTTAACCTGAGTGCTCACCCGATTACCGATGCCGGTTACACAGCAACATGCCAGCAGCAGCTGGCTGCCAGCGGCGCGCTGGTGCTGCGTGGTTTTTTAACCCCTGCCGCGCTGGCCGCGATCAAGCAGGAAGGGGAGGATAACCAGCATCTGGCGTTTTATGCCAGCAGCCAGCATAACGTCTATTTGCAGAAACCGGACGATGCCTTTGCCGCCGATCACCCGCGTAACCGCCAGGTCGTTTCCTCGAAAGGCTGTATTACCGATGAAGAGATCCCGGCGGCCTCGGCCCTGCGCACCTTGTACGACTCAGACGCGTTCAAGGCGTTTCTGTGCGGCGTGCTGCAAGAGCAACAGTTGTTCCCCTATGCCGACAGCCTGTCGTCGATTAATCTTCACTATGCGCATGCCGGGCAGGAACTGGGCTGGCACTTTGACAACTCCTCCTTCGCTATCACACTGCTGATTCAGAAACCTGAAGCGGGCGGCGTATTTGAATACGTCAGCCATCTGCGTAATGCGGAAGCCGGAGAGATGAACTACAGCGGTGTGGGTGCCGTGCTGGACGGTGAGCATCCGGTAGAGAAACTGGCCATTGAGCCGGGGGATCTGGTGCTGTTCAGGGGGCGGAATGCCCTGCACCGCGTGACGCCAACGGAAGGAGAGACGACACGTATGCTGGTGGTGCTGGCGTACAATGCCCAGCCGGATGTGTCGTTGTCAGAAAGCGCCCGCATGACCTTCTACGGGCGCCTGTGATCTCACTGCTGTAATGCTTCCCAGCCGCGCTGGAAAATCTGTCGGGTGCGCATTGCAACCAGCGCCCGCCAGTCCGGATCGGCCGGGTAAAACCCTTCAAACAGCTGCTGTTTCACCTGTAATGCCTGCTCGCTGTCCAGGTCACCGTACAGATGCAGCCAGTGGTCGTCGCGCACGCGACGGTGCATATCACGGCCGTCGTAGGTTCCGCACTCCACCACCAGTTGTAGCAGTTCAGTCTCCGGCAGTTTATCCAACATAAACTGCGACAAATAGCCGGTGGCAGTGGCGGTCACGCCGGTGTCACTCTCCCCACTGACCCCGGTGATGATCACCGTCAGCCACTCGCCAAACAGACGTTTCGCTTCATCAAGCGCCGGGTAAGGGCGCTGTGCAATCGCCAGCAGCATGGGATGGCCGTAAGCCCCGGCTCCGGTATGCAGATCGAAACTGATAATACGCCGTGCCATTTGCAGATGATTGGCAATAATCTGCTGCAGGATCTGCTGAGACCAGCTGGCCTCGCTGCCGCCGTAAAAGATGCCGTCCGCAAACTGATACTGCCCGGCTTCCACAATACGTTTTACGCCACCCCAGCCGATCTCCGCGCACTTCATTGCCATCTGCACATCGGCTGCCGCACGCTCTGGGCCGTCCAGGTCACGGCAGGTATACATACTGTGCAGCGCCGGGTACGCCGGATTGGGCGGTACCTCTGCCGAGAAGTCGATAAAGTTACGGTTCAGGTCGGCGTTGTCTTCATTCACCCGCCGCAGCCAGGCGGTACCCCACGGATTGATCAGATGCACCAGCACCAGCGCCACATCCTGCGGCAGGGTGCTGCCATCCAGCGCTTCCAGCCAGGCGATCTGGCTGTCAGAGCCGTAATACCCTTCCACGCCGTGGGTGCCGGAAACCACCAGCATCACCTGCGGTGCATCCGCGCGGCCAATCACCGCCACATCGGTCGACAGCGGCTCGCCCTGCGGGCCGCTCAGCGGGTGTGGGTAGCAGGTAACAGCGCCTCCCAGCGCCCCCACTGCCGCCAGAAAGCGTGCACGCTGCTGGCGAAAGTCAGGCAGTGTCGTTAACGTCATCGCTTACTCCGGGCGGTGGTAAACATCGAAGCTGAAATACTGCTTCGCCAGACGATCGTAGGTGCCATTTTTGTGCAGTTCAGCCATCGCTTCATTAATTTTGGCGATGCGCGCACCGTCATCTTTACGCAAGCCGATCCCGACACCTTCACCGAAGTATTTTGGGTCATACAGCGGTTTCCCGGCGATATGATAGTCCGCACCCTGCGGCGTTTTCAGGAAGCCGGACTCAGCCGCTGCTGCACTGGTGAAAGTGGCATCAAGACGCCCTGACGCCAGGTCCGGATAGATTTCCGACTGGTTTGGATAGCTCACCACCTGAACACCCTGGCTGCCCCAGACGCTTTTCGCAAAGCCTTCCTGAGTGGTGCCCTGCGCCACGCCCACGGTCTTGCCTTTCAGCGATGCCAGTTCCGGCATCAGCTTGCTGTCTTTACGTGTCAGCAACGCGCTCGGGGTGTTATAGAGCATGTCGGTGAACGCCACCTGCTCACGGCGTTTTTCGGTCATCGCCATGGCTGACAGGATGGCATCAAACTTACGGGCCTGTAATGCCGGAATAATGCCGTCATAACCGGTCTGTACCCAGACACATTTCACTTTCATCTGCTGGCAGATGGCGTTACCCATATCAATATCAAATCCCTGCAACGATCCGTCAGCAGCCTTGGATTCAAACGGCGGGAACGTCGGGTCAACGCCAAAACGCAGCTCTTCTGCGGCCAGGGCAGAAGCACTAAACCCCGCCAGCAAAGCCAGCGCGGTCAGGGTCAGTTTTTTCATCTCAGGATCTCCGGGATTATCATGCGGGTTATCCCCAAGTAATAGCATGATTTTTCATGGAGAAATAAGGCTTTTGTCTTATGGCAGGCGGGGGTTAATAAGCCAGTTTTATAATACGCGGTGTTGTCGGGTAGACGTCGATGAGGGTGGCCGGGCGGCCACCCTCTTATCTTCAGCTGCGTGGATACAACTCAAGCAGACGGCGCGTCACACCGTTAGTCCAGCCGAAGCCGTCCTGCAACGGGTACTCACCACCGCCACCGAGCAGCGCGGCATCACCGCTGATGTTGTATTTCTCCACCAGCTTGTGATGCTGCTGCCAGGTGGTATCGACGGTCGTCAGCCAGCGGGTGGCAATCTCCTTCGCCAGCTCTTCTTCGCCATAACTGCTGAAGCCTTTTACCGCCAGCCACTGCATGGGTGCCCAGCCGTTCGGGCTGTCCCACTGCTCACCCGTCACTTCCATACTGCACAGCATACCGCCCGGTGCCAGCAGGTAGTCACGCACCGCTTTCGCCGTACGCGTGGCCTGCTCATAGCTCGACATTCCCACATACACCGGGGTGACCGCCGCGGCGGAGAACGCGGCTTTCTCCCCTTCACGCCAGTTGTAGTCCCGGTACAGGCCGGTTTCTTCTTCCCACAGATACTTATCCACGACCTCACGGCGACGCAGTGCCAGCTGCTGGTAGCGGTCTGCGGTCTCCTGCTCGCCTTTGCTGGCCGATAATCGGGCGATGGTGGTTTCCAGCTTGTAGAGGAACGCATTCAGGTCGATCGGCACAATGCTGGTGGTCTGGATGCTTTCCAGACGGCCTGGTTCAGCCAGCCAGCGTGAAGTAAAGTCCCAGCCAGATGCCGCACCGGCACGCAGGTCACGGTACACCTCGCTAGACGGGCGTGATGACTGGCGTGCTGTTTCCACGTCTTCCAGCCAGGACTCGTCACGCGGCGTATCACGGTCATCCCAGTAACGGTTCAGCACCGAACCATCGGGCAGCATCACCACGTGGCGATACGCCTGATTCGGGGAGAGATCGTCCTGGCCATCCATCCAGAATGCATACTCGCTTTTCAGCTGCGGCAGATAATGCTGTGCTTCATGGATATCATTCTTTTCGAACAACTCCACCATCATGGCAAACACCGGCGGCTGCGAACGGCTGAGGTAATAAGTCCGGTTACCGTTAGGAATATGGCCGTATTTATCAATCATCCACGCAAAGTTGTCGGCCATGTTATGCATCAGATCGCCACGCCCGGCGGCGGCAAAGCCCAGCATGCTGAAATAGGAATCCCAGTAGTAGGTTTCACCGAATCGCCCACCCGGCACCACATAGGGTTTTGGCAGCGGCAGCAGCGATGAAAACTCGCAATGCTTTTCCGGCTGGCGGGTTAATACCGGCCACAGCGCATCAATATGTTGTTCAATGCTGTTTTCCGGGTCGGAAACATAGCGGCTGTCATGGACACGTGGCAGCTCGAAATGTTCCAGCACGAATTCCAGCAAGTTAAAATCATCCCGCTCACGTGCCATATAATAACGAAAGAGAATACGTTCCGGTTCAAACCTTGGCGCACAATCAGCAAAGGTTTTACTGTCGGAAAAAATACGCGACATCTGCACCACTTCGAACAGCTCCTGATAGCGGTCTGAAGGGGTGAGAATATCGGACGCGGGTAGCCCACGGATCGGCTCCGGCTGAGGCTCGACCGCGGAATCAGGCCCAGCCTCATAATCATCGTACCAGGCTTCATATTCAGTAGGGTTATTGTCAATCATCGCTTCATTTTGGTTGAAAGTGATAAGAACCTCCTGATGCCTAAATATTATGGCAAAGTCGCTGGTGGATTAAGAGACTTATTATAGTACCGTAGTCTCAGCACGCAACCCGATGTTTCCATTACTCTTAATGAAGAAATATTTCAAAAAATAAACAGAAAGAAAAATAAGCCAAATTCATTGACAATAAAAATGAAAATTGCCGTTTCCCCTTCATTTTTTACTGCCTATTTATTTTTTAAAAATAGTGTTGATTAATCGCGAAATTACAGCAGCTTAACGACGCTGGTGGCAAAAAAAAAGCAAAAACGATTTCTCTGGCGTTTTTAACGGTATTCTTCAACGCTTACAGAAGATTAGCGTATTTTTCCGCTTACCCATGATGTGTGGCTGTGCCTGTTGGGCCCGCGCTGCAATGTTACGGGCTTGTAAAAGTGGAGTATGGGGGCATTTTTTGTCTAATTCAGACAATACCCAGTGAGAGCCCTGATGGAGAACCCCTTGTCCACGGTAGCTGCACCCGCTCGCATGCAGTGGATAGATCGGCTGGAGGCCGTTGCGGTGTTTATCCCACTCAACGGCCGCTTGCGCCTGAAACCTTGGTTCGGGGGAGCTTGTACTGAATCGCTGACAGGCCTCGTCACAGGAATATTTCCCGACTGTGATTTACTTCTCATTGCCGGGAAAATAAACTATTGCACCTTCGTCATTTGACGAAAAGAACAGACCCGGCGCCCTCAGGCTGAGGGTGATAACCAGAAAGGATTATGTAATGACGCTTCAACTCTGGCTGGCGTATACCGGTGTGATTGCCGCACTGATTGCCATCCCCGGCCCTTCGGCCCTGATCAGCATGACCCACGGACTGCGCTATGGCCGTAAACAGGCACTGGCAACGGTGACGGGCGGCGTGCTGGCCGCCATGATGCTGATGACCGCCTCTGCGCTGGGGCTGGGTGCCATCCTGGCGGCGTCTACCACGGCCTTTACCGTGCTAAAAGTGGTCGGTGCCGCGTATCTGATCTGGCTGGGCATTGCGGCCTGGCGTGATAACAGCGAGCCTGCTGCGGTGAATGCCGTGGAGCTGGAAGAGGCGCCGGGCGCATTACGCCTTTTCCGCAAAGGCTTTATGGTCGGTATCAGTAACCCGAAGGATCTGCTGTTCTTCGCGGCACTGTTCCCGAACTTTGTTGATGCCAGCCAGCCACATGCTGCGCAGTTTGCCACGCTGGCCATCACCTGGGCGGTGCTGGATCTCAGCATTATGTTCAGCTATGCCTGCGCCGGACGCCGCCTGTCAGGGGTGTTCTCCAATGCACGTCGTCTGCGCATCCTCAACCGTTCTACCGGCAGCCTGTTTGTCTTTGCCGGTGGCGCGCTGGCGATTTCAGCGAAATAATCCTGCCAGCTCCCGGGTGAAGCCGCTGTGCAGGCTTCGCCCGTTGCTCTGTTCCGTTACACTGTACGAATGCGTCCACTAGCGCGCGCATAGGCAAACAACCCGCCCGCATCAATGATATTCGCCAGCTCCCCCACCGGATCAATCGCCAGCTTTTCGCCCGTTGCCAGCACGGTCACCGTCTGACTGCGGGTATCAATACTCACCCGGTCGCCAGTTTGCAACTGCTGATACAGCGCTGCGGTGGTCGCCACGGGCAGCAGCTCCCCGGTCGCAACACAGTTGCGGAAAAAGATGCGCGCATAAGACCGGGCAATGACTGCCTGCACTCCGGCGGCACCCAGCGCCATCACAGCATGCTCACGCGAGGAACCACAGCCAAAATTTTTCCCCGCCACAATAATCGGATAAGCCGAGCGTCCCTTCTGCACATCGATAAACGGTAGTGCGCCTTCCGGCAGACCGCACATCGCCAGTGAGGCCAGCTGGGCATAGCCCTCCGGCGTCGAAGGATTCACTTTGAGATACTCGGCGGTCAGAATCTGGTCGGTATCAATATTGTCACCCAGC
>Ga0308168_1001372_pt1 | contig 22338 bp, 18 predicted proteins | sample PhyCR2_FD_202133 | JGI IMG/M metagenome (GOLD analysis project Ga0308168, IMG submission 202133) | Phyllosphere microbial communities from UC Gill Tract Community Farm, Albany, California, United States - DLSLRC.R2 | ecosystem: Host-associated > Plants > Phyllosphere > Unclassified | place: USA...
CCGCTATTGCTAGCGGGTCGCTCACTCAAGATACTGACCGTCATCTCATTGCTGAGACAACGCTTAATACTTTTGTGAACATTTGATATTTTAAGTAATCAGCTGAACTAGTCAGCTGGCACCTCCATCAAACGCCCACACTTATCGACTGTTAATTTTTAAAGAACTTATTCGGTACTGCGCTTGCTACTTGGCGACAAATCGTTGTGTTTGTCAGCAGCAGAGAAGTGAGATTATGCAGTGTTTCGCTTAATTCGTCAACTCATCTTTTTCTTCAGCGCTAGCGGTATTATCAAAACACCTAGCTCAACTACTTGATTTCGTTCAGCTTTTCTTGCGCTGCAGAAGCAGGAGGCGAACTATAGCAAAGGGTGGCGCCATCTGCAAGCCCCTGTTGTCGCGATCACGCCACGTTGCCGAACTCAGCTTTGGCGGTCAGCACCTGTCGCAAGGCGCTCTCCGGATCGATCCCCGCCATCATCAAATTGATAATCTCTTTCTTCTCTTCCGTGCCGACCTGTGCGCATGCGGCCCGGTGCGCACAAAAGTAGGCGTACCAGGCCACGTCGGCCGGGCGCTCCTTGCGCGGCTTCAAACGCCTGGGCACGGCCGCGCGCCGTTCCTCCATATAAGCGGCAAACAGCGGCGCCGCAGCCCGCCAGTCGCCGCCGGCCACTGCCGCCCTCTCCGCTTCCCAGTCGCCAACGTAACCTGCGCGCGGACGCATGCTGCCAGGATTCACCGCAAGGCACGCCAGGTTCGGATAGGCATGCGCCCGGCAAAACGCTTCGACCAGGGACAGCTTCGCGCCGATACCGAGCGGCACCGCGCGCCCCAAGGTGGCGTCCTTCGGATGCAGCGAACGGGCCAGGGTCAGCAGTGCGTCATAGGCGATCGGCGCGCCGCGCGTTGCCGCCGCATGCTGGGCCAGCGCCTCATACAGTCTGGCGCCGACCTCGATATCGGTGAGGGTGAACTGCGGCGCAGCACTGCGGGGGACGAGATCGGACATCGACTATGCCTCCGACATCAGCGCAGGTTGCCGGTATGCCCGAGCGAGTAGCGCCCCGGCTGCGGCCACACGGTCAGGCCATGCGGCTCGCCGCCCACCTTGATCTGGGTGACCGCGCCGCTATGGGTATCAAAGCGATACACGACGTCGTCAAAGCGGCCGGACAGCCACAGCCACTTGCCGTCGACACTGACATTGCCCATGTCCGGACTGCCGCCGCCGGGGATTGTCCAGCGTGCCACGATCTTCCCGGTTGCGAACTCCAGCACCGCCACGCTGCCCGGCCCCTTGCGCTTGCCGTGGATGCGGTGGGTGCCGCGGTTGGCGATGTACAGATACTTGCCGTCGCGGCTAGGGTACAAGCCGTGGGTGCCCAGGCCCGCCGGGATGAAACCGATCTGCTTCATGGCGTCGCCGTCGACCACGTGAACGCCGTCGGCATCCATGTCGGCGATATAGAAGCGCTTGCCGTCCGGGGAAATGCGCACGTCCTGCGGCATGCCCTTCTTGGCGCTGCAGACTTCGTCGGTCGGGAAGCGTGGATCGGCTCCCTCACGCTGGCGCGTTGACGGCATCTGCAGCTTCAGGTAGCCGGCCACCTTGTGCTGCACCATGTCGATCTTGGCCAGGGTGCCGTCGAACTCGCAGGTGAACAGCGCGTAGCGGCCGTCGATCGAGAACTCGGCGTGATTGATGCCGCCGCACTGCGGCACGTCGATCGCGTATTGCATGGCCATCGTGTGCGGATCGCGGAAATCGAGGCGGTGGCGCGCTTCGGCCACCACGATGGCCGAGCGGCCGTCCGGCGAAAAATACATATTGTAGGGATCGTCGACGGCGACCGCCGGCCCCGGCTTGCCCGTGGTCGGGTCGATCGGCGTCAGGCTGCCGTCGCCGCGCCGCTCGGCATTGTTGGCCACCCAAAGCGTGCGCAAGTCCCACCCGGGGATCACGTGCTGCGGGCTGGTGCCGACCTTGAAGCGATCCACCACCTTCAGGGTCGCCGGATCGATGACGCTGACGTCGTTCGAGCGCAAATTGGGCACGTAGACGCGTTCCAGGTCGCCGCGCACGGCGGGACTCAGGTGCGAGGGACCGATTTCGCTGTACAGGTTGCGCGCATCGACGACGGGCGCCATGCCCGGCACGGTGATGACTGCGGCGCTGCGCTCGGCGGCGGCGCCGGCCTTGGGGATGGCAGCCGGTGCGCCGATGACGCGCACGGCGATGGCGCCGCCCGCGAGGACAGTCAGGGCGAGGCAGGCGCCGAAGATTTTTTTGGATGGCACGATGGACGTCTTGTCGTTATGGATGGGAAGAGGAGTTCTTGGCGGACGAAGGCTGCAGCGCGGCGCGGATCGCATCGACCGAGGCATCGACGATGCGTGCGACGCCGAGCTGACCCAATTCGGCGGTGGCACGGGTCGGGTCGCCACGCACGCCGCCGGCCTGGCCGGCGCGGGCGCCTGCCGCCAGGAGGCCGGGGCGCACCGACGCGGGATCCAGCGCCAGCGAGAGGCTGGTGTCGGCCAGGCCGGCATGCAGGCCGATCTCGGCGTCGGTGTAGTGACGGCGCTTCAGGTCGGCCACATAGCCGGCCTGCGTGGCCTGGTAATAATCGAGCAAGGCATGCGCGCGGCAAGCACCGCCGGCAGTCACGCGCGCCGCCGCCTTCACTTCGTTTTTCTGGTACCCGCCGTGGTCGCCCAGGAAGAACACCTCGCGCACGCCGTGCTGGCACAGGCTACGCGCGCTGGCTTCCAGGATCGCCTCGAAGGCGGCGTCCGGCACCGATATCGTGCCGGCAAAGCGCATGTGCCCGACCGGCGGCTGGATCGCACCCTCGGGCACGTAGGCGATGACCGGCGCCACCACTGCGTTCCCGAGGCGGGCGGCGATGCGGCCGGCCAGGATGCGGGCGCGCGCGTTGTGCTTGCCGAGGGCGATGTGCGGCCCGCTCTGCTCGATGCCGCCGATCGGCACCAGCACGGTGGTGGCGCCGGCGGCGATGCGCGCCTGCAGCTCGGGCGAGGTGAGGTCTTCGATAAATACACTGGCGGCTGGCGCAGCGGTGGCTGTCATCGACAGCATCGCCAGGCCGGCGGCGCTGACGAGGGCGGGCACCTTGCGGCGCCATGTGTTCTGCAGGTGAAGCATCTTGGTCCGTGTTCCTCATCTCCACCCATTGTAGAGCAAGCGGAGGCCGCCACGCGGACGGCACACGCAAATTTCATCCGGCCGGGGTCGCGACCGGCATTGGCGATCAGATCGCCTGCTCCATCTCGTCGCGCGCGCGCTCGGCGTTCGATTTGTGGGGTGCCAGCGCGATGGCGGCCAGCACGCCGGCCACGAACAGCGCGGGCAGCGCCCAGGCCAGCAGGATCAGCGCGCGCGAATTGGGCGCCGGCGGCGGCCCGTAGCGGTTGGCACCGCGCTCGCCCGGTGCGCACAACAGCCACAGGCCGACCGCCAGGTTGAGGATCGGGACCAGCAGCGCCAGGGCGATCCAGCGCGTGCGGCCCAGGTCGTGCAGGCGGCGCCCGCCGGCGATGAGTCCGAGCGCGGCGCCGGCGGCGACCGACAGCCACTTCACGACGTCGGCGCCGCCGCCCTCGCCGGCAATCGCGACGGCAGCCACCGTCGCCACGAACACCAGCATCCCGAAGGCAAGACTATAGGCCAGGTAGCGCACGCGCCCGATGCGGCCGTCCAGCTGGAACAGGGCCGCCGGAATGTTCTCGGGCTGCTTGTGGATGTCGTTCACGGTGTTTCCTGTCAGGCGAAACAGGAAATTCTACAAGGTTTGGCGCGACTCAGTCAGGCGCAGGTCAGCTGCCGGCCGGGCGCCCGTCCTAGTCTCAGCTGTCCGACTGCAGGCGCTCCAGCGGCGCCGGCGCCTTCTTGCAGGCGGCTTCCTTGGGATCCGCCGTGCTGCACACCCGCGCGCGGCACTGCTCTTCGCCGACGGCATTGTATTGCTTGCAGATCTGCAGCTGGTCGGCCAGGGTCGCCTTCCTGCGCGGCGGCTGCATGTGGCTCATCAGCGCGGCCAGCAGCACGACGTCGCTGTCTGCCTCACCCTGCGCGCGGCGCTTGACCGCTGGGTCCTTGGCTTTCTTTGCCACCGGCCTGGTTTGCTCGGCCTTGCGCTGCCGCTGATCCGCGTGCGCCTTGGATGCCGGTTTTTCCAGGGCGCGGGTCAGCGTGTCGTGCGGCTTGGCCGCGTGCGTGCGGGTGGCGATGGCTGCGGGCACGGGGGCCATGTCGGCCAGCGGATTGGCGGGTGGCGCTTCCGGACTGTCGCTAATCACCGCCGGCGTGACGGCTAGGTGCGGCGCCGACGTTTCTGCCGTCGCAGATGGCGCGACTGGCGCGACTGGCGCGGCAGCAGGAGTAACGACCGTCTTGCCAGACGCCGGCGCCACAGCCACCTGCACCGGCTCGGCCGCATGCTCGCCATCCTCGGACACGGCAAATAGCGTGGCCCCGATCGCGAGGACGGCCACGGCTGCGCCACCCCATGCCAACCCCCGCCGGTTGCGGCGCGCTTGGACACGGTCTGGCGCGGACGGCGCCGGCCGTTTGGCCGTGCCGTCGAGCGTCGTCAGGATGCGCTGGCGGTCCGGCTCGGCCTGCTCACCGGGTGATAGCAGACTGGGCCGGCCGGCCGGGGCGCGGGGATCGCCTTGATCTTGCAAAACTAGCTCCTTGATTTTTTCGCACTACTTTACAAGAATCAAGAAACTTGCGCCCGAGATTTTTAATCGTGCGCATACCACATGTATGCATAAAACATAATTTCAATTGTGCGCGCCGTTGTCATAAGAGTAAGTTATACTCCAGAGAAATGTTTTTGAGGCATGTTCGCGGTCGCGACTGCCCGGGGAGACCGTCGTGTGGTGGCTGGCAATCGCTGTGTACTTCATCCTGGCTTGCGTGGTCAGCTGGCTGCTGCTGTTCCCGGCCGGGCGCGACTTCGTGCTCGAGGCGCTGGCCGGCGCCGGACAGCGTCTCCAGCGCGGGGCCGGCATGCTGGCACGCCAGCGCTTGCGCGAAGCCGGCGCGCTGCAGCGCAGCAGTGTCGCGGCGGCAGGGTCGCTTGGCGCCTTCCTGCGCCGCCACTACCGGTTGTGCGCCGGCGGTCTCGCGCTGATCGCCGTGCCGCCTTTTGCCGCTTTGATGCTGGCGGGACGGCCGGCGCTGAACGGCTACGAATCCTCGACCCGCGAAATGAATACCCAGGTGGCCGACCTGCTGCAAGGCGAACAGCTGGTGCCGCCGCCGGCACTGCCGCCGCTGGTGTTTGCCCAGGCGGAGGTGGCGCAGGAAAGGCCGATGCTGGCGTCGGCAAGCCGCGACTGGGCCTTGATGAACGCCAGCTACACGCAGCGCCTGCTGATGGTCTTCAAGATCATGAAGGAGCAGCACGGCTACGAGATGGCGATCCTGGAAGGCTACCGCAGTCCGGCGCGCCAGGACGCGCTGGCGGCGGCCGGCCCGGGCGTCACCAATGCCCGCGCCTACCAGAGCTGGCACCAGTACGGCCTGGCGGCTGACTGCGCGTTTGTCCGCGACGGCAAGCTGGTGATCTCGGAAAAGGACCCGTGGGCGATGCGCGGCTACCAGCTGTACGGCCAGGTGGCGGAATCGATGGGCCTGACCTGGGGCGGACGCTGGAAGATGATGGATTTCGGGCATACGGAATTGCGCCTCCCCGGCGTGATGAAACGATAGGAGTGCGAGCATGGCAATTCTCTTCTCACCGGGCCTGGCCTTGCCCGGGCGGGCCTGATATGCAGTCCTGGCTGAAAAAGCTGATGACTGGCGCCATCGCCTTTGGCGCCAGCTGGACCGGTGCGCTCGGCTATTGGCGCAGCACCAACCGCCTGCCCGGCGGCGCTGACCTGGCGTTCTGGCTGGTGGCGGTGCCGGTCCTGCTGTTGCTGGCGGCCTGGGGCACACACGCGCTGTACCGGCGTGCCCAGGCGCCATCCGCCCCGGCCGGCAATGTCGCCGCGCCCGAAGCGGCGCTGGCGCCAGCGCCGGCTCCGGCCGCTGCGGCGGCGCTGGCCATCGTCGCCAGCGCCGTGCGCACACCCTTCGGCCACACGGCCGTGGGCTTGCGCGCCGCGCTGGCCGCCGGCGAAGCCCGTCCGGCGCTCGATCCTGAACTCGAAGATGCCGATGGCTATCCGGTGCTGACGGCGCGCATCGCCGATGCCGATGCCGAGCTTGCGGCCTTGCGCAGCGCCTTCGCCGGTCCGGACAGCCATCACACCCATTTCACCGATGCTCAATGGCGTGCGCTGGCGTTTGCCGGTGCGACCGTCTCCGAACTGGGCGATTTACTCGCACACGCCGATGCCGCCAAGCTGCCGCTGCTGCAGCTGCACGCCGTCTGGACCGATGAATGGACGGCGCCGCAACGCACGGCCGCCAGCGACTGGCTGCACGGCCGCCTCGGCGCCGCCGGCTGGCGGCTCGATCGCATCGTCATCTCGCCCACTGCTGCGGACCTTACCACCGCGCCGGCGCTGGTGGCGCGGCTGCTGGCGCAGGCCGGCGAACCCTTGCTGGCCGTGGTGCTCGCCTGCGGTTCCCAGCTCGACACCGCCACAGTCGATGCGATGGCTGCCGCCAAGACCCTCTTCAGTGCCCGTCAGCCCGATGGCCAGATTCCCGGCGAAGGCGCGTGCGCCCTGCTGCTGGCCGATGCCGCCAGTGCGCGCCTGTTGGCAGACGAAGCCGAATCGGTGCCGGCGCTGCGCGCGCTCGCCAGCACCACGCTGGAACAATCCGCCGACAAGGCCAGGCAGCCCGGCACACAGGCCCTGCCGACGCTGCTGGCGCGCGCCATGGTGGATGCACGCTGCACGCCGGCCCAGGTGGTGCTGGCCAGTGCCGATGGCGGCCGCCATCCGGGCCGCATCCGCGAACTGATGGCGCTCGCCGGCGGCCACCTGCCCCAGCTCGATCCGATCGCCGACCTGGCCCGCGCCGGCGAAGCCTGGACAGGCTGCGCGCCGCTGGCCTGGCTGGCCGCGCTTGCCGTGGCCGCCGACGCCGCCCGCGAGCACCATGGCGCCGCCCTGTGCATCGGCAACCTCGATCCCGTCCGCCGCGACCTCGCCGTCGTTGCCGCAACCGATTTCACGCAGTGACCAACCCGCCCCTCATCATGCAAAAATTCTGGCAATTCCTGACCAAGCGCACCAGCCTGATCGTCATTGGCTGGGTGGCCTTCGCCGCCCTGCTGCTGGTCGTCGCACGGCTATTGCAATGGCCACCCGCCCTTCCCTGGATCGTGCTCGGCGTGGCGCTGCTGGCCGGCGCCGCGCTCTGGCTATGGCGGCGCCGGCGTCACAGCCAGAAGGCCCAGCAGTTGGGCGACATGCTGGAGCAGCAGGTCGCCAAGGTGGCGCCGGACCCGGCCCAGCGCCAGGAGACCGAAGCGATCCGCAAGCGCCTGCTGGACGCCATCGCCACCATCAAGGGTTCCAAGCTGGGCCAGCTCTCGGGCAATGCCGCGCTGTATGAGCTGCCCTGGTACATGATCATCGGGAACCCGGCGGCCGGCAAGAGCACGGCGATCGCCAGCTCCGGCCTGCAATTCCCCTTCGCCGACACCAAGATCGTGCAGGGCGTGGGCGGCACCCGCAATTGCGACTGGTTCTTCACCACCGAAGGCATCCTGCTGGACACTGCCGGCCGCTACTCCGTCGTCGACGAAGACCGCGCCGAGTGGTTCGGCTTCCTCGACCTGCTCAAGAAGCACCGCCGCAAAGCACCGATCAACGGCGTCGTCATCGCCGTCAGCGTGGCGGAGCTGACCCGCAACCGTCCCGAGTTCGCGATCAACCTGGCCAAGAACCTGCGCCAGCGCGTGCAGGAACTGACCGAGCGCCTGGAAGTGCACGCGCCGGTCTACGTGGTGTTCACCAAGGCCGACCTGATCAACGGCTTCAACGAATTCTTCCAGGACAGCGAACGCGGCGAACGCGAAAAAGTCTGGGGCGCCACCCTGCCCTACAGCCAGGACACCAGCAGCGAACAATTGCTCGACCAGTTCGACGCCCGCTTCGACGAACTCTACGACGGCCTGAAAGACCTCAGCCTGGCCAACATGGCGCTGCAATGGCGCGAACGCATGCCGCCGGGCGTGTTCACCTTCCCGCTCGAATTCTCGTCGATCAAGCCCTCCCTGCGCGCCTTCATCGCCACCCTGTTCGAGGAAAATCCCTTCCAGTTCAAGCCGGTGTTCCGCGGCTTCTACTTCACCAGCGCGCTGCAGGAAGGCGAGACCGTGTCCGCCTCCTCGGCACGCGTGGCCCAGCGCTTCGACCTGCAACTGCAGCCGCTGCCGCCCGAGGAGCAGCACCAGCAGCAGGGTTACTTCCTGCTCAACCTGTTCCGCAAGGTGATCTTCGCCGACAAGGACCTGGTGGCGCAGTACGCCAGCCCGGCCAAGACGCGCCTGCGCTACGCCGCCTTCTTCGCCGCCACCGCCCTGGTCGGCCTGGCACTGGCCGGCTGGAGCTGGTCTTACATGAACAACCGTCAGCTGGTGGCCAATGTCCAGGCCGACCTCGACCAGGCCACCAAGGTGCAGGCGCGCAGCCTCGACCTGCAGTCGCGCTTCCAGGCGCTGGAGATCCTGCAGGACCGCATCGAGCAGCTCGACCGCTACGCCGAGCACCGTCCGCTGTCGCTCGGCCTGGGCCTGTACCAGGGCGACCTGCTGAACCGCAAGCTGAAGGAAGAGTATTTCAGCGGCGTGCGCGAAGTGATGCTCAAACCCGTGAGCCAGTCGCTCGAGACCTTCCTGGGCGAAGTCAACGGCAACGCCGGCCAGCTGCAGCCGATGACCAAGCCGGTGAGCACCGCCGCTGCGCCCGCAGCAGGTGCGGCAGCGGCAGCGGGCACGACTGCCGACACCGCCGCCGTCAACAACGGCGCCCAGCAATTCAAGGACGCCTCGCCGCTGGACGCCGAGGACGCCTACAACGCGCTCAAGACCTACCTGATGCTGTCCGATAAGTCGCGCGCCGAAGCGGCCCACCTGAACGACCAGATCACCCGCTTCTGGCGCGTCTGGCTGGAGAGCAACCGCGGCGCCATGCCGCGCGAGCAGATGATCCGCAGCGCCGAGCGCATGATCACCTTCTACCTGGCCCAAACCAACGATCCATCCTGGCCGCTGATCGACGCGCGCCTGGCGCTGGTCGACCAGACCCGCGACAACCTGCGCCGCGTGGTGCGCGGCATGCCGGCGCGCGAACGCGTGTACGCCGACGTCAAGGCGCGCGCCGCCACCCGCTATCCGTCGATCACGGTGGCGCGCATCGTCGGCGACCAGGACAAGGAGCTGGTGCTGGGCAGCTACGCGATTTCCGGCAGCTTCACGCGCCAGGCCTGGGAAGGCTTCGTGCAGGACGCCTTCCGCGACGCCGCCAACCGCGAACTGCAAAGCGCCGACTGGGTGCTCAAAACCGCCTCCAAGGACGACCTGACGCTGGAAGGCAGCCCGGAACAGATCCAGAAGTCGCTGGTGGACCTGTACAAGAATGAATACGCGCGCGAGTGGCAGAAGTTCATCCAGGGCGTGACGGTGCGCGACCTGAATGGCTTCGACGGCGCCGTCAACGCCATGAACCGCCTCGGCGATCCGCAGAATTCGCCGCTCAACAAACTGGTGGCCACGGTGTACGAACAGACTTCGTGGGACAACCCCTCGCTGGTCGGCGCCGGCCTGCAGCGCGCCCAGAACGGCCTGACCGGCTGGTTCCGCGAGACCGTGCTGCGCCAGAAGCCGGCCTCGATCAACGTCACCCTGCCCGCGGCCGGGGTGCAGAACGCCGCCCTGCCGCTCGGTCCGGTCGGCCGCGAATTCTCTGGTGTGGCGCGCCTGGTGGTGGCCCGCGACAAGGACGCTTCGCTGATGCGCGGCTACATCGACAACCTGTCCAAGCTGCGCGCGCGCTTCAACCAGATCAAGAACCAGGGCGACCCGGGCCCGGGCGCCAAGCAGCTGATGCAGCAGACGCTGGACGGCAGCGGCTCCGAACTGGCCGAGGCGCTGAAATACGTCGACGAGCAAATGCTGGTCGGGATGACCGACGCCCAGCGCCAGGCCCTGCGGCCGGTGCTGGTGCGGCCGCTGATGCAGACCTTCGCGGTGATCGTGCAGCCGGCCGAAACCGAAATCAACAAAGTGTGGGCGGCCCAGGTGCTGCAGCCCTTCAACCGCAACCTGGCGCCGAAATACCCGTTCTCGACCGAGTCGCGGGCCGAGGCCAGCAATGCGGAGATCGGCGAAGTGTTCGGCCCGGAAGGCGCGATCGCCAAGTTCTTTAACACCACCATCGGCCCGCTGGTCGTGCGCCGCGGCGATTCCCTCAGCAGCCGCACCTGGGCCAACATGGGCGTGAACCTGGCGCCTAACGTGGTGGCGAGCTTCCCCGGCTGGGTGGCCCCGCTGGCCGCCGGCGGCGTCGCCAACGCGGCCGCCTCCAGCGGCGGCGAAGGCCAGACCAGATTCGACGTGCAGGCGCTGGGCGCCAGCGGCGCCACCGAGTTCACCATCGAGATCGATGGCCAGCAACTGCGCTGGAAAGGCCAGCCGCAACCCTGGGTCCATATGAGCTGGCCGAACCCGGCCGGCGTGCCGGGCGCCAAGATCACCGCCATCACCCCGGAAGGCCGCAACGTCGTGGTGCTGGACGAACCGGGCCACTTCGGCCTGAAGAAGATGATCGACGCCGCCCAGCGCAAGCGCAAGCCGGACGGCGCCTTCGAACTGGCCTGGCAGGCCGGCGGCGTCACCGTCAACGCCAACCTGAAGGTGCTGGCCAGCGCGCCCGCGCCTGCTGCGGCCCAGGCCGCGCAACCATCATCCGGCTTCAAACGCCTGCGCCTGCCGGCCACCATCACCGCGCCCGCTGCCGTGCCTGCCCCCGCGCCGGCTCCCGCTCCGGCCGCGCCTGCGACCGCACCGGCCGCAGCACCGGCTGCCCCTACCGTCAGCGCCGCCGTGGGAGCCGCGCAATGAGCCGCGCCCTGACGCCGGTGAACGTCGGCTACTTCGGCAAGCTCCCCAGCCGCGGTGACTTCGTCAAGGGAAGCACCAGTCCAGGCCTGGTCAAGGTGCTGGACGGCTGGCTGGCCGAGGCGATGGACCTGATGAGCGCCAACGCGCGCTGGAAGCTGGCTTACGACGCCGTGGCGCCGCTGCACTTCGCCTTCGTGGCGCCGCGCCAGCGCCATGCGATCGGCGGCCACATCGTCGCCAGCAGCGACGAATCGAGCCGCCGCTATCCCTTCCTGATGGTGTGCGCGATGGAGGTGGCCGAGCCGGCCGCCTTCGTGCCGAAGTCGCCGCTGGTGTTCACGCGCTTGTGGCGCCGCCTCGACGGCTTGACGGCCGACGTCCGCGCCGCCGCCGACCCGACACTGGCGCTGCAGGCGGCCGCCGCCCAGCCGATCGAACTCGATCTGCGCGCCGGCGCCTACGACGCCGCCTTCGAGGACTTCCTCGAACTGCAGACCGTGGCCGGGCTGGACGCGATGCTGGCCCAGACGGGCTTTCGCGGCTCGGCGCGCCAGGTATTGCTGGCGCTCGGCATGCTGCTGCAGCCGGTGCTGGCCAGCGGCTCGAGCCGGCTCGAAAAGAGCCTGGTGCTGCCGCTGCCGGACGACCCGGTCTACCGCAACCTGGTGGCGGCGTTCTGGATGCACCTAGTCACGCCCTTCCTGGCGCGCGCCGACTTCGAGCTTGCCCTGCTGCTCACCCGCCTCGAAGGCCGCCACGTGCTGGTGGTGGGGTTTTCCGGCGCCTCGGCGCGCACCCTGTGCTCGATCATGGATCCGCAAGCCGCCCCCGATCACCGCATCGGCTTCGAGGAACTCGACTGGGTCGAGGACTTGGTCGACAGCGACTATGCGATCAAGAAGATCTCCGCCTACCTGGCCCAGGGCGATTTGTCCCTGAAGTCCGCGCTGGAATCCGTCGGCACGGCATTTATCGGAACCTGACATGCGACTCATTCACAAATCCCTGGCTGCCATGGCAGCAGCCCTGCTCTCCATCGGCGCCGCGCAGGCCCAGAACGCGGCCCCGGCCCCGGCTGCGGCCCAACCCGGCCAGGTGGTCGCCGCCGGCACCGTGCCGGACGAAGCCACCAAGGCCGGCGTGCTGGCCAAGCTGCGCGAACTGTATGGCGCCGACCGCGTGGTCGACCAGATCGCCGTCGGCCCGGTGGTCATGCCGGCCAACTGGAACGGCTATGTGCAAAAGCTGATCACGCCGGAGCTGCGCCAGATCAGCCGCGGCCAGCTCAAGATCGACGGCAGCACCGTCAGCCTGCGCGGCGAAGTGCCGAACGAGGCGCTGCGCCAGCGCATCGCCGGCAACGTCGCCGGCAGCCTGAACCCGACCTACACCGTCAACAACGGCCTGCGGGTGTCGGCGGCCGACCAGGCCATCCTCGACAACACGCTGGCCAACCGCACGGTGGAATTCGAGAGCGGCAAGGCGACCCTGACGCCAGCCGGGCGCGCCATCCTCGACGAGATGGTGGCCGCCATGCTCAAGCTGAAGGGCCGCAAGATCGAGGTTATCGGCCACACCGACAGCGCCGGCCTGCGCGCCTCCAACGTCAGCCTGAGCCAGGCGCGCGCCGCCACCGTCAAGGAATACCTGGCGAGCCACGGCATCGCCGAAGAGCTGCTGAGCGCCAGCGGCCAGGGGCCGGACCGCCCGTTGGCCAGCAATGACACGCCGGAGGGACGCGCGCGCAACCGCCGCATCGAGTTCCGCATGGCGCAGTGACACGACTTCAAAGGACACCATGTTTACCGCAGAACAGCTGCTTCAACCCATCAGCCCCGCCAACCCATCCGGAAGCGATCTCGCCTTTTCCTCGGAACTGGATGCGATCGCCCAGGCGCGCAAATTCGATGACCCCTCGCTGGCCCAGGGCGAATGGGTCACCGAGCTGAAAGAGGCGGACTGGGACTTCGTCCTCAAGCGCTGCGCATCGCTCCTCGCCGAAAAAACCAAGGACCTGCGCCTGGCCGTGTGGCTGACCGAAGCGGCCGCCAAGCGCCACCACCTGCGCGGCCTGGGCGAAGGCTTCCTGCTGCTGGCCGGCCTGTGCGAACAATACTGGGACCAGGGCCTGTACCCGGATGCCGACGACGGCGACCAGGAACAGCGCATCGGCAACCTGTCGTGGATCCTGTCGCGCACGCGCCCCCTGGTGCGCGAGGTGCCGCTCACCGAAGGCCACGCCAGCGCCTGGTCGACGGTCGACTTCGAAGCCGCCCGCAAGCGCGCCACCGGTTCGGATGCGGACGTGGCGCCACGCCTGGCCGACATGGAAGCAGCGCGCCGCGCCAACTCGCTGGCCTTCGTGGAAGCCTTCCGCGCCGACGCCCAATATGCCCTGGATGCGCTGCACCGGCTGGAGCAGGCCGCCGACGCCCGCCTCGGCGCTGACAGCCCCGGCTTCGCTGGCGCGCGCGAAGCGCTGCAATCGATGCTGCATGCGATGCCGGCGCCGGCCGGCGTGACGCCTGCTGCCCAGCCCGTGCCCGCCTCACTCGCGGACAACGGCGCATCCGCAGCGGCGCCGGCCCAGGCGCAGCCGGAATCACAGGTGGTCCGGGGTCCGATCCGCACCCGTGCCGATGCCATCGCCCAGTTGCGCGCGGTGGCCGCCTTTTTCCGCGAGACCGAGCCGCATAGCCCGGTCTCTTACTTCGCCGAAAAAGCGGCGAATGCCGGCGAGCAGGATCTGCACACCTGGCTGCGATCGGTGCTCAAGGACCAGGCGTCGCTGGCGCATATCGAGGAATTGCTGGGGGTGCCGCCGTCGGTGTGAGGATGGCTGGGTAGTGATCGGTCTGGCCATTCTTCAGCGCATGGAGAAAGAAGGCGTCTCGTGCAAGATCGGTCAGTAGCGCCCGGATGACCTTGGCGACGAAGCCATGAGCGACCAGGGCGACGCTGCGGCCTGCAACGTCCGTTTGCAGCCGTGCCAGCCCTCTGCGACCTGTTCGAACACTTCAACTACCGAAGAATCCGATCGTTACGTCTTGTAGCAAAGTCAGAACGGCGGCGTTGTGATTACGTCCAACGGCGCAAACTGTGCCAGTATGACCAGATGTTCGACTGCCTTGACCTTCTGCAGATGATCCAACGACACCTCGCCACCGAGAGCAAGCGCAGGCACTAATCCATACATCTCGTCATGTTTTAACTGGCCTAACTTCCTGAGGGCGGGCTTGAACATCCCATCAAAATCGCCGCTATCCCGGGAACGCCCAGCAAAAAACACTTGTACCCCGAAATTCATTTTTTCGCCGACAAGCCTCGATTTACGTGGGATACAAAACGAACCAGGTGCAAACACTTTAAGTGAGTTTCCTGTTTTTCGCCCCAAAAATACAAGTGTCCAAATGCGCTTCTGGCAATAATATGATAGGCATCTTGCGCCATAAAGGCTGTATCCCCAATCCATGCCTCCAGCGCCGGCTCGTATTCCTGGGGATTCACTGTCCAGAAGAGACCGTCAGCATAGCCACACCATCCATGCTCATCCCAATAATTCAGCAGTTGATCTGGCAGCTTTCCTCGATAACGCTCGATGCTAGATGGAGGTACCACCCGCTGCTCGATGCATGGCCCCATGTTTTCAAGGAAGTACTCGAAGTCTTCGTCCATGTTCTGTCTGTCCCGGTGACAAAATCAGGGAGGCGGCGACATAATCACATCTAGCGGTGCAAGCTGCGCGAGTATCACTAGATGTGCTACTGCCTTTACTTTCCGCAGGTGATCGACCGAAGCGATGCCGCCCGATGCAAGCGCAGGGACCAGGCCATACATCTCGTCAGGGTCCAGCTTGCCTAACGAAGCGTATGCGGGCTTGAACAAGCCCTCGAAATCATTTCTGTCCTTGGACTGCCCACCAAAAAACACCTGCACACCATTGTTCAATTTATCCCCGATAAACCGGGATTCACGCGGTATACAAAAAGATCCAGGCGCGAAGAGACTTAGAGAATTGCCCGTCGTTTCACCCCAAAAATACAGGTCACCGAAGGCGCTACTTGCGATGATGTGATAAACGTCTCGCTCCATGAGAGGCGTTTCGCCGATCCATGCTTCCAATACCGGCTCGTATTCTTGCGGATTCACAGTCCAGAATAGTCCCTCGGCATAACCGCACCAACCATGCTCTTCCCAATACGCGAGCAGTTGGTCCGGCAACTTCCCCCGATAGCGCTCGATGCTGGACGGCGGCACCTGCCGCTTGTCGATCGCTGGCCCCATTTTTTCTAAAAAGTATTCGAAATCATCGTCCATTGATGACCTCCGAGGTTAGTGCCAGAGTAGATTTGAGCATCGTCGCCGTTTGCCACGCGCGGCGCTTGGCAGTACGAACCAAGTTCGTGAATGCTCAGGAACCGCTGATTTAATCGTTCACCAAGCTGCCAAACTGTCACAACAGGTAAATGCCTTGCCAGGCTATTTCGAAGTCCGGGTGTAAAGGTGAGAATGTGCGTATTTCCGATCCCAAGCTTTTTGCTATGCTGGTTCCCGGGGAATCGCCAAAAATGAAGCCTTTGGTGGACGTGCGTACGGATCGCCCGCGGGACCGTCCATGATTCGTGGGTGCGCAAATGGAGACGCGGATGGACATCCTGAAGCACGTCGTTGCCCTGCTCGTCGCAATTGTTCTGCTGCCCGCAAGCGCGGCGGAGGTGGCGCCGGACAAGGTAATCGTCAAGGGCAAGCACGACACTTCCGAAGTCGTCATCAAGGGCGTGCGCGATCCGTCGGCCTGGATCCGCGTCGAGAGCCAGCATCTGGTCATCTATTCGGACAGCGATGCCGAGCAGGTCATCGACCTGGCGAATAATCTCGAGCGGCTCGACTACGTGCTGCGCATGTATCTGAAGCCATTCTTGATCAGGCAGACGGAACCGCCCAAGTTGACCCTGTATTTCCAGGACCGGTTCGACTGGGCGCCGGGACTCGGCAAGTTCCCGGCCGATGCCGTGGGTCTCATCGACGGTTGCGTGTCCGGTACCCAGGCGTTCACGTTCAATCAGGGGCGGATGTGGAAGTCGACAAATGCGTCGCTGCTCAAGGACGACGGCGACGCCACGCTGTCCTCGATCTTTGCTTTGTACAGCGGGAACTTCGTCTACCGTCACACGGACATCCGTGGACCCATGTGGTTGATGGGGGGCTTGAAAGTCTATTTTGGCGGTGTCCGCTTCACCGACAACCAGATGGTGGTGGGCCGCGCTGCGGTCGCAACGGCCGATTCGATGAAGCGGATCGATTACGGCAACGAGCACCTGTTTTTCCTGACCTACGACGACGTGCTGCGCTCGTATTTGCCGCATGAATACGCGGGCCGCGTGCAGCGCGGCCAGAAAGTAACCCCGCAGGTTCTCGCACAAGCCGAGTTCCAGTCCCGCGCGTTCAACCTGGCGCACTACATGCTCTCGTCCGCCGACAACCGCGACAAGATGGCGCAATACCTGGAGCTGGTCAATAACGGGCGCGACGGCGGCGCGGCGTTTGCCGACGTGTTCGGATTGTCGGGTTTCCAGCTCACCACGGCCATGTCGTATTACCGGCGCACGCAGATGAAGGTCATCAAGGTCGATTTTCCCGAACTGCCGGCGGCCCGCATCGACACGACTCGCCTGAGCCGTGTCGAGGGTGAATTCGTCCTCGACAATGCCGCGCTCAAGGACTGCCCCACGCCCGACAACGGCAGGCAGATGCTGCAGCGCGTACAGGCGGCGGCCGCCGCGGTGCGCGGCGTCGATTTCGCCCAGATGACCTTGAGCCGCGCCCAGGTCGACTGGGGCAATCCGCGCGACGCGATCCCGTATCTTGCGGGTGCGGCGCAGCGCGACCCCTACGACGATGAAATCCGATATCTGCTGGGCATGGCATACCTGAAACTCGCGGGGGCTACCACATCGGATAAACGGGAATTACTTGCAGCGGCGAGGTCCAGCCTGACCGAAGCCGCGTTACTGGCGCCCGAAACACCCGGGATCGCGTACGCCTTGTTCCGCGTCGGGCTCATGGACCCGGACACGCCGCTGGAAAGGACCATGCCCCTGGCGGTCGATGCCTGGCGCCAGGGCCACGATGTCAGCCTGTTCGCCCGCGGCGCCGCATTGGCCCAGGCCTGGCTGGGCAATGCCACCGGTGCCTACGAGGCTTTCAATACCTTGGCCAGGACCGGGGAGGATCCGGAGAATGCGAAATGGGCCGTGCAGTGGCTCAAGCTGCTCGAACAAGGGGTAACGCGGGATAGCCTGCTGGCGGAAATGCGCCAACTGCCGCCTGCATCGCCCGGCATCCGGGTGATGTACTTCGACCTGCGCTAGGGAACCGCTGATTTAATCGTTCACCAAGCTGCCAAACTGTCACAATAGCGCATCCAACTTCCGAGCCCACCGATGACGCAGATGAGCTTTTCCGACGCCGAGTACGCCAGCAAGAAGAAGCTGACTCGACGCGACCGTTTTCTGGCAGAGATCGAGGCGGTAACGCCCTGGTCGGCGCTGATCGCGGTGATCGAGCCTGTCTACCCGAAAGGTGACGGGCGCGGACGACCTCCGATTGGCGTAGGGCGCATGCTGCGCATGTACGTTGTGCAGCAGTGTTTTGGCCTGTCGGACGAGGGAATCGAGGATGCGATTTACGACAGCCAGTCGATTCGCAACTTCGTCGGTATCGATCTGAATCGCGAGTCGGCGCCGGATGCGACGACACTGCTGAAGTTTCGTCGCTTGCTTGAGAAATACAACCTGACGCGGCGCATTTTCGATGAAATCAACACCCACTTGGCAAGTAAGGGTTTGATGATGCGTGAGGGGACCATCGTAGACGCGACCCTGATCGCGGCCCCTCCTTCGACGAAGAACCGGGACGAGAAGCGCGATCCGGAAATGCACCAGTCTAAAAAGGGCAAGACTTGGCACTTCGGGATGAAAGCGCACATCGGTGTGGATGCCAAGACTGGCCTTGCCCACACGCTCGTGACCACGGCAGGCAACGTCTCCGACGTCACGCAAGCCCACAAGCTTTTGCATGGCGACGAGACGATGGTATTTGGCGACGCCGGGTATCAAGGTGCGGACAAGCGGCCTGAGAACGTGGGCAAAGCGGTGACCTGGCACATCGCGATGAAGCGCAGCGTGCGCAAGGCGTTGAAGAAAAACCCTCTGGGCAGGGCCAAGGAAAAACTGGAAAAGGCCAAGGCCAGCGTGCGTGCCAAAGTCGAGCATCCTTTCCATGTGCTGAAGAACCTCTTCCGTCATCGTAAGACGCGCTACCGTGGATTGGCAAAAAACACCACGCAGCTGTTTGCCCTGTTTGCGTTTGCCAATCTGGTGCTGGCTGGCTGAACCTTTGGAAGCGCTCGCGCCAGAACTCCGTCCTGAGCGACGAAAGCTCGCAGAAACACCTCCAAAAATCGCCCGGCAACGTCGAGCCAAGGCAGAAACCGATCGTTTCGCCGCCTGCCCAGCCGACGCAACCTCGCAGCTCCGGTAACGAGCAAAATGTCGATTAAATCAGCGGTTCCCTCAGTCTTTCGTGGTATCGGTTCAGAATGACGGCGATGTGATAATGTCCAACGGTGCAAGTTGCCCTAGTAGAACCAAATGCTCGACGGCCTTTACTTTCTGCAAGTAGTCTGTCGAGGGCGAGCCGCCGAGGGCAAGTGCCGGCACCAAGGCATACATTTCATCATGTTTCAGCCTACCGAGCTTCTTAAGCGCCGGCACAAACATCGCTTCGAAATCATTTTCCTCACGGGAGATTCCCCCAAAAAATACTTGCAGCTCAAAGTCTCGATCCGGACCGATGAGTATACCGTCTCCCGGGATACAAAATGAGCCAGGCGCAAACAGATCCAGCGATGCGCCGGTACTCTCTCCCCATAAATATAATTTTCCGAATGCACTCCGTGCGATAACGTGATACGTATCCCGTTGCATCATAGACGTATTGCCGATCCAGGCTTCTACGACCGGCTCATACTCCTGTGGGTTTACAGTCCAAAAAAGGCCGTCCGCGTAGCCACTCCAGCCGTACTCACCCCAGTAATCGAGTAACTTTCCAGGGAGCTTTCCACGATATCGTTCGATGCTGGACGGGGGTACCAAGCGCTCCTCGGTACTCGGCCCCATTTTTTCAAGAAAATATTCAAAATCCTCATCCATCATTTCCCCTCACTTGCAACGCTCGAGTTTTGCATTCATCTTGGTACTATTGCGCAGCGGCTCCGGTATCTCACTTGCGGCCCTGTCAAGTTCAGCTACCCGCCCTCGCTTGTTCCACTGTGCACCGATACGCGAGTTGATATTGCGATCACCGAAATCACCGATCATATCCTTGCCTCCTGCCACCATATCCGGATTATGGAGTGCAGCCAAGGCGTTCATCCTGCGTGCAGTTTCTTCTGCAGCCGCGTATTCTGCGTCTCCTGACGAGAACCCTCTGGCGCGATATTCGAGCCTGAGTCTGCGTTTCAAGTTTGCCTTGAACGCATCCCGCGCCGCCGATGCAACGCAGCTTGACCTCACAGCGTCGCCGCATTGGAATGCCTCCCGCCCTTTGATGTACTCGTCCACGGTCATGCTGTTGATGCCTGCCTCCTGCCCGGCAAGCTGACGATCGAACTCTGGTACCTTCCCTTGCGGCAACCCCTTGGTAGTAAAGCACGGCACTTGCTTGGCCGGCATCCCGGCAGGCCGCTGAGTATCCCGCTCTCCGCCCCTAGGTTGCGTACGGCGCGGCGGCGGTGGAGAGGCTTCATCCCGCGGCAAAGCCCCTGTCCGCCGCGACTGCAACGCCGGATGCCTGCGCAAGCGTGCCTCATTCTCTTCGATCCAGCTCGCCACGCGCGGCCCAAGACGCGGGCTGCGCCGGATCTCGTTCAGCAGCACCGCCTTGTCGCCCTTGCCCCTGGTGAGATAGGCCGTCATCGCGGCAAGGATGGCGGAGACCATGATGACATGACCGTTGGCCAGGTCAAAGGCGGCAAACGATGGATCGCCGCGTCCGGTCATGTCGAGGCCGAAGCGCCCGTCCTGGCGCAGTGGTCCCCAGGCCTTGAGGAAGCCGTCTTCATAACATTGCAAGGCTTCGGGGATGGCCTGGGCCAGGCCTTCGACCAGCGACTTCAGGCCCAGCATGGCAAGCATGCCGCCGCCAACGTAGCTGCCGGCCGCGGCACCGGCCGCCGCGCCGGGCAATGCGCCGACGCCGCCGGCGAAAGCGCCGCCGAATCCGCCGATCGCGCCGCCGATCAGCACCGATCCACCGTAATAGAGGGCGATGTCCTGGCAGGCCGATACGAGGATGCCCCAGATCGCAGAGAGGTCGATGCCGGCCAGCCGCTCGACGATCATGCGCCGCGCGATCGGACCGGAGTCATCCAGCGCCCGGCGCACGCGGTGCACGCGGCCCATCTGCTCGCGGCCCCAGGCAATGCCGAGATGGGCGGCCGTGTCGGCAATCCGCCCCATGCTGTCGAACTGCGGACCCAAGCCGGGCTGGGGGCCGCCCCATTTCAGCTCATCTTCCTTGCGCTTAAGGTCATTCCACACGCGCCAGGTTGTGCCTGTACCGCCACTGGTGCCTTCGCTCATCAAACGCTCCCGAAGTGGGCCGCCTCAGCCGGCTCCGGCCGGCTGCTGTATTACTTCACGCTGATTACTTGACGCTGTACTTGAACTGCCCGGTCTTGCTGGCCCCGACCTTGATCTTCGCAATCGGCGCACCTTCGGCCATGCGCGCCAGCACCGATTCCGCAATCTCCGGCAGCAGCGTGCCGTTCAGGATGTTGTCGACATTGCGGGCACCGGAATCGACTTCCGTGCAGCGCGCCAGCACCGCCTCCACCAGCGCCTCGTCGTAGCTGAATTCGGCCTTGTGGTTGGCGGCCACGCGGCGGCCGATCTTGTCCAGCTTGAGGGCGATGATCTCGGCCAGCACGTCGTCCGGGATCGGGTAGAAGGGCACCACCTTCAGGCGGCCCAGGAAGGCCGGCTTGAATTGCTTCACCAGCGCCGGCCGGATCAGTTCCTCGAGCGCCTCCGGCGCCGGCACTTCTTCGGCGGGCTTGTTCAGGCAAGCCTGCATCAGGGTGCTGGACGCCACGTTCGAGGTCAGGATGATGATGGTGTTGCGGAAGTCGACTTCGCGGCCTTCGGCGTCGTCCATCACGCCCTTGTCGAACACCTGGAAGAACAGCTCCAGCACGTCCGGGTGGGCCTTTTCGACTTCGTCCAGTAGCACCACGCTGTAGGGGTTGCGGCGCACCGCCTCGGTCAGCACGCCGCCTTCGCCATAGCCGACATAGCCGGGCGGCGAGCCTTTCAGGCCGGAGACGCTGTGCGCTTCCTGGTACTCGCTCATGTTAATGGTGACCATCTTGCGTTCGCCGCCATACAGCACGTCGGCCAGCGCCAGCGCGGTTTCGGTCTTGCCGACGCCGGACGGGCCCACGAACAGGAACACGCCCTGCGGCTTGTCCGGATCGTCCAGGTTGGCGCGCGCGGTGCGCACGCGCTGGGCCACCGCTTCGATCGCATGCGGCTGGCCGAGCACGCGCTGTTCCAGCAGCGGCTTCAGGTTGCGCACCGTCTTGATTTCATCCTTGACCATCTTGCCGAGCGGGATGCCGGTCCAGCCGGCGACGATCGCCGCCACCACGTGGCCGTCCACCTGCAGCGGCACCAGCGGCGCCTCGCCCTGCAGGGCGGTCAACTCAGCCTGCAGTGCCTGCAAGCCCGCCAGTTCGCCCTGGTCGCTGCCGGCTTCCAGTTGCGTGCGCCCTTCGCCGATGCGGCGTGCCAGGTCCTGCTCCTGTTCCCAGCGCGTGCGCAGCGCCGCCAGCGCTGCCTCGGCGTCCGTGCGCGCCGCCGCCAGTTCCTTCAGGCGCGCGCCGTGCGCGAGGTTGCCGCCGGCCTGCTCGCGCTCCAACGCCGTGGCTTCCGCGGCCATCCGTTCCAGCTTGCGCGTCAGGTCTTCCACCGATGCGGGAGCGGCGTCGCGGCCCAGCGCCACCTTGGCGCAGGCGGTATCGAGCACGCTGATCGCCTTGTCCGGCAGCTGGCGCCCGGCGATGTAGCGGTGCGACAGGCGCACGGCTTCGCTGATCGCCTCGTCATGCACGCGCACGCCGAAGTGCTTTTCCATCAGCGGCGCCATGCCGCGCAACATGGCGCAGGCGATTTCCTCGCTCGGCTCTTCCACCTTGACGACCTGGAAGCGCCGCGCC
>Ga0308168_1001380_pt1 | contig 22304 bp, 20 predicted proteins | sample PhyCR2_FD_202133 | JGI IMG/M metagenome (GOLD analysis project Ga0308168, IMG submission 202133) | Phyllosphere microbial communities from UC Gill Tract Community Farm, Albany, California, United States - DLSLRC.R2 | ecosystem: Host-associated > Plants > Phyllosphere > Unclassified | place: USA...
TTGTCAGGCGGGCAGAAACAGCGCGTGGGCATTGCCCGGGCACTGGTGCATGACCCCGAGATCCTGCTGTGCGACGAAGCCACCTCCGCGCTGGACCCGGAGACCACGGCCTCGATCCTGGAACTGCTGCGCGATATCAACCGGCGCCTGGGCCTGACCATCGTGCTGATTACCCACGAGATGGCGGTCATCCGTGATATCTGCCACCGGGTGGTGGTGCTGGACCGCGGCGAGGTGGTCGAGCAGGGCGAAGTCTGGCGTGTCTTCGGCGCCCCTCACCACGAGGTCACCCGAACCCTGCTTGCGCCGCTGCAGGCGCGGCTGCCTGCGGCGCTGCAAGCCAGCCTGCAGCCCCACCCCACAAGCCGTGACTGCGCCGTGGTATTGCAACTGAGTATGCTTGGCGAGCCTGAACTGTCTGCCCTGTTCCACGACCTGGGCGGTCGCGTGCGCCTGCTGCAGGGCGGCGTGGCGACCATTGGCGAGCACGCCTTGGGCCAGTTGATCCTGTCGGTGCAGCATGCACCGCACGATACCCAACAATTGCTGCAACGCGCCCGCCGTTGGGCGGACAACGTGGAGGTGCTGGGCCATGTGGTTTGATCGTCTGCTGGAAGGCTTGCTCGATACCCTGCTGATGGTTGGCGTGTCGTCGCTTATCGCCCTGCTGCTGGGGGTACCCCTAGCGCTGCTGCTGGTCACCAGCGGCAAGGGCGGCATATTCGAGGCAGCTTTGCTGAACCGGGTACTGGGCGCCTTCGTCAACCTGTTCCGCTCGATCCCGTTCCTGATCCTGATGGTCGCGCTGATCCCGTTCACCCGGCTGGTGGTGGGTACGACCTATGGTGTGTGGGCGGCGGTTGTCCCGCTGACCATCGCCGCCACGCCGTTCTTTGCCCGGATCGCCGAGGTCAGCCTGCGCGAAGTCGACCATGGCTTGGTGGAAGCCGCGCAGGCCATGGGTTGCCGGCGCTGGCACATTGTCTGGCATGTGTTGTTGCCCGAAGCGTTGCCAGGCATTGTCGGCGGTTTCACCATCACCTTGGTGACCCTGATCAACTCCTCGGCCATGGCCGGGGCGATCGGTGCCGGAGGGCTAGGCGACATCGCCTACCGGTATGGCTACCAGCGCTTCGACAGCCAGATCATGCTGACCGTGATCGCCATGCTTGTGGCGCTGGTGGCGTTGATCCAGCTGGGTGGCGACCGATTGGCGAAAGGCTTGAACAAGCGTTGAGTTCTTCGCGGCTCAACCCGCGAAGAGGCCCTTAACCCCAGCGCAAATCCGCAGCCGGCACCGGCCGCCCGAACCAGTACCCCTGCCCCAGCTGGCACTGCTCCTGCAGCAGGAAGGCGGCCTGCTCTGCCTGCTCGATACCCTCGGCATGCACCTGCATGCCCATGCTGCGGGCCAGGGCGATAATCACCCGCACGATCGCGATGTCATCCTCATCCAGCGGCAAGCCAGCAACGAAGCCCTGGTCGATTTTCAGCTTCTGAACGGGCAAACGCTTGAGCCGCAGCAGCGAAGAGTAGCCGGTGCCGAAGTCATCAATGGCCAGGGTCACGCCAAGCTCACGCAAGCGGTGAAGTTGCTCCAGCGCCACCTCCGGGTCTTCCATCACAGCGCTTTCGGTCACTTCCAGCTCCAGCAAGGCGGGGGCCAGGCCGGTGTCGTGCAGGACGTCGGCCACTTGCCGGTACAACTCGTGCTGGCCAAACAGCCGGCTGGAGATGTTCACCGCCACGAACGCCAATTGCCGGCCTTGCGCTTGCCACTGGACCATTTGCCAGCAGGCCTGGCGCAGCACCCAGGCGTCGATCTCGGCAATCAGGCCAGTACGCTCGGCGATCGGGATGAACTCGCTCGGCGGCACCAGGCCGCGCTGCGGATGCTGCCAGCGCACCAACGCCTCGACCCCGACCATGCTGCCGGTCGCCAGGTCGTGTACCGGCTGGAAGAACACCCGCAGTTCGTCATGCTCCAGCGCCCGACGCAACTCGCCGGCCGTCTCGACCCGGTGCTGGGCGTGGGCCGTCAGCTCTTCGGTGTATAGCGCATAACACGCACGCCCATTACCCTTGGCCTTGTACAACGCCGAATCGGCGTTGCGCAGCAACTGCTCGGCACACAAGGCATCGCTGGGGAACAGGCTGATACCGGCACTGACACTGATGAACAGCCGATGGCCATCGAACAGGAACGGCTCGCGCATGCGCTCGATGATGCCCTGCGCCAGTTTGCCTGCCTGGCCGACTTGCTGGCAGCCTTCGGCGAGCACGCCGAACTCGTCGCCGCCCAGGCGAGCCAAAGTCACACCGCTGCCCAGTATCTTGCCCAGGCGCTCCCCCACCAGCCTCAGCAACTGGTCACCGATGGTGTGGCCAAGGCCATCGTTGATGCTCTGGAAGTGGTCCAGGTCCAGCAGCAGCAGGGCGCACCCACGCTTGTTGGCCTGCGCTGCGGCCAGGGCCTGCTCGACGCGGTCGTTGAACAGCAAGCGGTTGGGCAGGCCGGTCAGCGGGTCGTGGTGGGCCAGGTAGGCCAACTCCTGCTCCGAATGCTTGATCGCGCTGATGTCACTGAACACGGCCACGTAATGGCTCAGCTCCCCCTCATCATCGCGGATAGCGGAGATGGTCTGCCACTGCGGGTAGATTTCGCCGCTTTTGCGCCGGTTCCAGATTTCGCCGCTCCACTCGCCCTTTTCAGCCAGGGTGGCGTAAACCTGCTGGTAGAAGGCCTGGCCATGGCGGCCCGACTTGAATTTGCTCGGGCGCTGGCCGATGACCTCGTGCTGCTGGTAACCGGTAATGCGCATGAAGGCGCGGTTGACGTGCACGATCAAGCCCTGGCGGTCCGTCACCAGTACCCCTTCGAGGGTACTGTCGAAGACGGCGGCGGCCATGCGCAGACGTTCTCGGTCTTCGCAGCGCAACCGCGCGCCATGGCCGATGAAATTGAGCAGGCGCACCCGCGACACATAAATCAGCAAGGCACTGCACAGCACCCAGACCACCACGTTGATCTGCCGCCCCACGGTCGATGCCAGGGGGTCGTCGGTCATGCTCTGCAGCATTACCTCGGCCAGCACCAGCCAGAGGATCGAGAGCACCACATAAAGCGCGGCCATGCGCAAGGCGTCGCGAACGGAAACAGACATGTCGGGTGGGGTAGCCCATTGAAAAGAAAGGGGCATTATAAAGGCTGAAACATGTCGTGACCTCCTGTCTGAACAGTTGACTGGTTTTATTTCCCCACCAAGGGATAATCGACCCTTCCCCCCGCATTTCGAGGGCATTTACATCTATGTGGTACAACGGCCTGCTCGACTTGTCGGCCTGGCAACTGGTCGGCATCACCCTGTTGATGACCCACGTGACCATTGTCAGCGTCACGGTCTACCTGCATCGCTACTCTGCGCACCGAGCCCTTGAGCTCAACGGCGCGCTCAAGCATTTCTTCCGTTTCTGGCTGTGGCTGACCACGGCGCAGAACACCCGAGAGTGGACGGCGGTCCACCGTAAGCACCACGCCAAGTGCGAAACACCCGACGACCCGCACAGCCCCGTGCACAAAGGCCTGAGCACGGTGTTGCGCAAAGGCGCCGAGCTGTATCGTGAAGAGGCCCGCAACCCAGACACCCTGCGCATCTACGGCAAGAACTGCCCTGATGACTGGATCGAGCGCAACCTTTACTCGCGTTACAAACTGGGCGGCATCGCGTTGATGGCCGTGATCGACCTGCTGCTGTTCGGCACCCTCGGTATCACCATCTGGGCGGTCCAGATGATGTGGATCCCGTTCTGGGCTGCCGGTGTCGTCAACGGCCTGGGCCACGCGTTCGGCTACCGCAACTTCGAATGCCGTGACGCGGCCACCAACCTGGTGCCGTGGGGCATCGTGATCGGCGGTGAAGAGCTGCACAACAATCACCACACCTACCCCAATTCGGCCAAGCTGTCGGTCAAGCGCTGGGAGTTCGACATGGGCTGGGCGTGGATCCGTCTGTTCTGCCTGCTGCGCCTGGCCAAGGTGCAGCGTGTGGCGCCGATTGCCCATCGGGTGGAAGGCAAAGGTAGCCTGGACATGGACACCGCCATGGCGATCCTCAACAACCGCTTCCAGATCATGGCCCAGTACCGCAAATTGGTGATCGCCCCACTGGTAAAGCTGGAACTGGCGCGTGTCGACGCCTCGGTGCGCCACCACTTCCGCCGTGCCAAGCGCCTGCTATCCCGTGAAACCAGCCTGCTCGAAGACCGCCATCATGTGCGCATCGAATCGATGCTTGCGCACAGCCAGGCCCTGAAGACCATCTACGAAAAGCGCCTGGCCTTGCAGCAGATCTGGGCCCGCACCAGCGCCAACGGCCATGACATGCTGGCCGCCATCAAGGACTGGGTACACGAAGCCGAAACCAGTGGTATTCAAGCCCTGCGCGACTTCGCGGCACAGCTGAAAACCTATTCCCTGCGCCCGATCGGCGCCTGATCGCCGTTGATCGGCACGCCCCAGCATGGGGCGTGCCAGCTGGAACTTCCCCACCTCGCCCCCACTCAAACCCCGCACATCGCCCGCGTGGCGGGCAGGATGCTGGCCGCACGCTTTCACGTCGAGACTCGCTACGTGCACATGGCCAAGAATATTCCAATGACATCGCCAGGCCCGGTACCACCGGGAGCCGCCCGCACTTTACTGGCGCTCCTTCATGCGCAAGGTGAAGTCGCCCGCCTGAGCGAACGCGAACAGCTGTTCAGCTCGTTGCTCGAAAGTGTCAACGCGGTGCTCTGGGCCTTCGATTGGGAAACACGCGAAGTGCTGTACGTAAGCCCCGCCTACGAGCGCATCTTCGGCCGCCCGGCCAGCCTGGTACTGGCCGACTTCAACGAGTGGCGCGACAGCATCTACCCCGACGACCTGGAATACGCCGAGCGCAGCCTGGCCCAGGTGCTGCTCAAAGGCGCGGTCGAGGACCGCGAGTACCGTATCATCAATGCCGACGGGCAAGTGCGCTGGTTGAGCGACAAGTGCTACATCAACCAGCAGCATGACGGCGACCGCGTGATCATCGTCGGCATTGCCGAAGACATCACCGAGAAAAAGCAGCTGGAAGGCGAGTTACAGCGCCTGGCCACCACCGACGTGCTGACCCAAAGCAGCAACCGCCGGCACTTCTTCGAATGCGCCCAGGCGGCATTTGACAGCGCCCGGGAAAACGGCACGCCATTGGCCTTCCTGCTACTGGACATCGACGACTTCAAACAGATCAACGACAGCTATGGCCACCAGGAAGGCGACCAGGTGCTGCAGCACATCGCTGACAGCGGCAAGGCCGTGCTGCGCCGTGGCGACCTGTTTGGGCGTATTGGCGGCGAAGAGTTCGCGGCGGTGTTCCCAGGGTGCAGTGCCGAGCTGGCCGGGCAGATTGCCGAGCGGCTGCAGCGGCAGATTCAGCGTTTGAGCTTCAGCCATGGGGCGCAGACTTACGGGGTAACGGTGAGCCAGGGGCTTACCGGGTTGACCGATGAAGATGTGGCCCTGGACAGCCTGTATGCCCGCGCCGATGCGGCGATGTACCAGGCCAAGCGGCAGGGCAAGAACCAGATCGTGCGCGGTTGATCCCCCTGAAGCCTGCCCGGCTCAAGGCACATTGTCGGCTTGTATCGGGCCTTCAGCCGCGGGCTGCGAACTGGGTTCGGGGTGCTCCACCTTGCGCAACCGGCTCAGCTCCGGCAAGCCCATCTTCAGCAAACGCGCTGTCTTGCCACTGGCAATCTTCGCCAGCCCCTGCTCAGCCGGTAGCCGTGCCAACTGCCCGGCCAGGTTCATGGCCAGAATTTCGCGCGAATACACCCCGCCACCAAGTTGGTAGATCGCCGCGATCAGCTCGCGTAAAGCCAACGGCAAGCGCCAACGGGTGCGCAGGGCCGAGCCAAATGCGGCACCGAACTCGTTGAGCGACAACTGGACCTTGTCCTCGTCCAGCTCGCCACCTGCCAGTCGCCATTCCTGCAGGCAGCGCAGCACCGCCAGGTCGCCCAGGCAATGCAGCAACCCTGCGCAATAGCAAAGCCCTTCGTCCAGCGCCAGCAGGCGCGCCAGCGTACGGCCATATTCAGCGGTGTGCAGGGACAACGCCCAGTAATGCGCCGCATGCTGCGCCAGCAAGGGCTCGCTGAGGCGGGCGCTGCGCTTGAGGGTCATGCCCAGAATCAGGTTCATGCTTTGTGTGCTGCCCAGCTTGTTCAAGGCTTGCAGCAGGGTTTGCACCGGTGCTTCACGGTGCAGCGCCGCGCTGTTGGCGGCCGCTATCAGCACCGCCGTCACCTGCGGGTCACGGCAGACCTCTTCCTCCAGCACCTTCAGGTTAAGGCCCTCAGGGTTCAGTGCTCGCTTGATCGCCACCTGCAAATCGGCCAGCAGCGGCCCGCCATCGGCAGTAGCCCGGCGCTGTTCGAGGTAAGCGCGCAGGCTGGCACCGGCCTGCAAGGGCGGCACCGGGCAGGCAACTTCTTCGCCCACGCCCAGCAGCAATTGTTCCAGGCGCTTGCGCAGGTTACCCAGGTTCAGGGGCTTGCTCAGGTACGCCGTGGGGTGCAGCGGCAGGGCTTCACGCACACTCGCACTGTCGCTGCGGTTGCTCATGAGGATGAACGGCAACCCCGACCCTTTGGCGCGTACCTTGCGCAGCAGGTCGAGGCCGTCGATGCCAGCCAGCTCACGTGCTGCAATGATCAGGTCCGGCTTGGCGGCCAGGGCGCTGAGCGCTTGCGAGCCGTCGGCGCAGACCTGAAGGCGGGCATCGCAGCGAACGCTCAGCAGCATCTCACTGAGCATGTCGCGTACCCATGGGTCGCCTTCGACGATCAGTACGCTCGGTGGGGTGGGCTCTGCAGCGTTCATCCAACTACTCCTGTAAAACCTTGCCTCAGCCTTTTACAACGTGCTGGGCGCATCATCCAACAACCATAGCTGCCGACGCATCACCGGGCATAAAAAAACCCGCCGAGGCGGGTTTTTTCTGAAGCGCATCACATCAGGCAAGTTCAGCGAAGCACTCTTCGATGATGGCCAGGCCTTTGTCCAGCAGCGCGTCTTCAGCGGTCAGCGGAACCAGGATCCGCAGAACGTTGCCGTAGGTGCCGCAAGACAGCAGGATCAGGCCTTTTTCGCGGGCTTTGGCCACAACCTGGCCAACAGCCGCAGCGTCAGGGGTGTGGGTGCCTTTCTGGAAGACTTCGACGGCAATCATCGAACCCAGACCACGAACGTCGCCGATGATCGGGTGCTTCTTCTGGATTTCACGCAGGCCGGTGGTCAGGCGCTCACCCACTGCCTTGCTGCGGTCCAGCAGTTTCTCTTCTTCGAACACTTCGATCACGGCCAGGGCTGCGGCGCAAGCGATCGGCGAGCCGGCGTAGGTGCCGCCCAGGCCGCCCGGAGCGATAGCGTCCATGTACTCGGCCTTGCCGCATACACCGGCCAGCGGGAAGCCGCCGGCGATGGACTTGGCAAAGGTGGTCAGGTCAGGCGCAACGCCCATCTGCTCCATGGCGAAGAAGGTGCCGGTGCGGCCAGCGCCGGTCTGAACTTCGTCGGCGATCAGCAGGATACCGTGCTGGTCGCACAGGGCGCGCAGGCGCTTCATCAGCTCTTTAGGCGCTGGCAGGAAGCCGCCTTCGCCTTGTACAGGCTCCAGGATGATTGCAGCGATGTCGCGTGGCTCGGCGTCGTTCTTGAAGATGCGCTCGACCGAGGCGATGGCGTCGTCAACGCTCACACCGTGCAGCTCGCTCGGGAACAGGGCGCGGAAGATGCCGCCTGGCATCAGGCCCATGCCTGCGGAGTACGGCACGACCTTGCCGGTCAGGCCCAGGGTCATCATGGTGCGGCCGTGGTAGCCGCCGGTGAAGGCGATAACGCCGGCACGGCCAGTGGCGGCACGGGCGATCTTCACGGCGTTTTCAACGGCTTCGGAGCCGGTGGTGACCAGCAGGGTCTTCTTGTCGAAGTCGCCTGGGACCAGCTTGTTGATCTTTTCGCACAGCTCGACGTAAGGCTCGTAGGCCAGCACCTGGAAGCAGGTGTGGCTGACCTTGGTCAGCTGCTCTTGCACGGCTGCAACCACTTTCGGGTGCAGGTGGCCGGTGTTCAGCACTGCGATGCCGCCGGCGAAGTCGATCAGTTCGCGGCCTTCAACGTCGATCACGGTCGAGTTCTTCGCGCTGTCGACGAAGATCGGGTGAATCTGGCCAACGCCACGCGGGACGGCAGCTACACGACGTTGCATCAAGGATTCGTTGGTCTTGCTCATAATGCCCTCATTGCGCCGACAGTAATGGCGCTTTTATTCGGGGGTGGCTGGGAGTGCTCGCGAACAGTATTCGTTGATCGACTGCCACAAGCGCCCTGGCCACCAGGTACTGCAATGTAAAAAAGGCCAGCGAGACGTCGCTCTCGCGCCCCGCTGGCAGAGGTAAAGCCGTTACCGTGCGATCAAACGCTGATGCACAGGTATTTGATTTCGAGGTAGTCCTCGATACCGTACTTGGAACCTTCGCGGCCCAGGCCAGAAGCCTTGATGCCACCGAATGGCGCCACTTCGTTGGAAATCAGGCCGGTGTTAATACCCACCATGCCGTACTCCAGGGCTTCGGCAACTCGGAACACACGGCTCATGTCGCGGGCGTAGAAGTACGAAGCCAAGCCGAATTCGGTGTCGTTGGACATGGCGATGACTTCGGCTTCGTCCTGGAAGCGGAACAGCGGCGCCAGTGGGCCGAAGGTCTCTTCCTTGGCGACAGCAGCAGTTTTCGGTACATCAACCAGGATGGTCGGCTCGAAGAAGTTGCCTTCGATCAGCTTGCCGCCGGACAGTACCTTGGCGCCTTTGGAAACGGCGTCTTCGATGTGCTCCTGAACCTTGGCGACAGCCTTGCCGTCGATCAGCGGGCCAGTGGTGGTGCCATCTTCCAGACCGTTACCGATCTTCAGCTTGGCCACCGCAGCCGCCAGCTTCTCGGCGAACGCGTCGTAGACGCCGTCCTGCACGTAGATACGGTTGGCGCAGACACAGGTCTGGCCGTTGTTACGGTACTTGGAGATGATCGCGCCCTCGACCGCCTTGTCCAGGTCGGCGTCGTCGAACACGATGAACGGGGCGTTGCCACCCAGCTCCAGGGAAACCTTCTTGATGTCCTTGGCGCATTCTTCCATCAGCTGGCGACCGATTTCGGTCGAGCCGGTGAAGGACAGCTTGCGTACCAGGGAGTTGCCGGTCAGTTCGCCGCCAACTTCACCAGCGCTGCCGGTAACCACGCTCAGCACGCCAGCCGGGATACCGGCACGGTGGGCCAGTTCGACCAGGGCCAGGGCGGAGTAAGGGGTTTGCGAAGCAGGCTTGAGCACCATGGTGCAGCCAGCGGCCAGGGCCGGGCCGGCTTTACGGGTGATCATGGCAGCCGGGAAGTTCCACGGGGTGATGGCCGCGGTTACGCCGATTGGCTGTTTGATGACGATCAGACGCTTGTCTGGCTGGTGGCCAGGAATAGTGTCGCCATAAACACGCTTGGCTTCTTCGGCGAACCACTCGATGAACGAGGCGGCATAGGCGATCTCGCCCTTGGCTTCCGCCAGCGGCTTGCCTTGTTCGGTGGTCATCAGGCGAGCCAGGTCGTCCTGGTTCTCGATCATCAGTTCGAACCAGCGACGCAGCTTGGTCGAGCGCTCTTTGGCGGTCAGGGCACGCCAGGCCGGCAGGGCCTTGTCGGCAGCTTCGATGGCGCGGCGGGTTTCCGCGGTGCCCATCTTAGGCACGGTACCGATGACTTCACCGGTGGCCGGGTTGGTCACCTTGATGGTCTGGCCATTGTCCGCATCCAGCCACTCACCGTTGATGTAGGCTTGCTGGCGGAACAACTGAGCGTCTTTGAGCTGCATGTCGGCTTCCCGAATTGTTGATTGTTGAAAAGCGCCCAAGGCAGGGCATCGAGCGTTTGAAATCTCAAACGAATGCTAAGCGGCTGCTGGGGTGTTGGACAATAGGCTGTTCGAAAAAAAGAACGAATGGTTGAACAGCCGGGCGGAAAATTCATCATTTACGTACTGGCAACCGGCCCTTTCGCGGGCACGCCCGCTCCCACAAGGTCCCCACTTATATCAGCAGCGAACCGGCCGGCACAGGCCACCGGGAAAAAAGGCTACAGATCAAGGCGATGGACGCGACCGGCGCAGATGGGTATCATGCGTGCGCGTTGCACTCGTAGCTCAGCTGGATAGAGTACTGCCCTCCGAAGGCAGGGGTCGTGGGTTCGAATCCCGCCGAGTGCGCCATATCAAAAAGCCCTGGGCCTGTGCCCGGGGCTTTTTCATTTGTGCGACATGTCGCGTTTCTGGCACTCCCGTGCCACTGGCCATTGGTGTTAGCGTGGGCGTCCTCCCGTTGCCTCGAACGGGTGCCCCATAACAATCCATGGCGAAGGAATGCGCGCAACCATGCACCTGAAAAAACTCACCGCCACTACCCTGCTGCTGGCCAACATCGGCCTGTTCACCCAACCGGCCCAGGCCAACCTCACTCAGCAACAGGCCGCGGCAATCGTCAAAACCTTCGACGGCAGCGACCCGCGTGACTTCAAGCAGTTCCTCGGCAAGCTCAAAGGCAGTGACCTGGCCAAGGCCGATAACCTTGAGGCGACACTGCAGGCCTACCTGGCCGGCAAACCGCTGGCCGCCGGGCAACAGGACGAGATCAACCGCCTGCTTGGCCTGTATACCCGCATCAAGTACGGCAAGGCAGCCACTGAAACCCTGCGCGAACTGGTGGCTATTCCAACCTACAACGTCGAAGGTACGCCGCAGTACGAAAACCCGGCGTTCCTGAAAATCGCCGACAAGGTCAAAGCACTGGCCGACAGTTTCGGCCTGGCGTTCCGCAACATCGATAACCGGGTTTACGAAATTTCGCTCGGCAGCGGCAAGGAAGTGATCGGCATCCATGCCCACGCCGATGTGGTGCCGGTCAATCCGGACAACTGGAAGCTGGCCGACGGCACCCGCCTGGACCCGTTCAAGGTCACCCTGGTTGGCGACCGCATGTATGGCCGCGGCACCGAAGACGACAAAAACGGTATCGTTGTCGCGATGTACGCACTGAAAGTGGCGAAGGACGAGAACCTGCCACTGGCCCGCCAATTCAAGCTGCTGATCGACACGACGGAAGAAACCAGTGGGGATGCGATCCCCTATTACTTCGAGCGCAACCCCACGCCTGATTACAACCTGGCGCTGGATGGCGGCTACCCGGTGGTCATTGCCGAAAAAGGCTACGGTACGATCATGGCCAGCTTCAGCAAGCGCCCGGCCACGGGTGAAGGTGCTGAGGTCATCAACCTGACCGGCGGGCTGGCCACCAACCAGATCCCCACCACCTCGGTCGCAACCCTGGCCACCGACAACCCGGCAGCACTCGCCCAACAACTGCAGCAGGCCGGCGGCGCGTATGTAAAGCAGCACGGTGGTGACTTCAGCATCGACGCCAAGGCCGACGGCAAGCAGGTGGTGCTGACAGTAACCGGGGTTTCCGCGCATTCCTCGGAGCCGGAGTCCGGGGTAAACCCGGTTGCGCGCATGCTCGACTTCCTTGCTGGCCTGGCCCAGCAGGTACCGCTCAAGCACAACCAATTCACCGACGCCGCCCGCTACGCTGCGGACAACTGGGGCCTGGACTACCTGGGCAACAAGCTGGGCGTGGCCTTCAAAGACCCGTTCATGGGCCCGCTGACCGCGTCGTTGACCTACGTAGGGGTGGACGACAAAGGCTTGAAACTGGCGGTGAACCTGCGCATTCCCAAGGGCAAGCCGCTTGCCACGATCAAGGACGAACTGGCCACCAGACTGGACAAATGGACCCGGCAGAGCCGCACCTCGGTGGCCTTCGACTATAGCCTGGACGAACCGATGTATCGCAACCCCGAGGGCGAGTGGGTGAAGGCTCTGCTCGCGGTGGCCAGCGAGAACCTGGGCATGAAGCATGAGTTCGGCACCTCGGCGGGTGCCACGTCGGTACACGACCTGCCCAACGGCGTGCAGTTCGGCCTGGCCATGCCAGACGTGAAGTACACCGGGCACAACGACAACGAGTTCAAGACGGTAGAGCAGTTCATGCTGGACCTGCAGATCGTCAGCGAAATGGTCGCGCGGATCGGGCAAATGCCGAAGCTTTGATCGGCTGCACCGGTAAAGCCGCTCCCATAGGGTGCATCACAGGCTCTGAGGCCAATGACACACCTGTGGGAGCGGCTTTAGCCGCGAAGAGGCCCGCAAAGGCGAACACCGATGACGTTTTTCAATCGACTCCATGCCGTTTCCTGCATTGCCGTGCAGAGCGCCGTACCGGATGCTTTAGTTACACCGAGACAGCGCTTTTCCACCCGCAGAGGCCCGTATGAAGACCGTCGAACAAATCCTCAAGACCAAGTCCCAGCACCAGACCGTGTACACCATCGGCCCGGATGACTCGGTGCTCGACGCCCTGAAAATGCTGGCGGAGAAAAACATCGGTGCACTGCCGGTAGTCGAGGGCAAGCAGGTGGTGGGTATCGTCAGTGAGCGCGACTATGCACGCAAACTGGTGCTCAAGGGCCGCTCTTCTGCCGCCACCCCGGTACGGGAAATCATGAGTGCGCCGGTGGTCACGGTCGAGCCCAGGCAGAACCTCGAGTACTGCATGAACCTGATGACCGACCGCCACCTGCGCCACTTGCCGGTCGTGAGCAATGGCGAGCTGCTAGGGCTGTTGTCGATCGGCGACCTGGTGAAGGAAACCATTGCCGAGCAAGCCAGCCTGATCAAGCAGCTGGAGCAATACATACGCGGCGAATAAGCGCTTTCAGTGGTAGCCGCGCTCCAGTTCGTCCAGTTGGTGGTCAAAACTGCGCAGGCGCGCCGACCAGGTGTAGACCAGCACTTCGAGGTCGCGATTGAGCACAGCGGTATTGCCATGGCCGCTTTGCGTGGGTTCGCCCAGGTCCAGCTGGTAGCGCTCCCGGGCCATGGCCTGGGCCACGCTGGACAGGTCGCGGGCGTTGGCCAGCCAATGATGATGGTGGTCGTGGATCTCGCGGTCGAGCACCCGGCACTGGCGCTTCAGCGCATCAAGGCTTTGCTCCAGCGGGGTCCCTTTGAGTTCGCCCATGACCTCTTCGAAAGTACGACCCGAATGCCAGTAGCTGCCCCAGAAATAACGATCGAAGACCGTTTCCACGCGGCGTAGCGCAACTTTGGTGTTCCAGATGGTCAGCAACGTGCGCCCCTGGATCACCTCGCGCTTGTTCAGATGCAACTGTTGCCAGGCGATCCAGGCCAGCGCTACCACGGCGACCGCCACGGTGACCGCGGCGGCGGCGTAGAGGAACTGCACCGCTTGGTTCAGTTGATGCGCCTGCCTGATGCCGTAGAAGTAACTGGCCGTCAGAATGCCCAGGATGGAAACGGAGCACCAGAAACCTGATACGTAGGGATCTTTCATCGCGCTATCCCCCGATTGTTTTCCTGAGCATAGCAACGGCCATTCACTCGTCAGGTGCCGCTCGGCGCTTTATTTTTTCTGGGGGTGAAGCGCCTCGTTGAGTTGGTCGATCATCGGGATCCAGTCGTCATCGGCGATGTACTTTTCTTTCAGGAACGCGCGCTGCGAATCGCTCCAGAAAGGCGCATCGACCAGTTTCACACCGTCCTCGAGCGGTGAGTGTGTCGTGATGAAGCGGTCGATTTCGACCGGGTCGTCAGACAGCCCCAACTGTTTGAAGATCTCCGACAAAGGATGAATCGGCTTGTCCATATTTCCTCCTCGGTGCCGGGGCGCGCATGGAAGATGCCGGCCCGGCGTGGGTTGAGAGCACCAGCTGCAGGTTTTGCTCCATGCTCATGTGAACCAGATGATTGTGATCATCCGCACCCTGATAGACAGCACCCCGACGGACAAGACTCGATCGAACCTGCATTTATCCCAGCGCGCCTGTCAGATGGGTGCACGGCGCAAGGTTGCCAGGAACGTCGCTGCACCAATGAACAACCCGGCAAACGTGCGGTTCAAGCGCTTCTGCTGCTTGGGCGTACGCAGCAGGCGCAATGCCCGCGCGGCCAAACCGGTGTAGCCCGCCATTACCAACAGGTCGACACTGACCATGGTCAGGGTGATTGCCACATACTGCGGCAGCAGCGGTGCATGCGGGTTGATGAACTGCGGCAGCACCGCAAGCATGAACACCAGCGCCTTGGGGTTGCTGACGTTGACCAGAAAACCGCGGAACATCAGGCTCAACGGCCTGCCGATGGGGCGAACGCCCGACTCATCGGTCATGTCCATCGGCAGCGCTCGCCATTGCTTGTACGCCAGGTAAACGAGGTAAGCGACGCCAAACCACTTGATGAACTGGAACGCCGTGGCCGAGGCGGCCAACACGGCGCCCACGCCGGCGGCGATAATGGCGATCTGCAAAATCAGGCCCAGCTGCAGGCCCAGGGCATTCCAGTAACCGCGCCAGAAGCCGTATTGCAGGCCACTGGACATCGAGGCAATCGCCCCGGCGCCAGGGGAAAGGCTGATCACCCAGCAGGCGGCAAAAAAGCCCAACCATACTTCCATCGACATCACACACCTCGCTCGCACTAATGTTGCAAAAGATTAAGCTAAGGTGTTGGTGAAAATATGACCAGCACATTTTGCAGAATTCAGCGTGCTTGTGCGGGCTGTGTCAGTCCGCCTCGAGCAACACGTCCTTGTGCATGGCCTGCACTTCGGCCCCGCGCCAGCGCCGCACCGACTTCTGGAAGAACTGGCTGTTCGGCACCTGCACCAATGCCCCGCCTGCCTCGGGCACTTCCAGCAGGGTAGTGAACAGCAGGTTGATGGCGATTACCCGCCCCTTTACGCCCGGTTTGTCGAGGGTGTCGACCAGCTCGACCACATCACCAATACGAAACGGCCCGACGGTGAAGATCAGCACCGCGCACAGCAGGTTGGACAGTACGCTCCACATGGCGAAGAACGCCACCGCCGCCACCGCCACGAAACCGGACAGGGCCGTCCACAGCACCGTTGCCGAAACCCCCAGGCGCTCCAGCACGAACAGCAGCGCGCTGCCCATGATCAACCAGCGCAGGCCACCGCGCACGGGCACGAGCAGTGCCGGTGGCAAGGGGTAGCGCTGGCCCAGGCGGCTCAGGCCACGGGCCACAATGCGCTGCAAGACAAAAGCCACCGCCAGGATAAGGAGGATCTGCAAGCCCAGCCAGAAGGTGTCCATCCACTGCCCAGGCAGCAACCCACGCAGCTCCTCCATCAGGACAGCGCCTCAAGCTCGGCTTGCATGCTTTCGAGGGTTTCCAGTGCCTCCATCCAGCCCTCTTCCAGCTCCCCTTCGCGTTGCTTGAGCTTGGTCTGGCGCGCCAGCAGGTCACGCAATTGGTCCTTGCGCGCCGCATCGTAAAGCCCAGCGTCGCCCAGCGCCGTCTCGATTTCGGCCAACTGCGCGTGCACCTGATTGAGCTCGGCTTCCAGCTTGTCAGCGGCCTTCTTGTGCGGGGCCAATTGCTGGCGCAAGGCCGCGGCGGCTTGGCGCTGGGCTTTCTTGTCGGTCTTGTCCGGGTTGACCGGCGCAGTACTGGCCGGCGCGCTGCGCTGGCGATACTCGACCAGCCAACGGCTGTAGTCGTCCAGGTCACCGTCGAAGGTGTCGACCTTGCCGTCAGCGACCAGCAGGAAGTCGTCGGTGGTGCTCTTGAGCAGGTGACGGTCGTGGGATACCACTACCACGGCGCCGGCGAACTCCTGCAAGGCCATGGTCAGCGCCAGGCGCATTTCCAGGTCGAGGTGGTTGGTGGGTTCGTCGAGCAGCAGCAGGTTCGGCCGTTCCCAGGCGATCAGCGCCAGTGCCAGCCGGGCCTTCTCGCCACCGGAGAAGTTCACCACCGGCTCATCGCACCGGGCGCCATGGAAATCGAAGCCACCCAGGAAGTCGCGCAGGGTCTGCTCGCGTTCGGCGGGGGCAATGCGCTGCAAGTGCAGCAGCGGGCTGGCCTTGTCGTCCAGCGAGTCCAGCTGGTGCTGGGCAAAATAACCCACGGCCAGGTTCTCGCCGCGGACCAGCCGGCCGGACAACGGCTCCAGCTCACCGGCAAGGTTCTTGATCAGCGTCGACTTGCCTGCGCCATTCGGGCCGAGCAGGCCGATACGCGCGCCCGGGGTGAGTTGCAGCTTGACCTTGTCGAGGATGGCTTTGTCGCCATACCCCAGGCGGCCTTCGGACATGCTCAACAGCGGGCTGGAAATTTTCTGCGACTCGCGGAAGACGAAGTCAAATGGCGAATCGACGTGCGCCGCCGACAGCTCCTCCATGCGCTCCAGGGCCTTGATCCGGCTCTGCGCCTGGCGCGCCTTGGTGGCCTGGGCCTTGAAGCGGGCGATGTACTTTTCCATGTGCGCGCGCTGCGCCTGCTGCTTCTCGTAGGCCTGTTGCTGTTGCGCCAGGCGTTCGGCACGGGTGCGCTCGAAGGCGGTATAGCCGCCCTTGTAGAGGTTCAGCTTGCGCTGCTCTACATGCAGCACATGGTCGACCACAGCATCGAGGAAGTCACGATCGTGGGAAATCAGCAGCAGCGTACCGGGGTAGCCCTTGAGCCAGTCTTCCAGCCACAGAATGGCGTCGAGGTCCAGGTGGTTGGTGGGCTCGTCGAGCAGCAGCAGGTCGGACGGGCACATCAGGGCCTGGGCCAGGTTGAGGCGCATACGCCAGCCGCCAGAGAAGTCACCGACACGGCGGTCCATCTGCTCGTTGGTAAAGCCAAGGCCGGCCAGCAGCTTGCGGGCGCGAGCGTCGGCGGTGTAGCCGTCAGCGCTTTCCAGCTCACTGTGCAGGCGCGCCAGGGCGGTGCCATCGTGCGCTTGCTCGGCAGCTGCCAATTCGGCCTGGACCTTGCGCAGGCGCACGTCACCGTCGAGCACATAGTCCACGGCCATGCGATCGAGGGTATCGACCTCCTGGCGCATGTGGGCAATGCGCCAGTCGCCGGGTAGCTGGCAGTCGCCGGCATCGGGCGACAGCTCACCGCGCAGCAAGGCGAACAGGCTGGATTTGCCGGCACCGTTGGCGCCGATAAGACCGGCCTTGTGACCGGCGTGCAGGGTCATCTCGGCGCCTTCTAGCAAGCGCTGCGGACCACGCTGTAAAGTGAGGTTGGATAGTCTGATCATGATGGTCGCGGAGTCTACCAGCTTCCTCGGCCCATAGCGCGAGTGGAACCATGCACACCGACCTGTGGAATCACGCCCTGGCCCTGTACGCCAGGCCTGGCGTAGAAGCCGCCTGCCTTGAACTGCAAACACTGGGTGGCGATGTCTGCCTGCTGCTGTGTGGCACGTGGTTGCAGGCGCGTGGGGTTGCCGTGACGGACCAGCGCGTGCAGGCATTGCAAGACATTGCCGAGCCCTGGCAACGGACAGTGGTCACCCCGCTACGCGACCTGCGCCAGCAATGGCGCGCGGCAGCACAGCTGGATAGCCGGCTGGCGCTTGTGCGCGAGCAAGTGAAAGAGTTGGAATTACAGGCAGAAAGCGCGTTGCTGGAACGCTTGCAAGAACGTGCCCAGCAGTGGCCCGCGGACTCTGCTGAGCCCACGGGCGACTGGCTGGCCCGGCTAGTGCCGGACCAGGGCCGACAACATGACGCGTTGCTGCAGCTACGTGCCGCAGCTGAAGCGTTTCAGGACGCCGAAGACGGTGCCTGAGCAGGCGTGCTGGCCGGCGCCGATGGCGCTACCGAAGTGTCCGAGTTGGCATCAGCGGCCGGAGTGCTGGGGGCAGGTGTAGCCGGTTTGGCAGCGGCTGGCTTGCTGGCGGCAGGCTTGGCAGCCGGTTTCGCTGCGGTACGTGCTGGCGACTTGGCTGCAGCTGGCTTGGTAGCAGGTTTGGTGGAAGCAGATGCTCTGGCTGCTGGCTTGGCCGCAGGTTTAGCGGCGGCTGTTGCTTTGGCGGCTGGCTTGGCTGCGGGTTTTGCGGCGGCGGTGGCCTTGGCGGCTGGCCTGGCCGCAGGTTTTGCGGCGGCAGTGGCCTTGGCGGCTGGCTTGGCTGCGGGTTTTGCGGAGGCAGTGGCCTTGGCGGCTGGCTTGGCCGCAGGTTTTGCGGCGGCAGTGGCCTTGGCGGCTGGCTTGGACGCAGGTTTTGCGGCGGCGGAGGCCTTGGCGGCTGGCTTGGACGCAGGTTTTGCGGCGGCGGAGGCTTTAGCTGCTGGCTTGGCCGTTTTGGCTGCACGCTGATCAAGGGCCTTGGTCGCGGCTTCACGCACTTTGCCTACACCTTGGGCCAACTTGATGCTGTCTTGGGCATCGCGTTTGAGTTGCTGAATGTAGGCGCGCGTCTGGGTTTGACGTTCCTTGAGGGAGTCCAGCAGTTCTTCAAGTTCAGCGCTGGCTTTTTGCGCTTTGGTCTGTGCCTTGGCTTTACCGGCCTTGGCTGCACCTTGCAGTTTCAAGCGAGCGTTGTGCAGTTTTTCCTGCGCTTTGCCACGCTGCTTTTCCAACTTTGCCAACAGTTTTTCCGCATCAGCCAGCGCTTGCGAGCAGGCTTCTTCCAAATGTTCGAGCAAGCTACCCGAAAGTTGCTGGAGCAGGTGTAACGGCGTACTTACTGGCTTCTTTTTGGCCGACATGGTTTACCTCCTGGCTGACGAGAGTGCGGCTCATACTATGCTTCTGCTGCTACCGCCGCTAGGGCATGTTGACCGTAATAGTTACGCCGCGTTGCATGCCTGGGCAACGTTGTAAGCTTGCAGCTGCGGGTAAGTGTAGATGCTGGATAAAGCCTTGCCGCGCCGCTGCCCTGTTGCGACTCAAAGCCACGCCCACGCAAAGCCGCGAAAAAGCCAATACACATATTCAACACTGGCATACTTCCACGCTCATTGGCGCAGGAACTGACCATGCCTCGATTTCTTGTTTTAGGTTTATGCCTGCTGGCGCCCCTCGCCCTGGCCGACAGTGATGAACACGATCTCGCCTACAGCCTTGGGGCCAGCCTGGGCGAGCGGCTGCGCCAGGACATGCCTGGCCTGCAACTGGATGCCTTGGTCGATGGCTTGCGCCAAGCCTACCAAGGGCAGCCGCTCAAGCTCGACAAGGCACGCATGCAGGCCGTGCTGCAACAGCATGATGCACAGGAAAGCGATGACCAGGCGCAGAAGCAGCAAGCCGCGGAAAAACGCTTCATGGCCAATGAGCGGGGGCGTTTTGGCGTGCATGAATTGCCGGAGGGCGTGCTTTACAACGAGCTGCAGGCAGGAAGTGGCGCGCAGCCGAAAGCCGGCGGCAAAGTGCAGGTACGCTACGTGGGCAGGTTGCCAGATGGTTCGGTGTTCGACCAGAACCAGACGCCACAGTGGTTCAGCCTGGGTTCGGTGATCGAAGGGTGGCAGGTAGCATTGCCGCAGATGCACGTTGGCGCCAAGTGGCGCCTTGTGATTCCATCCGATCAAGCCTATGGGGCCGAGGGCGCAGGCGACTTGATTCCACCCTATACCCCCTTGGTGTTCGAAATCGAACTGCTGGGGGTTGGCGACTGACGCCAACCTTCAGGCCTGAACCGCGCCCTCTTCCTTGTGCGCGTTGTGCAGCACTTCGATCAGGCAGTCTTCCAGTTCGAAGCGCTCGTGCAGCAGGCCACCGAGCTTGCCCAGTTTTTCGGCAAAGCGCTCTGTGTCCTTGCACTCACCTTTCGCACAATGGTCGTTGAACGCCAACGCGAACTGCGTGATGTCATTGATGCGTGGGTTGATCTCTTCGGCCAGCTTCAGTGCCTTCTCGTCATCGAAATCCTTGGCTTCCCTGACCAGCTGCTCGCAGACCTCGAAGTGCCACGCCGAACAGTAGTCCACGAGCAGACCACAGAAATCCCCGTTCTTATCCTTGTCGGCGAAGGCCAGCTTGTAGTCGCGCAACGCGCGGAAAGACTTCACCAAGCTATGGCGCTCCTTCAGCCAACGATCAATAAGGGCGTGAACCCCACCCCAGCGTTCCTGAGCGTTCTGACAACTATCGAGCATGGCGATCTCTTCCCTTCTGGGTAAATGCCGCTGCACCTCGCGCTGCGAAGGCGCGCAAAAGGTGATATCAGCAGGACGACATCGAGCAGTTGTGTTTTGAGTATCCGTGCTGCGAGATTATTCCCCCACGTGTTGCCCTTCAAGGTACGCAGTGGACAAACTTCATACAAGTGTTTAATACCGTGTTACATGGCCATTGGTCATTCTGATGAACCAACCTTGCGCCAGGTCAAGCGCCTGCCAGCGTGCGGAAACGATACGCCAGCAGGCAACTCGCGGGCAGCGCCGCCAGCAGCAGGAAAGCCAACAGGCTCCACTCGGGGAGGGTCAGGTCGAGAAAACTCCAGCTCAGCGCGCTGCACTCCGGGCCGCCGAATAGCAGTTGCCGGGCCGCCTCCACCCAACCCTGCTCGAACACACGCCCGATCGGCAGCGGGCATGCATCGACAACCCTTTCAGCACCCTGCAGCCAGACCTGCCGCGCGGCCAGCACCGCACCGCCCAGCGAGCAGGCCAACGTCGCCCACGCGTATCGCCGCAGGCCTCGTGCACGCGGTGCCTGCAGCACGCTGGCCAGGCTCAGCAGGGCATACAGGGCTAGCAGCAACCGCTGGCTCAAGCGCAACGGGCATGGCACCAGCCCAAGCATGTTATCCAACTGGAAGGACGCAGCCAGCACTGCCAGTGCGGCCAGGCAAGCAGGAAGAAACAAGGTGCGCAAACGGGCCAGCAGCATGGGTGGTGAAGGTCCCGGGATGAGAGTGTGGCCTGGAACGGTAGAGGAAAGACAGGCTTTGTTTCAAGGCGCTACAGCAACGACAAGTCGCTGAAACGTGTAAGAAATTTCCGTCTATTCGATAGGAGGCGACTGAGGACTGGCAATGCAGATTCAGCATGCAACAGAAGATAAATCACCAGCCCCAAAAGCCCGCGCGTTGCCGCGGGCTTTGGGGTAGGTCAGGCGCGCACGCCTTCTGGCAGCGGCAACGCCAGCAGGCGTTCGTCGAGCAGGCCGAGGCCCTCCTGGAACAGTTGGTTGCTGCGCTCCGTCTCACCCAGGCCGGCGAGCAGGCGCGCCAGTTCGGCGCAGGCCTCGGGGTTGCGCTCCATGCGCAGGCTGCTTTCGAGGTAATCGCGCGCCTTGCCCCACAGACGGTTCTGCAGGCTGAGGCGGCCGAGGGTGAGCAACAAGCTGGCATCTTGCGGGTGGTCTTTGAGCCAGCCTTCGGCGGTTTGCAACTGGCGCACCGGGTCATCGCCACGCACCAGGCCATACAGGCGAGCCAGATGGCTTTCGTAGTTCCGCTTGAGGGCCGTGCGCAATGCCTGTTCGGCATCGCTCTCAGCGCCTGCCTGGCGTAGCTGTTCAGCGTAGGCCAAGACCAGTTGCGGCTCCTGGCGCTGGGCGGCCGTCAGTTGCTGCCAGGCACGCTCCAGGGCCTGCCGTGCACTTTGCGCGTCCTCGCCACGGGTTGTGGCCAGGCTCAGATTCTGGCCCCATGCCCGCTGCTCCAGGGCAGCAAGCTCCGTGGCCGGTAATACCTTGCCCTTGCGCAGGTCGGGCAACAGGCGAATCAGGGCGGACCAGTCGCCGCGCTCCAGGTACAGGCGCTGCAACAGCCGCAGGACCTGGCTGTTGTGCGGGTGGCGCTCCTGCATGGCCAGCAGGGTTTCCAGCGCCCCATCGCTTTCACCCCGGTCCATCTGCAGTTGGGCATGGGTCAAGGCAATGGCCAGTTCTGCCTGTGGCTGGCGCTCCAGGGCACGCTCCAGCAAGTTGTCGCTGTCTTGGCTGCGACCTTGCTCGTTGGCGGCACGCGCTGCACCGAGGTAGTACAGCAGGGGATGGCGCTCGGCCTCGGCGGCACGGTGCAAATGGCGCTGGGCGCTGGCCCAGCGCCCCTCGGCCAGGTCGAGCTGCCCGATTGCCAAGCGAATACGCCGGCGGCGGTTGCGCCGTGACCAAGGGTTGACCACGCCGCTGGAGGTCAGCAACAGCCCCACCAGGTAGCGCAGCAACCACAGCACCAGAACGACCGCCAGCAGCCCAACCAACGCCGCCCACAGCCCCGATTGATAACGGAAACCACCGTAGGAAACCAGCACGTAACCGCTGTGCTTGGCGACGGCGACACCCAGCGCAGCAGCGACCACGATGGCCAGTACGGCCAGCAGGTAGACTCGCTTCATGGCTTGCCCCCCTC